>Ga0136613_10000438_pt1 | contig 19234 bp, 19 predicted proteins | sample AntDrymUQ2722106_2_FD_106649 | JGI IMG/M metagenome (GOLD analysis project Ga0136613, IMG submission 106649) | Polar desert sand microbial communities from Dry Valleys, Antarctica - metaG UQ272 (21.06) | ecosystem: Environmental > Terrestrial > Soil > Desert | place: Antarctica: Dry Valley... | reverse complement strand
CTGCAGATGGCCGACGACTGCATGACCTACCGCATCACGGTCAAGGAGATCGCCCTGAAGTACGGCTGGCACGCCACCTTCATGCCCAAGCCGCTGTTCGGCGAGAACGGCTCGGGCATGCACACGCACCAGTCGCTGTTCAAGGACGGCCACAACGCCTTCTACGACGCCGACGACCGCTACTTCCTGTCCGACGTCGGCAAGGCGTTCATCGCCGGCCAGCTGCGTCACGCACGCGAGCTGAGCGCGATCTTCGCCCAGTGGGTGAACTCCTACAAGCGGCTCGTGCCGGGCTACGAGGCGCCGACCTACGTCGCCTGGTCACGCCGCAACCGCTCGGCGCTGGTGCGGGTCCCGCTCTATCACCCCGGCAAGGAGCAGTCCACGCGCATGGAGCTGCGCTGCCCGGACCCCGCCTGCAACCCCTACCTGACCTTCGCGGCGCTGCTGCAGGCCGGCCTGGAGGGGATCGAGCGCGGCTACGAGCTGCCCGAGCCGATGGAGAAGAACCTCTACCACCTCTCGCCCGACGAGCGCAAGCGGCTCGGCATCGAGCAGCTGCCCGAGACGCTGGGCGAGGCGATCGAGCTGACCGCCGAGTCCGAGCTGGTCCTGCGCACGCTCGGCGAGCACATCTTCAACCGCTACGTCGAGATCAAGCGCCAGGAGTGGGCGGACTACCGGGTCCAGGTCACCCCCTGGGAGCTCGACCGCTACCTGAGCATCCTGTAGCGGCCGAGCCCCCAGCCGGTGAAGCGTCAGACCGGGGGTCGGATCACGACCCGCTCGCCGCCGAGCGTGCCGCGGAAGGCGCCGCCGCTGCGCCGCAGCACGCCGGACGCCGCCTGCGAGCCGCTCACCGCGATCCGTCCGGTGCGGCGGCGCAGCGTGCCGGTGAGCCGCACGCCGCGGACCCACTCGACCCCGAGCAGCACGATGCGGTCGCGGAAGACCACGACCCGCCCGCGCCGCAGCGCCGGGAAGGCGAGACCGCGGCGGGTGCCGGGCACGAGCGCCGCCTCGCGGGCGATCGCGAACAGCGACGCCGCGACGCCGCGACGGCGCCCGCCGTCCGCCCGGGCGTGCCGCTCGCGCCGCCGGTCGGCCGGAAGTCCTGCAGCGACGCCGGGATCACGGCCGCCGGCACGATCGGGCGCGGCCGGCGCACGCAGAAGTCGACCGCCTGGCCGGCCAGGAACGCCGCCAGCCGGTCCACGGCGCAGCGGCTCGTGTCGCTGGCCAGGACGGAGTGGCCGATGTCCGGCACCGGCAGCACCTTGGCGTTCGGGTACTGCGCGGCGGTGCGGCGAGCGTCCTCGAGCGGCGTCAGCTGCTCGGCGCCGAGCGCGACGCGCAGGTCCTCGAGGTCGATCGCCGTCTCGCGCGTGCTCATGAACGCCCGGCGTGCGCCGAAGCGCTCGCCGCACGCGGCGACGTCCGCCTGCGAGCCCAGCTCACAGTCGATCGCGCCCGAGGCGCCGATGCCGCGCTGGTCGACGAACACGAGGTCGTAGGACCCGCGGACCCCGCTCAGCAGCCGGCCGGCGCTGCGGGCAAGCGGGATGGCCGCCTCGCCGGGCCCACCGGCGAGGAACACGAGCGTGCCGGTCTTGGTGCCGGTCGCCGGCAGCAGCGCGTAGGCCAGCGGCTGGCTGCCGGGGGTGCCCCCGGAATGGTCGAGCGGCACCGACAGCGTCGCGCACTGCGCTCCCGTCGGACATTGCAGCTCCTGCGCCGCCGCCGGCGCGACACCAGCGGGCTGAGCGCAGTGGCAAGGGCTGCGACGCGGAGGGCGCGACGGGTACGACTGGGCATGGAGGGCTCCTGGGCCTGAGGACCGACGGCGGCGGACTCTGGTCAGCCAGGCGACCTGCGTCAAGCAAGTGCGCCAGATTGCACCGTCTTGTTCACACGGCGACGCGCTCCCGCTCGAGCTCCGGCTCCGGCCGGTGCTCCCCGTCGGTCCTCGCCAGCCGCGACGGCCACCAGATCCGCGGCCCGATGTCGAGCACGAGCGCGGGCACGAGCACCGAGCGCACCAGGAACGTGTCCAGCAGCACGCCGAAGGCGACCACGAAGCCGATCTGGGTGAGGAAGACCAGCGGCAGGACGCCCAGCACCGAGAAGGTGCCGGCGAGGACGATGCCCGCCGAGGTGATCACGCCGCCCGTCACCGCCAGACCGCGGATCATGCCCGCACGGGTGCCGTGGCGCTGGGTCTCCTCCCTGACCCGGGCCATCAGGAAGATGTTGTAGTCGATGCCCAGGGCGACCAGGAACACGAACGCGTAGAGCGGCAGCGAGGCGTCCGAGCCGGGGAAGCCGAAGATGAAGTCGTAGACGATCACGCTCACGCCGAGCGCGGCGCCGAAGGACAGGATCACCGTGCCGATCAGCAGTAGTGGCGCGAGCACGGCGCGCAGCAGGATCATCAGGATGAGGAACACGATCACCAGCGCGATCGGGACGATCAGCAGCGTGTCACGCGTGGCCGCCTCGCGCCCGTCGAGCTGGATGGCGGTCTGGCCGCCCACCAGGACGTCGGGCCCGCCGGCGCCGCGCGCGGCCGCCCGGATCGGCTCGATCGCCGTCTCGGCCTCGCGCGAGTACGGGTCCGGCCGCAGCGTCGCGCTGAGCAGCGCGCCGCTCGCGCCCTGCCCGGCGCGGCGTACGGCCGCCACCTCCGGCACCTCGCCGACCGCGGCCACGACGGCCTCGGCGCGCGCCGCGTCGGGCACGACGATGTCGGTCGGGATCGCGTTGCCGCTCGGGAACGCCTGGGCGAGCAGCGCCTGGCCGTCGACGGACTCGACCTCACCGAGGAACTGGTTGCCGCCGTTGAGGCCCGTGGAGAAGTTCACGATGCCGAAGCAGCACACGACGAGGATCGCCACCGTGGTGACCCACACGCGCCGCGGGGAGCGGGCGACCCGCTCGCCGACCCGGCGCCAGGTGCCGTGGGTCTCGTCGGCGCCGGCGTCGCCGACGTGCGGGACGCCGTTGCCCCACCCGAAGACGGGCGGGCGCCAGAACGCCCAGCGGCCGGTGATGACCAGCAGGGCGGGCAGCAGCGTCAGCATGGCGATCATCGCCACGGCGATGCCCATCGCGCCGATCGGGCCCATGCCCGACGTCGCGTTGACCTCGGCGATCGACAGGGTCAGCAGCGCCGCGACCACCGTCAGGCCCGAGGCGAAGATGGCCGGGCCCGCGGTGCGCAGGGCGAGCGCGAGCGCCTCGTGCTTGTCCTCGTGCTTGCGCAGCTCCTCCCGGTAGCGCGACACGAGCAGCAGTGCGTAGTCGGTGCCCGCGCCGAGCACGAGCACGGACAGGATCGAGGAGGACTGGCCGTTGATCGTGACGCCCAGCTCGCTCAGTCCGAAGCCCAGCCCGCGGACGCTGAGCTCGGCGAACGCGACGGCGATCAGGGGGATGAAGAAGAAGATCGGGCTGCGGTAGATCAGGATCAGCAGCAGGATCACGAGGCTGAAGGCGGCGCCCGCCAGCGTGCCGTTGATGCTCTCGAACACCTTGATGGCGTCAGCCGCGTAGCCCGCCGGCCCCGTGACCTTGGCCTCCAGCCCGCCTCCCGGGTCCGACGCCTCGGCGCGCAGCTGGTCGACCGGGTCGATCAGGGTGTCGCCCTCCCCGTCGCCCGTGATCACGGAGCTCATCAGCGCTGAGGTGCCGTCCTCGGATGGGATCGGCTCCGACAGCGGCGCCGTGTCGCGCGGGAGGTTCCCGTTGAAGTTGGTGCGGTCCTCCTGGATCACCGCCTGGTCGGCCGGGGTGAGGCCGTCCTCGCGCCGGTAGACGACGACGGCGGCCGCCGTCTCGCCGCCCTGCAGGTCCTCGACGGCCCGCAGCGCCTTGGTCGACTCCGCGTCGCCCGGCAGGAACGACGTCGACTCGTTCTGCTCGGCGTCGCTGTACTTCGCGGGCAGGTTGAAGCCGATGACGGCGACCACCGCCGCCAGCCAGGCGGCCGCCACGAGCCACTTCGCGCGCCGGCCCGACGCGAGGGTGAGGAGCTTCGACACGGAGCCTCCAGTCGGGAGAGTGCGGACAGTCAACCGGAACGGCGGTTCCGCGGTGGTACGGCTGGCCGTACTCAGGGGATCAGGTAAGAGCCCGTTTCACGATCCCGGCACGCCCGTGGCGGCCGTGGACACTTCGCCGGATCGCCACCCGAACCCTTGGAAGTACGTTCGTACTCCCTTCGGATTCGTGCGGCGCCCGGCTCGATCCACGAACACCACGGTCGTACCGATCATCGTGAAACGGACTCTGTCAGCAGCGCGCGCAGGTCGTCCGGCTCGGTCACCGGTCGTTGACACGCGAAGCGCTCGCACACGTACGCGGCGGCCCGGCCTTCGACGGGGGTGCGGCCCTCGAGCAGCGGGACCTCGCCGCCCGCCGCGCCGCCGGCCAGCACGAGGTGCGGGCGGAACGCCTCCCGGACGACGCGCTCGAGCGCGTGGGCGCCGTCGCCGGCGAGCGCGACCTCCTTGACGGGCGCGAGGTGGAAGTCGATCGCTCCCAGCAGGTGCCCGAAGGCGGCCGGGTGCTGCGGGGCGACGGTGTGCAGCAGGGCGATCGAGCCCACGGCGGCGTCCTCGTAGCGCGCCTCGCCGGTCAGCGCCGCCAGGCGCAGCAGGCCGAACGTCGCGGCCGAGGCGCCGGCGGGGATCGGCGCGTCTTCGATCTCCTTGCGCCGGGCGATCAGCTCGTGGTCGGCGGCGACGGCGAAGAAGCCGCCGCGCTCGGGATCGGCGAAGCGCTCCAGGATCTGCTCGGCCAGCGCGCGCGCCGCGGCGAACCAGCGCGCGTCGAACGTGGCCTCGTAGAGCGTCAGCAACGCCTCCAACAGGAAGGCGTGGTCCTCGAGCTGGGCGGGCAGCTTGGCCTGCCCGCGGTTGTAGGTCCGCAGGAGGCGGCCGTCGCCGTCGCGCAGCTCGCGCACGACGAACTCGGCGGCGGCGACCGCGGCGTCCAGGTAGTCGGCGCGCTCGAGCACCGCGCCCGCGTCGGCCAGCGCGGAGATCATCAGCGCGTTCCAGGCGGTCAGCCGCTTGTCGTCGAGGCCCGGGCGGACCCGCCGCTCGCGGGCCTCCAGCAGCCGCGCCCGGATCTCGGGCAGCCGCTCGGGGTCCGGCGTCGCGCGCACGAGGATGTTCGCGCCCTCGAAGTTGCCCGCCTCGCTCGCTCCGAAGTGCTCGATCGCCGCCGCCGAGAGGTCCGCGGGCAGCGCGGCGCGCAGCTCGTCGAGCGTCCAGACGTAGAACCGGCCCTCGACGCCCTCCGAGTCGGCGTCCAGGGCCGCCGCGAAGCCGCCCTCGGGCTGACGCAGCTCGCGCAGCGCCCAGTCGAGCGTCTCGGTCGCGACGCGCTCGAAGCGCGGCTCGCCCGAGACCTGCCACGCGTGCAGGTAGGCGCGCGCGAGCAGCGCGTTGTCGTAGAGCATCTTCTCGAAGTGCGGGACGAGCCAGCGGGCGTCGACGCTGTAGCGGGCGAAGCCGCCGCCGATCTGGTCGTACATCCCGCCCCCGGCCATCCGACGCAGCGTGTGCAGCGCCATCTCGCGCTCGCCGCGCCGCAGCAGGAACTCGATCACCGACGCCTGCGGGAACTTCGGTGCGCCGCCCCAGCCGCCGTGCTCGGCGTCATAGGCCTTGCGCAGGCCGACGACCGCCGCGTCCAGCGAGGCCGGGTCGATCTCCCCGCCGGGCGCCTCGATCGCCGCGGCGCCGCGCAGGCGGGGGAGGATGGTCTCCGAGCTCTGGGCGATCTGCTCGCGCTGCTCGCTCCACGCGTGTGCGACGCCATCGAGCACCTGACGCCAGCTCGGCATCCCCTGGCGCGGCTGCGGCGGGAAGTAGGTGCCCGCGTAGAACGGCACCGCCTCCGGGGTGAGGAACGCGTTGAGCGGCCAGCCGCCGTGGCCGGTCATCGCCTGCAGGGCGTCCATGTAGATCGCGTCGACGTCGGGGCGCTCCTCGCGGTCGACCTTCACGCACACGTAGCGCTCGTTCATGACCGCGGCCACGTCGGCGTCCTCGAAGGACTCGCGCTCCATCACGTGGCACCAGTGGCAGGCGGAATAGCCGATCGAGACCAGCAGCGGGCGGTCCAGCTCACGCGCGCGGGCGAGCGCCGCCTCGCCCCATGGGTACCAGTCGACGGGGTTGTCCGCGTGCTGGAGCAAGTAGGGGGAGGTCTCGTCCGCGAGTCGGTTGGACACAGGAGGCGGCTTACCCGCGCCGGCAGGCTCGCAGCGCGCGCCTTGATTAGATTCCTCTCCATGTCCCACCATCGCAAGACGGTCACCGCCGAGGGCGCGCCCGACGCGGTCGGCCCCTACTCGCACGCCGTCGTCTCGGGCGGTTTCGTGTTCTGCTCCGGACAGACGCCATTGGACCCGCGCACCGCCCGGCTCGTCGAGGGCTCGATCGGCGACCGCACGCGCCGGTGCCTGGACAACCTCTCGGCCGTCGCGGCCGCCGCGGGCGCGCAGCTCTCCGACGCCGTCCGGATGGGCATCTACGTCACGGACATGAGCACGTTCAAGGACGTCAACGAGGCCTACGGCGCCTACTTCGAGTCCGAGCCGCCGGCGCGCTCGACCGTCGGCGTCGCCGCGCTCCCGCTCGGCGCCGACGTGGAGATCGATGCCGTCATCGCCCTCCCCGACTAGATGGCCGAGGGCACGACCCACACGGCCCCTCGGTACTGTCTCGCGGCGCCGGATCAGCACCCGCCGAAGGGGCCCGTGCCAGGGGCACTGCTCCCCTTCGTCGTGCACCGCCCGGCATCCACGATCCAGGACCGAGTGACCGCGTGAGCCGCGCCCTCGACCATCCGGTCACCGTCACGGCCGACGACGTCGCCGCCGCGAGGCCGGCGGCGGAGTCGGTCGCGCGGCGGACCCCGCAGCTGTCCTCGCGCACGATCTCCGAGCGGGCCGGCGGGGTGGTCTCGCTGAAGGCCGAGAACCTCCAGCGCACGGGCTCCTTCAAGGTCCGCGGCGTCGGCGCCAAGCTGGCGGCGCTCGGCGAGGCGGGCTGCCGCAGCGGGGTCGTGGCCGCCTCCGCGGGCAACCACGCGCAGGCGCTGGCCGCCGGCGCGCGGGCGCTTGGCGTCCGCTGCGAGGTGTTCGTACCCTCCGACGCGCCGCTGGCCAAGGTCGAGGCGGCGCGCGGGCAGGGCGCGATCATCCACGTGGGCGGCGCGTCGGTCGACGAGTGCCTGGCCGCGGCGCGCGAGCGCGCGCAGGAGGGCGGGCTGGCGTTCGTGCACCCGTTCGACGACCCGCACGTCGTCGCCGGGCAGGGCTCGCTCGGGCTCGAGCTGCTCGAGGACGTGCCCGACCTCGCCAAGGTCGTCGTCCCGGTCGGCGGCGGCGGCCTGTGCGCCGGCGTGGCGATCGCCGTCAAGGCGGCGCGACCGGAGGTGGAGGTGGTCGGCGTCCAGGTCGCGGCGTGCGCGCCCTACCCGGAGTCGCTGCGCCGCGGCGAGCCCGTGCCCGCCGGCTCGGCGCTGACGATCGCCGACGGCATCGCGGTCAAGCGGCCGGGCGCGCTGACGCTCGGGCTGCTCTCCCGCTGGGCGGACGACGTGGTCGTCGTGGGGGAGGACGAGACGGCCGAGGCGATGGTGGTGCTGATGGAGCGCTGCAAGCTCGTCGTGGAGGGCGCCGGCGCGGTCGGCGTCGCCGCGCTGCTCGGCGGGCAGGTCGCGCCCGCCGCGACCGGCACGACCGTCGCGGTCCTCTCCGGCGGCAATGTGGACCCGGGTCTGCTCGCCTCGATCGCCCGCCGCCACGAGACCGAGGCCGGCCGCCGGGCGATCCTGCTCACCCGCGTCGCCGACCGCCCGGGCAACCTCGCGCGGCTGCTGGACTGCGTCGCCGCCCAGGGCGCCAACATCGTCGACGTCGCACACGTCCGCGAGGGGTTGGACCTGCACGTGCGCGAGACGGCCGTCGAGCTGGTGATCGAGACACGCGGGCACGACCACGCGAGCATCGTCGTCGCCGCGCTCGAGGACGCCGGCTACGCCACGCGGGTGCTGCACTGAGGACGCCGCGTCGGGAGTCGGGACCGGCTCACACGAAGAACGTGATCGCCAGCCCCGCGCCGAGTGCCACCACCGCCCAGCGCAGCACGTCGGCGCGGAGCCTACGGGCCAGCGCGCCGCCGAGCCGGCCGCCGGCCAGACTGGTGACGGCCATAACTCCCGCCGCGCCCCATGCCACCGGCCCGAACACGCCGAGCAGCACGCCGGAGACGACCGCGATCACGAGCGAGAGCAGCGCTTTGAGCGCGTTGGCGCGCTGGAGGCCCTCGCTGGTCATCAGGCCGAGGATCGCCAGCAGCATCACCCCCAGCGCGGCGCCGAAGTAGCCGCCGTAAACGGCGGCGAAGAAGGTCGCGGCGAGCGTCCCACGCCGGTCCTGCCGGCCCTGCCGGCCCTGCGCCTGGGGCACCAGCGGCTGGATCGCCAGCAGCGCGCAGCCGGCGAGCACGAGGAAGGGACGAGCGCCTCGAACACCCCCGGTGGACTCAGCAGCAGCAGCACGGCGCCGCCCGCGCCCCCGAGGACGGACACCGCCGACAGCCGCTTTACCCGCTCGCGCTGACCGCTCAGCTCCTGCCGGTAGGCGAGTACGCCACCGACGTAGCCGGGCACGAGCGCGACGATGTTCGTCGCGTTGGCGTCCAGCGCCGCGTAGCCGACCGCCAGCAGCGCCGGGAAGGAGATCAGCGACCCGCCACCGGCGACGGCGTTGACGGCCCCGGCGATCAGGCCGGCGCCGGCGAGCAGCAGGATCTCGCCGGCGCCCAGCTCCACCTACGCGGCCGGCTCGGGCTCGCGCTCGCGGTCGCGGTCGCGGTCGCGCCGGTGGAACTCGACGTCCTCCTCGAGCTCGTCGAAGTCCTCGGCGCGAGTCTCGTCGAGCTCGTCGCGCTGCCCGGTGGCACGGAACAGCAGCGTGAGGCCGACCGACACGATCAGGTTGGCGACCAGCGCGGTCAGCGCCGTGTAGGCGTTGATCCCGAGCACCTCGGTGACCGGCGCGAACTCGTTGCCGACGGCCAGCGCCGTGCCGAGCGCCATGCCGACCGCCCAGCCGGCCACGAGCGCCCAGCGATGGAACCAGCGGCTGTAGAGCCCGACGATCACCGCCGGCAGCGTCTGGATGATCCACACGCCGCCGAGCAGCTGGAAGTCGATCGCGTACTCGACCGGGGCGAGGATGATGATCAGCAGCGCACCCACCTTGACCAGCAGCGAGGTGAGCTTTGCGACACGCTCCTCCTCCGCGTCGTCGGCGTCCTTGTGCACGTATTCCTTCCACACGTTGCGCGTGAACAGGTTGGCCGCCGCGATCGACATCACCGCGGCGGGCACCAGCGCCCCGATCGCGATCGCCGCGAACGCCACGCCCACGAACCAGGACGGGAACACGTTCAGGAACAGGTCCGGCACCGCGAAGTTCGGGTTCTCCGGCGTGATCCCGCGCGCGATCGCCATGTAGCCCAGCAGCGCGATGAGACCGAGCACGAACGAGTACGCGGGCAGGATCGCGGCGTTGCGACGCACCACCTGGGAGCTCTTGGCGCTCAGCACGCCGGTCATCGCGTGCGGGTACAGGAACAGCGCCAGCGCGGAGCCGAGCGCGAGCGTGGCGTAGCCAACCTGCGCCTCCGTCGTGCCGGGCAGCAGCGAGCCGGGCGTCTCCTTCTCGGGCAGCGCCTGCTCGGCGGCGCCGAAGATGTTGTCCCAGCCGCCGACCTCGCCCGGGATGTAGATCACGGCCACGATCACCGTGATGTAGATCAGCGTGTCCTTGACCACGGCGATCAGCGCCGGCGCGCGCAGTCCGCTCTGGTACGTGTAGGCGGCCAGGATCGCGAACGCCAGGATCAGCGGCCAGTCGCCGGAGACGCCCATCGCGCCGAGCACCACCTCGATGCCGACCAGCTGCAGCGCGATGTAGGGCATCGTCGCCAGCAGCCCGGTCAGCGCGACCAGCAGCGGCAGCGTCTTCGAGCCGTAGCGGCCGCGCACGAAGTCGGCCGGCGTGACGTAGCCGTTGGCGCGGCACACGCTCCACAGCCGCGGCATCCACAGGAACACCAGCGGATACACGATGATCGTGTACGGCAGCGCGAAGAAGCCGACCGCGCCGGCGCCGAACACGAGCGCGGGGACGGCGACGAAGGTGTACGCGGTGTAGAGGTCGCCGCCGAGCAGGAACCACGTCACGACGGTGCCGAAGCGCCGGCCGCCGAGGCCCCACTCGTCGAGGCTGGCGATCTTCGCCCGCCGCCAGCGCACCGCGACGAAGCCGATCACGGTGACGAGCAGGAAGAGGACGGCGAAGACGACCAGCGCCGTCGTGTCCGTGCTGTGCTCCTCCGTGATGTTGGCCGCCTGGGCGAGGAGCGTCATCGGACGGCCCTCGTCCGGGTGTAGACCAGGATCGTGATCGCCGCCGCCGCCGGCACCCAAGCGAACTGGTACCAGTAGAAGAAGGGGAACCCGAACAGCTCAGGGTCCGTGCGGGCGTACAGCGGCGGGTACAGCAGCCCGACGAAGGGCAGCGCGAGCAGCACGTACCACCAGCGAGCGCCCCCGTGCGCGCGTGCGCGACGTTCATCTTCTGTCGACATCGGTCCTCCCCCGATCTCTGAGATGCTCCGTCGCGCGGTGCCCAGCCGGCCGGGGTTCTCAAACGGGCATCGACGAAGGCCAGCAGCGGCGGCGCGGCCGATGGTGTCGACCGGGATGATCGGTGACTGGGATCGGCGCCGCTTCCGCTCCAACGTGCTGCTCGACGGTGAGGGCGAGGACGCGCTCGTCGGCTCTCAGGTCGCGCTCGGGAAGGTGGAGCTGGACGTGGGCATGCGCATCGAGCGCTGCGTGATGACGACGCGCCCCCAGCCGGGCGGCCTCGAGCGTCGAGGAGGAGACGCTCGTGGCCCGCACCGGCGGCGCCCCGACGCTCGCCATCGGCATGTCGGAGATCTTCGCCGGCGCGACCGCGGCCAGCCTCAAGTCCTTCTGGTACCACTTCGCGATCATGTTCGAGGCCCTGTTCATCCTCACCACGGTGGACGCGGGCACGCGGGTCGGGCGCTTCATGCTCCAGGACACGCTCGGCAACGTCTGGAAGCCGATCGGGCGGGTTCGTGGAAGCCGGGCCTGTGGGGGACGAGCGCGGTCGTCGTCGGTGCGTGGGGCTACTTCCTCTACGCCGGCGTGACGAACCCGCTGGGCGGGATCAACCAGCTGTTCCCGCTGTTCGGCATCGCCAACCAGCTGCTGGCCGCGGTCGCGCTGACCGTGTGCACGACGCTGCTGATCAAGTCGGGGCGGCTGAAGTGGGCGTGGGTGACGGGCATTCCCCTGGCGTGGGACGTCGCCGTGACGCTGACGGCGAGCTACCAGAAGGTCTTCTCGGGCGACCCCACGCTCGGGTTCTTCTCCCAGCGCGACCGCTACCAGGCGGCCCTCGACCAGGGCGAGGTGCTCGCGCCCGCGACGTCGACCGCCGACATGGAGTCGATCGTGACCAACTCGACCGTCGACGGCGTGCTCGCGGCCCTGTTCGCGGTGCTGATCATCATCGTCGTGCTCGACGCGTCGCGCGTGTGGGTGAAGGCCATCCGCGCCCGCGAGCCGCTGCCCGACACCGAGTCCCCGTTCGTCCCCGCGCGCATCCTGGCTCCCGCCGGGATGTTCTGGACGGGCGAGGAGCGCGAGATGCTCGAGGCCGCCGGCGGCACCGGCAACGGCGCGGTGCGGGCGAACGACGGGCGGTTCGAGCGCGAGCCCGAGACCGCAGGCGCGGGCGGGAGGACGCCATGACCGTGCGCGAGGCGTTCGCCGGCGTCCACTGGTACCTGCGCGAGGTATCCGGCGAGAGCGGCTACGACCGCTACGTCGAGCACATGCGCCGCGACCACGCCGAGCAGGCGGTGATGTCCCGCCGCGACTTCGAGCGCGAGCGGATGCGCCGGCGCGAGGAGAACCCCCGCGCGCGCTGCTGCTGAGGCCGAGCCGATGCCGCGGTCGCAGAAGTCCTCGCGCACGATGGGAGCCGGGCCGCGGCTCGGGCTAGGCGCCGCTCCAGTCAGACCACGGCTCGCGCTCGAGCGCGCTCTCGAAGTCGTCGCGGTGATGCACGGGCTCGCCATGCGAGACGAGGACGTGCTCGAACGTCAGGGCGAGCAACGCGCGCAGCGCCGGTAGCGTCCGCTCCTCGTGCCACGGCGTCGCCCAAACGCGAAGCACGCCTTCGGGTGCCGTCATGCCGTCGGCGAACACCAGCGCACGCTGCTCGGGGAGGCCAGGCGGGATGGGGCTGGCGCCACAGCCACAGCCCGGGCACGACATCTCGGACTTCGACGGCCACCGGCGTGGGTTCAGGGCTCTCGATGGATGTCGTCGACCCAGTGGACCTGCTCGGGATCGGGCTCCAGTGCGGGCAGGTCGAGGTTGACGACGATCGGCTCCTGACCGCTGCGGACGACCACGCATGACAACGGGGCGTCCGGGCGGGCGTTGATCTCCTGGTGCGGCACGAACGGCGGGACGTAGATGAAATCGCCGGGGCCGGCCTCGGCCATGAACTCGAGCCGCGCGCCCCACCGCATTCGCGCCCGGCCGCTGACGACATAGATGACACTCTCCACGGGACCGTGGTGATGCGCCCCGGTCTTGGCATCCGGATGGATGACGACCGTTCCAGCCCAGAGCTTCTCGGCGCCTGCTCGAGCGGCGGTGATCGCCGCGGCGCGATCCATCCCCGGCGTCTGGGGCGTGTTCCCGTCGAGCTCGTCGGCGTGCACCACCCGAACCCCGTGCAGCCGCCAATCGGATCCGGCGCGCTCGGTCGTCGTCGACTCGCCGTCTGATCGAGCGTCCACGCCGGGAGTATCGCGCGATCCATCATCGATTACGAGCACACGCGCCGCGACACGGTTGGTCCGCGCACACGCGGCACGGCGTGCTCCGGACCATCGGTCACTCGGACGCACGGGGGCGTACCTTGATTGGCATGAGCCGGCCCCACCAGTCGGCGGTAGCGGCCTTGCGCCCGGGGAACGTTCGGAAGACGGGCCCGCGGTGAGCGACGTCTCGGTGGCGGTCGGCGTCGGCCTCATATGTGCGCTGCTGTCCGCGCTGGGAACGAATCTGGCCTTTCTGTTCAAGCACAGGGGAGCGGTCGCCGCTCCCGACATCGACATGCGCCATCCGGTGCGCAGCGCGGTCGATCTGTTTCGCTCCAGGTGGTGGAGCGTCGGTTGGGTCGTGGCGGCGGTGGCGTTCGCGCTACACGTGGCCGCGCTGAGCCTCGCCCCGATCTCGATCGGCCAGGCGGTGCTCGCGGGCGGCCTCGTCTTCCTCGCGGTGCTCGCCGAGCGCTTCTTCGGCTTCGAACTGGGCCGTCGCCAGTGGCTCGGGATCGCTGTGGTGGCGGTCTCGCTCACCTTGCTGACGGTGACCGGCGGGGGCGGCGGCGGAGGCGCGAGCTCCGGCTATTCCCTCGTAGGCATGATCATCTTCGAGGGCGTCGCCGTCAGCGTCGGCCTGCTGCTGGTCTTCTCCCACGTGATCGAGCGCATCCGGATGCAGCCCGGCGTGCTGCTCGGCATTGCCGGCGGGCTCGGGTTCGGGATCTCAGACGTGGCGATAAAGGCGCTCTCGGGGGACCTCGACAGAGGACCGGTCGGCCTCCTCAGCCCCTGGAGCGTGATCATCATCACGGCGGCGGTCTTCTCGTTCTACGCCTCCGCTCGCAGCCTCCAGATCGGCGACGGCGTCACGGTGATCGCCGTCACCTCGGTCGCGGCGAACCTTTCCACGATCCTCGCCGGGCTGGCGGTCTTCGGAGATCGGATCGGCAACAACGCGCTCGAGGTCGGTGTGCGCCTCGCGGCGTTCGTCCTGATCCTCGTCGGGGCGGCACTCATCCCTGCGCCCGTTCGCGCCGGTGAGGCGCTCGAGGTGTCAGCCGTGGAGCCTGGAGGCGCGCCCCGCGAGTCCCGCTTGAGCCGAACAACCGGCTTGTGACCACCCGATCGACGGCCCATCCCGGCCCGCCGCGGCGCCGGTTCGGGCTGCTGGCCAAGTATGCTCGCCTGCCATGCGGATCCTCGAGCTGTGGCGCTATCCGGTCAAGTCGCTGCAGGGCGAGCAGGTCGAGTCGGCGGCGGTGACCGGCGATGGTCTCGAGGGGGATCGGCGGTTCGCGATCTACGACGGTGAGACCGGGTTCGGGCTCACCGCGCGCCGTGTTCCCGAGCTGCTGTTCGCCTCGGCGCGCCTGCGTGAGGACGGAGGCGTGGACATCACGCTGCCCGACGGCTCGCCGGCGCGCGACGACGAGGCGCTGTCGGCGTGGCTCGGACGGCCGGTCGCACTGCGTTCGCGCGACGCCGAGGTGACCCGTCGCTACGAGAACCCCGTCGTCGACTTCGAGCAGGAGACCGAGGGCGACTGGGCGCCGTTCGAGGGCGCGGCCGGGGCGTTTCACGACTCGCCCGGCGCACGGGTGTCGCTGGTGTCGACCGCGACGATCGGTGACTGGGATCGGCGCCGCTTCCGCTCCAACGTGCTGCTCGACGGAGAAGGCGAGGACGCGTTCGTCGGTTCGCAGGTCACGCTCGGCGAGGTGGAGATGGACGTGGGCATGCGCATCGAGCGCTGCGTGATGGTCACGCGTCCTCAGCCGGAAGGCCTCGAGCGCGACCTGCAGGTGCTGAGGACGATCGCGCGCGAGCGCGAGGCGTGCCTCGCCATCGGCGCGCTCGTGACGCAGCACGGCCGCGTGGCCGTCGGCGACGAGCTGACCGCACGCTCGAGCGGAGCGCCGGCTGAGCCTCCTCGGGTGCCGAGCGGCTAGCGCACGTGCGGGTTCTCGGCGGCACGGGGGGCGCCGCGGCGGTAATGTCGCCGGCATGGAGTCCGTAGACGAGCGTCGCCCACTTCCCGACGAGTCGTTCGTCGAGCCCCGCCGCTCTCCCGGGCCCGGCGAGGAGCTGGCGCGGCCCGCGAGCATGATCGAGCCGCCGTCGGTGCCCGACGGCACGTTCGTCAAGGTCGCCCACGCCGATCACCCGCTGCGCCGGGCCTGCGAGGTCGCCGTCTACTTCCAGGACTACCACCGCTCGAGCTCGAAGCTCGGGCGGTTCGGCAAGATCGTCGGCATCGACCTCGAGGACGGCGAGTACCTCGTGATGCTCGACAACTTCGAGTGCCTCGCGGTGCCGATGCGGCGCGTCGAGTGGCGCAAAGTGGCGACCTGACGCAGCCATCGGATGATCTTCGGGACCTGCCCGTGAACGACCTGGGCGCCTCATGGAGCCGCAGTAGCCACTGACCTTCCTAGGCCGTGAGCGCGCGGCGCGCGGCGTCGCGCCGGTGGCGCTCCACGTCCTCGCGCTGCTGCTCGGCGCGGGCGATCAGGGCCTGTAGGCGCTCCGCGCCGACGCGCTGCGCGATCGCCTCGGTCTCCGCCAGCGTGACCCACAGCAGGCGCTTGCCCTCGATCCCCATCGAGAGGCCCTCGAGCTCCACCAGCGGGCTCAGTGGCGAGGGGCTGCGCAGCTCGCCGTTGAGCTTCAGGCGGCCGACCTTCTCGGTGATCCATCCGGCTGCGACCTTGACCTGGTCCCTCGACGCGTCCAGCGTGGCCATGATGTCCACCAGCGCGTCGCGGTCGGACTCGATCTCCTCGGCCAGCGCCGACGCGAACGTGCCGAGCTCCTCGCCCTTGTGGCCACCGGCGACCCGCCGGACCAGCTCGAGGCCGACGGTCGAGCCCATCAGGTGGTCGTTGAGGTAGATCGCGAGGTACTTGGACATCCCGCCTCCAGTCAGCCCGTCGACGTGACGTCGCGGGCGAAGGTCTCGAACACGTCGAGGTAGCGGCGCAGGTCCTCGTCGGCGTGCAGCACCGAGAGGGTCCACTCCTCGTCCTCGCCCGGCGTCATGAAGATGCCGTTGTTCACGTGGTAGAGCCACGCCAGGTTGGTCAGCTCGTGGTGGATCTTCGTCAGGTAGTCGCGGTACTCGCGGATCGGCTCGCTCGAGAACACCACGCAGCCCTTGGCGCCCATGCCGACGGTGTGGGCGGGCAGGCCGTGAGCGGCGATGATCCGCTCGCAGCCGGCCATCAGCTCCTCGTTGAGGCCGTGCAGCTTCGCGTAGCCCTCGTCGGTGAGGACCCGGGTGAGCGTGGCCTCGGCGGCGGCCATCACGAGCGGGTTGCCGTTGAAGGTGCCCTGCTGGCGGACCCGGCCCGAGGCGACCAGCGCGCCCAGCTCGGCGGTCATGCCGATCGCGCCGCCGGGAAGCCCGCCGCAGATCGCCTTGGCGAGGCAGACGACGTCGGGCGTGACGCCGAACAGCTCGGTCGCGCCGCCGGCGGCCACGGCAGCGCCGGTCTTGACCTCGTCGAAGATCAGCACCGCGCCGTGGTCGCGCGTCAGCTCGCGTACGCGCTCGAGGTAGCCGGCCACGGGCGGGACGATGTTGATGTTCATCATCGCCGGCTCCATGATCACGCCGGCCACCCGGCCGCGCAGCTTCTCGAGCAGGGAGGCGAGCGCCTCCGCGTCGTTGAACGGCACGACGCGGGTGAGCTCCGGCGTGTTGGCCGGGTAGCCGAGGCCGTAGGGGATCGAGGCCGGCCGGTCGCGGTCGCCCATCAGCGCTGGCGGCGGCTTGACGGAGATCATCACGGCGTCGTGGTGGCCGTGGTAGGAGCCCTCGATCTTGACGACGACCTCGCGGCCGGTGGAGCCGCGGGCGAGGTGGACGGCGTCCATCGTGGACTCCGTGCCGGAGTTGGTGAAGCGCCACTGCGGCAGGCCCCAGCGGCGGCGCAGCTCCTCGGCGACGACGATCGAGCCCTCGGTCGGCGCCGCGAAGTGGGTGCCCTCGTCCATGCGCGTCTTGACGGCGGTGGCGACGACCGGGTTGGCGTGGCCGACGCACATGACGCCGAAGCCGTTGTGGAAGTCCAGGTACTCGTTGCCGTCGACGTCCCAGACCCGGGCGCCCTGGCCGCGCTCGACGTAGACGGGCCACGGGTCGTTCTTCTGGAACTGCGACGGCACGCCGCCCGGCATCACGCCGCGCGCCCGCTCGAAGTACTCGCCCGAGCGGGCCGTGCGCTCGCGGTACACCGCCCGCTCCCGCTCGGTGAGGGCGATGACGCGATCGCGGTCGATCGCGGTCGGGCGGGGGGCGGTGGCGCTCATGGTCCGAGCGTACTCGTGCCAGCCCCCTGCGCCGGTGCGGTTATCCCCACGCGCCGCGCGGCTGTGTCAGGGCGCCGCGTCGCGCAGCTGCGCGCGGCGGACCTTCCCGCTCGCGGTGCGCGGCAGCTCGGTCGCGAACTCGACGATCCGCGGGTACTTGTAGGGCGCGGTCTCGGCCTTCACGTGGTCCTGCAGCTCGCGCGCGAGCGCGTCGCTCGCTTCGTGGCCGTCGCGCAGGACGACGATCGCGCGCACGACGCTGCCGCGCTCGGGGTCCGGCGCCGCCACCGCCGCGGCGTCGGCCACGGCGGGGTGGCCGGCGAGCGCGGACTCGACCTCGAACGGGCCGATCCGGTAGCCGGCGGAGACGATCAGGTCGTCCGCGCGGCCCTCGGAGTACAGGAAGCCGTCCTCGTCGGCGCGGACGAGGTCGCCGGTGTGCCACGGGCCGGCGTGCGGCGCCTCGCCGAGGTAGCCCAGGAAGAACGTCGGGTCGGTTGCGGGGTCGAGCACCAGCTCGCCGTCGCGCACGGCGAGGCCGACGCCGGGCAGCGGCCGCCCCATCGAGCCGGGCCGCGGGACCTCGCCGGGTGGATGGCCGGTGAGCTGGCCGGTCTCCGTCTGCCCGTAGCCGTCGCGGATCCACAGGCCGGTGGCCTCGTGCCAGGCGCCGAGCACCTCGGGGTCCAGCGCCTCGCCGGCCGCGACCACGCCGCGCAGCGCCGGCAGTGGGCGCGGCTGCGCCCGGTTGACGATCACCCGGTACTCGGTCGGCGCCATGCAGAGCACGTTCACGCCCTCGCGCTCCGCGAGCGCGAGCCGCTCCTGGGGGTCGAAGCGGTCGTCGTGCAACAGCGCGGCCGCACCGCGCAGCCACGGGGCGATGAACGCGTTGCGGGCGGACTTCGACCAGCCCGAGGCGGCGGTGCACCAGACGAGCTCGCCCTCCCGGGGGGCGAGCCAGTGCTCGGCCTGCAGGCGCTGGCCGGGCAGGTAGCCCTGGCCGTGCAGCACCGGCTTCGGCTCCCCGGCCGTGCCCGAGGTGAACGCGATCAGGCACGGGTCCTCGGGGCCGAGCGCCGCCGCGGGGAGCGGCTCGCGCGGCGGCTCCGCTCCCCACGGCGCCCACAGCGTGGGGCCGCTCCAGCCCGCCCGCTCGAGCACGTCGCGGTTGCGCTCGTCCGCGATCACCATCACCGGCTCAGTGACCCTCAACCTGAGGCTGAGGTCCTTGGCGCGGAGCTGCTCCGTGCAGGGCAGCACCACGAAGCCCTGGCGGAAGCAGGCCACCATCGTGAACACCCACTCCGGCCGGTTGCCCAGCAGCGTCAGCACCACGTCGCCACGGCGCACGCCCGTCTCCGCCAGCCGCCCCGCGAGCGCGCCGGCGCGGGCGGCCACCTCGCCGAAGCTCCACTCGCGGCGGCTGCCGTCGCGCGCCAGCTCCACGATCGCTCGCCGGCCGGCGGGGGCCGCCTCCACCACGTCGCGCGCGAAGTTCGACACGGGCGGGAGCCTACGGTCCGAGCCCGAGCAGCTGGGCCCGCCGGTATCCTCGGCGGTCCCCACCGTTCGCACTCGAGGACCCAGACCCATGGCCGTAGCCACGCAGCCGTTCTACGAGAAGACCGACGAGCAGAAGGCCATCCTCGAGATGGTCCGCCAGTTCGTCGACGAGCAGATCCTCCCGCAGGCCGAGCACTACGACGCGGCGGACGAGTTCCCCGCGCCGATCGTCGACCAGATGAAGGAGCTGGGGCTGTTCGGGGTCACGATCCCCGAGGAGCACGGCGGGATGGGGCTGGACCTCACGACCTACACGATGATCGTCGAGGAGCTGTCGCGCGGCTGGATCTCGATCTCGGGCGTCGTCAACACCCACTTCATCGGCTCCTACCTGCTGATGAAGTTCGGCACCGAGGAGCAGAAGGAGCGCCTGCTCCCGCGCATGGCCACCG
>Ga0136613_10000437_pt1 | contig 19252 bp, 20 predicted proteins | sample AntDrymUQ2722106_2_FD_106649 | JGI IMG/M metagenome (GOLD analysis project Ga0136613, IMG submission 106649) | Polar desert sand microbial communities from Dry Valleys, Antarctica - metaG UQ272 (21.06) | ecosystem: Environmental > Terrestrial > Soil > Desert | place: Antarctica: Dry Valley... | reverse complement strand
GCCCGAGGCGGGTGTGAGGGCACGCAACCGTAGACCAGCCACGCCCCCGCCACCGATCCGCCCGGCAACGGTCAGCACAGAACCGTTAGCGCCGGATCCTGTTCCAATGTTCCTCACGGGCCTTGCTGCTCGGGCAGCTCGCGTAGGTTGGAGAGCAGTTCGCGCAGGTCAGCACGGCGCTCCACCTGGTCTGCGAGGCCGACGGTGCAGGGAGCCTCGTGTAGCTCAAGCGGGTGGGACTGGCGCGCGCGCAGTAGCGACAGGCAGCGGTTGCGCGCGACCGCGAACAGCCACGGGCGCAGCCGCGGGGGGACCGGCCGGCCGCGCTGGAGGTAGGACCATACGGCGGTGAATGCGTGCTGCAGCGCCTCCTCGGCCTCCTCGGGACAGCCGAGAATATGACGACACAGCGACAGCACCGCGGCGCCATGCCGCTCGTATAACGCCTCAAACGCCGCCTCGTTGCCGCACCGGATCTCCTCGGCCAGCCGCTCGTCTGAGACCAGCGCCAGCAGGGGCTTTGAAGCGCGCACCCCGCACCCTGCCATCGGCTGTAGAGATCGCGCTCGCGACCGGAAGGTCACGTTCTGCCACGCGACCTCATCGGCGACGAATCCGTTCGTCGTGATCACGACCAGCATCAACGCCTGCCGCGCGCACGAGTCCCACCGCAAGCTGCCCAAGGGCGGAGAGCGCGACGTCTTCCCGACCGGCGGCTGCCAGGACTAGTCCGAACGACACAGGCACTCCACGTTCAGCTGATACGGACGGTCGCTGTTGTCACGTGTCCGCCGCTCGCGGAGGCGCCAGCGTGAGGATGGTCTTTATTGCGTCGTCGTCGGGCATTCCGACGTGGATGTGCAGCGCGCAGGCGGGCGTCGCGCCTACGTCGCCCAGCAAGAGCCGTCGCACCGGCAGATCACCGACAGCCTCGTAGGCTCGACATGTGTCGACGCTCACCCGTCCGGAGCTCACCGCCGCGCTGGCGGCCCGCCAGATGCTGCTCGAGCGCCAATCGCTTGCACCCGCCGAGGCTATCCGCCGTCTCACGCCACTGCAGGGTCAGGACTCGTCCGCGCCGTACGTCGCGCTGGCCGCACGCCTGGAGGGTTTCTCCCGCGACGATCTGCAAGCGGCGATCGAGTGCCGCAGCGTGCTCAAGACGACGATCATGCGCCTCACGCTTCACCTCGCCGCCGCTGCCGAGTACCCGGCCTACGCGCAGCTGACGCGCCAGGCGCGGATGCGCGCATGGCGCAAGACCTATGCGCACCTGGATGAAGCCACCGTTGCCGCCGAGCTCGGTGCGTGGCTCGCCCAGCCGCGCACGAACGACGAGATCCGCGAGCGCATCCGCCGCTACGAGGGCGTGACCGACGATGCGTGGACAGCCGTGATCTTCGCCCGCACCCTGCTGGCACTCGTGCAGCTCCCGCCGGCCGGATTCTGGCGCGACCGGCGCCGGCCGAGCTTCATCATCGACCCGCGGCCGCTACCCGATCCGATTGACGCGTCCACGCTCGTGCTGGCGCGCTACCTGGCTGCCTTCGGGCCTGCCAGCCGCCGCGATGTCGCCGCTTGGGCCGGCGTCGCGCAGCGCGACTTCGCCGAGGGCTGGGCGCGCCTGGCGACCGTCGCCTACCGCGACGAGCACGGCACCGAGCTGTTCGACCTTCCCGGCCAGCCGCTGCCGCCCGCGTCGACGCCGCTGCCGGTGCGCCTGCTGGCCCGCTGGGACCAGGCGCTGCTCGCCTACGCCGACCGTGAGCGGATCCTCCCGCTCGAGATCCAGCCGCTGAAGCTCACGCTCAGTGGCGACGCGACGGTGACCGTCGATGGGCGCGTCGCCGCCAGCTGGCGGCTGCAGCGCGCCGGCCAGGCCGTCAAGCTCATCGTCACCCAGCACGTCGAGATCCGTCGCTCGTCGCGTGATGAGATCCGCGCCGAAGCCAAGCGCACCGCGCGCTTCTGCGAGCCGGACGCCCGCAGCTTCGACGTCGCCGGCGTATAGCTGTGGGGCCGCGAGATCGGGCTGCGCTCAGCGCGCCGAACGGCTCCGCGTGGCGTCGTTCACTCGGGATCGTCAGGGTGCTCGGCCTGCTCGTCGAGCTTCTCGCGCAGGTACGCCGCCTTGTCGGCGCGCCGACCGGCAGCACGCGCCTCGGCCGCCGTGCCGGACTGCTCCTCGCGCTCACGCTCGGCTTGCTCGCGCTCCAGCTGCTCGAGGCGCAGTGTCTCGGTGGTGGGGTCCTCGTCATGCATCAGGCTCGGGTACGAGCCTAACCACGAACTCGCCGCCCGGCGCCGAAAGCGTCACGGACGCCCCGGGCCGGGTCGCGGCCCGCCACCTATCCGCCGGTGGTCCACCACCGCATAGGGCAGGCGACGGGCGTAGGTTGCCTGCTCGAGTCCGGGGCCGAGCCCGAACGGGCGGTCGAGCACCACCTGGAGGTGTCTCAGGTAGAACGCGACGGCCGAGCTGTTCGTGAGGATCACCCGCGCGTCTACGGCCCGCGCCAGCGCCTCCGCGCGGCGCAGGTCGGGCTCGAGCTCTCGGCCCTCGCGATGAACGAAGACGGCGACCCCAAGCGCGAGCAAAACAACCGCGGCGAGCGGCAGCGCGGGGCGCCACGGAACGAGCGCCACCCCGCAGGCCAGCAACGCCGCGGACAGCGGCAGCAGCGCGGTCAGGTAGCGGGTCGAGAACAGGTCGAGCCCCGCGTAGGCCGCGAGCGCAATGGAGCACGAGAGCCCCGCCCGCGGTGCCGGCGAGCAGCCAGAAGACCGGGCGCCGCACCCCGGGCGGCTCGGGGCCCGGTGATACGTGCCCCTCGCCCCGCCACAGCAGCCAGGCGGCCAGCGCGAGCGCGCCCACGACGGCCAGGAACTGGAGCGTGTGGACGCCCGCCGAGTAGGTCGCCCCGTGCTCGCCGAAGAACAGCGGCACGATCTCGTCGCGCACCACGCCCGGCGTCGGATTGGAGTAGTTGGGTGCGGTCTTCGTCTCGTCGAGCTTGTCGAGCGAGCGCAGCAGCTCGGGCGTCCACGGGACCAGCGAGAGCAGCGGCGCCAGTCCCAGCAGCGCGACGCGACGCCACGGACGCAGCCCGGCGACGATCAGCGCGCCGGCCAGCGGCACCAGCGTCAGCGCCGCGTCGTACTCCGAGTAGAGAGCCACGACGGCGCCGGCGGCGTACAGCGCCCACCAGCGCTGGTCAGCGCCGCGTACGAGCCGTGCCGCCGCCCAGAGCGCGAGCACGAGCCCGAGCCCCGCGAGCACGAACCCGCGCGAGTAGTTCGAGAAGATGACGTGGTAGGGCGCGATGGCCAGCACGAGTGCGGCCACAAGCCCGACCCGGCTGCCCGCCAGCGCGCGAACCGCGTAGTAGAGGGCCGCCACGGAGGCCACACCGGCCGCGATCGAGGGCAACCGGATCCAGACCTCGTCATCGAGTGGCAGGGGCGTGAGCAGCGCGTAGAACAGCGGCGGCGTGTTCTCAAACGCGGCCAGCCGGGCGAGGAACGAGCCCACGTCCGGCGCCGAGCCCACGAGCCATGAGTAGCCCTCGTCCGCCGTGAGCCGGTCGCCGGCGCCCGCGAGACGGACGGCGAGCGCCAGCGCCACGACAACGATGAGCGCCACGGGCTCACCGCGCACACGGGCGGAGGCCGTCAAGTCGTCAGGCTCGAGCGGGCCCTGGGCCTACAGGCGGCGCGGCTTTCGACCATGGACCGAAGCATCGCGCATCGGCTGGCCCGATCACTCCGGGTCGCGCCCGTCGACCGTGATGGCGCCGGTCACGCTGCGGCGACGACGTGCGTCACGCGCGCACCGGTGAAGCGCTCGACGCGGTGCGGTAGATCGGCGGCCATCCAGCGCGACATGCCGGTCGGCAGCGTCGCGACGATCACTTCGTCGAAGCGCCGGGGGTCCCACGCGTCCTGGACTGCCACCATCGGGTCGGCGTCGCCCACAACGCCCTCGACGGGCACGCCCGCCTCGCGCAGCGCCTGCATCGCCTGCTCGAGGCGCTGCGCCGTCGCCGCGCGGCGCGCGCTCATCGGGCCGGAGCCGCTGGATGCAGGCGCGACGAGCATGACCTGCACCGGACCGGCGGCGGCGCGCTGCAGGATCACGTCGCGGATCTCGCCGGAATCGATGGTGCGGTTGGCGATGACGAGCAGCTTCGTGGTCCAGGGCATGAAGTGACCCCCCCGTACGTGCGGTAGTGACGCTAGCCACGAAGTTACGCCTCGGGAGGCGCCTGCACAAGCCGTGTCTACGACGAGCGGCGCGCAACCTTCGCCGCCGACGGCGCGCTAGCCTCGCTAGCGTCCAACGCGTGAACGAGGACGCGCCCGATCATCCTGCGCGCGAGCGCTGGAACCAGCGCTTCGCGAGCGCGGGCGCGGCACCCGGGCAGGACGCGCCGTCCGAGTGGCTGGTGGAGAACGAAGCGCTGCTGCGGGAGCTACGCGGCCACGACAACCTGCGGGCGCTCGACGTCGCCGCCGGCAGCGGGCGCAACGCGCTCTATCTCGCCGCGCTGGGCTTCGAGGTCGACGCGGTCGACATCTCCGACGTCGCCATCGATCAGCTGCGCGCGGCAGCGGGCGAGCGCGGGCTGGCGGTGCATGGGCAGGTGCTGAATCTCGAGAACGCTGCGCTCCCCGACGGGCCCTACGACGTCGTCGTGAGCATGAACTACCTCCAGCGCGACCTGTTCGGCGCGCTCGCGGCCGCGCTCAAGCCCGGCGGCCTGCTGCTGTTCGAGACCTTCGCCGCGGTGCACATCGAGCAGTTGGGCCACGGCGTGAACCCCGACTACGTCTTGCAGGGCAACGAGCTGCTGCGCGCGTTCGCCGAGCTGCACGTGCGCCGCTACAGCGAAGGGGTCACCGAGCGCTCCGGCCGTCCGCGCGGCGTCGCGAGCCTCGTCGCGCAGCGACCTGCCGAGGCCTGAACGCTATCCTCGAGTAGTTGTCTGAGCAACGGCTGTTGGTGGCCGGAAGGGAAGCGCCTTGCACGTCGAGATCTGGTCGGACATCGCCTGCCCGTGGTGCTACATCGGCAAGCGGCGATTCGAAGCCGCACTGGCCGAGTTCGAGCACCGCGACGCCGTAGGCGTGACGTGGCGCAGCTTCGAGCTGGACCCTGGCGCTCCAGCCGAGCGGCCCGTGGACGGCGCCACGCACCTGGCACAGAAGTACGGCACGAGCCGCGAGGAGGCATTGGCGATGCAGCGCCAGATGACCGAGGTCGCCGCGGGCGAGGGCCTGGACTTCCACTTCGAGCGCGCGCGGGCAGGCAACACGTTCGACGCGCACCGACTGCTGCATCTCGCCGCCGCACACGACCGGCAGGACGCACTCAAAGAGCGCTTGATGCGCGCCTATCTCAGCGACGGCCAGCTGATCGGCGAGCCCGCGGTGCTCGAGCGCCTCGGGCACGACGTCGGCCTGCCGGTCGACGCGGTACAGGGGCTGCTCGCGACCGATCGCTATGGCGCGGAGGTGCGCGACGACGAGCGCGCGGCCGCGGCGCTGGGGATCAGGGCCGTGCCGTTCTTCGTCGTCGATCGCGCCTTCGGTGCGTCGGGAGCGCAGCCGCCGCAGGCGCTGCTCGAGCTGCTGCGTCACGTGTGGGCCGAGAAGAGCGAGACCGAGACCGTCATGCCAGACGGCGCGGCCTGCGGTCCCGAGGGTTGCTGAAGGCCGAGCGCTCACGCCGGTGCCGGAGCACGGCGGCGACCGTCAACGCATAGGCGACGTGGTCGGCGATCTGCGGCGCGAGCGGCAGCGCACGGATGCGCGGGAAGCGCCGCCCGACGACCCCGAGGTCCAGCGCGGCGATCGCCAGGCCGGCGCCGGCCGCCCACGTCGCCGGTCGCCGGCGCGGCAGCACGGCGCCAAGCACGAGCGCCCAGCCAAGCGACAGCGCGATGTGAGCCGCCGCCGCCGCGGGCAGCAGGCGCGACGTGCGCCGCTCCTCGTCTCCCAGCAGCAGCGTGCCGGCGGCGAGCGAGGCTTCCAGTGGGCTCTGATGGGTCAGGATCGCGTGCGCCGTCGACGGAGCTCCGCTCACGACCGCCGCGACGCAGCCGGCGGCGAGCGCGTCAAACAGCGACGACCGGTCGCGCAGGAGGACCGTCACGGCCGAGGTCAGTCCGTCAGCGCCTGCACGCCGGGCAGGGTTCGGCCCTCGATCAGCGCGAGCGCCGCGCCGCCGCCGGTGGAGATGTGCGTGACCTGGTCCTCGAGGCCGAACGAGGCGAGCGCGGCGATCGAGTCGCCGCCGCCGGTGACCGTGACGGCGCCGGTCTGCGCGACCGCCTCGGCGATCGCACGCGTCCCGTGCGAGAAGGGCTCGATCTCGAAGGCGCCGACGGGGCCGTTCCAGAAGACCGTCCCGGCCTCGGCGATCATGTGCGCGTAGATCTCCCGCGTGCGCGGGCCGATGTCGATCGCCTCCCAGCCGTCGTCGATGTCGATCGGGTCTGCGACGCGCAGCTCTGCGTCCGCGGCGAAGCGGTCGGCGATCACGAGGTCGACCGGTAGGCGCAGCCGCTCCTGCGTGGCCGGCTGCTCGAGCACCTTGCGGGCGGCCTCCAGTCCGGCCTCGTCGCACAGCGACTCCCCGATCCTGTGCCCGCGGACGGCGAAGAACGGGTAGCTCATCCCGCCGCCCAGCAGCAGCAGGTCGGCGACCTCGAGGAAGCGGTTGATGACGCCGATCTTGTCGGCCGCCTTGGCGCCTCCGAGCACCGCCACAAGCGGTCGCCGCGGGTCGCGCAGGATCGAGCTGAGCGTCTGCACCTCGCGCTCGAACAGCAGCCCGGCCGCGGAGCGCTGCAGCTGATGCACGACCCCCTCGGTCGAGGCGTGCGCGCGGTGGGCGGTGCCGAAGGCATCGTTGACGTAGACGTCGGCGAGGGCGCCGAGGCGCGCCGCAAGCGCCGGGTCGTTCTGCGTCTCCCCGGGCTCGTAGCGGATGTTCTCGAGCATCACGATGTCGCCGTCGGGAACGTGATCGAGGTGAGGCGCGACGAAGACCCGCTCGCCGAGCAGCCCGGCGAGATGCTCTGCAAGGGGCGCCACCGACAGCGCCGGGTCGCGGCCCTCGGGCCGGCCGAGGTGGGTGACGAGCAGCAGCCTTGCGCCGCGCTCGCGCAGCGCTTGCAGCGTCGGCACCGACTGGCGGATGCGGGTGTCGTCGCCGATCGAGCCCTCGGCGAGCGGGACGTTGAAGTCGACGCGCACGAGTGCGCGCACGCCGTCGACGTCGCCGAGGTCATCGAGGGTTCTCAGACCGGACATCGGTCGCTCGCCGGTCGCGGGCTCGCCGGGGCGCGGCTCATGCCACGTGAGCGGAGGTCGGAGGTCATGTGCCGTCTTTCAGTGGGTTGACCGCTTGCGGCTCGTGCAAACCGCATTCGGCCCTCCGGGCCGGGCAGATCGCGCAGGATCGCGATGTCACCGCCCTTTTCTGTGAAGTTTCGGAATGAATCCTTGCCTAACAACAGACGGGCGCCTATGTTTACGCTCCGCACGGGGGGAAGCCCGCGCGCTTCGATCGGTGGGGAGTCGAGATGCTCGCAGTGTCACACAGGACGCTCGTGTGCGCGGTCGCCCTTGTCATGGCGCTGCTGGCGTTTGCCGTACCGGCGAACGCCGGGAACAGGTTGCGCGACTGGCGTGCCGCGCCGACGCCCGAGGTTGCCGCCGCGTTCGCCGACGGCACGGCGAACACCCCGACGAGCCCCTGAGACCGGCGCCCGTCCGGTCAACCCGCGGCGCCGGCGGTTAGCCCGTCGTTGCTCGCTACATTTCGTTTGATGAGCAACATCCTTCTCGTCGACGGTCCGGCCGCCGACAACGGCGAACCGCAGAGCCGGCCGTCGGACAGCGAAGCACTCGACGCCTACTCCAGCGTCGTGACCACGATCGCGCGCGACCTCGCGCCGTCGGTCGCCAACCTGCGCGTCTTTCGCCTCGTCCGCGGGGGACGGCGCGTCGCCGGCGGCGGCTCGGCATTCGTGCTTGCGCCCGACGGCTTTCTCGTCACGTCAGCGCACGTCGTCGAAGGCTCGGCGCCGGGCGGCGTGGCGTCGTTCGTCGATGGCCGCGAGCTGGCGTTCACGGTCGTCGGCAGCGACCCGTTGTCCGATCTCGCGGTGCTGCGCGCCGAGGGGCGCGATCTCGTCCCGGCCGCGCTCGGCGACGCGTCGACGCTGCGCGTCGGCCAGCTCGTCGTGGCGATCGGCAACCCGAACGGGTTCGCGGGCTCCGTGACCGCCGGCGTCGTCTCCGCGCTCGGCCGCTCGCTGCCGGTGCGCTCGGGAACCGCGCGGCGCGTGGTCGACAATGTCATCCAGACCGATGCGGCGCTCAATCCCGGAAACTCGGGCGGAGCACTCGTCGACGGGCGCGGGCGCGTCATCGGCGTCAACACGGCGGTCGCCGGCGTCGGCCTCGGGCTCGCGGTCCCGATCGACGTGCACACGCGCCGGATCATCTGGGCGCTGATGGCCGACGGGCGCGTGCGCCGCGCCTATCTCGGCGTCGGCGGCGGCGCGCGGCCGCTGCCTCCGCGGATCGTCGCCAGGCTCGGCCGCGATCGCGCGATCGAGGTCGTCGAGGTCGTCGACGGGTCACCGGCAGCGCAGGCGGGGCTTCAGCCGGAGGACCTGCTCGTGGAGGCGGCCGGGGTGGCGCTGCGCGACGTCGACGACCTCCAGCGGCTCATGACCGAGGAGATGATCGGGCGCCCGGTCGAGCTGACCGTCGTGCGTGCGGGAGAGGAGCGCCGGATGTCGATCACCCCGCGCGAGCTCGTCACGTCCTGACGTTCGTTGACAGGCCGGCGAGCAGCTCCGTCATCGACGTGTCGTCATCCGCCCGAGATCGCGGGGAGGATCTCGATCCGGTCCTCTTCTCCGACCGCCGCGTCCGGCTCCGCCTGCTCTCCGTTGACGAACACGTTGATGTGCTGGCGGACCTCCCCGCGCTCATCGAGGATCCAACCGTCGAGCGCGGTCTGCTCGCGCTCGAGCGCTTGCAGCAGCTCGCTGACGGTGTCGCCGCCGACCCGATGCTCCGAGACGCCCGCGACCTTTTCCAGTTGCCCCCGAAGCCTCACGATCGCCATGCAGCCGATCATACAAGCGATGCCCCGGACACGCTCGCGCTGACATACTGGCGAGGTGCCAAGCCGCGTCGTTCTCTTCTCGACGGACTCCTGCACCTACTGCGCCCACGCAAGATCGCTGCTCTCCAAGCGCGGCGTGGTGTTCGAGGAGGTCGATCTCAGCGAGCACCCGGAACTGCAAGCCGAGCTCGCCGAGGTCACCGGCGTCGACAGCTTCCCGCAGATCCTCGTCGACGGCGAGACCCTCGGCGGCCTGAACGAGCTGCGCGCAGCCGAGAAGAACGGAACGCTGGCTTCGTGGAGCGCCGCGACTACGTTCGATTCTTGATCCAAGCAGTTGCACGCGGCCAATAGTTCGACGGGTACGCGTGCTCAACGCCAGGCATCGTGACGAACTTCGTGTCCTTCTGAATGTCCCGCGCCTTGCGGTAGTAAGCCCTACCTTGCTCGATCGGCACGACGGCGTCGGCGCGCGTGCGGCATCTGGCATCCACGGATCGGGCACCCAAACCGCACACTTGTTTCTCGACGCTTCCTAACGCTCTACGATGCGCAGAAGAGCGGCGACGACGTCCGGGTCGAATTGCGTTCCCGCGTGGTCACGAAGCTCGGCGGCGGCAGCGGCTCTGTGCATGGGCTTGGCGCGGTAGGGCCGCGAGCTGACCATCGCGTGGTAGGCATCGCAGGCGAAGGTGATCCGGCTCGCGAGTGGGATCTGCTCGCGGATCAAGCCGTCTGGATAGCCGTCGCCGTCATATCGCTCGTGCTCGGCGCGAACCGCCGGCGCGAGCGGAGCGAGGGTCTCGATCGACGCGACGATTCGCGCGCCGATGACCGGGTGCGTGCGCATCAGCTCCCATTCGCTCTCGTCGAGCGGTCCACGCTTGCCGAGGATCGCGTCCGGGATCCCGATCTTGCCGATGTCGTGTAGCAGCGCCACCTGCTTGACCTCGTCGACGAAGCTCTCCGGCATGCCCAGTTCGCGCGTGACCTGCACCGACAGCTCGACGACCGCCTCGCTGTGACGGCCCGTGTAGCTATCGCGCGCGTCGAGGCCGGCGAACAGCGCGGTCAGTGCGATCGCCTCGTTGCGATAGCGCTGCGCCGCGCGCTCGATCTCACGGCGTTCGAGCTCGTGGGCGAGCATCCGTCCGAGCACGCGCATGAAAGCGACATCGCGGTCACGCAGCCACGGCGCCGCAGCGTGGCTTGCGCAGCACAGCGTCCCGTACAGACGCCCATCGCTGAAGCGCACCGGCACGCCCACGTACGAACCGAGCGCCGGAACAAGATCTGCGACGCGCTCGTCGTGCTGCGCGTCGGGGATGAGGCTCGGCAGGCGCTCGTCGACGACTCGCTGGCAGAACGTGTCGCCAATCGGAATCGTCGTGCCGGCCCACAGCCCGAAGGAGCGTGCGTCGCCATGCACGCGCTGGATGACCTGCTCGACCCCCGCGAGGTGACTGCAGTACGAGACATCCATGTCGAGGTGCTCGCGCGCGGCGACCAGCACACGCATCTCCGACTCCTCGGTCTCGGCCTCGGCGAGCGCCGATGCCGCCTCGAGGCGCTCGTAATCCCCGGCTATGTGCATCTCGGCGGCGGCGTGTAGCGCCGCGCCGCTGAGGTTGAGGTCCCTGGCCGCTGTCATCGTGCCCTGTCCCTAGCCCGAACCAGTGAAGCAGATCGCCTCGCCAGCAAACAACATCCTCAAGGCTTCATCACGAGATGGCCCGAAGTGGCGGTTTCACCACAAAGAAGGCGATCACCGATCTCCCCGTTCTGGGTGCGCTGCTGCAAGCTCGCTAGGCTGGACGGCGGCAGTGACCGATGTGTGACAACACGACCAGTCGCGAGCCCGAGCCGCCCTGAGACGGGCGCCGTCCTCGGCCCGCGCGCGCTGAACCGGGCGCTCCTCGAACGCCAGCTGCTGCTGCGCCGGCACGAGCTCACCGCGGCTGAGGCGCTCGAGCATCTCGTCGGGCTGCAGGCACAGAACCCCAACGCTCCCTACCTAGGGCTATGGACGCGCCTGACCGACTTCTGCACCGACGACCTCGCCGAGCTGATCGCGGCGCGCAAGGTCGTCCGGCTCGCGCTGATGCGCTGGACGTTGCACGTGGTGACCGCCCGCGACTGCCTCGCGCTGCGGCCTGTCCTGCAGCCGGTCATGGACCGCCGCATGCAGGCCTGCTTCGGGCGACACCTCGGCGGCGTCGAGCTCGCGCGGCTGGCACAGCTCGGGCGATCGCTCGTCGAGCAGGAGCCGCGCTCGCTGGGAGACGTCGGACGGCTGCTGGCAGGGGAATGGCCGCGCCACGAGCCGCGAGTCCTGGGCCATGCGCTGTCCGCGCTGACACCGCTCGTCCACGTGCCACCGCGCGGCATCTGGGGTCGCAACGGCCGCGCCGTGCAGACGACGGCGGAACGCTGGCTCGGCCGCCCGCTGGAGCGCGCGACGCAGCCCGACGCGCTGATCGTGCGCTACCTGGCCGCGTTCGGACCCGCGACCGTCGGCGACATCCGGACGTGGTCAGGCCTGACCGGGCTCGGCCCGGCGATCGAGCGTCTGCGCCCCAAGCTGCGCGGCTTCCGCGACGAGCACGGCCGCGAGCTGCTCGACGTGACCGATGGTCCGCTGCCCGATCCCGACACCCCGGCGCCGCCGCGCTTCCTGCCGGACTTCGACAACGTCGTGCTCGCCCATGCGGACCGGACGCGGATCGTCGCCGATCCGGATCGCAGGCGCGTCCTGAAGCCCAAGACGTTCCTGGTCGACGGCTTCGTCGGCGGAACGTGGAGGCTGATTCGCGGCCGCGGCATCGTCACGGTCGAGGTCACGCCGTTCGGCCCGATCGCCGGCGAGGACCGCATCGCGCTTGCCGAGGAGGGCATGCGGCTGCTGAGCTTCATCGTCGCCGGCGCCGAGGACGACGTGCGCGTCAACGTTCGCTTCGTCGGCGAGGACCGCAGTTGAGTAGTGAGCGCCTCGTGAAGGTTCTGTGACCGTTCACCGCGTGATGACTTCTGCCCACGCGGGCTCGCATAGAGATCCGGCGTCAATCGATCTCTTGGAGTCATCTTGCGTAGACGCAGTCCTCTCCCCGCGGTTTCGGCAGGCGCCGTCGCCCTGGCGCTCATCGCCGTGTCACCCGCCGCCGCTGTTGTCGGCACCGGCGCGAAGGGCCCCACAACGACGGTCAATCCGTACGTCCTCCCGATCGCCGAGGGCGTACAGACGACCTCCCTGCTGACCGTCGCCGACATGCCGACCGTCAACGGCTACAAGATGGTCGGCATCCCCGACGGCCTCGGCGTGCGCAACGCAGCCACCGGCGGCAAGGCCGAGCTGTTCATGAACCACGAGCTCATCGGGACCGCCGGCGCGGTGCGGGCCCACGGTCAGAAGGGCGCGTTCGTCTCCAACTACAGCATCGACAAGACGACGCTCGCCGTCGAGACCGGCAAGGACCTGATCGACGCCCCCGGCGACGTCACGTTCTTCAACTATCCGACCGGCACGTACAACGCCCCCGGCCCGAATCCGTCCACGGCGATGGCGCCCTTCGCAGCGCAGAGCGCCGCCTTCCTGCGATTCTGCTCGTCGACGCTGACCGACCCCGGGCAGCTGCTCAACCCGACGACGGGCATGGGTTATGACGGCCAGATCTACTTCGGCAACGAGGAGACCGGCGACGAGGGACGCGCCTTCGGCATTCTCGGCGACGGCACGACGAAGCAGCTGCCGCGCCTCGGCCTCTTCTCGTGGGAGAACACCGTCCCAGCGGACAATCTGAGCAACACGACGCTCGTCCAGGGCCAGGAGGACGCGGCCACGGGCCAGCTCTGGAGCTATGTCGGCACGAAGACGAACACCGGCGACGCCTTCGACAAGGCCGGTCTGACCAACGGCACGAACCACGTCGTCGACCTGCTCAACGAGGCCGTCGACAGCGATGCGGAGTTCCGCGACGCCTACACCAAGGGCGAGCCGGTCCCGTTCAACCTCGACCCCGTGAACTGGAACCAGCCTGGCAGCGCCCAGAACGCCGAGGCCGCCACGAAGGGCATCACGCTCAACCGCATCGAGGACGGCCACTGGGATCCCGACAACCCGCGTGACTTCTACTTCGTCACGACGGAGGGCGGCTCGACGGCCAAGGCGCCGGGCACCACGAACACGCGCGACGGCGGCGGTCTCTGGCGCCTGCGCTACAAGGACATCGAGCAGCCGCTGAAGGGCGGGACGCTGACGCTCATGCTCGACGGCTCCGAGACCCCGTATCTCAACAAGCCCGACAACATGACGATCGACACGCACGGCAACCTGCTCATCCAGGAGGACCCGGGCGGCAACGCGGGCTTGGCCCGCATCGTGGCCTACGACATCAACACCGGCCGCCGCGGCGTCGTGGCGCGCTTCGATCCGGCGCTGTTCGCCACGGGAGCGACCGGCACGGTGGCCACGACCGACGAGGAGTCCTCGGGCATCGTCGACGCCAAGGACGTTCTCGGCGATGGCGAGTTCCTGTTCGACGCCCAGGTCCACAAGCCCGTCGTAGGGCCGGACGCGGCGGAGCTCGTTGAGTACGGGCAGCTCCTGCACCTCGAGGTCAAGGACTTCGAGGCCGTGTACACCGGTCGGGCGCCGGTCCAGGGCCCGCCCGGCCCTCCCGGTCAGGCCGGCGCCGCCGGCCAGCCCGGCCCGGCCGGCCCCCGCGGCCCCAAGGGATCAAGGGGTCCCCGGGGGCGCGCCGGCAAGGTGAGCTGCAGGCTCAACAGGCGGCGCACGCGGGTCACCTGCAAGGTGAAGTACGCCGCGAAGTCCAAGGGACGCCTCGTGCGAGCGGGCAGGACCGTCGCGCGTGGCCACGTCGCCAAGGGCCGCGTCACCCTCGCTAGTAAGAAGCGACTCGCCAAGGGCAACTACACGCTGATCGCCGGCAAGATGAAGCTGCGCGTCAAGCTCGGCTGAACGACGGTCTCACCCCAGGACTACGCAAGCCCCCTCCACGGTGGAGGGGGCTTGCGTCGTACGTACACCTCCAGCCGGGGTTGCGCGGACTGAAAGCCAGTACGAGCGCACCTAGACTGCCGATCCATGTCGCGCGACGCCGACGGCGGCATCGATCCCGGGGACCTCGAGACGTGTCTGCGCGTGCTCGCCGCCCTGGACGTGTTGCCGATCGAGCATCCCGATGCGGTCGCGGTCCGGTGTGCGACCGCCGCGCTGTTCAAGACCGTCAAGCTGCGGCGCCGAGCGCAGCGGCGTGCGGCGATCCTCGCCCGCGATGGTGCCGTCACCGCCGCCACGGCGACCGGCGCGCCCGGGCGCATCGACGACGAGACGGACGGCTTGGCGCTTGTCTCGGACGCGAGCGGCGCCCGCGCCGGGACACTGCTGCGCCCGCGCGGATGCTATGTCTGCAAGCGCCGCTACCACGAGGTCGACGCCTTCTACCACCAGCTCTGCCCGAGCTGCGCGGCGCGCAACCGAGCGTGCCGCGTCGCGCGCACGGATCTCAGCGGCCGGCGTGCCCTGCTCACCGGCGGCCGCGCGAAGATCGGCATGCACATCGCGCTGCGCCTGCTGCGCGACGGCGCCCACGCGACGATCACGATGCGCTTCCCGCGCGACGCGGCGAGGCGCTTCACGGCGATGGGCGACAGCGCCGACTGGCTGCATCGCCTGCGCATCGTCGGCATCGATCTGCGCGACCCCGGTCAGGTCGTGGCGCTCGCCGACGCCGTCGGCGAGCAGGGGCCGCTGGACATCCTCATCAACAACGCCGCTCAGACCGTGCGCCGCTCGGCCGAGTCCTACTCGTCGCTCGCCGAGGCGGAGGCGACGCCGCTGCCGTCCGGCCCGCTGCCGGAGTTCGTGGCGCTCGGGCAGGCGGGGGGCGCGGGAGATCCGGCGGCGCTGGGCGAGGGCAGCCGCCCGCACTGGACGCCGACCCCGAGCGCCCTGACCGGCCTGGCCCTGGCCGCGGGCTCGGCCTCTGCGCAGCGGATCGCGGCCGGCAGCGCCGTCGACGCGGGCGGCTTGATACCCGACCCGCACCGGGTCAACAGCTGGACCCAGTGCGTCGACGAGGTCGATCCGATCGAGCTGCTCGAGGTCCAGCTGTGCAACGTGACCGCGCCCTTCATCCTCGTCGGCCGCCTGCGCCCGGCGCTGGCGGCGTCGGGCGCACGGCGCACGTACGTCGTCAACGTCTCCGCCATGGAAGGCCAGCTCAACCGCGGCTACAAGGGCCCCGGGCACCCGCACACGAACATGGCCAAGGCCGCGCTGAACATGCTCACCCGGACGAGCGCCGAGGAGCTGCGCGGCGACGGCATCCTCATGACGAGCGTCGACACCGGTTGGATCACCGACGAGCGGCCACAGCCGACGAGGATGCGCCTCGCGGGCGAGGGCTTCCATGCGCCGCTTGACCTCGTGGACGGCGCCGCGCGCGTCTACGACCCGATCGTCCGCGGTGAGGCGGGGGAGGACCTCTACGGCTGCTTTCTGAAGGACTACGAACCGGCGCCATGGTGAAGCGCGCGCCGCAGCTCCTCGCGGACGACCTGGCGATCGTCGAATGGCGGTCCGTCCCCCCACGGCGTCTGGGTCAGCCGCGACATGGCACCGCGGCCGAGGATCAGCACCACGTCGTCGGGGCGAGCGATGCGCAGAGCCCCTCCGATCGCGGCGCGCCGGTCGGTCTCCGTGGCCACGGTCCCGCCACTGCCGGCGAGCGCGCCTTGCAGCACGTCAGCCACTAGCCGGCGCGGGTCCTCGCCGCGAGGGTTGCCCGCCGTGACGATCACGTGGTCGGCCAGCGCGCGCGCGGCGCGGCCCATCGCCGCGCGCTTGGAGGGATCGACGCTCCCCGCGGCACCGGCCACGATCACCAGCCGTCCCGACCTGCGCGCGTCGATGGCGACGCGCACCGTCTGCGCGACAGCCGTGATCGCCGCCGGCGTGTGAGCGAAGTCGACGATCGCGTCGAAGCGCTGGCCCTCCTCGATCGCCTCGAAGCGCCCCGGCAGACCGTGCGCGCAGCCCAGCGCCGCGGCCACCGCCTCGGGGGTGAGACCCAGCACGTCCCCGACGGCGAGGGCCGCGGCGGCGTTGCGCGCATTGTGGGGGCCGGGCAGCGGCAGGTTCAGCTCAATCGGCCCATGGGGGGTGGCAAGTCCCAGCGCCGTGCTGGTGAGGCTCCAGGAGCAGGTACGGATGCGGTAGCTCGCGAGCGGATGATCGCCGTAGCCGAGTACCCGTCCTCCGGCCGCGGCCACATCCCGTGCCAGGCACCGGCCGAACGACTGCTCCAGGTTGATCACCGCGACCGGCGCGACCCTGCCGGGGCGAATGAACATGGTGCGCTTGCAGGCGCCGTAGGCGGCCATGCTTCCGTGGCGGTGCAGATGGTCGTGGGTGAGGTTGGTGAGCACGGCGACCTCCGGCACGAAGGCCGGGCAACACTCGAGCTGGTAGCTCGACGCCTCACAGACGACCCAGCCGCCGGGCGGCTCGACCGCGGCCGAGTAGGGCTCGTGCAGGTCGGAGTTCCCGGTGACGATGGCCTCGCCCGCGCAGCTGCGCAGGACGTGCGCTACGAGCGACGCCGTCGTGGTCTTGCCGTCGGTCCCGGTGATACCGACCACCGGAGCGCTGCCGAGCCGCCATCCGAGCTCCAGCTCGTCGATGACGGTCGCGTGCGGACCGACGGCCCAGGGTGGGATGCCCGGACTCTTGACGATGCAGCCAGACCGCGCGTCCCCGGACTCATCTGGAGGGTGACCGCGCAGCAGTACGGGAATTCCACGCGCGCGCAGGCGGCGCCGCAGGGAAGCCGTGTGACGGCCGGGGTGCCCGTCCCAGACCGCAAGCTGCGAGGTGGGCACCGTGCGCTCGAGCGCCTCGATGGCGGCCTGCCCAGCTCTGCCCAACCCGGCGACCAGATAGGGACCCGCCGGCAGCGCCGGACGCTGTGTCGCGACAGGGGGACTGGGGGACGCCGGGCACGGCGCGGATGAGCCGCTCAAGGATCCAGCGAGAAGTGCGAGTGAACCGCCTTCAACCGCTCGCCCCCGGCGAGGACGAGCGTGGCGCGGCCCGACCGCGGGAACGTCGAGCCGTCGGCGCGCACGCCGACGGATTCCCACGTGATCGCCACGCAGAGCCCGTCGGGACCACCGAAGCAGCGCATCTGCTCGAGGCTGAAGGCGAACCCGCGGGTGTGCTGCCAGACGCGGCGCCACTGGCGCTCTTCGAGCGCGTCACGCCCGAGGGCCACGACAGTGCCCGTTCCGAAACCCAGGACATCCGGAGCGAAGAGGTCGCGTGCCCCCTCGACGTGGCCCTTACGGACGCATTCCTCCATCGCCGCAAGCCATCGCCGGATGCGCTCGTGGTCGCCGGGCGAGGGCGTCGCGGACGCAGTCAGAGAGCTTGGCTGGTCGAGCTCCTGCCTCACCGGGCCAGCTTACTCCGCGACCACCTGCGCAATCCCCGCACGACATCGACCGGCCACGCCAGCATCTGCGCGAGGCGGTAGCGCCGAGTTTTCCGCACGGCGTCGAGGCGCTCGGCAGCCTGCGCGGTCTGGATGACGAGTTGCTCCTCGAGGGCCAGGGCTCGATCGAGCCATTGCTTGGCCTGCTGGCGATGGTGGTCGTGGGCGATCTCAGCGCGTAGCTGAGCCTCGGAGAGCAGTGCGAGCGCCCGTAGTGCCGAGCGCTGCTGCGGAGGGGGCTCAGGACTCAGCCGCCGAAGCAGAGCCACGAGCTCGGCAGCGTGCTGGCGTGCATCGTGATGGGTGCGAACCAGGTCGCGCCCGAGCTTGCCGAGCTCAGGTCGATAGGCATCCAGATCGGCCCGCAGGCGGGCCGCGTCGGGCGGCGTACCCAGCGCCAAGCCGGAGAAGCCGGCGGCCTCGATGCGCTCGTAGGAGTCCGGTGTGACCCAGCCATCGCCGCCGGCGTGGTCGAAGACATAGGCGGGCCGCTCGCAGGCCATCGCCTCGATGATCGAGCGACCGTATCCGACGACGATGTCGGCCTCGGTCATCCGCTCAGCGACCGCAAGTGAGGCGCGCGGATGCCCAACCTGATCCCAGCTCAGGCCCGCCCGCGACCAGGCGTCCATGATGACCTGGGCGCGAGATCCGTGAGCACCGTGGTAGTTGCCGAGCAACAGCACCCGTGCTGGGCGCGGCGCGGGTTGCTTGCCCGCGCTGAAGCGCCGCATGTCGACTGGTTGGCGCATGCGCACGACCTCGCCGGCGCCCACGCAGGCTGCCGCGCGGACGGCGAGGCGGTCGTTGAGCGCGACCGTCGCGGCGACCACCCCGTCGACGGGCGGAGGCAGGTGGATGTCGTCGATGCCATGCACCACGAAGACGCGTACCGCGTCCGGATAGCGCCCCGCCAGCTCGAAGGCCAGCGAGCGATCGACACCGACAATGACACCCTCGACGCGCTCGGGCAGCTCGTCGAGCTCCGCGCTGACGTTCAGGCAACGCTCGCGGGCGAGCGCTGCCATCGCGCCGATCTCACGGGCATACAGCGTCACCGAGTGCCCCAGTCGAGCCAGATGCTCAGCGACCGTCAACGCGTAGGACTGCGGTCCACCCGGCGCGGCGAGCTGATGGGTGGCGACGATCAGCTCCATTGGGTCGGCGCAGGATATGGCCGCGCGCATCGTCGTTCACACCTTCGATGGCGACTTCGCTCTCGAGCCCGGCGATCCGCTCGCAGTCGACCCGGGAACCGAGCGCGGCCGCAATCGTCGGCGACGATGGCGTGCAGTGCCTCGAGGTCGTCGCTTAGGAAGCGTCGAGAGACAAGTGTGTGGTTTGGGCGCCCGATCCGGGGATGCCAGACGCCGCACTCGAGCGCAGCGATACTGGTGGTATCGCGAGCATCGAGGGTGGTGTCTGGCACCGCGGGCGAGTGTCCAAACCGTGCTCTTGTTGATTGACACTTCCTTAGTGGTCACTGACACAAGTACGGCGACGTATTAGTGTCCGGTTGCTGGCCTAGCGTTTCTGGCATCCTGTCCCGTTGGTGTGGGGGTTTTGATGCCCAGGAGCAGTCCGTACCGGATCG
>Ga0136613_10000436_pt1 | contig 19258 bp, 18 predicted proteins | sample AntDrymUQ2722106_2_FD_106649 | JGI IMG/M metagenome (GOLD analysis project Ga0136613, IMG submission 106649) | Polar desert sand microbial communities from Dry Valleys, Antarctica - metaG UQ272 (21.06) | ecosystem: Environmental > Terrestrial > Soil > Desert | place: Antarctica: Dry Valley... | reverse complement strand
GCTCGAGGATTATGGGCACTGTCGTCTCCGTCATCATTCGTCTTCTCCTCTCGTAGACGTTCGCATTCTCTGCGATGCGGACGCGGTCTGATCCACTTCGTTGTGCTATACGTCTCTCACCGCGGCGAGCGGGAGGTCGCGGTCAGCCGCCCACTCCTCCCACTGTTCGGCGGTCTTCGTTTCGAAGATCCGCCCCAGGTCCTGGCGGTTGCCTTTCACCCCGAGCTCCTGCAACAACCGCTCCCAAAAATGCGGCTCGAGAGCGGCCAGCGCCACGTGACCCTCCCGCGCGCGGTACAACCCGTAGCCCGGAAAGCCGCCACCGAGGACGCCGCCTGGCGTCGTTAGTCCCTGGCGCAACGGCTCGGCGAAAGACCGCGCCGCCTCCGAGAGGGCCACCTGCTCGTATCCTGCGCCTTGCCCCCGCTCCCTGGCGACAAGCAGCGAGAGGGCCGCGCTCACGGCCCGCTCGGCCCCCGCCAGGTCGGCCACCAGGACGGGCGGCATCCCTGGCGGCGACAGCGTCCCAAAGCGGGCCTGGTAGGTAAGATCGTGGCCCGGCGCATCCTCGTCGGGAGGGGGATGCCCGACGATGGCGACCTGGCACAGGCGCGGAAAACCGGCATGAAGCTCGGGCCAGGAGAGTCCGAGCCGTCCCAATGCCGCGGGGCGGCTCGCAGTCAGCAGTAGATCCATGCCCTCCAGCCTGTCGTCCAGCGAAGCGCGGTCCCGCTGGTCCTTGAGGTCGAGCCGCACGACTTCCTGCCCGGCGCTCAGGTCCTCGTAGTAGCCGGGGCACATCAGGGCCAGCGGGTCCCCGCCCGGCGGCTCGACCTTGACGACGGACGCCCCCTTAGCACAAAGCCGGGACGCCGCCACTGGAGCAGGCAGGTTCACGGCCAGCGTGAGGACCCGTACACCCTGTAGCGGCGGATCCCCGCCTTCCCGTTCCGCATCTCCCGCCCTCATGAGGATGTATTGTAGCCCGTTGCCTTGCGCCTCATGGCCGCGCTGGCCTTTCCAAGGAGTTTGACCAATGTAGTGGCTCATTGGCTCTGGTAGTCTCGCAACAGATATGGAAGAGTATTCCTCATGAACACCTTCGTAGGCCACAAACACAGCCTTTCAAGTACCTCGAGTTTCCTCCCGGCCCTCGGCTCGCTGGTATGGTTGGTTCCGGGCTTCCAGTGGTTCCGAGCGACGTCTGGAGGACAGCGGGCCTGATGACCCTATCGAGGAGCGACGCCGAAGAATCATCATAGGGGAGATCGAGCCGCAAAGCATCGTCGTCGCAGACTACGACCCGACGTGGCCCGAGCGCTTCGGCCGGGAGGAGGCAAAGATTCGGGCAGCTTTAGGAGAGGCAGCGCTCTCGGTCGAGCATATCGGATCCACCTCCGTGCCAGGGCTCGCCGCCAAGCCCATAGTGGACATACTCCTCGTGGTCGAGGACTCCGGCGAGGAGGTCTCCTACCTGCCCGCCCTGGAGGGGGGCGGCTACGTCCTGCGCGTGCGCGAGCCTGACTTCGACGAGCATCGCATGTTCCGGACGCCTGAAAAGGACGTCCACCTGCACGTCTTCTCCTCAGGCTCGCCGGAGATCGAACGCCACCTGCTGCTGCGCGACCGGCTGCGCGAGGACGAAGGTGACCGCGAGCTCTACGCCCGCACCAAGCGCGACCTGGCGCGCAGGGACTGGCCGAGCATGCAGCACTACGCCGAAGCGAAGACCGAGGTCATAGAAGGCATCATCGCCCGCGCCAGGCGATCTTCGCGAGAAGACTAGCGCTCGTGTAGGGTGGTCATCTCGTAGCGGTTGCCTCACGGGCGCTGGATAGGAATAGGTCCATGAAACAGGGCCGCTCGGTAGCTGCCGGACCTGGATTCGAACCAGGACTAAGTGATTCAGAGTCACACAACGGCCTCCGCCGCCGGACGCCGCGGATCGTCGTAGACCGTTACGAAGGCGAAACGCCCGCGCCTCGTGGGGGCGCGGGCGTCGTCGACTGCCACGAATAGCCGTACAGTCTTGGTCAGGATCTTGGTCGGTCGATCGCCGCCATCTTAGGCGCGCGCACGACGATTATCCGGGATGCTCGGGGACGAAGCGGAGCCGGCACGGCCGCACAACCGCTTCACGGCCGCCCCAGCGAATCCGCGCGGCATGTGGCGTCCCATGTACGGTTGGTGCTCCGGCATCCTGGCGCGTCCTTGGCAAGTCAATTGTGGCTCAGGGTGGGCACCCAGCTGAGGTGATAGCCGCGGTGCATCAGCCACGCGGGGAAGCCCCGGAGTCTTACGCCGTAGACCTCAGCAACCCCCTTGTAGAGTCCGAGGCTTGCCACCGAGCCCTCGTCGGCAGGCACGTACGGTCTGGTCTTGTCGCCGCCCGCGTCCACCTGCTCTCTGAGGCTCATGTAGCCGACCACCGGCAAATCCTCTCTCCTAACGCTCCGACTCGGGCGTCTGTCTCGAGACCCAACGAGACACATCCTCGGGCACACACCTTGCTACTTCTGGTAGCTTGGGCCGCACAAACTGTGTCATAGACTGGGCCGCGGGACATCCTTCAGAGGCAGGGCTTCGGGTAGCACTAAAGTAGGAGATGGATCCCTCCATCGAGGGGCGAGGTAGGGGTTCGTCGAGTGCGTGGCGAGGCGCGCAAACTACTCTTGAGTTTGACGCGTACCTGCCTTTCGCTAATCTCCGGGCAATTACCTCGTAGCTTAGCGTGACCGGAATCCTCTTGACCTGAAACTTCGCCCGCCGGGCCGGTCAGCAATCGATGGCAGGGCCTGCCGGTACGGCCTCTCGGGCTGGTGCCCACGGGTCGGCTCGTTACCGGGACAGCAGATAGCCCAGTTCTTTGAGACGCTTGCGGAAGGCCCTCTCCTTGTTGGAGGGGATGACCAGCGTGCGTGCTTCGAGTGCCTTGGCGAACTTGCCGAGGGCGGGATCTTCCAGGATCATTTGCACGAGCGCCTGCGAAAGGACCTTGATGAACAGGGCGTCGCCGGTATGACGAAAGGCCTTGCTGTTGACCCCGATCTCTTCTAGCCAGTCCGTTACCTGTTCTGGTAGTGGACCTCGTGACGCCCGGCGAGAAAGTCGGCCAGGTGCCGAAGATCCTCGCCAGAGTCGAGGGTGCCAAGCACCGTTTGGGTGTCTAGACGATAGTGCCCGGCATCCTCTTCGACGGCGAGCTGGTGGAGCTGATCTCGCAGGTTCGGAGTCAGGGACTCGGGGTCCTCGAGGGTGAGGGCGAACGAGGGGTCTATAGTGAAGAGCGGAGCATCGAGCCTCCGGGGAGGAGCGTATTCAGCGGCCTGTCCCAGCAGGTACGCTCCCAGCGGGTTGACGCGGAAGTGGGTGAGGCCGTCGTGGAGGCTGTAGTAAGAGCCCAGAGAGTCGTCGCCGCGCCCGGCGTCACCGGGCGGCAGGTACAGCAAGTCCAGGGCGCCGATGCTGCCGAGAGACTCCATAAGCACGGCGTTCATGTACAGGGTTTCGATCAGGGTCCGCCCCTCCCTCTCCAGGTAGTAGACGCGGCCGTAGAACGGGTGCTCTACGGAGAGGTTACTCTCGTATCCGCGGTCCAGCTCAATGTCGAACTCCCAGATCAGGAGAGCGCGGTAGAACTCATCGGTGGAGATCCAGACGCCCACGGGGCACCACGACAGGGCCTCGATGATCGCCTCGCGACGTTCGGCGGGCGGGCTGAGATGGGTCCGCTTGGCGTTTATCCCCTTGAGGGCCTTTATGCGGCCGAGCTCGTCGGAGCTTCCGCCCGCCCAGGTCTCGAAGGCGTCTAGTAGCGTCTCCGGGTCCTGGTGTCGCAGCAACGCTTCGCCGGCGTCGGTCAACCTGCGGCGACCGCGATAGTAGTGCGCCAGCCCCGATTGCCGGACAAACCAATCGAGGCCGGAGGGACGGATGGTGTCGGCTGGCCTTACGCGTTCTCCGTGGACCAGAAAGTCCCCGTCGAGCAAGTTTGCCAGCAGGTTTCCGGCCCCGGTCGGGGACATCCGGTCGGAGGTGCTGCCGCCCCTGAGCTCGTCGCGCACGTACAGCCGCAGGTATGCCGCCAGGTCGTGAGGCCCGGCCTCTTCGGTGTCGGCCCGCCAGAGCGGTAACGTCTCGCCGTCAATCTCGACCGCACCGGGCGCCTCGACGAGGCCCTCAGGCAGGAACTTCTCCGGCGGAGGCACCAGCGGTGCCAGGGGATCCATAAGCTCCCGCGGCAGTTGGCTCCGGTGGAGAAACAGGTCAAGAACCGCGGGCTCGCGTCTGTACCCGAACATGATATCTTCCGCGAGATCGTAGAACACATCGCCTCCCCGGCGGCCTGGAAGGTCGCCGTGCCGGGCGAGGAAGGCCTCCTCGTTGAACCTGCCGTCGCCGTGGTAAGCGGCGGCCACCGCCTTCTTCGAGAGCTCGTCCAGGCCATCCCACAGTTGCGCCAGCGAGTCCGGATGGGTGAGGCGATCGTAGAGGTAGCGTACCAGTTGCTCCTTGCGGTTCCCCTCGGGACCCGGACCGCCCGAAACGCCGACGAGTTCCTTCAGGTGGGTGACAGTGTAACTTTGCAGCGCCTCCCTGAGCTTCACACCTCTTCCTCCTCGGTGCTCTCACTTTCTCCCAGGGCCACCTCCAGCGCCGCGTCCGAGATGGCCTCGTAGGAAGGCGCGAGCAACCGCCCGAGGTCCTCGCCGACAAAGCCGGGTTGTCCCAGGCGCCGGAGCATCGAGAGCTCTACCGCGGGAGGCTTGATCTTGACGTTTATGGAGTCGAGCGCGGCCCCCGCTTCCCAGAAACGACCCATCTCTGCTTCGAGGGAAGGCGATTCCGGTTCCACGTCGGTGCGTTCCTCGCCCTCCTCTCCGCGCCGCGCCCGGAGGGCGGAGATCACAGCCTCGGCCGTGCGCCCGCGCAGCGTGAAAAGAAGGAAAGGGTCCTCGTCGAAGCGCTCGGCGAGGATGTAATGTACCGCCGCGGTATGCTTACAGACCTCCGCCGGGTCGGGGCAAGTGCAACTGGTCCGCAGCTCGCCTCTGCGCGCGGGGAAGAGGCTGACCCCTGCGCCCGAGAAGGCCTCTTCGATGTCGGCGGGCATCTCGCCGGCCAGGAGCCTGGCGCTGAAGAGGGCGCGGCCCGACAGGGCGTCTATAACCCGCTCCCACTCATCCTCGCCTATGGGCTCGAGCCCGATGTCGACGCGGTAGGCTTTGGAGCGCGAGCCCTGCACCGCGGCCGTCACGCCCCCCGACCGTTCCTCGATGGAGAGGACCTGACCCTGGCGGGCGTAGCGTTTACCCCGCCTGAGACGGCCGGGATCCAGGAGATGGTCCAGGGCCTCGATCCACCGCTTCGTCCACCAGTTTTTGGCGAAGTCGCCACGCTTGCTTCTGGCCTTTAGTCCCCTATCGGTGTGTATCGGGCGGGACTCCGTGTACCAACGGCTCACGCCAGCGCCCCCCGCCTCAGGGCTACCATCTCGCGCAGGTCCCTGTCGGAGAACTCGGTCAACCAGCTCTCGCCCGCGCCGACCACGCTCTCGGCGAGCGTCTTCTTCTGCTCGATCATCGCGTCTATCCTCTCCTCCAGCGTGCCCTCGCAGACGAACTTGTGCACCTGGACGTTCCGGCTCTGGCCGATGCGGAAGGCGCGGTCCGTGGCCTGGTCCTCGACGGCCGGGTTCCACCACCTGTCGAAGTGGAAGACGTGGTTGGCGCGGGTGAGGTTGAGCCCCGTGCCCCCGGCCTTCAAGGACAGGATGAAGATGGCCGGCCCATCCTCGTCCTCCTGGAACCGGTGCACCATCGCCGTCCGCTTCTTTGCGGGCGTGCCGCCGTGCAGGAATTGCACGCCCGCGCCGAGGCGCTCGGAGAGGATGTTTTGCAGCATCTCCCCCATCTCGCGATACTGGGTGAAGATCAAAGCCCGGTCGCCGACGCTTGTGACCTCCTCCATGAGCTCCAGAAGCCGGAGAAGCTTGCCGCTGCGCCGCGCCTCCCCGTCCGCCCCGGGCGCCTCGTGCAGGAACTGGGCCGGGTGGTTGCAGATCTGCTTGAGCCTGGTGAGCATGCTCAATACCAGACCCTTGCGCTGGATGCCCTCGCTGTCCGAGAGATCCGCCATCGCGTCCTGGACGACGGCCTCGTACAGGCTGGCCTGCTCCTCCCCCAGCCGACAGTACACTTTGCTCTCCTGCTTTTCGGGCAGGTCCTGTATCACCCTGGGGTCGGTCTTCAGGCGCCGCAAGACCAGCGGCGAGGTCAACCTGCGCAGGCGCTCTCTGGCCTCCTCGTCGCCCTCGCGCTCTATGGGCAGCGCGAAGCTGCGGCGGAACTCCTTGCGGGAGCCCAGGTAGCCCGGGTTCAGGAAGCGCATAATCGACCACAGCTCCCCCAGGCGGTTCTCGACCGGCGTACCGGTGAGCGCCATCCTGAAGCCGGCGGGCAGCCCGTAGATGAGCTTCGTCTGCTTGGCCTCGGGGTTCTTGATGTTCTGCGCCTCATCGAGGATCACGCCGCGCCACTCCACGCTGTGCAGGAGCCGGGCGTCCCGCCTGACCAGCGCGTAGCTGGTCACGACCAGATCCGTATGCTCCAGCTCCTTGGCGAACTCTTCTCCTCGCGTCCGGTCCGGCCCCTGGTGGGCCAGAACGCGCAGGGCGGGGGTGAAGCGTTCGGCCTCCTTTTGCCAGTTGCTGACGACGGAGGTAGGACATATGAGTAGCACAGGGGCCTCGAGCAAACCCCGTTCCTGGTCCCGGCTGAGCAGGGAGAGGGCCTCTATGGTCTTACCGAGGCCCATGTCGTCGGCGAGGCAGGCGCCGAGCCCGGCGTCCCTCAGGAACTCGAGCCAGGAGTAGCCTATCTGCTGGTACGGGCGCAACTCGGTGCGGAGGTCCGTCGGGACCGGCAAGCGTTCCAGCGTACGCCCGCCGCTTACGCGGTCGAACCACTCGGCCAGGCCGCCCTCGAAGTCCACTTCCTCGACCGCGAGGCCTTCGGCCTCTTCGACGCCGCCGGTCCCCAGCCGCAGGGCCTCGAGAACCGAGATCTCACTCTCCGTCTCCTGTCTGGAGAAGAACCGCACGGCCGCCTCGACCTGTTCGGGGTCGAGCCGGACCCACTCGCCCCGAAACCGCACCAGGGGCGACTTGTGCGCGACGAGCGTCTCGAACTCCTCCTTGCTCAAGCGCTCGCCGCCGAGGGCCAGCTCCCAACGGTAGTTCAGCAACCCTTCCAGGCCCATCATGCCCTGGGCCACCCCGTCCGAGTCCGACGACTTCGGCGAGACGCGCGCCCGCAGCCCCAGACGGGCGCCGGAACGGCTCCACCAGGGCGGGACCAGGACGCCGAAGCCGCTCTCCTCCAGCAAGGGCGCGCATTCGCGCAGGAAGCGGAAAGCCTCCTCGGCGGAGAGCTCCACCTCCGAAGGGTTGGAGCCCTCCAGCGCGCGCTCCAGCGGCCCGAAGAACCGGGCGGCGTAGCCGAGCCCGGCGAGAAGCTTCTCCCTGGGCTCGGTGAGGCGCCTGAGCCCCAGAGAAGCTTCTCCGGCACGCCAGATATCCCCACCGCCGACGAGGAGGCTCGGGTCGTCCTGGGCCTGCAGCAGGAAATCCAGCAGCCAGGGCTCCCCCTCACGTTCAGGCGCTGATAGCCGAAGGGCCATCCGGAAATACTCGTCTCCGGCGAGCCTCAGGTTGCGTAGCCAGAGGTGGTGGCTGCGCTGCAAACTTTCGGCCTGCGCCTCCGAGCCGGCGATGGGTCGTGGCGGGCCGAACAGCGCCCGTGCCCAGCGCAGGCCCGGATCCGACCCCGGCCAGGAGGCGTCGCCTCGCAACGGTCCCGGCACCGAGGTCCACGCCCGGGCCAGCGCGTCGCAGGTCTGCCCGAGAAAATCCCGGAGCAACGGTTCGGGGGCGGTATCCCCACCGTCCAGCGCCCGGCATACCGGCGGCATGGCCCCGGCAAGTTGGGCGACGCGGTGGGCATCGAGGTGCGGAAGCCACCGGGCGTAGAGCCTGCCGTCGACACGCTCGAGACCGGGGATGAGCCTCTGCCCCGCCAGTGCTTCCAACCCTAGCTGGGCCGCCCGCTGCCAGTAGTGCGTCGAATCGCCGAGCTGGACGTCAGACGGTACACGCTCATTCTCAAGCCACTCCATAAGGATCTGGACGGCTTCGGTCGGGGCGAGCCGCAAGGCCGGGACACGCCAGGAGCGCAAGGCTACCTTTCTCCTGCCGCTAGTGCCGTCCACCGAAGGGAACGGCCCCCTGGCATTACCGGGCAATAACACCCCCAGGGTCTCGGCTTCGCCAGGGTTCCCTTCGAGCCGGGAGCCTAGGACGCCGACGTCCGCGCAGAATGGGTGGTCTTGCGGAGCGCCCGGCTTTACCCGCTTCGCCGGCAGAGCCTCAGCCCAGAATAGCGCCGCGCCCTCCCCGGCCGGGACGCCGGCGGGTCGCCAGTGGACGTGAAAGACATACACCATGGCGGCTCCAGTTTACCCCCTCTCCGCCTCGGACCCAGGATCTCAAAGCGACCATAAACCCTCAAGGAGCGAACAGACGCTCGAACGCCTCTTCTGCGGCCCGACGGCCTTCCTCGGTGAGCACCACCGACTTCGCCTTGCTCTTGGGGTCGGAGATGAGGTTCTTCTCGTAGAGGCGGTCGGTGGCTTCCCACGGCATACCCTTCCATGCCCGCCAGACCTTCATGTCCCCGACCTTCTCCGCGAACGCGTTCGCCCACAGGAGGGCCAACACCGCCTCGTCCACGGCGCCCGGTCCGGCTTCCGCCGACCTTCCGGAGGCGAACAAACCTCGCAAGCGGCCGAGCACCTCCGCGAGCTTGCGTTCCTTGACCGCCCCGAAACGGCCGGCCACGAGCCGTCTGTGCATGGTGAAGAGCTTGCCGACCTTGACCATACTCCTTTTGGGCAGCCTATCGTCTGCCATGTCTCGCGCTCGTAGCTGTACCTCCCACGGAGAAAGATCCTCCGGGACGCGAGAGGTGATGGCGCAGAGGATCAGGTCCTGCTCGTCGAAGCTGTCAGGGGAGATGACGAGCGCCGGCCTCCTCTTCCTGCCCGAAAGGTCGGTGAACGGGAACGGCACCAAGACCACCGACCCTCGCGCGTAAGCCTCGTCGGCCAACGTACGATCCTAGCCTTTGCCAACGTGCTCTGCGACCGCGTCCCAAACCTCGTCCTCTTCGTTCTCCCAGAACTCAAAGGCGCCCTCGCTCATCGCGAGCCACCCAAGAGATTCCCGCTCGGCCCTTTCGGCCTCCGAGCTCACGGCCTCCTCCACGACCGCTCGGTCTATCGGCGAGATGATCGCCACGGGCTCGCCGCGAAGGGTCAGGAGCACCCTCTCCCCCTTCCTGACGCTCTCTACTATCTCGCCGGTGTGCTGCTTGAGCTCCCTCGTCCCCACCTTTCGCACGATAGTCTCCTCACCACTTGGAGTATGTGAACACAAATGTAACACTCACTCAGGGACTACGCAAAGGCTGTCCGTCAAGCCCACGTCGCCGGCGTTTTCGTTACGAGTTTCCTGACTTGCCCTCCGGCGACCGAGGTACCCGGAGTGCTGGTCTTGGTCAGCCTCTTGGTTGGGCTCGGGAGACGCAACGGATCAAGTTCATAAAATACCTGCAAATAAGCCACTCTTTGGGGCTGCCGGACCTGGATTCGAACCAGGACTAAGTGATTCAGAGTCACTCGTGCTGCCGTTACACCATCCGGCAATGCAACGGCGGATATTGTAACGCTTTATGGGGTCTCCGTCGAGGTTTGTCCGCTTGTCTCTGCTACTCCGCCTGCCTCTATTGCGCGTAGGATCTTGACCCTCTCCTCTATCGGTGGGTGTGTTGAGAAAAGTCCCTTGGAACGCTTCTCGAACTTCTTTACGGGGTTTGCGATGTAGAGGTGGGCGGTGGCGCGGTTGGCCACCTCAAGGACCTCCCTGTCGCCACCGATCTTCTGCAGCGCGTCTGCGAGTCCCTTGGGGTTGCGGGTGAGCCTGACGGCCGTTGCGTCGGCGAGGAACTCGCGCTGGCGGCTTATGGAGAGCTGCAAGAGACGGGCGAACAGGGGCGCGAGGATGGCGAGGACGATGGCGATCAGGATCATTATGATCTGCAACTGCCCTCCGCCGTCTCCGCCTCGACGACCTCCTCCCCTGCCCCCACTGAACCAGAGCCCGCGCAGGAAGAAGTCGGAGATCAAGACCGTCGTGCCTACCAGGATGCCGACGAGCATGGAGTAGCGGATGTCGAAGTTGGCGACGTGGGACATCTCGTGCGCCATGACACCCTGCAGTTCGTCGCGGTCGAGCTTTTCGAGGAGTCCACTGGTGACGGCGACGGTGGCGTGCTCGGGGTCGCGGCCCGTGGCGAAGGCGTTCGGGGCGCTGTCGTCGACGATGTAGACCTTCGGCATCGGGAGGCCCGAGGCTATGGACATCTCCTCGACCACGTTGAAGAGTACGGGGGCGTCGTCGTGTGTGATCTCCCTGGCCCGCGAGGCGGCGAGGACCATCTTGTCGCCGGCGTAGTAGCTGACGAGTCCGCAGACTACCCCGACTACCAGGGCCAGGGCGAGGCCGAAGAGGGCGCGTGTTGGGTCACCGAGCCAGGCGAACCCGATGATGTAGCCGAAGATGGTGATGAAGGCGAGGAAGGCGGCTATGAGCAGCAGGCTGTTACGCCTGTTACGGGCGATGCGCTCCCTGAAGGTGCCCTGGTCCCTGCCTTCCATGGTCCTAGTCGTAGGAGACCGTCACGGACTCCCGCTCGGGACCCTGGGCCTCGAAGTATTCCTTCTCGGTGAAGCCCATGGATCGGGAGAAGATGACCGCAGGGAAGCTCTGTATCTTCGTGTTGTAGGACTGGACAGAGTCGTTGTAGTGCTGCCTCGCGAAGGAGATCTTGTTCTCCGTCGATGAGAGCTCCTCCTGGAAGTCCAAGAGCACGGTGTTGGACCGGAGGTCGGGGTAGTTCTCGGCAACCGCGAACAGGTTCCCGATGGCGCCCGATAGACGGGCCTCGGACTGGGCCTGCTGGCCAGGAGACTGAGGCTGCATGGCCTGAGAGCGCGCCTGCGTTATCTGCGTAAGCACGTCCTGCTCCTGGCGGAAGTACTTCTTCACGCCTTCGAGGAGGTTCGGGATCAGGTCGTACCGCCGCTTGAGTTGCACATCTATCTGCCTGTAAGACTCCTCGACCTCATTACGTCGCCGCACGAGCCCGTTGTAAGTGACGATGGCGAAGATCACGAGTATCACCACGATCACGACGAGTACGATCAATAAAACAATGCCCATCCAAAACCTCCGCGACTAGGCTGCCAGAGGCATTATATCCTCCGAGGCACCCTACGGCCCGATAAACTCGATCCTGTTCCCAAAAGGGTCCTCGCCATAGAACCTACGCCGCGGCGCCAGAGCCCCGTCCCACCGCACCGCATAACCACCCTCCTCGAGCCTCAGCGCCAGACCGTCCAGCGCCGCGCACACGAACGCCGGGTGCGCCTTCTCGTTGGGCCGAAACGGCTCCTCGACCCCGATATGGATCTGCCGCCCGTCAGGCAATCCGAACCATACCCCGCCCCTCCCTGTAAGGACCGCAGGCTTCTCCAGCTCCACCAGTCCGAGCAGCCCGCCGAAGTAAACCCGCGCCCGCTCCTCCCCGCCGCGCGGCATCGCGAGCTGCACATGGTCCAGACCATCCAGCATCCAACGTCCTCCACAACGATTTTCCTGTAGCCTGACCCTACTAGAAGCAGCGACAGAGGAGCATCGTGCCGGAATACGATCCCCTATCCGACATCTACGACCTCGAATATGTCCACGACTACGACCTCCCTTTCTGGCTCTCTCTCGCTGAACGCGAGGCCGAGCCCGTCATCGAGTGGGGCGCAGGCACGGGACGCATCGCGGCCCCGCTCGCCACAGCGGGCCATGACGTTACCGCCGTCGAGCTCTCTGGGCAGATGGTCGAGCTAGGGAAGGAAAAGAGTAGGTCTGTGGAGTGGGTGGTTGGAGACATGCGCAATGGGGATCCAGGGCGACTCTACGGGCTCGCCATCTGCGCCTTCAACTCGTTCCTGTGCCTGAAGAGCGTGGACGACTCGCTGGCGTTCCTGCGCAACGCACGCGAACACCTCGTGCCAGGCGGCCTGCTCGGCATAGAGGTCTCTGCGTTCTCACCTGAGGAACTGGTGGACCCGCCGGGCGGCCCTGCGCTACGCCACGACTTCACCCGCGATCTACCCGACGGCAGGCTCGACCGATTCTCTGTCTCACGCTACGATGCGACCACCCAGCTCATGGAGATGCGGCTGTTCTACGAGCGATACGACGCTTCAGGCACGCTCGAGAACCGGAGGGCGCAGGACCTGAAGATCCGGATCACCAACCGCGACGAGCTGGGGCTCATGCTGAGGCTCGCAGGCTTCGAGGTGGAAGCAGTGTACGGCGGTTTCGAAGGCGAGCCATTCACTTCGATGAGCGACCACCTCATCGTGCTCGCGGAAAAAAAGTTACAGGCAACAGGTATCAGGCATCAGGAAGAATAGTAAGTCGAGAAGCTGAACTGTTGATACCAAAACGGGTGAATGCCAACGGCACGACGGAGCCCGCGATCGCGCACGGCCCCCCTTCCTACAAGTGGATTCCCGCTTCCGCGGGAATGACGTGTGAGAGGGCCTCCCATGCGTTCCCGCCCGCATCCCGGACGCACTCCGTTCGAATGGACTCGGTATGGCTCGCTGAAATGCTGATCAACTGAAACCTGATGCCTGATACCTGATGCCTTCTATCCTTGACACCAGCCCAACTCAGATATATAGTCAGTTTCGACTAAACGATCTCGACTAAGGAGTGAACTTGGCCTCGAAGAGGAAGGTGTCCAATCCGCTGGCGTTGGCGGTGATGGCGCTTCTCTACGAGCGGCCGATGCACCCGTATGAGATGGTCTCTTTGATGCGCGAGAGGGGCAAGCACGAGTCGGTGCGGCTCAGGTACAGCTCTCTTTACTCGGTGGTTGGTGCGATGGAGCGGGAGGGCCTCATAGTGCCGAGGGAGACGGTACGGGAGGGACGGCGGCCGGAGCGGACGATCTACGAGATCACAGGCGCGGGACGCGAGGAGTTCCTTACCTGGCTGCGTGAGCTCTTGAGAGAGCCCGTCAAGGAGTACACGCAGTTTGCGGCCGGACTCTCGTTCTTGCCTGGGCTTCTTCCCGAGGAGGCTGTTGCGCTTCTAGAGGAGCGGGTACGCCGTCTGGAAGAAGAGACTGGGGAGATGAGGTCTCGCCTCGACACCGCCGCCGAGCAGTTTAACTTGCCTCGCCTCTTCCTCGTAGAGTCGGAACACGAGTTGATGTTGCGCGAGGCCGAACTGGAATGGGTGCGCGGGATCGTAGGGGAGATCGAGACCGGAGAGCTAGGCAGTCTGTCTGAGTGGCGCTCCCTTCATGCGGAGCGGGGCATTGGCGAGGGTGGAGGAGGCTGGACCGTGATCTGACTAGATAAGACCCCCGGTGGGGTGCTGTAACACCTCATGCCGGGGGTCGGAATCCCCGAGTAGTAGGCCCGCGCAGGGCGAGACCCGTTACCCGAGACACGCAACCTCAAGGATAGCAGGTCGAAGCTCCGCGGTAGGAATGGCCACCGGCCACAACCAGAGAGGACGTTTCGACCCGATGAATCGCGAAACAACCATGCACTACAAGACCGACGAAGCGAAGATACTCGCCCTCTTCGAAGATCTGCTCGCCGATTGGGGCAGGGGCGACGGCGAGGCCTACGGCTCCCGGTTCACCGAAGACGCCGACTACGTCGCCTTCGACGGGACACACACCAGGGGAAGAGCAGAGATCTCCGCCTCACACCAGCAACTCTTCGACAGATTCCTCAAGGGCACGCGCCTGACGGGACGCGTCCTGAGCATCAAGTTCCCTAGCCCCGACGTAGCCCTCATCCATGTGACCGGCGGCACGATTATGCCGGGCAAGACGAAGCCCTCCCCTGAACGGGATTCGATCCAGACGCTCGTCGCCGTGCGCGAGGGCACCGAATGGCGCTTTGCCGCGTTCCACAACTGCCGCGTTCGTCCCATAGGCAGGAGCGCAGCCACGTTCCTGATCTGGGCGTTCACCGATAGGCTCTGGCGTATCTTCGCGTCAGGAAAGAAGGGCGCATGAGACGCGCTAAGGAGGCCGTCATTATCGGCGGGGGCGTCGCCGGACCGGTCACCGCGATGGCGCTGCAGCACGCCGGCATGGACTCTGTCGTCTACGAAGCGTACGCCGGCGGCGCGGACGACGCCGGCGCTTTCCTGACCTTCGCCAGCAACGGCCTCGACGCCCTGCACACCATCGACGCCCACCACCTCGTGTTGGCTGAGGGTTTTCCTACGCCGCGCATGGAGATCCAGAGCGGCACAGGCAAGCGCCTCGGCGATGTCCCCAACGGCGGGACGTTGCCCGACGGCACGGTCAGCCAGACCCTAAAGCGGGCCGACCTCTACCGGGCGCTGCGAGACGAGGCGGTCAGGCGAGGCGCCCGCATCGAGTACGGCAAGCGGCTCGTGGATGCTGAGACCACACGCGACGGCGTTGTTGTGGCGCGATTCGAGGACGGTACCGAGGCAGAGGGAGACCTACTTGTCGGGGCCGACGGCATACACTCCCGTACCCGCAGCATCATCGACCCGGCTGCTCCTGGAGCACGCTATATCCCGGTGCTCAACATCGGCGGGTACGCCAGCGATGTGCGCGTCCCTGCCGAGCCCGGCACGTTCCGTATGGTATTCGGGAATCGGGCTTTCTTCGGCTACGCGGTTCATCCCTCCGGCGAGGTGTGGTGGTTCGCCAACCCTCCACGCACCGACGAGCCAACGAGCGCGGAGCTCGCCGCTATCAGCACGGAACAGTGGAAGAAAATGTTGGTGGACCTCTTCGCCGGGGACGACACGCCGGCCGTCGAGATCGTCGACTCCACCCCAGGGAGGCTCTCTGGTTGGGCGACATACGATCTTCCCTCCGTCCCAACCTGGACCAGGGGGTCGATGATCGTCATCGGGGATGCAGCGCACGCCACCGCCCCTTCCTCGGGACAGGGTGCGTCCATGGCCATCGAAGACGCCGTCGTGCTCGCCAGGTGCTTGCGCGACCTGCCGGAGATTGGGCAGGCCTTCGCAGCCTACGAGCGGCTACGCAGGGCCAGGGTGGAGCGTATCGTCGCCCACGGAGCGAGGACGAGCAACAGCAAGGCCGCGGGCCCCGTCGCACGGGTGCTGCGCGACCTGATGATGCCAGCGATCCTCAAACGCGTCGCCAACAGCGGGTCCCTCGCGTGGATGCACGATTACCACATAGACTGGGACGCGAAGGTGGCCTGACGAGAGCACCGGCCACTTGGTGCACGTGGTCGTAGTGGCCAGGTTATCTACTCGGGACAGATGGTGCCGTACCCTCATCGAGCGCGGGCCGGAGCGTGTCTGTGAGTTCCGAAGGATCCGACCGGCGGATCAGCACCTCCGGCGTGCCGTGCCAGCCGGCGCAATCACGCAGGGCGTCGGCGAGGCCGGAGATGAGATCGTCGTTCACCGGAGTGTCCGGTTCCAGGTGTATAGCCTTGACCTCGAAGACGTTCTGCTTGCGGTGGGCCTTGGCGTCTAGCCTGCCAACGAGGGCGCCGTCGTGCAGTATTGGGAGGGAGTAGTAGCCGTACCTGCGGCGGGCCGCCGGGGTGTAGACCTCGATCTTGTAGTCGAAGCCGAAGAGCTCCGAGGCCCGCGCCCTGTCCCAGACGATGGGATCGAAGGGGGATAGCAAGGTCGTTACGGAAGACTGCAGTTCGTTGGACAGGACATTCTCGGCCAGCGTTGCGTTGTCGGGGTGCACGTAGGCGGGCTCGTCCTCGATCATGGCCCGAATCAGGGACCCTTCATCCGTCAGCTCGTCTAGAAGCCCGGCGACACCCTTCTTGGGGGTGCGGAAGTAGTCTGGGACCCAGCGGGCAAAGGCGACACCGAGCGCACGCACAGCCTTGAGAGCCAGTGCCCGCCGTACCTCTTGTTCGGTCGGGGCGAGGGCATCTTCCCAGTCTGGCAGCGCGTTCGCCAGCACGCGCTCGCGCAGGTCGTAGACGCGGTGGAAGCTCTCGCGGCGGGAGATCATGAGCTCCCCTGCTGCGAACAGATGCTCGAGTGCCCGCTTCTCGGGCTTCCACTCCCACCAGCCTCCGGCCTTCCCGTCGGTGCGCGCGAACTCCGCAGAGCGCACGGGGCCGTTGTCGTTGACGCGCTCCATCACGTGCTGGATCTCCTCGCGGTCGGCCCGCATCCAGCCCCTTGTCTTCTCCCCTCCATCTATCATGAGCCTGCGGTAAAGACCGTAGTCCTCGATCGGGATAAAGCACGCCGCGTGCGACCAGTACTCGAACACCGCCCCCTCGGCCAGAAGCTCGTCCAGCCACCGCGGCTCGTAGGAGCCTAACCTGCTCCACAGCACCAGGTAAGGGCTGCGCGCGACGACCGAGATGGAGTCGATCTGCAACACCCCCATCCACCGGATGATCCCCCGAACGTCATCCTTCGTGGCACGCTTCGGCGCGGAGCCTAGCCCCTGCGCAGCCAGCAACATCGCCCGCGCCGCCTCAACCGAAAACCTCACTCGCCTCCCTCCGACCGTCGAGAACAGCCCTAGTTATACGGCAATCGATGCGATCTAACGAGGATTGAATAGGCATCAGGTTTCAGGTTTTCCTGTTGCCTATCCAGGCAACAAACTGCGCCCCATCAGGAACTCATCCGTCTGGCGAGCGGCTTTGCGGCCTTCGGCGATAGCTGTGACGATCAGATCAGCACCCAGTCGGGCGTCGCCGGCTACGAAGGTGCCTGGCTCTTTGGTGCCGAAGCCGTTCTCTGAATGTATGGCGCCCGTCTCGGTGTAGCCGAGATCCATCTCCTGCATAAAGCGGTCGCGCACGGGGCCCGTGAAGCCAATGGCGAGCAGCACGAGATCCGTCTCTATCTCGAAATCCGTGCCCTCGATAGGCGAGGTCTTGCCATTCGTGCGCTCGGTCTCTACGGCGTGCATCTTTTCTACGTGGCCGCTAGAACCCGAGAAGCCTGTGACGGCGGCGGAGAAGCCGCGCGCGCCGCCCTCCTCGTGGGCCGGGTAGGTGTGCAGGATGAAGGGCCAGTCGGGCCAGGTGAGGTCGTCGGGGGTATCGGGTGGCTTCGGGCCGTGGGTCAGGACCTTCACGGAGGCGCAGCCTTCGCGGTGAGAGTTGCCCAGGCAGTCCGCGCTCGTGTCACCGCCGCCGAGGATGACGACGTTCTTGCCTGCAGCGGAGATCTCGACCTCTGCGTTCGTCGGGAGGCCGGCGACCCTCCTATTCTGCTGCACCAGGTAGTCCATCGCGAGGTGGATGCCGCCGAGTTCGCGGCCAGGCACGTCGAGGTCGCGTCCTTGCAGGGCGCCTACAGCGAGGACGACGGCGTCGAACTCGCTCCCCAGGTCTTCGGTGGTCGGGTCCTCGCCGACGTGGGCGCTGGTGCGGAACTCTACGCCCTCCTCTTCCATGATGGCGACGCGGCGGTCGACGACCCACTTTTCGATCTTGTAGTCGGGGATGCCGTATCTTAGAAGACCCCCGACCCTATCGTCTTTCTCGAAGACGACGGCCGTGTGCCCGGCCCAGTTGAGCTGCTGGGCCGCAGCGAGCCCTGCAGGCCCGCTACCGACGATGGCGACCTTTTTGCCTGTACGCTTCTCCGGCGGTGTTGGCCTTGGGACGACCCATCCCTCCTCGAAAGCCCTATTGATTATGGAGAGTTCGATCTCTTTTATGGTAACGGGCTTGTCGTTGATGGCGAGGACGCACGCAGCCTCGCACGGGGCGGGGCAGAGCATCCCCGTGAACTCGGGGAAGTTGTTGGTCTGGTGCAGTCGGTCTATGGCCTGTTTCCAGTGCTCGCGGTAGACGAGGTCGTTCCAGTCGGGAATCAGGTTTCCAAGTGGGCAGCCGGTGTTGCAGAAAGGCACGCCGCAGTCCATGCAGCGCGAGGCCTGGCCCTTGAGCTCCTCATCAGGCATCGGCTCGTAGACGTAGCGGTAGTCCTGGACGCGCTCCTCGACGGTCCGCTTCGGGGTCGGCTTGCGTCCTATTTTGAGGAAGCCCTTCGGGTCCCCCACTAGCTCGCGACCTCCAGTTCGGCCTCCTGACGCTCCTTCAAGACCCGCCTGAGGTCATGCGGCATCACCTTGATGAAGCTTGGCAAGACCTCGTCCCAGTCGTCGAGCACGCGCCGCGCAAGGTCGCTCCCGCTCCACTCCAGGTGCTGCTCGACCATATCGTGCAGGAGCTCGATGTCCTCCTCGCTCTCGACGGCCTCAAGACCGACCATGTCCGTGTTGCACAGGGTCTCGAAGCGCCCAGCTTCATCGAGGACGAACGCTACGCCGCCGCTCATGCCGGCGGCGAAGTTGCGCCCCGTCTCGCCGAGCACCACGACCACCCCGCCCGTCATGTACTCGCAGGCGTGATCCCCTACGCCCTCGACCACGGCGTGGGCGCCCGAGTTCCTGACGGCGAAGCGCTCCCCCGCGAAGCCGTGGAAGTATGCCTCGCCAGCGGTCGCGCCGTAGAGCGCGACGTTGCCTATGACTACGTTCCTGGTCGGCTTGTAGGCCGCGAGCCTGGAGGGGAAGACGGCGAGCCTGCCGCCCGAGAGGCCCTTGCCGACGTAGTCGTTGGTCGTACCTTCGAGGGTGAAGGTCAGGCCGCGTGCGAGCCAAGCGCCGAAGGACTGGCCAGCGACACCGTGAAAGTCTATTCGGACCGTTCCGTCGGGCAGGCCGTCGTTGCCGTAGCGTCGGGCGACCTCCCCCGAGAGCATCCCGCCGACCGTGCGTTTGGTGTTCGTTATGGGTTGCTCGAAGCGGATCTCCTCCCCGTTTTCGAGCGCCGGAGTGCACCTCTCGATCAACTCGTTATCCAGCGAATTCTCGAGGCCGTGATCCTGGGCCTCGGAGTGTCGTATCGACTCTCCCTCGGGCGCCTCGACCCTGTGGAGCAACGCCGAGAGATCTACGCCGCGCGCCTTCCAGTGGTCGATGGCGTCACGCATCTTGAGCCTGTCGGCGCGTCCGATCATCTCCTCGAAGCTCCTGAAGCCCATGCTGGCCATGTACTCCCGCACCTCTTCGGCGATGAAGAAGAAGTAGTTGAT
>Ga0136613_10000435_pt1 | contig 19261 bp, 20 predicted proteins | sample AntDrymUQ2722106_2_FD_106649 | JGI IMG/M metagenome (GOLD analysis project Ga0136613, IMG submission 106649) | Polar desert sand microbial communities from Dry Valleys, Antarctica - metaG UQ272 (21.06) | ecosystem: Environmental > Terrestrial > Soil > Desert | place: Antarctica: Dry Valley... | reverse complement strand
GCGGCGATCCCGTCGGTGGTGAGCGGTACGTCGACCGGCACATTGCGTTTGACGACCGCCAACGCAATGGGGCCAAGCTCGAAGTGGCGGGCCGTCGAGCCCACGAAGCCGACCGAGCGGCCGTCCTGGTGCACCTCGTCCTTGCCGGCAGGGAGCCGGTCGACCGACCCGTCGAGATGCAGCATGACCAGCCGCCGGGGTGGCCGGCCGAGGTTGTGCACACGTGCGACGGTCTCCTGGCCTCGGTAGCAGCCCTTGTCGAGGTGGACTGCCGAACCGATCCAGCCAACCTCGTTAGGGATGGTCCGGAAGTCGGTGTCGAGGCCGAGTCGCGGCTCCCCTCGAGCGATCCGCAGCGCCTCGTGCGCCCAGCTCCCACAGAGCGAGCCACTGACCGAGGTCTCAAGGTCGGTACGGCGGACGAGCTCGACGGTGTCGGGGGTGCGGGCAATGACGGCCCACTCCTCGGTGACATCGTGCACCTCGACGCGCATCATGAAGCGCATCGAGTCCAGCCACGCGACGAGAGGTGCCGCCTCGCCGGGGCCGACATGAGCCCAGAACGACGTCCCGTCGTCATACCCGGTCAAAACGTGCTCGACACGCCCTTGGGGTGACAGCACGAGAGTCGTGACCCAGGTGCTCGGCTGCAGCCCTTCGAGCTGCTGGGTGGTCAAGGAGTGGAGCCACCCAAGGCGGTCGGCGCCGTCGACGCGGATCACGTCTCGGTGTGACAGGTCGACGAAGCCGCCACCGGACAGCAGGACCTTCTGCTCGCGCAGCGGATCGCCGTAGTGCGCGGCGACACCGCTGTCGATGCCCTCCCCGTCGACCGCACCCGGCGACTGCAGCAACGGGCTCGACCACCTCATGTCGCACACGTCGTGCACTCGCCGAAGACGGTCAGGTGCCCGACGTCGGCGACGAACCCGTGCTCGGCGGCCAGCGTCTGGACGAGCGGCGCGACCGCGGTGGGCTCGACCTCGGAGATGGCTCCGCAGCCCCGACAGACGAGGTGGACGTGCTCGGGGGCGGCAGCGGCGTGGTAGGTCGGCGCGCCATGGCTGAGGTGGGCGTGCTTGACGAGGCCGAGCCCTTCGAGCAGCTCCAGCGTCCGGTAGACGGTCGAGATGTTGACCCCCGACGCGCGCTCCCGCACCCAAGCCAAGACGTCCTCCGGTGTGGCGTGGCCTCGCTCGGTGACAGCCTCGAGCACGAGCTGGCGCTGAGGCGTGAGGCGGTAGCCTCGCGACCGGAGCTGCTCCTGGAGATCCACCGGGCCAGTCTACTGGCCCTCGTCCTTCCGGCTGAGCCCGTCGTGAGGTGAGACGGCTACTCGGCGCGTTTGAGGCGGGCCCAGATGTGCGGCTGGATCGGCTGCCCGACCGCAGCCATGTCGAAGGTCCAGAGCAGGTCCCCCTCGACCAGTCCGTAGAGTCGCTGCCCGCCGACGTACTCCTGTGCCGTGTGAGTCCGGACGACGGCATCGGTGGCAAGCTCGATCTTCGCGCCCTCGACCTTGCCGTAGTAGATCTCGACGATGCCGGTCGGGTGCGACAGCAACAACTCGATGCCGCCGTCTCTCTGCGGTCGCACAAAGCCGGTCTCGAGGGCGAGCGGACGGATCTCGCTGCCCTCGTCGTCGATCAGCCAGGTACGGCTGAAGTAGTGGAGAAACGGTCGTCCATCGTGGGTGAAGCCGACCTGCTGACCGAACTGGAACGCGTCGATCGTCGGATAGTCGCCATGCCCGTTTCCTTGCCACTGGCCAAGCAGGAACGCGACCGGGATCAGGTCCTGGTGCAGGTCGGACGGGATCTGGACAGGCATGCCTGGCGCAGTCAGCTGTGGCCGCGCACGAGCGCGTAGACGACGCGGCCGGCGAACCAGGTGATGGCGAGACAGACTGCGACGAGCAGGCCGACGTAGAAGGCTTCCACGAGGAGACACTCTACCGACCCGTCAGCCGCTCAGGTCGTCAGAACGCCCTCAGCGGCTGACAACTCTGAAGTCGGGGAACCGTAGGGTGAGGCCCATGCACCCAGAGCTGCGAGCCTTGTTCGCACCCGAAGCTGGCTACCTCAACACTGCCTCGCTGGGCATCCCGCCCTCGACTGCCCTGGAGGCCATGGCAGGCGTCCTCGACGGGTGGCGCCGCGGGCTCCTGCACCCGCCGGACTTCGACGATGCGGTCAACCGCAGCAGGGCCGCCTGGGCCGCGATGTCGGGGGTGGACGTGTCCTGCGTGGCGACCGGCGCCGCCGTCTCGCAGTTCGTCGGCCTGGTGGCGGCGGCACTTCCCGATGACGCCAGGGTGATCGCGGCCGAGGGCGAGTTCACCTCGGTCACCTTCCCCTTCCTTGCCCACTCCGAGCGAGGTGTGCGGGTCGCCGAGGTCGCCCTCGACGACCTGGCCGAGACCCGAGGCCGGGTCGACCTGATCGCTGTCAGCGCGGTCCAGTCGGCAGATGGGCGGCTGGCAGACGTTCCAGCGCTGATCCGGCTGGCGAAGGAGACCGGCGCGCGCCTGCTGCTCGACACGACCCAGTCGTGCGGGTGGCTTCCGCTCGACTGCGGCCCCGTCGACTACGTCGTGTGCGGGGCATACAAATGGCTGCTCTCCCCCCGGGGCACAGCATTCATGGCGGTCCGTCCCGAGCATCTCGACGATCTGCGCCCGCTGGCGGCCGGGTGGTACGCCGGCGACGACCCATGGACGTCGATCTACGGCTCTCCGCTGCGACTTGCCTCCGACGCCCGACGCTTCGACCTCTCGCCGGCCTGGTTCTGCTGGTCCGGGGCGGCCGTCTCTCTCGAGCTGCTGTCCAGCCTCGACCATGCCGCGATCCGCGAGCACAACGTCGCCCTCGCCGACGACTTCCTTGACCGACTCGGCCAACCAGGACAAGGCTCGGCCATCGTCACCGTCGGAGCGCCCGATGCCGCGGCTCGGCTGGACGCAGCAGGCGTGCGGACCGCAGTGCGCGCGGGTCGGGCCAGGGCGTCCTTCCACCTGTACAACGATCAGGCCGACGTCGCCAGAGCTGCGGACGCCCTCGGTCATTGACCACCCGCAGAGTCGTCAGCGGGCCTTGACCTGGAGGAGCTCGCGGGCCTGCGAAGTCGTCATCGGGGGCCGCTGGGCAAGGTCGGCAAAGGCCGCAGCCCGAGCGACGAGCTGCTCGTTGTGCGTGACCGGTACGCCCCGAGCGAGGGTCAGGGTGTCCTCCATCCCGACCCGCAGGTGTCCTCCCTTGGAGAGGGCTGCGAAGGCCACCGCCAAGGTGGATCGGCCGATGCCGGTGGCCGACCAGGACGTGGTCTGAGCCGGAAGTGCCTGCACCGAGGCCACCAGGGCGTCGGCAGTGCCGGGCATGCCGCCGGGCACGCCCATGACGAGGTCGCAGTGGACCCGGCTGCCGAACGGCAGGCCGTAGATCTCGAGCAACCGGTGCAGGGCAGCCACCTGGCCGAGGTCGAACAGCTCGAACTCAGGGACCACCTCGCGCTCCTGCGACAACTCATAGAGCTCTGCGACGAACGGCCACGGGTTCATGAAGACGTCGTTGCCGAAGTTTGTGGTCCCCATCGTGAGTGAGCAGGAGTCAGGCTCGGCGTCCAAGACCTTGAGGCGGTCCTCGAGGGGATCATGCACCGAGCCCCCGCTCGACAGCTGGACGATGAGGTCGGTCCGCTCCCGAACCGCGGCGACGGTGTCGCAGAGGAGGCCAAGGTCGAGGGTCGGCCGATGTTGGGCGTCACGGACGTGAAGATGGATCATGGCGGCGCCCGCCGCCTCGCAGGCAACAGCTGTGTCGACGAGCTCGTCGAGCGTCGTGGGCAGGGCTGGTACGTCGGCCTTCGCCGTCTCGGCACCGGTCGGAGCGACCGTGATCAGGGTCGTCGGGTGGGTCACGGCCGTCATACGGACATCGTGCCAGACTGTTCGCGCACGCGACCGACGGTGAGACCTGAGAGGACACTGAGCTTACTCAGCGACGTCTGGTGCGATTTCCGCCTAGACACAGACCTTGACACACTGAAGCGGATATTCTTATCCGTCGCGGCTCTTGTCGCGTCAGCCCTGCGACCTAGAGATGTGCCGTGAGCGAAGAAGAACGCCCATCCTCCGACGAGGGATCCACGACCGACCCCGACGTCGAAGGCGCCGACTCGGGCACTGAGCCCTCCAGCGAGGCAGATACGGGGCCGGGTCAGCCCACGGCTGCCGAACGCAGGGGTTTCCTCAGGCGCCATCTGGTGCTCGTCTCGCTCGCCGCGCTGCTGATAGTGCTGGCGGGCACGGCCGGCAGTTTTCTGTGGTGGCTCAACCATCAGATCGGCGAGATCCCGCGGGCCGAGATGGGCGTCATCGAGGACCCGAAGAAGAACCACAACGAGGGCGGCAGGCCGCTGAACATCCTGCTCCTCGGCGCCGACAACGGCGAGGGTGGCAAGGGTCCGTCGGTTGCGGAGGACCTCGCCGACGGCGAATGGACCCCGTTCGCCCACCGCAGCGACACCATCATGATCGCTCACATCCCGGCAGACCGAAAGTCCGTGCAGCTGGTCTCGATCCCCCGCGACACCTGGTTGCCGATCGACGGCTACCCGAGCGACTCCAAGCGCGCGAAGATCAACGCAGCCTTCGCGTATGGAGGTCCGTCCCTGTCGCTCACGACTGTCGAGCAGCTCACCGGCATTGCCATCGACCACGTTGCGATCATCGACTGGGTCGGGTTCAAGGACCTCACCACCGCTCTCGGTGGCGTCCGCGTGTACATCCCCGAGACGTTCTACGACACCTCCCAGAAGATCACCTGGGAGAAGGGCTGGAACGAGTACGAGGGGCAGGAGGCGCTTGCTTACGTCCGCACCCGGTACGGCCTGGAGAACGGCGACTTCGACCGGATCAAGCGTCAGCAGAACTTCATGCGGGCCACGATGGGCAAGCTCTTGTCGGGTTCGACGACCAGGAACCCGTTCAAGCTGACCAAGGTAGTCGGTGTCGTCACGAGGTACTTGACTGTCGACAAGACGTGGGACACCGACGAGATTCGATCGCTGGCCCTCGACATGCGCGACATCAAGACCAATGACGTCGACTTCGTCACCGCGCCGTTCGGCCGCTACGACACGTCAGCAGACGGTCAGAGCATCGTCAGACTCGCGCCGAAGCAGTCGAAGGACCTGTGGGCAGCCATCGAGGATGACGACATCGAGAGCTATCTCAAGGAGTACCCGGAGGAGAAGCTCGCCGACAAGACATCTGTCGACTAGGCCTGGTCGGCGCCGTGGCGGCCATAGTCGTCGTCCAGGCGCTGGATGTCATCCTCGCCGAAGTAGCTCCCGGTCTGCACCTCGATGAGAACCAGATCCTCGCTCCCGGTGTTCTGGATCCGGTGCGCGGCGCCGACAGGCACGTCGACAGCCGCGCCTTCGCCGACCATCGACCTCTCCCCGTCGAGCGTCACGATCCCAGCGCCTGCGACGACGTACCAGTGCTCGCTGCGTTGCTGGTGCCGCTGGTAGCTGAGCCGCTGCCCCGGGCCGACACAGATCCGCTTCACCCGGAAGCCCTGCCCCTGGTCGACGACCTCGTAGTAGCCCCAGGGACGCTTGTCGCGCTCGATCGCCACAGCCACCCACCCGATCATGCCGTCAAGGCCACGGCCACTCACCGTGACGTTCCCGGCCAGTGTAGAACGAACCCGGCGACCAAGATCGTGGAACTGGTCGTCACCGTCACCGCCGCCGCGAAGAACTGTCAGAAAGGCGATTCGTCCGACTGGTACGCGAATGAATCGGCTGCGGCCAGGCGGACGAATCTCAAGGTCTCGCCGCGCCACCGATTCGTCCGGTTGGGCCACACTCCATCTCCGCGCCGCCGGTCGGACGAATCGGAGGCGTCAGACGCTGATGCGAACCTCTGCAACGCTGCCTCGCGCCGCAGTCACAGTCCGGTCCATCGCCTGCGCCCTCGGTGCAAGCGCCCGAACTGTCCAGTCCCCCGGCGCGGCGAAGAAGCGGAACTGGCCGGTCGCGCTCGTCGGCACCTCCGCGGTGAACTCGCCCGTCCGGTCCATCAGCCTGACGTAGGCGTTACCGACCGGCTCATCCTCATGCACGACGACGCCCTGGATGATCGACTGCGTGGCGAGGTCAACCCCCTCGAGGCTCGACCCGCCCGCAGCGCCGCCGCAGCTCATGCTTCCCCAGGCTCGTCACCGACGGCGACCGGAACCCCGACGAGGGAGCCATACTCGGTCCAGGAGCCGTCGTAGTTCTTGACGTTCGGCTCGTCGAGGATCTCGTGCAGCACGAACCACGTGTGCGCGCTGCGCTCCCCGATCCGGCAGTAGGCGATGGTGTCCTTGGAACCGAACTCGACTCCAGCCTCGCTGTAAAGCTTCTTGAGCTCCTCATCGGACTTGAACGTGCCGTCGTCGTTCGCAGCCTTGCTCCACGGGATGTTTGCGGCCGTCGGGACGTGGCCGCCGCGTTGCGCCGACTCCTGCGGAAGGTGCGCGGGAGCCAACAACCGACCGGAGTACTCGTCAGGGGAGCGGACGTCGACGAGGTTCTTGCCGCCGATGGCAGCGACCACCTCGTCGCGGAACGCGCGGATGTCGAGGTTCGGCTCCTTGGCCTCGTACTTCCCTGACGCCCGTGGCACGATCTGATCAGTGAGGTCGCGGGACTCGAGCTCCCACTTCTTGCGACCACCGTCGAGCAGCAGTACCTTCTCGTGCCCGTAAAGCTTGAAGTACCAGTAGGCGTAGGCCGCGAACCAGTTGTTGTTGCCGCCGTAGAGCACCACGGTGTCGTTGTCACTGATGCCCCGTCGCGACACCAGCTGCTCGAACTGCTCCTTGTTCACGAAGTCGCGGCGGACCGGGTCCTGGAGGTCTTCCTTCCAGTCGACCTTGACGGCACCCTTGATATGGCCCTTGTCGTACGCGGACGTGTCTTCGTCGACCTCGACCAGCACGAGGTTGTCGTGGTCGAGATGACTCTCCACCCAGTCGGCGTCGACGAGTACTGCATCGCGGCTCATACGGGTACCTCCGTTGCTGTGGTCCCGACGCGATTGCGCGCCAGAAATCGTGGGTGTGATGCTTGCGGTTGCGCTGCGCTGACACGGAGACCGCGAGGGTCGACTTCGAGGGGGGAAGGCGGCATGAGAACTCCTAGACGCGGGATGGCTCGAAACAACAGCGCGCTCTCATGCGTGCGAGCACTCGACGGACGTCGAGAGGAGGACGAGAGGACTCATGGCGCTGCCTCGGTCAGGGCATGTGACACAGGGCAGTTGCGGTGTGGCACAGGTCCACCGCGCGGCGCTTGGTGAGGTACGTCGACTCCATGGCTGCCAGCCTAGGCGACCATGAGCGGGATGCCAGACGGATCGACCGAATAATGAGACGCCGTCTCACGCAATGGCTCGCCCGAGAGCGGCGACCACGTCCGCCCTGCGCGGTGCGCGCTTCTCACCGGCTGTGGTGCCAGCCGGCGTACGCTGCCAAGACCGCCACCGCCGAGGAGGCCTCATGGCCGTCGAGCTGAACCACACCATCGTCAACGTGCAGGACAAGCGCCGATCCGCCGATTTCCTGAGCGAGATCCTCGGGCTGGGAGCACCGACGTCGTACGGTCCGTTCCTCGTCGTGGAGGTCGACAACGGCGTCTCCCTCGACTTCATGGACAGCAGCGAGCCGATCCACCCGCAGCACTACGCATTCCTTGTCGGCGAGAGCCAGTTCGACGAGGTTCTTGGCCGTATCCGCAAGCGTGGCCTCGAGCACTGGGCTGACCCGGGTCGGCAACGACCGGGCGAGATCAACACCAACGACGGTGGGCGCGGCGTCTACTGGGAGGAGCCAGGCGGCCACTTCCTGGAGATCATCACCCGCCCGTACGGCAGCAGCGGCTGACTCGGCCGGATTCCTCCCCTCCTGCGAACGGCGGGAGCACGTCCAGCACGTCACCCTCGGCCACCTCCACCCGAGACAGGTCCGACGTTCCGAGCGGCTTCTCGCCGAGCAGGAGCGAGCAGACGCTCAGCACCTCGGCGAAGCGGGGCTCCTGCTGGTGCCGTTGCTCCGCCGCGGCGAGCACGTCGGCGACGCTCGAACCGCAGAGCTCCTCGGATGCCACCGCCGCCGCAGCCCGCGCCGCAGCCCAGTAGCGGACGGTGACACAGGCCCGCGCAGGCACCCGCGACCCGCTCGGGCCTGTCGAAGCACTCACCATGTCCGGTATTGTGTCAACCGCATTGGGGCCCCGGCGAGTCGCCGTGGGCCTTGCGTGTTTCCAGTGTCGCCGGGTGATGGTTGAGGAGGTGGCTCGACATGGCCACCCTGCTCCTGCTCACCAGTGCGCTCCAGCCGTCGGCACATATCGTCCCCGCTCTCGCGCTCCTTGCCCATCAGGTGCGCATCCTGCCCGCGGAACCCACGGTTCTGGTCGAGGCACCTGACTGCGACGCGGTGCTCGTCGATGGTCGCTACGACCTCGCAGCCGTTCGCAGCCTCTGCCGCCTCGTCCGCACGACCGGGGTCGACGTCCCAGTCATCGTCATCGTCACCGAAGGCGGTCTCGCCGTCGTCGCCGCCGACTGGGGAGTCGATGACGTGTTGCTCGCGACGGCCGGACCAGCCGAGGTCGAGGCACGGCTCCGGCTCGGTGTCGGTCGGCTAGCCCTTGCAGGCGCCGACAACGAACGGGAGACGGCCATCATCAGGAGCGGTGACGTCGAGATCGACGAAGCGTCATACACCGCCTCGCTCGGCGGTCGCAGTCTCGATCTGACATTCAAGGAGTTCGAGCTGCTCAAGTACCTCGCGCAGCACCCAGGACGCGTCTTCAGCCGCCAACAGCTGCTCCACGAGGTGTGGGGCTACGACTACTTCGGCGGCAGCCGCACCGTCGATGTGCACGTACGCCGCCTGCGCGCCAAGCTCGGCTCCGAGTACGAGGCGCTGATCGGGACGGTGCGCAACGTCGGCTACCGGTTCGTGCTGCCCACCCGCTCTCGCGCGCCCGGATCAGGTGTCGACCGAGCCGCCGTCGAGGGGTCACGTCGTTCATGACGGGAGATCAGGGCCGGGTCCTCGTGGCGGTGACCGGCCGGGTCGACGAGCAGACCCGCCGCATCATCGAGGACATCAACGCAGCGAGCCGCGACAACGACGGTGTCGCGGCATTGGACGACCAGGTCCGGGTCGACCTGCAGGTCTCGGACGGACACGGCCGGCACGTCTTCGCCACGTCGCCCAACCACGACATCGTCGGGTACGCCCACCTGAGACGCACTGAGCTCGGACCAGACAGCGCCCACCTCGTGGTCTCCCCCGAGCACCGTCGCCAAGGGGTGGGCACCGCTCTCGTCGAGCGGCTGGTCGCCGAGTCCGGCGAGCGGGGCCTGCGCGTCTGGGCGCACGGCGACGACGCGGCAGCTCGCTTCCTCTCCGGGCGCCTCGGCTTCACCCGCGTTCGCGACCTGTGGCAGATGCGACGGTCGCTCTCCGAGCCGTTGCCCGACCCGAGGTATCCGGACGACGTCACGGTACGCACCTTCGAGGTCGGCCGCGACGAGGCTGCCTGGCTCGACGTCAACGCTCGTGCCTTCGCGCACCACCCCGAGCAGGGCCACACCGACCTTCACGACCTCGAGCAGCGGATCCGGCAGCCATGGTTCGATGCCGAGGGCTTCTTCCTCGCAGCCCGAGCAGACCGGCTCCTGGGGTTTCACTGGACCAAGGTGCACCCAGCCGAGGGCAGCACAGCCCGCCGCTTCGGGGAGGTCTACGTCGTGGGAGTCGCCCCGGAGGCGCAGAGCCTTGGGCTCGGCAAAGCACTCACGCTGACCGGCCTCATCCACCTGCGGCGCCTCGGACTCGACGAATGCATCCTGTACGTCGAGGCCGACAATGCGCCGGCGGTGACCGTCTACGAGAAGCTTGGCTTCACGATGTCCTCAGTCGATGTGATGTACGAGCGCCGCTAGAACGCCGCCTCAAGAGGCCCTGCCCTTCGCACTCAGCCAGCCAAGACACCTCGCGCCAACGATGCGGCATCCCGCCGGCCACAGAAGGTCTGGGGCAGAGGCCACGCTGTCGGCGTCACCATGGGTTCACCCAACAATGAGAAGATGGAGCGATGCCGACAAGGACCTCCACCAGCCCGGGCGATTCCCACGCCGATGCGGCGCCCACCTCCGTGCCCTCCAGCACGACCGGGTCCCCAGACGGACACACCACCCAGGGGCTCCGATCGACGCCTGGTGAGACCTTCGACGTGGAACCGCCGTACGAGCCTGCCCACGACGACCTCCCCAAGGAGCGGTTCCTCGACCGCGAGCTCTCGTCGCTGCGCTTCAACAGCCGCGTGCTGGCGCTCGCGGAGGACCCCGACCTCCCCTTGCTGGAGCGGACTCGCTTCCTCGCGATCTTCGCCGGCAACCTCGACGAGTTCTTCATGGTGCGGGTGGCCGGTCTCAAGCGCCGCCTCGAAGCCGGCGTGGCCGTCCCGACTGCGAGCGGCCGGATGCCACGGGAGGTGCTGAGTGCCATCTGGAGCGAGGCAGCCGACCTGATGCAACGGCACGGCCGGCTCTTCCGCGACACCGTCCTCCCAGCCCTGTCCGAGTCCACGATCGCGTTGCTGCGCTGGGACGACCTCGACACCGACGAGCAGAAGAGCATGCAGGAGCTCTTCACCGATCGGATCTACCCGGTGCTGACGCCGCTCGCCGTCGACCCAGCGCACCCGTTCCCCTACATCTCTGGGCTCTCGCTCAACCTGGCCGTGACGATTCGCAATCCCGACACCAGCGAAGAGCACTTCGCGCGGGTCAAGGTCCCGCCGATCTTCCCGCGGTTCGTGACCCTCGGCGACCATCGGTTCGTGCCTCTCGAAGACGTCATCGCGGCTCACCTGGACCAGCTCTTCCCTGGGATGGAGGTGCTCCAGCACCACACGTTCCGCGTCACCCGCAACGAGGATCTCGAGGTCGAGGAGGACGACGCCGAGAACCTCCTCAAGGCGCTCGAGCGTGAGCTTCAGCGCCGGCGGTTCGGCTCGCCGGTGCGCCTGGAGGTGGAAGAGTCGATGGACGAGCACGTCCTCGAGCTGCTCGTGTCCGAGCTCGACGTGTCGACCAACGAGGTCTTCCACCTGCCTGGGCCGCTCGACCTGACGGGGCTGCACGGCATCGCCGACCTCGACCGGCCAGAGCTGAAGTACCCCGCGTTCGTCCCCCACACCCACAGCCATCTCGCCGAGGTGGAGTCGGCCAGCCCCGCGGACATGTTCGCCGCCATCTCGCGCCGTGATGTCCTGCTCCACCACCCCTACGACTCCTTCGCGACGAGCGTGCAGCGCTTCATCGAGCAGGCAGCGGCAGACCCGCACGTGCTCGCCATCAAGCAGACGCTCTACCGCACCTCAGGTGACTCCCCGATCATCGAGGCACTCATCGATGCGGCCGAAGCAGGTAAGCAGGTGCTGGTGCTGGTCGAGATCAAGGCCCGCTTCGATGAGCGCGCCAACATCCGCTGGGCACGCAAGCTCGAGCAGGCGGGCTGCCACGTCGTCTACGGGCTCGTGGGGCTAAAGACGCACTGCAAGCTCGCACTGGTGGTGCGCGACGAGGGCGCCCACATCCGCCGCTACGCCCATGTCGGCACGGGCAACTACAACCCGAAGACCGCCAGGATGTACGAGGACCTAGGGCTTCTCACCGCCGACCAAGGCGTCACCGCGGACATCAGCAATCTCTTCAACAACCTCTCCGGGTTCGCCCGGCAGCGCGACTACCCGCACCTGCTCGTCGCACCGGAGTCGGTCCGCACGGGCCTCATCGACCGCGTCACCCGGGAGATCGACCACCGGCGGGCGGGTCGCCCGGCCCGCATCCGGATCAAGGTCAACTCGCTCGTCGACGAGGCAACGATCGACGCGCTCTATCAGGCGTCCCGCGCCGGCGTACAGATCGAGCTGTGGGTCCGGGGCATCAGTGAGATCCGACCTGGCGTGCCGGATCTCTCCGATCACATCACGGTGCGGAGCATCCTCGGACGGTTCCTCGAGCACAGCCGCATCTTCTGGTTCGAGAACGGAGGCGAGCCCGAGGCTTGGATCGGTTCGGCAGACCTCATGCACCGCAACCTCGACCGGCGAGTCGAGGTGCTCGTCAACGTCCCGTCGCGCAGCCACGTCGACGAGCTCGGGCGACTTCTCGACCTGGCGCTGGCCGACGGTACGGCGTCATGGTGGCTGCGGCCGGACGGCGAGTGGGAGAGACACGCTCACTCCGCCGATGGCGAGAGACTCGTCGACCTCCAGTCATCCCTCATCGCGATGCACCGCCGCCACCGTGAGGCGCCCAGCGTCGGACGCCGCTAGGCCGTTTTGCACGGCTCACGAGCACGGTCACGACGGCGGCGACGATCGGCCCCGATCGGCGCACGCGCGCGGCCCTTCGGCTCGATGGACACAGTCGCGACCGCATGTGAGAGTAGTCGATCGTGGAGCACACCCAACCGATCCGAGCCGCCGGGGCCGTGATCTGGCGACACGGCAGCACCGAGCCAGACATCGTGCTCATCCATCGACCGCGATGGGCGGATTGGTCGTTTCCCAAGGGGAAGGTCGATCCCGGTGAGCTGATGCCGGCCACGGCGGTGCGGGAGGTCTCAGAGGAGACCGGCCTGACGGTTCGGCTGGGCTCGGCGCTTCCCGACCAGCACTACGAGGTCGGGGACGGGGCGCCGCACCCCAAGCTTGTCTCCTACTGGACCGCTCGGGCCGTCGGCGACGCCGACCTCACCCGCTTCGAGGCGAACAGCGAGGTTGACGAAGTCTGCTGGCTCCCCCTCTCGCAGGCACGGCAGCGACTCAGCTACCCACACGACGCGGCGCTGCTCGAGACGTTCGCCCAGGCGTCGTACGCCAGCAGTCCACTGCTGGTGGTGCGCCACGCGCAGGCGCACAGCCGCAAGGCGTGGAGGGGAAGCGACTCGAAGCGGACCTTGAACGGGTCAGGGGGACGGCAGGCGGTCGCGCTCTCGCCACTGCTGGCCGCCTACGGGGTACGCCGTGTGGTGTCCAGCGACGCGGTGCGGTGCGTCGACACGGTGCTCCCCTTTGTCAACGCGAACGGCGCGAAGCTGGGTCTGGAGAGCGCCCTCTCCGAGAAGGCTGTCGATCTGGAACGGATCCGTGCCAGGATGCAGCGCGCCCTCAACGGTCGCAGCCGGGTCGCGTTCTGCTCGCACCGGCAGGTGATCCCCGACGTCTTCGCAGCGCTCGGGCTTGAGCCGATCGAGATGGCGCCTGCGGATGCTGTGGTGCTGCACCGCGCCGCCGGACGCGTCGTGGCCGTGGAGCACCACCGGGCGCCGTGACCTGGCGGGGTGATCTTGCTGCAGGGCTCGACGTCGCTACGGGATGAGGGAGTGCGCGGCGCCGTACACCGCCGCGGCGGCCAGTCCGGCCATGGGGAAGGTCAAGACCCACGCGCCGACAATCGTCTTCGCCACACCCCAGCGAACAGCAGACAAGCGCTTCGTCGCTCCGGCGCCCATCACAGCCGACGTGATGATATGCGTGGTCGAGATGGGCGCATGGAAGACGTATGCGGTCACATACAGGATCGAGGCGGCGGTCGTCTCGGCCGCGAACCCCCGCGGGGGGTCGAGGTCGATGATCCGACGGCCGAGCGTGCGCATGATGCGCCACCCGCCCGACCACGTTCCCAGCGATATCGCGCTGGCGGCCGATGCGATGACCCAGAAGGGCAGGTCGTCGCCCCGATCGGCGTACCCGGCTGTGAGGAGCGCCAAGAAGATCACGCCCATCGTCTTCTGGGCGTCCTGAAGGCCGTGGCCGAGGGCCATCGCGGCCGCCGAGACCGTCTGGGCCATCCTGAAGCCACGGTTGACCTTGCCAGGGTTGCGCCGACGAAACACCCACATGATGGCCAGCATGAAGAGAAAGGCAACGACGAAACCGACGAGCGGGGACACCACCATCGGAATGAGAACCTTCTCCTGGATGGCCGACCACGCCACAAAGCTGCCCGAGGCGATCGCTGCGCCGACCAGACCGCCGATGAGAGCGTGGGACGACGACGACGGGAGGCCGAAGTACCACGTCGTGAGGTTCCACGTGATCGCCCCGACGAGCCCGGCGGCCACCACGACGAGGCCGTTGTTGCCCGTGGGCGGGGTGATGACGTCGCTGACGGTACTGGCGATCTCCTGACCGAGGAACGCGCCGGCGAAGTTCATGACCGCCGCGAGCAAGAGCGCGATCTTCGGGGTAAGTGCCCGCGTCGACACCGAGGTCGCGATCGCGTTGGCGGCGTCGTGGAAGCCGTTGGTGTAGTCGAAGCCCAACGCGATGACGACGACCGCGATGACCAGTGCTAGCTCCACGCGGTGTCCTCGTGGGTACGGGCGCGCGACAACGGCGCGGCGGGTCGGCCAGTCATGACTAGGACTCTTTGACGGCGATCTGCTCGACGATGTTGGCGACCGACTCGAAGGCGTCGATGGCGGCCTCGAGTGCGTCCACCACATCCTTCAGCTTCATGACCGTCAGCGCGTCGTACTGACCGTTGAAGAGTTTGGCGACGATCCGACGGTAGGACTTGTCGCCGTCGTTCTCGAGCCGGTTGATCTCGATCCAGTACTCCTCGAGGTCCCGCATGGTCCGCAGTCTCGGCATCGCCTCGGCCGTCAGCTCAGCCGACCGCTGCAGGACCTCGACCTGGTTGGCGAGCTCGCTCGGAAGCTCTTCGATCTCGTAGAGGACGACCATGTCGACGGCCTCTTCCATGAAGTCCATGACGTCGTCGAGCCCCGCCGCGAGACGGTAGATGTCCTCGCGGTCGAACGGGGTGACAAAGGTCGTGTTGACGCGTCGCACAATCGCGTGTGTCGTCTCGTCGCCGTCGTGCTCCGCGTCGCGCATCCGCTTGGCGATCACGGTGCGGTCGCTGTCGACAGGCAAGAGTTCCGCCAACAGCTCGGCCCCGACGACAAGGTTCTTTGCGGACTCCGCGAAGAGGTCGTAGAACGACGTGTCGGTAGGGCGGAAACGCAAGGGCACGGCAAACTCCCGTCGACTGCGAGAAGATCACCGCAATGCTAGGGGGTGGACCTCGGTATCGTGCAACGTAGGTCTACATCAGCGCGGGCACCGACTCACCGAGCGGAAGAGCCGGGGTCGACGCCGAGGATCCCGTCGATCCGTCCCTGGGTCAACGGACCGTCAGACTCAGACGTGGCGATGATGAGATTGGTCATCATCTCGATCTCGTCGAGGACCTCGGTGTCATGGATGGTGACGTCCAGCTGGTCGTTCACTGCGGCTGCCTTTCGGGGCGGTTCCGAATCGTCGGCAGCGAGGTGGGCACCGAGAGAGTCTGCGTGAAGTCGCCGACCACGGGGAGCCTAGCCGTTGATCTTGTCCCGGCGCATTCGAAACCCATGATGACCCGGGTCAGCGAGGACGTCGTTGCTTGCAACATCCGCGCGCCCCGTCGGCGCGCACTCATTTCGGGAGGCACACGAGTGAAAGCCGACGAATCCTCGCATGTTCGTGCTTCACTAGGGCACGATCCCTTTGACCGGGAGTGGTTGATCACACGGGTGCCAAAGGGGGCGAGATGTTCGGAGGAGGCGACCGCTGGAACATCCTTCGCGACTACGTCGAGAGCATGGCGACGGGCACCTCGGTGAACGAGCTGGCCGAGCACACTCTCACCACAGCACTCGAGGCGCTCGCCGCCTCATCTGCCTCCGTTTCCCGCTTCGAGCTCGAGCGCGGACGAGTCAAGATTCTTCACAATCGCGGTCACCTCGCCGACTGGGAGGAGATCTGGCCGCACGACAACTACTACATCCTCAGCGAGTACACCCAGTTGATGTCGACGGTGGGTGGCCCAAGCCGCTCGTGGCGTGGTTCGCTGGATGACCCCGACACCGCGGGACCTGACCGTGACCTGCTCACGCGGGTCGCAAAGCGCCACGCGGCGTCGTTCCGGGTGCTGGTTGCCGACCAGGTCTGGGGTGATCTCTATGTGACCCGCGACGAGGGCGACCAGTTCGACGAGGAGGATCTCGCGGTCGGTGAGGTGCTGGCCGGCCTGATGTCGGCCGGCCTCTCGCGACTCGAGCTGTTGGCGGACCTGTCGCATCTGGCTTACACGGATCCCCTGACGGGAGTGGGTAACAGACGCGCCGCCGACGAGTGGTTGGAGCGCAAACTCAGCACCAGTCCCTCCTTCACCCCCGTGTCAGTCGTGCTGTGTGACGTCAACGGGTTGAAGGGGGTCAATGACAGTCTCGGCCACACAGCCGGGGACGACCTGCTCCGTCTCGCCGCCTCCCACATCACGCACGTTGCCGAACAGGTCGACGACGTACTCGTGACTCGGTTGGGTGGTGACGAGTTCGTGGTGCTCATCTGCGACCCGGACAAGGCCACGGTTGAGGTGGTCAAGAAGCAGCTGCAAGAGCTCCAGCTGCCCCAGGGCACTGGTCTCGCTGTCGGTGCCGCGACAACGGCCCGCCGACCCGATGAGAACGAGTCGACAAAGACTGCAGCGCGCTCCCTCATGCGGTTGGCCGATGCCGCCCAGTACCGCCACAAGCGGATGCGCCGCGCCAGCTCCGACCCGTTGCCTGACCTACACTCCCCTAACCCGACGTTGCTCCCGGAGGATGCTGGACTTGTCATCGACGTGGCCCTCCGTGCCTTCTCGGCTGCACCATCACGCTCGACGGAATGGCGGCTGCAGGTAGCTGCGGACGTGGTTTCCCAGGTGTACGACGTGGCGACGTGGTGGGTGAGCTACCACGAGGACGGCGTCTTGTTCGACGTCCTTGGTCGACTTCTCCGGCCCGACTCGCGCGGAGCCTTGGCCGGAGTCGACTTCCAGTCCGCGACGACGTACGACGCCAAGCACTTTCCGGCGACGCTCGCGGCGCTGCAGGGCGGCTCCTACATCGCGACGCTCACCGAGGGCGACAAGGCCGAGCGAGCGTTGCTGGCCAGACTGGGCTACGTGTCGGTGGTCGCGGCGGGCGAGCCCGGTGCCGATGGCCGTCAGTGGTTGGTCGAGCTGTTCGGCGACACGCAGACGTCGACAGCGCTCTTCGCGGCCGAACCGTCTCTCCGTGCCCTGGTGCACATCGCGGTGCAAGGGGCGCCGATCGGCTCAACCCATGGAGCCGTGCGGATCGACGGAGAGACCGCACCTTCGTGACCAGTCGCCCCGGGAGCTGTCCGCGGCAGCTTGCGGCATACTGTGGCGCTGGGCTTGGCCGCACCATCGGCGTAGTCCCGCAGCTCCCTCGACTGAGGAACATGTTCGGGGCCCCTAGCTCAATTGGCAGAGCAGCGGACTTTTAATCCGCGGGTTGTGGGTTCGAGTCCCACGGGGCCCACCCGTTTGACCTGGGACGTTATGGTCCTCGGCCAGGGTTTGCGATGTAAACATCGCAAACCCCCTCCTGACACCGGAGATCTGCGATGTAGACCGTCCACTTGGCTTGTTTACATCGCAAACCGGCGATGTGTCCGATGAGCCCGAGGTCACCGGGGTGCCTGGTCGTTGGGCTCACCGGCACCGCGGTGCTCCTGGCCATCGCCGGTGAGCGACGGCTGCCGGTGTCCCTCCTGGTCCCGGTCCAGGTCCTGCGCCAGCTGGTCGAGACGCAAAGTGAGCGAGGTAGCGATGAGCGGGACTTGCGCCGCCGGGAGCCTGGTGGCCAGGGCGCTGCCGAGCCCGGCGGTGCGTACGGTCGCGTCGATGAAGGCGTCCAGGTCCTGCGGCGGCGGGAGCGGGCGGCGAGCTGATTACAGAATCGGCCTGCGCGAAGCTGATCTCGATCGTGCGAGCGCCAAGCAGCCGCCTCGCCCCGAGTTGCGGCAGGCTTACAGTTCAACTCTGAGGGCGTGCAGCCACGCATACCACAGGTCGAGATTTTCGCCACTGCGCACTGACAACGCGATGATCTCGAGGTCAGGGTTGAGGCTGCGGGCCTGCTTGGCGAGCTTGGTGAGGTCGAAGTCGACGTGCGGCAGCAGGTCGGTCTTGTTGATGACGACCAGGTCGGCGGCACTGAACATGTGCGGGTACTTCAGCGGCTTGTCGTCACCCTCCGTCACCGAGATGACGACGACCTTGGCCTGCTCCCCGACGTCGAAGAGCGCCGGGCACACGAGGTTCCCGACGTTCTCGATGAACAGCAGCGAGCCCTCGCTCGGCGCCAGAGCCTCGATCGCCTGCTGCACCATCGGGGCGTCGAGGTGACAGCCGGCTCCGGTGTTGACCTGGACGGCGCGTGCCCCGGCGTCCTTGATCCGCTGGGCGTCGAACAGCGTCTCCTGGTCGCCCTCGACGACGCAGATCTCCCGGTCGCTCTGGAGCTCGGCGATCGTGCGCTCCAGCAGCGACGTCTTGCCGGAGCCGGGCGAGCTCATCAGGTTGACAGCGGTGATGCGCCGCTGCTCGAGCCAGCCGCGGTTGTGCTCGGCGAGCCGGTCGTTCTTGGCGAGGATCCGCTCACCGAGCACGAGCTTCTCAGTCCTCGCGGACTCGTGCCCGTCGGCAGCCTGTCCGTGTCCGTGTCCGTGTCCGTGTCCGTTGTCGTGTCCGTGTCCGTTGTCGTGACCGTGGTCGTGGTCGTGACCGTGGTCGTGCCGATGAGCAGAAGAGTGCTCATGGGGCGGACGTCGATGCGGATGACGACGCGCCGGGGGGTGGTGGTTCACCTCGGCGAAGCCGGCATCGGCGAACAAGTAGAGCCGTGGCTCCTGATCGGGCCTAGGGACGGCCTAGGGACAGCCTCTCCGCGTGAGCTGATCGGACAGGTGGGCGCCCACCCATCTATTGGGCAGCCGTCCCGGAGAGGACCGTTCACCGGCCTGGTCAGGCGAGACCGAGGAACACCACCAGGGCACGCGACAGTGCGAGCATGTGGGTGTCAGAGACTTCTCCGATGCGCTGGCCGGCTGTCCAGAGCTCGCCGCGCCTCACTCCTCATCCTCGTCACCGTGCCACGAGATGGCGTCGACGAACGCTTGATCCTCGGCTTGATCCTCGGCTTCATCCGGGCTGGCAGCCGCTAGCGCAGACTGTGATGTGCCTCCGTCCATGACCTTGGTCGGCGGGCTCACCGGTGCTGCACAGGTCGGTGTGAGTGATCCATCCGTACAGGCCGCGCGTGAACCCGTGACTGCGCTC
>Ga0136613_10000434_pt1 | contig 19284 bp, 21 predicted proteins | sample AntDrymUQ2722106_2_FD_106649 | JGI IMG/M metagenome (GOLD analysis project Ga0136613, IMG submission 106649) | Polar desert sand microbial communities from Dry Valleys, Antarctica - metaG UQ272 (21.06) | ecosystem: Environmental > Terrestrial > Soil > Desert | place: Antarctica: Dry Valley... | reverse complement strand
CCGCCCCCTCGACCGCCTCGAGCTCGCTCGCTGCCGCGTGCACGTCGCCCAGGCGCTCGATGCGCTCCGGATGGGGGTCGAAGGCGCGGATTCGCACCTCCGGGTTCAAGGCACGCAGGAGCCGCGCGTGGAAGACCCCTTGCTCGCCGCAGCCGAGGATCGCCGCCTGGCGCCAGCCGGACGGTGCCCACCGGCGAATGCAGACACCGCTCGCGGCGGCCGTCCGCGCCGCGGTGATCTCCGCGCCGTCGAGCACGGCGATCGACAACCCGGTCTCGGCGTCGTTCAGGACGATCAGGCCGGAGATGTACGGAAGGCCGCGCGCCTTGTTCCCCGGGTAGCCCGCGACCCATTTGAGCGCGACGACGTCCTCGTCGGCCAGGTAGGCCGGCATCGCGTGGACAAACGAGTCCTTCCGCGGGTGGACACCCGGCTTCGGAGGCAGCTCCACCCGCCCGGCGGCGACCGCCCGGTACGTGGCCTCGACCAGATCCAGCTGCTCCTCGACCGGCGGGAGGAGCGCCGCGACTTCCTCCCGCCGGAGGTAGAGGAGGTGGCTCAAGTCCTTTCGTCGACGTGCTCGGGCGCGATCAGGAAGAGCACCCGTTGCTCGTCCGGCTTCCGCCAGGGATACGTGTCTTCGCCCATGTACTTCTTGGCCATGAGGTCGATGTGGTGGTCTGCCTCCTCGCCGCCGATCGTCTCGATCACGCGGCCGCGGATGTCCACCTTCTCGTACTGGTTCTCGCGGTTTGCGACCGAGATGGCGACGCGCGGCTCCCGGCGCATGTTGCGGTCCTTGACGCGGCCGGTCGCCGTGTTGACGACGATCGTCTCGTCCCGCCGGTCGACCCAGACCGGGGTGACCTGCGGCGACCCGTCGGAGTTGACCGTCGCCAGGTAGCCGAAATTCGGTTGATCGATCAGGGATTGCGCTTTCTCGCCGAGCTTCGTCATGCCACTCTCCGTTTCGTCGTGTCCCAACGTCTAACGATCTCCGCCCGGAGATCTTCCTATGCCGTAAGTTGGCTCTAACGTTAGAAGTCACTTACACTACGCCGCGTGGAAGCGGCCCTCCGTGCGATCGCAGAGCCCCGACGGCGCACGATCCTCCGGCTCGTGGGCGATTCGGAGCTCTCGGCGGGCGAGATCGCCGCGCACTTCGAGGTGACCCGTCCCGCGATCTCGCAGCACCTGACCATCCTCAAGAACGCGGGCCTCGTCGCAGAGCGGCGCGAGGGCCCGAGGCGGCTCTACCGCATCCGCCCGGAGGGTCTCGAGGACGTTCGGGCCTACCTGGACGGCTTCTGGGCCGAGAGCCTCGACCGGCTCAAGGCGGCGGCCGAGAGTGAGGAGCGTCGTGCCAGCCGACGCTGAGACGATCAGGCGTGAGATCCGCATCGCCGCGGCGCCCGAGACCGTGTTCACGTTCTTCACCGACCCCGCACGGATGACCCGCTGGAAGGGAAGGGAAGCGGAGCTCGATGCGCGTCCCGGCGGCAAGTACCGCGTGGCGATCCGGGACGACCACGTCGCGCTCGGCGAGTTCGTGGAGGTGACGCCTTACACCCGCGTCGTCTTCACGTGGGGCTGGGAGCAAGGGATCGAGGTCCCGCCCGGCTCGAGCACCGTCGAGGTCGACCGCTCCCGGACGGGGACGAAGGCACGCTCGTGCGCCTGACCCACCACGGCCTTCCAGCCGAGGCGGTCGCGCTCCACGACGATGGATGGCTTCATTACTTCGACCGCCTGGCCGTTGCGGCCGCGGGCGGTGACCCAGGGCCGGACCCCTGGGGCGAACCCGAGGGGACATAGGAGAAACCATGGGAGATCCGGTCATTCACTTCGAGGTCGTCGGGAAGGACGGCGCGAAGCTCCAGAAGTTCTACGGCGACGCCTTCGGCTGGAAGATCGATGCGTCGAACCCGATGAAGTACGGCATCGTCGATAACGGCGGGGAGGGGATCAACGGCGGCGTGGGTGAGGCGCCCAACCCGCACCTGACCTTCTACGTCGCGGTCGACGACCTCGAGTCTCGGCTCCGCACAATCGAGGAGGCGGGCGGCGCGACGGTGACGCCTCCCACCGAGATCCCGGGCATGGTCACGTTCGCGCTCTTCTCCGATCCCGAGGGCAATGTCTGTGGGCTCGTGAAGGGCGACTAGCGGGCTGTCGAACTACGGTACGCGGATGCTCCTGGCGGGCATCCGCGTGCTGGCGGCCGAGACCGGCCTGGCCGGCCCGCTTTGCACACGGCTCCTCGCCGATCTCGGCGCGGAGGTCGTCAAGCTCGAGCAGCCGGGCGTGGGGGACGTCACGCGCGGCTGGGACACGATCGCCGGCGGCCTTTCGAGCGGCTTCGTCTGGGTCAACCGCGGCAAGCGGAGCGTCGCGCTCGACGTCAAGGATCCCGCCGCCCGGCCGGAGCTCGAACGGCTCGTCGCCGAGAGCGACGTCTTCCTGCAGAACTTCACGCCCGGCTGGAGCGAGCGCGTCGGCCTCGACGAGCCGTCCGTTCGCGCGCTCCGGCCGGACGTCGTCTACGCGGAGATCTCCGGCTACGGGCCGGACGGGCCGTATGCAAAGAAGAGCGCCTACGACCTCGTCATGCAGGGCGAGGCTGGCCTCCTCTCCCTGACGGGGACGCCCGAGAGCCCGGCGCGGGTCGGCGTGTCGGTCTGCGACGTCGGGGCGGGCTCGTACGCGGCGGTGGCGGTGCTCGCGGCCCTGGTCCGGCGGGCGGAGACGGGCGAGGGAGCGCGAGTCTCCGTCTCGCTCTTCGACGTGATGGTCGACTGGCTTGGCTACTTCCCGCACCTCTGGTGGCACCGGGGCGAGCTGCCCGAGCGAACCGGCCTCCACCACCCGCTCTTCTGCCCGTACGGGCCCTATCCGGCCGGAGACGGGCAGCTCGTGTCGCTGGCCGTCCTCTCACCGGAGCACTGGCGCGCGCTCTGCCTCGACGTGCTGGAGCGGCCGGCCCTCCACGCGGACAAGCGGCTCGCGACGAACGAGGGCCGGGTCGCGCACCGCGACGCGGTCGAAGCAGAGCTCGCCGACGCCTTCGCCGCAGGGACGGCCGCGGCGTGGGTCGAGCGGCTGGAGGCTGCGGGTATCCCCTCTGGGCGAGTGAACGACATCGCCGGCGTCATGCGACACCCCCAGCTCGAGCACAATGGGCTCGTCGCTGAGGTGGGCTCGCCCGTCGGGACGCTGAAGACGATCGGGAGCCCCTTCCTCGTCGACGGAGCGCGCCCGCCGGTCGGGCCGGTGCCCGGGCTCGGCGAGGGCTAGCGGGCGAGTCGTTCCACCAAGGCGCGCTGGTCGTCGTCGAGCCAGGGCGGGGAGCCGGCTTCCGCGTTCTCCCGGGCGTGCGCCGGGCTCGACGTGGCAGGGATGACGACGTGGATGCGCGAGTCGGAGAGCGCCCATTTGAGGAGCGCCTGGGCCCAGGTGAGCCCGCCGAGCGGCGCGAGCTCCTTTGGATCCGGGCCGGGGAGGAGGGCGCCCTCGCCGCCGAGCGGGCGCATCACGACCACGCCGAGGCCGAGCTCCTCGGCGAGCGGGAGGATGCGGCGCTCGACCTCGCGTTCGACGGGGTTGTAGGGAACCTGGACGGCGGCGATCCGGTCCGTCCGCATGACCGCCTCGAGTTCGTCGAAGGCGGAGGACGCGTAGTGCGTCGCTCCGACCAGGCCGACGCGTCCGTCTTCGCGCTCGCGCTCGAGCCAGGGCAGGTGCTCCCGCCAGGCGACGAGGTTGTGGATCTGCTCGAGGTCGACGCAGCCGCCGTAGAGGCCGAGCTGGGCCGCGAGCTGGCGCCGCGCCTCATCGGGCGAGCGCGTCCAGACCTTGGTGGCGACGAAGGCGTCGTCTCGCCGCTCGCCGAGGGCGCGGCCGAGCACGGCCTCGGCCCGGCCGTACATGGGCGAGGAGTCCACCACGCGCGTCCCACCGTCGAGCGCGGCCTCGACGACGGCGGCGGCCTGGGGCTCCTTCGCCTGGTCGACATCGAAGGTCAGCCAGGTCCCGAGGCCCACGACGGGCAGCTCTACGCCGGACTTGCCAAACGGGCGAAGCTCCATGGGACAATCCGAGCATGCCCTCTGCGGGTCTCCTGGACTCACCCGAGCTCTCTCTCGAGGCGATCGACGCCCGGGCCTCGGGCGAGAACTTCCCGGTCGCGTCGCTCCTCGCTCCGCCGGAGGCCCGGCCTCATCTGCGCGCCCTCTACGGGTTCGCACGGCTCGTCGACACGCTCGGGGACGAGGCGGACGGCGACCGTGCGAGGTTGCTCGACGAGCTCGAGCGCGAGCTCGAGGGGCCGCCTCGCACGCGGTCGATGCAGCGCCTGCACGCGACAATCGAGGCCTGCCGACTTCCGCGCGAGCCGTTCGCGCGCCTGATCGAGGCCAACCGGATCGACCAGCGCACGACCCGCTACGAGAGGTGGCCCGAGCTTCGGACGTACTGCAGCTATTCGGCCGAGCCGGTGGGACGGCTCGTCCTCGGCATCTACGGCCGTGCGGACGACCCCGACCTCGCATCGAGAAGCGACGACGTGTGCACGGGGCTCCAGCTCGTGAACTTCATCCAGGACCCCCCGCGCGACCTCGCCCTCGGCCGCGTCTATCTGCCGCAGGAGGATCTCCGCCGCTTCTCGGTCGTCGATGACGACCTGGCCGGGCCGGCGAGCGAGCGCGTCGCATCGCTCCTTCGCTTCGAGGCTGAGCGGGCCCGGCCATTGCTCGAGCGCGGCTTCGCGCTCAGCGCCGCTCTTGGCGGGCGAGCGGGACGCTCGGTCGCGCTCTTCGCGCGCGGCGGACTCGCCGCGCTCGACGCGCTCGAGCAGGCCGGGTGGGACGTCTTCAGCCGTAGGCCCGCGCCGTCGCGGGCCGCGCTCGCGCGCCTGACTCTCAGGGAGCTCCTGCGCCGGTGAGCGTGCGCGAGGGCTACGCGGAGGCAGGGCGGATCACGCGGCGCGAGGCGCGGAACTTCGCCTGGGGGATCGCGCTCCTCCCGCGGCCCAAGCGGCGCGCGATCGCTGCGCTCTATGCGTTCGCCCGGCGCGTGGACGACATTTCCGACGATCCGAGCCTCGGGCCCGCCGAGCGCCGCTTCCGGCTCGAGGCGTGCGCGGCCGGCGTCGCGGCGCTACCGGCCTCCGGCGGCGATCCCGTCCTCGTGGCCTTGGCGGACGCCGTGACCCGCTTTCGCGTTCCCCACACGTCCCTGGCCGACCTCGTCGAGGGCGGGCTGATGGACGTCGAGCGCTCGCGCTACGAGAGCTGGAACGAGCTCCGGGAGTACAGCCGCCGTGTAGCCGGAGCGGTCGGCATCGCCTGCGCCGCCGTCTACGAGCCGCGAGATCCTGAGGCGGCCCGGCCCCTCGCCGAGACGCTCGGAATCGCGCTCCAGCAGATCAACATCATGCGAGACGTCGCCGAGGACTGGCGCCTCGGGCGCGTCTACCTCCCGCAGGACGAGCTCGCGCGGTTCGGCGTGACCGAGGACGACATCGCGGCCGGTCGCGCGGGAGAGGAGTGGCGGGCCCTCATGCGCTTCCAGGGGGAGCGGGCCGATGCGCTCCTGGGCGAGGGCCTCGGGCTCCTGCGCCTCCTCGACGCGCGAAGCACGCTCTGCGTGCGCGCCTTCGCCGGGATCTACCGCGGCCTGCTCGTCCAGATGCGCGCGCGCGACTACGACGTCTTCGCCTCGCGCCCGGCGCTCTCGGCGCTCGGCAAGGTCCGCGCGGTGGCAACCGGATGAGGACGGTCGTGATCGGAGGCGGCCTCGCCGGCCTCGCGGCCGCGCTCGAGCTCGCGGACGCGGGACAGCAAGTCACGCTCCTCGAGGCGCGGCCGACGCTCGGCGGCGCCGTCCAGACGCTTCCCGAGCGCGAGGGCGATCCCGCACCTCCGCCCGACAACGGCCAGCACGTCGCACTCGGCTGCTGCACCGCCTACCTCGGCTTCTTGCAGCGGGTCGGCGAGGCCGCCTCCGTTCGCCGGAGTCGGCTCGATCTTCCCGTGCTGGACGAGCGAGGCCGGGTCTCGCGGATCGGGCCGGGCCCGCTTGCGCTCTCCCGGTACCGGCACCTCTCCCTCGCCGACCGCCTCCGCACGGCTCGCGTCGTGCGCGAGCTTGGCCGGCTCGACCCTGAGGCTCACGACGGCGAGACGTTCGCCGCGCTCCTGCGCCGGCTCGGGCAGTCCGACCGGGCGATCGAGCGCTTCTGGGACGTCTTCCTCCGGCCGGCGCTCAACCTGCGCTGCGAGGAGGCGAGCGCCGCGCTCGCGCTCTTCACGGTGCAGAGCGCTCTCCTCGGCGAGCCGGGTGCGAGCGACCTCCTCGTCCCTGCGGCGCCGCTCGGCGCTATGCACGGCGACGCGGGCGGGAAGGCGCTCGAGGCCGCAGGGGCGGAGGTTCGGGTCGGAGCACGCGTCGCCTCACTCGAATCGGGCGCCGCAATCCTCGCCGGCGGCGAGCGCGTGCCCGCAGAGGCCTTCGTCGTGGCCCTTCCGCCCGCGGAGAGCGCGAGGCTCCTCGAGGAGGCGGACGCCGGCCTCGACGACTCGCCGATCGTGTCCGTGCACCTGCTCTTCGACCGCCGCCTGCTCGAAGAGCCCCTCGCGGCCCTGCTTGCGAGCCCCGCGCACTGGGTCTTCGACCGGGGAGCGCTGCTCGGGCAACCTCCCGAACGCGGCCAGTACCTGACCGTCGTCTCGAGCGGAGCGCCCGAGCTCATGGAGCTTCGAGGCCGAGAGCTGGTCGAGCTCCTGGCCGCGGAGCTGACCGGGCGCCTCGGGCACGCCGAGCTCCTCTGGTCGCGCGTCAGCCGAGAGCCCGGCGCCACGTTCGCCGGCGTGCCGGGGACGGCCGCGCGACGGCCCGGCGCCGAGACCGGACGCGAGAACGTCGTGCGTGCCGGCGCGTGGACGGCGACGGGCTGGCCGGCCACGATGGAAGGCGCGGTCCGGAGTGGCCAGACGGCCGCCCGGCTCCTCCTGGGTGCTCGTGAGCGGATCGCGGCATGAGCGTCACCACCACCTCGACGCTCGACCGCACGCTCGAGGCGGCGATCGCCCGGCTTGCCGAGCTGCAGAAGCCGGGCGGCTGGTGGGTCGGCGAGCTCGAGTCGAACGTGACCATGACCGCCCAGCACGCCTTCTGCCTGCACTTCCTCGGCCTTCTGGACGACGAGACACTGCGCCGCGTCGCCAACGAGCTCCTCGCCCGGCGGCGCGAAGACGGAACCTGGGCGATCTACCACGGCGGCGAGCCGAACCTCGACGCGACGGTCGAGGCGTACGCGGCCCTTCGTCTTGCCGGCCTGGCCGCGGACGACCCGCGGCTCGCCGGCGCGCGCTCCTTCGTCGTCGCCCAGGGCGGGATCGGCGCCACCCGGGTCTTCACGCGCATCTGGCTCGCGCTCCTCGGCCTCTGGCCCTGGCGGGAGGTGCAGCTCGTTCCGCCGGAGATCGTGCTCCTGCCTCCGTCGTCGCCGCTCTCCGTCTACGGCTTCGCCTGCTGGGCGCGCCAGACGATGGTCGCCCTCTCGATCGTCACCGCGTATCGCCCGGTCCGTCCTGTGCCCGTGGAGCGAGCCTGCCGCGAGCTCGACCTTGGTCCCGTTGCTCGCCCGCGCACCGCCTGGGACACCCTCGATCGCGCGGTGGCGCGCTACAACGAGCGCCCGCTCGGCCGCCTGCGCGAGCACGCGCTCGCCCGCGCCGAGCGCTGGCTCCTCGACCGCCAGGAGCTCGACGGCTCGTGGGGAGGTATCCAGCCCCCGTGGGTCTGGTCGCTCGTCGCGCTCGCCTGTCGCGGGCACGGCCCCGAGTCGCCCTATCTCCAGCGAGGGATCGCCGGCTGGAGGCGCTTTCTCGTCGACGACGGCGAGCGGATCCGGCCGGAGGCCTGTCAGTCGCCCGTCTGGGACACGGCTCTCGCCGTCCTCGCGCTCGCGACCTCGGGGATGTCACCTGCGTCGCCGCCGCTCACAGGCTCGGTCGCGTGGCTCCTCGGCGAGGAGATCGGAGCGCGGGGCGACTGGGCCCTTCGGCGGCCGGGCCTCGAGCCGGGGGGCTGGGCGTTCGAGTACGACAACGACCACTATCCGGACATCGACGACACCGCCGTCCTCGCCCTCGGGCTCGAGGAGCTCGGCGTCGGTGGCGAGGCGGTCGACCGAGCGCGCAGGTGGCTCGCCGGCATGCAGTCGTCGAACGGAGGCTGGGGCGCGTTCGACGTGGACAACACCGGCCGGTGGCTCCACTGCATCCCGTTCTTCGACTTCGGTGCCGTGACCGACCCGCCGAGCGCCGACGTGACCGCCCACGTGGTCGAGTTCCTGGCGCGCGACCCGCGCCACGACGCCGCGGTCAGACGTGGCGTCGAATTCCTCCTCCGGGAGCAGGAGCCTGACGGATCGTGGTTCGGCCGCTGGGGCGTCAACTACGTGTACGGCACGGCTGCCGTGCTCCCGGCGCTCGAAGCAGCTCGCGTGCCGCGCTCGCATCCGGCGGTCCGCCGGGCCGTGGCGTGGCTCTCGGGCACGCAGAACGCCGATGGTGGCTTCGGCGAGGACTGCCGCTCCTACGAGCCGGGCGAGGTCGGCCTCGCCTGGCGCGGCCGGGGTGCGTCGACGCCTTCGCAGACGGCCTGGGCCCTCATCGGCCTCGCAGCGGCGGGCGAGGCGGCGTCGCCGGCGGCGGAACGGGCGGTCGCGTGGCTCGCTGACGCCCAGCGGGCCGACGGCGACTGGGAGGAGGAGGCGTTCACGGGCACGGGGTTCCCGCGCGACTTCATGATCCGCTATCACCTCTACCGCATCGTCTGGCCGGTGCTCGCGCTCTCGCGCGTCCGGCGCGCGCTCGAGGCGAGGTGAAGGCCTACGTGACCGGCGCGAGCGGCTTCGTGGGGGCTCACGTCGCCCGGGAGCTCGAGGCGCGGGGCGCCGACGTCCGGGACGAGCGCGTGGAGCTCCTCGACGGGCCGGCTCTCGAGCGAGCCTTCGTGGGCCGTCAGGCGGTGCTTCACGTCGCCGCGCTCTACAGCTACGACGCCGATGCCGCCGCGCTCGAACGGGCGAACGTTCAGGGGACGAGGAACGTCATCGAGGCGTGCGTACGATCGGGCGTCCGCCGGCTCGTCTTCACGAGCACGGCCGGGACGTGCGGCCCCGTGGCCGGGAGGCCGGCAACGGAGGAGGACGACCCGCCGACGTGGGAGCTCGCGGTGCCGTACAAGCGGACGAAGCTCGCGGCCGAGCGGCTCGTCCTCGAGGCGGCACGCGAGGGGCTCGACGCCCTCGTCGTCAACCCGACGACGCCCGTGGGCGAGAGCGACCGCAGGCCGTCCCCGACCGGCCGGATGATCAGAGGCGTCGCCCGCGGCGCAATCCGCGGGTACGTCGCGACGACCGGGTTGAACGTGGTGGACGTCCGCGACGTCGCGCGCGGCCACGCGCTCGCCCTGGAGCGCGGCAAGCCGGGGGAGCGTTACCTGCTGGGTGGCGTGAACCTCTCGCTCGCCGAGCTCTTCGCGGCCGTCGCGCGCCTGGCCGGCCGCGCCCGTCCGCGCGTGCGGGTGCCCTACCGCGCGGCGGTCGGTGCAGCGCGTCTCGGGCTCGCGAACCGCCACGAGGTCCGCCTCGCGCGACTGCCCATGTACTTCTCCTCCGAGAAGGCGGAAGATTCGCTCGACTACCGACCGGGCCCCGTCGAGCCCGCGCTCGCACGGGCTGTCGCCGAAGCTCTCGCCGGGGAGGCAGGACGTTGAAGTTCCCGCTTCGCAGCACCGTCCAGATCGGGCGTTACGTGGCCTCGCAGCGCGGAGCTGAGCGCTACCCCCTCGTCGTCATGCTCGAGCCCACGCTCGGGTGCAATATCGCCTGCATCGGCTGCGGGAAGATCCGCGAGTACGAGTCGAACAAGGCCCGGCTGACGGTCGAGGAATGCCTGGACACCGCGCGCGAATGTCCTGCCCCGGTCATCTCGATCTGCGGGGGCGAGCCCCTGATCTACAAGGGAATCGAAGAGGTCGTCGGCGGGTTCCTCGAGCGGAAGCGGAACGTCCAGCTCTGCACGAACGCGCTTCGGCTGCACGATCTCCTCCCGAGGTTCGAGCCGGACCCCCGGCTCACGTTCGTCGTCCACCTCGACGGCATGGGCGAGATCCACGACTACATCTGCGACTACCCGGGCCTCTGGGACACCGCCGTGGCCGCGATCCGCGAGGCGCGCGAGGCGGGCTTCCGCGTCACCACGAACACCACGATCTTCAAGGAGACCTCGATCGAGGACGTGATCGAGATGATGGCGTTCCTGACCGACGAGGTCGGCATCGACGGGATGCTCGTCGCGCCGGGTTATCAGTACTCGCAGATCGACCCGAGCCTGACGATGACGCGGGCCGAGCACGAGGAGAAGTTCCGGGGGATCCGCCGCGCGGTGCGCGAGCGGGGATACAAGTGGCTCGCGAGCCCGGTCTACCAGGACTTCCTCACCGGGGAGCGCGCGCTTTCCTGCGCACCTTGGGGCTCGGTCACCAGGAATCCGTACGGCTGGAAGGGCCCGTGCTACCTGCTGACGGACGGCATCTTCCCGACCTACCAGGCGCTGATGGACGGGATGGAGTGGGAGCGCTACGGCCCCGGCAACGACCACCGTTGCGAGCACTGCGCCATCCATTCGGGGTTCGAGCCGGCCGCCACCGTCGCGACGACCGAAAGCCTCAGGGAGACCGCGCGCAGCCTCGCCTGGACGCTGAGCTAGCGGCGACGCTCGTCTGCGCCCTCGCGGTCGAGGCGCGGGCCGCCCGACGGGCCGGCGCGTCGGTCGCGCGCGCCGGGATCGGCGCGGCCGGGCCGCTCCCGGACGGGCCGCTCCTCTCCTTCGGCCTCGCGGGCGCCCTCGTGGTCGGGCTCGCGCCCGGGGCTCTCGTGACCGCGCGGCGGATCGTCGACGAGCAGGGACGAGCTGTCTGGGAAGGCCGACCCGTCGGCCTCTCTGAGGCCCGCGAGGTCGTGATTTGCTCACCCCGCCGCGTGGTCGACGCTCGGGCCGAGCGTCTCGAGCTCGCCCGGCGCTCGGGCGCGGAGGTGGTGGATCTCGAGAGCGGGCCGCTCGCGGCGACGGGTCGCCTGGCCGGCGTCCTGCGGGCGATCTCCGACACGCCGGATCATCGGCTCGGCCGGCTCGCGTTCGCGGCGCGGCCGGACGGGAACCTCGCCTGGTCGCGCCTCGTCCGTGCCTTTGCGACCGAGCCGGCCCTCGCCTTCCGCAGCGCCCGGGCGGGCCGGAAGGCCCTCACGGCGCTCGAGCTGGCCGCCGGGCGCCTTGTGCGGACCGGGGCGGCCGCGCCCGCGACCGCCCCGTTCGAGCTCGGTCCCTAGTCGACCAGCTCCGTGATCGCCGCGATCAGCAGGATCACGCAGATGAGCAGGAGGATCTTCCAGACGCCGCGCATGAACCAGCGGGCCGTCGGGCTCACCCGTCGTTCGTCCTCAGGTCCCCAGGCGCCCATCTAGATTCCCGTCCGCCACGAGTACGAGCCGTCCCCGTGGGCCCGGATGAGCACCCAGGGGTAGAAGTTGCTGAAGCACCCGTAGCGGACGACGCAGTTCTCGAAGTGCCTCTGCCGCCGTGAGAAGTGCCCGCTGTCCGACCGCCCGCAGCACCAGACGAATCGGTAGTCGATCGGCGGCAGCTCCTCGCGCGGGTAGATGGCGCTGTCGACGTCCGTCACGTACGTGCCGCTCTGGACGCTGAGGATGCGCGGGTACCTCCAGCACCACCGTTTCCAGTGCCAGAACTTGAAGAGGACGAACCCCAGCAAGCTCCTGTGCACCCGGGCGACCCGGGCCGTGCGACAGAAGTACGGCTGTGCGCACTCCTCTGCCGAGGCCGCGGCCCGGAGGCTCCTGGACAGAAGCGTGGGCGGCGAGTCTCCGCCGCCGCCCCCACAGAGGCGTGAGACACCTTCGGCGACCGCCTCCGACGAGACCAGCTCCTCCGGTGTAGGTGCCTCCTCCTGCGCCCGAGCGGCGCCGGCGAGCCCGCCGGCGAGCGTAGCGGCAAGCAGGGCTGTGATCACGATGCGATGTGTCATGGCTTTTCATCGTCACCTCCTCTCGACCGTGTCGGTCGCGGGCCTCGGTCGAGATCGACGATACGCCGCCGCCCCGCGCGAAACTGCGTCGGTTCGGGACGAGTCTGGAACGACCGTGTGACTAAAGACCGTCGACCGTCGCGGCCACGAGCCCGGGAAGCGTGGCCGGGTCGTACCCGCCCTCGAGGACGAGGGCGACCCGGTCGCAGAGCGCTGCCGTCCGGCGGGCGAGGTCGCCGAAGCCGGCCTCGGTTACGCCCATGCCTCCGAGCGGATCGCCCGCGGCCGCGTCGAACCCGGCCGACACGAGCAGGAGGTCGGGCGCGAACGCCGCGATGGCCGGCTCGACGATCGTGGCCATCGCGCTCGCGTACTCGGCGTCCCCTGAGCCCGCCGCGAGCGGGACGTTCACCGTCGTAGCGTTTCCCTCGCCGGGGCCGCCCGAGCCGGGGTAGAAGGGCCAGCGGTGCAGCGACACGAAGAGGACGGAGGAATCGTCCCAGAAGATCTCCTGCGTCCCGTTCCCGTGGTGGACGTCCCAATCGAGGATCGCGACCCGCGGGAGCCCGAGCGAGCGCTGCGCGAAGCGGGCGGCCACGGCGACGTTGTCGAGCAGGCAGAAGCCCATCGCGCGCCCGGGGAGCGCGTGGTGCCCGGGTGGGCGGACGAGCGCGAACCCGCCGAGCTCGGCCGCCTGGCACGCCGCGCCGGCAGCGAGGAGCGCGGCCTCGAGGCTCGTCGGCGTGAAGACGGTGTCGGCGTCGAGGAGGACAGTCTCCCCTCGGGCGGTGAGCGCCTCGAGCCCGTCGAGGTAGCCAGGGTCGTGGCAGGCCTCGACCTCGGCCCTGGTCGCCCGCCTCGCCTCGGTGAACCCGGGAAAAGCGGCGTGGAGCGCCTCCAGGCGCTGAGGCCGCTCAGGGTGGTCTCCCGTCGGGTGGAGCGTGACGAAGCCGGGGTGGCTGATCAGCGGGACGCCCATCGCGCCGCATCATCCGCCCGGCCGGCCGACCGCGGGGCACGTACGGTCTCGCGGGTGGGCCGCGTTGTCCCGCTGCGGCGGCTGCTCGAACGAAGCGGCGCGACGATTCAGGCCCTGCCGCGACCCGGCCTCTGCTGCGGCTTTCGGGGGCACGTTCTCGGTCCGCCAGCCCGAGCTCTTCGTCGCGATGGCCGACGAGAAGCTCGCCGGAGCGCGTGGGGTGGATGCTCGTGACCGCCGATCCCGGGTGCCTCATGCACCTGGCCGCCCGCGGGGAGCGAGCCGACGCGGTCCCGGTCGTCCACCTCGCGACGGCGCTCGCCTCCGGCGTCTAGCCGCGGAGCTCGATCGCTCGGAGGCGGTCGAAGAGCCGGTCTGCGATCACGCGGTCGCGTCCCGGCCCGCCGTCGACGGTGTCCCGGCGCCCGTCGCGGCTGACCAGCCGATCGTCCCCGGGCCCGCCGAAGATCGTGTCGCGTCCTCGGCCGCCGAGGATCACATCGTCACCGCCGGCTCCGCGGATGACGTCGTTCCCGCCGCCGCCGTAGATCACGTCGACGCCGGGCGTGCCGACGAGGACGTCGTTGCGATCCGTGCCGCGGATCGGGGCGCTGGGCTCCGGCTGCTCGGCCGGTGGGGGCGGCGACGGGCTGGAGTCCCCGGGGCGGCCGTGGCAGCTTGCCGTGCCGGAGTCCGAGTAGGACTTCCCGGCCTCCGGGAGGAACCGCCAGTCGTACCCACCTGCTCTCAGGGTCAGCTTCAAGACGCCGAAGGTCTGTGCCTCGAGCGCCTCGCTCCACGCGCCGGCCGAAACTGCCGCATAGTGGCTGCGCCCGCCGGTGCCGACCGTGAACTGCCTGATGCCGGTCGCCGTGTCGAGCGCGCCGCTCGGAGTCAGCGGCGCGAAGCGCTCGTACAGGTGGTCGTGACCGCTCAGGATTACGTCTGCGCCATGGCGGTAGAGCGCCGTCCAGAGAGGCTGCACCGCCGAATTGGCTCCGTGAGGCCCGGAGCTGAAGCGCGCGTGATGCCAGTACGCGAGCGTGCAGTCCGCGCTACTCGCAGCGAGATCGGCCTCGAGCCATGCACCTTGCGGCGAGGCGGGATCGCAACCCCCGACCGCGGAGCACTCGCTGTTCAGGGCGACCACGTGCCAGGAGCCGAGCTCGTAGCTGTAGTAGCCCTCTCCCGGCCGGCCGGCCGAAGCTCCGAAGTACGCGTAGTAGCCGACCGCGTTTGGCGTGTAGTACTCGTGATTGCCGACCGCCGGGCGGGTGCGCCCCTTGTGACGCCCCCAGGTCGGGTCATAGCAGCGCCTGAACTCGTCGGCCGTTCCGGCCTCGTACGCATTGTCGCCGAGTGTGGCGATCGTGCCGGGCTCGCCGTCAAGGATAAGCGCAGTCGCCTCGTCTCCCGGCGAGTTGCAATCGGCGATGTCGCCCGCCGCAAGGAGCACCTGGTCCTCGCTCTCGAGCGCGAGGGGTCCTGACGCAAGCGTCGCTGCGCCGCTCTGGGCGGACGCGACAAGCGCCGCAAACGCGACAACCGTGAGGCCCCTGCTCCGCATCGAAATCAACCCGACTCCCTCTGCTGTCGGCGACGCACCCACCGGACTGTATCCCGCCTACGAGCGAGCTTCGATGCTTCGAGGCCGGTCTCCCGCTCGGTCGGCGAGGACGGGTCGTTTTCCGGCCCGCCGACGAGGACGTCGTGAGATCGCGCACCACCGGCGTGTCGCGCCCAGAGTCGCCGAAGCGACGGTCGTCCCCCGGGCCCCCGTACACGAGGGCGTTTCCACCCCGACTTCGATCCTGCCGTCCCCGGGCCCGGCGGAGAAGATGTCATCCCCGGGTGCCAACGAGTCGATCGGCGCGTTCGGTGCGCGCCGGCTCTGGCGTCGAGGGAGGGATTACGCGCGCGCTTCGAGCCGTCCTGCCAGGTTCCCGAGACCCCAACCCTGGGCGAGCTCCCCGGCCCGCTTCCAATCGGGCTGGGCGTCGGGAAGCTCGGGCACGGGCGCGTGGTACTGGAGGCGCGCCAGGCGCACATACAACCGCAAGTCCTCGGCCTGCTCCTGGAAGACGCCGGCCTCGATCGCGCCGTCGACCGTCTCGTGCTCCTTCAGGATCATCGCTGCGCGCGAGGGGCCGATCCCCTTCGCGCCCGGGATCTTGTCGGAGGGGTCGCCTCTGAGCGCCACGAACTCCGGGACCTGCACCGGGTCGACGCCGTAGATCTCCCGCACCTGGTCGGGCCCGATGCGCTCGAGGTCGGAGACGCCGCGCCGCGGCTTCAGGATCGTCGTCTTCTCGGAGGCGAGCTGGAACATGTCGCGGTCGCTCGTCAACACCACCGCGGTGCCGCCCGCGTCCTCCTCGGCTCGCACCGCCGCCGCAACGAAGTCGTCGGCCTCGAAGCCGGCGCGCTTCGCCCACGGGAAGCCGAAGGCCTCGACCCACTCGGGGAGGAGGTCGAGCTGCGAGGTGAGCTCGGGCGGGAAGTCGCGCCCGCCCTGGTAGCCCGGCAGGAGCTCGTGCCGGTACGTCGGGTCGCCGATCGAGTCGAACCCGACGAAGACGGTCCGGGGCTCCTCGGCCTCCCAGACGGACATGAGCATGTTCGCGAACCCGACGAGCATGTTCCCCGGATTGCCGTTCGGCCCCTTGATCGACTTGGGGAGCGCGTGGAAGGCGCGATGGGCGAGCGAGTCGCCGTCGACGACGAGGAGCGGTTGCCTCACGTCGCGCGAAGCTCCTGCTCGAGGCGGTCGATCTCGGCCATCAGCCGCACCGTCGCCTCGCGTGAGGCGGTGCGCCGCGTTCCATCGCCGTTCATCGAGATCGGCGCACCATAGGCAACGCGAACGACCGGGAAGCGACTCAGCTCATCCGTCCCGACGACCGCCGCGGGCACGAGCGGGACACCGGCCGCGAGCGCGATCCTGGCGGCTCCGGAGTGGGGGGTGGCCTGATGCTTCTTCCGCAGTCCCTTGGCCCGCCTGGTTCCCTCGGGGAACATCGCGACGACGCCGCCCTCGCGCGCTAGCCGCACGGCGGTCTTGTACGCATGGGAGTCACGCTCGCCGCGCCGCACGGGAAACGATCCTCCCTTGTCCAGCAGCCAGGCGAGCACGGGGTTCTTGTAGAGCTCGGCCTTCGCCATGAAGTGGACCTGCCGCGGATAGAGCGGGTAGCCGACTGCCCAGGGGTCGAGGTTCGAGACGTGGTTCGAGGCGATCACGAAGCCGCCCTCGCGCGGCACGTTCTCGAGCCCGGAAGCACGCAGGCGCAGGAGCCCGCGCACGAGCGGAGTACTGAGCCGGACGATCAACGTGAAGAACGGGCTCGCGCGCCGAAAGCCGGCCATGCGGGCCAGTATCGCCGTTCGAACCCTGGGCTACCCTGTCCTCAGTGGCTAAGACACTCGTCATCGCAGAGAAGCCGTCCGTCGGGCGCGACCTCGCGGGCGCGCTTCCTGGCGCCTTCGAGAAGCACGACACCTACCTCGAGTCCGAGGAGTACGTCGTCTCGTGGGCGGTCGGCCACCTGGTCGGCCTGGCCGCGCCGGAGGCCTACGACGAGAAGCTGAAGAAGTGGCGCTTCGCCGACCTGCCGATCCTCCCCGAGAAGTTCCTGCTCGTCCCGAACGACGACAAGTCGAAGAAGCAGCTCAAAGCCGTCCACGGGCTCCTGAAGCGCAAGGACGTCGACCTGATCGTCAACGCGTGCGACGCGGGGCGCGAGGGCGAGCTCATCTTCGCGTATGTCATCCAGACCTCCGGCGTGGAGAAGCCGGTCAAGCGGCTCTGGCTGAACTCGATGACGAAGAAGGCGATCCAGGAGGCCTTCACCGAGCTTCGCGAGGGCGACGAGATGAAGCTCCTGGAGGCGTCCGCACGCTCCCGCTCAGAGGCTGACTGGCTCGTGGGGATGAACGCGACGCGCGCGGCCTCGATCCGCCTGCGCTCGGCCTTCACGGGAGCCGTCTCGCTCGGCCGCGTCCAGACGCCCACCCTCGCCCTCGTCGCCAGGCGCGAGAAGGAGATTCGCGCGTTCGTCCCGGAGCCCTACTGGCTCGTCGAGGCCCTCTTCGCCGCGACCGGCGAGCGCACGTACCGCGGGCGCTACCTGGGCGGCAAGCGGATCCCCGAGGCCGACGCGGCGGCGATCGTCGCCGCCTGCACGGGAACGCCCGGCGAGATCACGAATCTCGAGAAGAAGGAGGAGCGCGAGCGGCCTCCCTTCCTCTACGACCTGACCTCCCTCCAGCGCCACGCGAACACGCTGCACGGGTTCTCCGCCAAGCGGACGCTCTCGATCGCCCAGAGGCTCTACGAGGAGCACAAGGCGATCACGTACCCGCGCACGAACTCTCGCTTCCTGACGAGCGAGCTGATCGGCGAGATCAAGCCGACGGCGGCCATGGTCGGCAAGAACCGCGAGTACGCAGTCGCGGCCGAGTACGTCCTCGGGCTCGACAAGCTGCCGCTCGGCGGGGTCGTCGATGACAAGAAGGTCGAGGACCATCACGCGATCATCCCGACGCGCGCCGAGCACAACCTGGCGAAGCTCGACGACGACGAGCGCCGCGTCTACGACCTCGTCGCCAAGCGCTTCCTCGCGATCTTCCATCCCGAGGCGATCTACGAACGCACCCGCGTCGAGACGACGGTCGCGGAGAACGTCTTTCGCACGAGCGGCCGGGTCCTTCTCCAGGCTGGCTGGAAGGGCGTCTACGGCGAAGAGGTGCGCGGCCCCGAGAGCGCCGACGACGACACGGGCGGCGACCAGCTCTTGCCCGCTCTCGAGCAGGGCGAGTCGGTCGAGACCCGCGAGGTCGAGTCGGTGCGGAAAGAGACGCAGCCGCCGCGCCGCTTCTCGGACGCCTCGCTGCTCGGAGCGATGGAGACCGCGGGCAAGGACATCGAGGAGGCCGAGCTTCGCGAGGCCATGAAGGACTCGGGGATCGGGACGCCGGCGACGCGCGCATCAATCATCGAGCGCCTGATCGACGTCGGCTACATCGAGCGCGAGGGGCGAGCCCTGCACGCGACCGACAAGGGCATCAGCGTGATCGACCTGCTCGGGCCGCACCCGCTCACCTCCGCCGAGCTGACCGGGGAGTGGGAGCACCGGCTCGGTCTGATCGCCGAGGGCCAGGACGACCGCGGCGCCTTCATGTCCGACATCGAGCGCTTCACGCGCGAGACCGTCGAGGCGCTCGACAAGCTCAAGGACGTCAAGATCGAGCGCGCGAACCTGGGCCCCTGCCCGGTCTGCGAGCGGCCCGTGATCGAGAATCGCAAGGGCTTCTCCTGCTGGTCGAAGGACGACCCGGGCTGCGGCTTCGTCATCTGGAAGGAGAAGTCGGGGAAGACGCTGACGCCGACGACCGCGAAGGAGCTGATGGAGAAAGGCCGCACCGAGAAGCCGATCGCCTTCAAGAGCCGTGCGGGCCGCACCTTCCGGGCGAAGCTGAAGCTCGAGCAGAACGAGGAGGGCAAGTGGCGCGTCGACTTCGACGAGGAGTGGGCGCAGCAGCCCTGGGAACCGCCGGCGGGCGACGAGGCAGCCGCCGAGGCTTCCGTTGCGGACGAGACGAGCGGGAACGGCCGCCGCTCAGGCCGTCCGAGGCGCGCCAAGACGGCCGCGCAAGAGTAACTTCCGGCCTCCGCGGTACGTTAAACCCGGGTTAAGCACACCGTGATTTCCTGGCCCAGCCAGGGAATCGTTCATACGCTGCGAACGTTTACCTCGCTGGATACGTCTTAACCCGAACACCAGGCTTTTGCGAAAGGACAGTAGAGACACCGTGAGCCAACACACCGCCCAGGAGCTGCTCGAGACCGTGCAGGTGCGCTCGCTCGTCGAGAACGCCGAAGAGCGCGGTTGGATCGAGCCCACCGAGCTGGAGGCGTTCGCCCTCGAGCTCGACCTCGGCGACGACGAGATGGCCGAGCTCAAGCTCGAGCTCGAGGCGCGCGGCCACGAGATCGGCCAGCCCGCCGAGGAGCCCGAGGAGGCTCCGGCCCCCGTCGAGACCGTCGCGATCGGCGCGGGCGACAGCCTGCAGCTCTTCCTCGCCGACGTCGGGCGCCACAAGCTGCTCACGGCCTCGGATGAGGTCATGCTCGCCAAGGCGATCGAGAAGGGCGACCTGCTCGCCAAGCGGCGCATGATCGAGTCGAACCT
>Ga0136613_10000431_pt1 | contig 19340 bp, 19 predicted proteins | sample AntDrymUQ2722106_2_FD_106649 | JGI IMG/M metagenome (GOLD analysis project Ga0136613, IMG submission 106649) | Polar desert sand microbial communities from Dry Valleys, Antarctica - metaG UQ272 (21.06) | ecosystem: Environmental > Terrestrial > Soil > Desert | place: Antarctica: Dry Valley... | reverse complement strand
CCACCATCAGCGAGCGCGCGCGAAGGACACTCCGACTTCGTGCCGTGCACACACCTCTTTTGAGTCACTCCGCACGCCGGGCACCGGCGGGACGCAAGCCGAGAACAAGCCAACCCATCTCTCGTGGGCGACAGGAAGTTCGCGAGCGATCCCTAAAACCGGTACCCTAGAAGCTTAGCGGCTGCAGACCACCAGGCTCCCGACCAGAGTTAAACAAGTCGGAAGTTCTCTTGCCTCTCCACTTCGTAACGGTCGTCGTAACGCTCGGGAGACGATCTTCCGGTAGAGTGGTGTCGTGACGGAAGGCCCAAGCGAACAGTGTGGTGGCATCGGTGGGATGAGTCGTCGCACGCTGCCCTTCGTCGCGCGGGTGGCGGCGTTGCTCGTGCTCCTCGTCTACGTCGCTGGCATCTGCGCGAACGCCTGGCTGGAGCGCCGCCTCGGCTTGCAGAGCGAGAACCCGGCGGAGGACGTGGTGCTGTTCGCGGGGTTCGGCCTGTTCGCCGCCGTGGGCGCCTTGTTGGTGGCGAAGCGGCCAGACAACCCCATCGGCTGGATCATGAGCGCGAACGCCCTGATAGTAGGGATCTTTCCCGCCTGCGAAAGCTACGCCGCCTACGTGATGAGCACCAGCGGCCGGCCCGACGCGCTCGCCGTCGCCGGCGCCTGGGCCAACTCCTGGTACTGGTACCTGCTTCTCGCGCTTACCTTCGTCTACCTGCCCCTGCTCTTCCCTGATGGGCGCCTGCCCTCGCGCCGCTGGCTACCTGTCGCCGTGCTACCTGGGATCGGGGTCGCAGGCATAGCCATACTCGGGGCCCTCACCGAGAACCTCAGAGGCCAGACCTTCGATTATCGGATCGACAACCCCATAGGGATCGAGGGCCTCGGCTACGTCGAGGACCTTCAGGCTTTTGCCGTACTGGGGGGCGGCGCCCTCGCCATCGGGACCGTCGGGTCTGTCATATCGGTGGTGGTGAGGTTCCGCCGATCGCGGGGGACCGAACGCCAGCAGCTCAAGTGGTTCCTGTACGCCGCCGCGCCTATCGTAGCCTTCCCAACGATCGAGTCCTTGCCTCGGATCGTAGGCGGTCTGCTAACCGGGTGGGTGCTCCTCGGCCTCCCTGCCGCCATCGGGATCGCGGTCCTGCGCTACCGCCTCTACGAGATAGACCTCTTCATAAACCGCACCCTCGTCTACGGACCCCTCACCGCGATGTTAGTGCTAGTGTACTTTGGGGGGGTGGTGGGTCTGCAGGCCGCCTTGCGCACTCTCACCGGCCAGGAGTCCACCCTGGCCATCGTAGCATCCACCTTGGCGATAGCGGCCCTGTTCAGCCCGCTGCGTCGGCGAGTGCAGGAGTTCGTCGATCGGCGCTTCTACCGCAGGAAGTACGATGCCACGAAGACCCTTGCCGCCTTTTCCGCCCGGTTGCGAGAGGAGACGGACCTCGACGCCCTGGGCGCCGACCTTGTGGGGGTGGCCAGGGAAACCATGCAGCCCGAGCATGTCTCTTTGTGGCTGCGCCCCGATATGGCACAGTTGGGGGAGCGGGAGGACTAGCGGCCTCCTATTCACCGGAGTGCGTGGAAGGCAGATTCTCGGGCTTCGCCTAACGCGAGGCAGGACGACGGACGAGAAAGAAACAATGCGAACAAAAAACTGGTAAGGTATGTATGGGTACGCCACGGGCGCTTACCCGCAAACGCCCCACGACGCCTTGCGTAAACAGGCCGCCTTCGCTTCCCGGCGACGGAGAACTTCTCCGGTGTGCTTCCGCAAAGAAAGCGAGAGCACCATGTCCAACGAGAAGCCGAAGCGTGCGAGCGCCACCCCTCCGGGCAACACGCCTCCGGGCAACATCTTCGGGATTGGGTGTCGACCCAGAAACTGGTTGGAGCCGGTGGTCCTGTTGTCGCTTAGGGAGTGGAACTCCTACGGCTACGAGCTCATGCAGCGAGCGAGGATGTTCGGATTCGAGGCGATGAACCCAGGGACTTTGTACCGGACGCTCCGGCGGATGGAGAAGGACGGCGTAGTCGAGTCGAGTTGGGAGACATCCGGAGGTGGTCCGGCGCGCCGGATGTACACCATCACTGGCTCCGGCGAGGCACACCTGGGCGTCTGGGTGAAGTCTTTGGAGCGATACCAGCACAGCGTGGACGACTTCTTCGAGCTCTATTGGGGCAAGCCGCTACATGTGGAGGAGAACGAAGACGACTAGCCGGGGACCTCTGGTGGAGGTGGCGGTGGGGGTCTAGGCCCGTCCTCCATTCACCCGAGTGCGTGAAAGGCGAGTTCTCCGACGTTTGCCCTTCGGGGTGCGTCGCTCGAGCCAGAGGACATGCACCTTTGGACGCATCTTCTCGCGAGACCACAGGCGAGGCGCTTGCATCATTCGGACCATTTATCCGCCGAACGCAGGGAAGTCGGCGTGCGCCAGTGTACACTGCTTGTGAGGCGGTCGTCCAAGCGGTCGTCCAGGCCAGTTTAGTGGACCTACGTCTGTGCTCCTTTTCCGGCGGATGTTTCTCTGCGGATAAGGAGCAAGCGCGATGCGAATCCTGATAGCCAACACGCCCCTGATGTACAGGGAGTCTCTGGCACTCGCCATCCACCGCCACAACCCGGACTTCGAGGTGATGATCGCCGACCCCGCGACTATGGACGGGGAGGCCGAGCGCTTCGGACCTCATACGCTCATCCGGGACGACGACGGGATCGAGGTAGCGTCGCCGGACGGCGTCGTGTGCTGGGTCGGCATCATGATCGACGACCACCTGAAAGCGCGCATCAGTGTGGACGGGAAGGTCTCCGAGATCCACGAGGTGAGCATGGACGAGGTGCTCGCCGCCCTCGAGGAGGCCGCGAAGTTCGTTTCCGAAAACGGCATCCGGTAGCAGCACCCGCTAACGGGGGGTAAGGGACTCCGCTACCCTATCTCTCCTCGGTGACGTCGCTAACGGTGATCCAGTCCTCCTGTAGGGCCATCCTAGTCGCCTCCGCGCGGGAGGAGACATCCATCTTTGAGTAGGTGTTGGCGAGGTGGCGCCTGACGGTCGCCTCGGCGAGGTGGAGCTTTTCGCCTATCTTGCGGTTGGAGAGGCCGCGGGCGGCCAGAAGCAGGATCTCCAACTCCCTCGCTGAGAGCACGCCCCGGGACATACGCTACTGTTGGGAAACCCGCCCTCTAGGGCAACCATGACCTATCCGCGCAGCCTCTTACTTATGGTTGGGCGGTTAGTGGACTGCGTGCGTGAAGTGTTGTGTTCAGCGTAAGTGGCCGAAGCGCTCTGTGAGCCCGGCATGAAGGCGGGCGGTACCGATGCGGGACGAGATGCGATCGCTGTCGGTCGCCAATTCAGGGTAGTGCTCCTCGAGCATGTCCAACCTCTGGGTAGTCCTCTCAATGGCATCGTAGGCCCGGCGCAGCTTGTCCTCCCACTCCCGCTTCGCGAGGGTGCCAGGAATAGCCTCATCCTCGTCGCGCATCCCGTGGATCCGCTCGGCGAGCCGCACGTAGCCCTCGTAGTGCTCAAGGTATCTGTCGTAGCACTTCTGGAAAAACCTGGCCGGTGAGTTGTTCCAGCCGCGTCGGGGCACATCGTCGTCAGGGTGCGGCACCTGGACTCCAAGCAGCGGTGCACTATCTTTGGGCAGCGACGCCGCTTCGCCCGTCTTAGGTGCCCTCTCCCGCCTCTGCTCTCTGTCTGCTGCAGGAGGCTCGCGTACACCAGGCGCTTCTGGCACGTGCCGATCCAACCCCTCAGGCCACCGGCTTCCGGGGGACTCTTCGCCCTGCTGCCGTCCGAGAGGATACCCGACCATCTCGGGGACCCAATCGCGTCGCTCTGATTCTCGCTCCCGGCGCTCCTCTAGAGCGCGGCCCTGTCGCTGCACGACCTTCAGCAGGAACGCTTCCCCTTCGCGCAGCAGCTCCAGGCGTTTCTCTGTCAGGTCGACGTAGCGGCGCGCCGTCTGCAAGAAAAGAACGGCTATAGCGAAAATACCCACGACTGTAGCCAGTGCGGCCCCGATGCCAACATACACCAACGTCGCGCTCATCCCTCTCGTCTCCCTCTCAACGCCGCCCGATCCAGGTTCGAGGCCTGCTCAACGGTATATTAAATCGTACGAGCTATAGGATAGCAAACCGCACTCCCTGGAACGCCTGGTTTAGAAGGTTCTGACCCCGCAGCCAGAAACGCGTCCGGGCGCATTCTCGAATCGCGAGTCGCAGGTTCGAACCCTTCCAGGCGCACCATCTCTAGGCGCGGGCTCTCGCCGTGCCTGGCACAAAGGACAGTGGCCCGGTCCGCGTCCGCGAATACAGGTACTATGTCCCTACCTGACACTCAGAGAGGGGATCGGCCATGGCCTACTTCGAAGGACAACTCAAGCGCGCGACCACAGAAGCCGGAGAGGAGCATACAGGCTACGTTCTGGAGACGGAGATTGACATTTCGACTATACAGGATGCTGACGAACTTGTAGGGGACCAGATCGCCGTAACCGGGGACGTGGAGATCGTAGACTTCCCCGAGCGGGGCAAGATCCTGGTCTTCAGGGTTACCTCGGTGGCCGTCCTGGAAGAGGAGGAAGAAGACGAGGAGATTCCTACCGCCTAGTCTCCACGGGCCAGATCAGCAAGACCGAAAACCACGGCTCACGGTCTAATTTCGCTTGATATGTGGCAACAGCCGCCCGGTGCGCTCTATGTAGGCGCGGTACTCATCTCCGAACCTCTCGATCAGTTTCTCTTCCTCGTTGGGTAGCCGGATCAAGAGCATCACCAACACCGAAAGGCTGGCCAGCCCCATAAACCAGTTCGCGGCGAGCAGGCTCAACGACACGAAGAACGAGGTTCCGACTGTGTAGAGGGGATGCCTCACCCAGCGGTACGGACCGCCTGTAATGAGCTCGTGCTGCTCCCTCGTCTGGACCGTGGAGGTTATATTCTTGCCGATAGTGCGAAAGATCCACAGCGCGAGGGACAGGGACACCGCTCCGGACCAGCGTAGCCATCTCGGAAGATCCAGGCTGGACCATCTCATCCAGCTCGGGTTGACCAGGTAAGCCAGAACCGAGAGCATCAGCACGAGCCCGGAAGACCTCAGCGCTACGGCGGTCGGCAGCCCCTCTTCTTGCAAAGAGATCTCTTCCTCACCGACCTTCTCGGCTCTATGACGATGATAGCCGGAGATTGCAGCAGCTGTAACAAGGAACACGGCGATGATGCTCCTGAAGACTGACTCCCTTCTCATTCTTTCCCTTCGTAGCCGTGCGCCAACGGTAGGAATTATGCACCAGAAGGAGAGCCGGGGCTTCTGTAAGCCCCGTCTTGCGCGCACCTTTTCGCCTTGTTGGCACTCCTTAAATCCTGCACTCGCAGTTGTTTGACACATCGTCTGAGGAATCGAAGTCAACCTCGTTATAGTCCGTGCCACCGATGAGGTCTCCACCACAGTCCACACGATCTACATGCCCGTCCGAAGCGACGATATAGTCCGATGGACGCAAACAACGCGTCGGATAAACGATCGGTGCAAGGGGTCGCCGGAGGGAGGATCGGAGGCGCACTGGTTCAGGCGTCTTCTCCCTGTCTGAGATGTTCGACCTCACCCTCGAACATCTCTACGGTATCCCGTCCGGTAGCAAGCAACAGAGTGCCCTCTGCAGTCAGGTCCACGGCCATACCATCGATGGTCTCGCCGAAACGCCGGACGCGTACCCTTTCTCCCAGAGTACAGTTCAGGTTTCTCCAGTCTTCGAGTACGCCGCCGAAGTCCTTGATCCTGTCCAGTTCGGCGTCGAGGTTCGAGAGCAGGGCGCGAAGCAGGTCCAGTAAACCGACGTCACGACCCAGCTCGGAGCGGATCGTGGTCACCTCCCGATCAGGCACCCCGAGCTCGGCCGGATCGAGGTTGGCATTCATCCCCACCCCGAGTATGACGTAGTCGAGGTACCTCTCCTTTACGGCTTCTGTGACGTTCCCCGCGCTCGATTCGGCGAGGATGCCGCAGATCTTCTTCCCGCCGGCGAGCAGGTCGTTGGGCCACTTGATGCGTGCCTCGACCCCAATCTCCCAGAGCGCCTTCGCCACCCCGACCGCAGCCGTCTGGGTGATGCGGGAAGCGAGACTCGCGTCGAACCAGGGACGCAGCACGAGCGACATCCAGAGTCCGCCCTTCGGAGACCCCCACGGCCGTCCGAGCCGTCCCCGTCCTCCGGTCTGGACCTCCGCGATGACAAGCGTCCCATGAGGTGCTCCAGCATGAGCAAGCTCGCGGGCGCGCTCCTGGGTCGAGCCCAACGCCTCGTGTACCTCTACGACACGGGCCAGCGGGCTGCACAGCTCCTGGATGGTCTCCGGCGAGAGACTGTTCATCCGAATCCCATCTCCTCCAACGTCGCCATCTCCGTAAGCGTCCTGGCCGCTGCCTGCACGAGCGGCACGGCAAGCAGGCCTCCCGTTCCTTCACCGAGTCGCATCTCCAGATCCAGAAACGGTTCCAGTTCCAGATACTCCAGGACTATTCGAGCCCCCGGCTCGGCGGAGCGGTGGCCTGCTATGATGTATTCTGCCGAATTCGACGCGAGGGTGCGGGCTACGAGCGCCGCGGAGTTGGAGACGACTCCGTCGAGGACGACAGGTACGCCGTAGACGGCTCCGGCCAGGATCACACCGACGATAGCAGCGTGCTCCAATCCTCCTATCGCCGCCAGAACCCCGAGGGGGTCTTCGGCGTCAGGCGCGTGCAGCGCTAACGCCTCTTCCACGATATTAACCTTGAGCTTGAGGGTCTCGTCGTCGATGCCAGTGCCACGGCCCGTTGTCTCATCGGGCGGACTTCCCGTAAAGGCGGAGATCAGACACGCTGCCGGCGTGGTGTTCCCGATGCCCATGTCCCCCGTAACCAGGAGGTCCACCCCTCCGCTCTCGACGAGTTCCTTCGCGAGTCCTGCCCCCGCCATCACAGCCCGCGCAGCCTCCTCACGGCTCATCGCAGGTCCGCGACTCAGGTCGCCCGTCCGACGCCGCACCTTTGCGGCCCGCAGCAGCGGGTGCCTCTCTAGCTCGCTGTCGACCCCGACGTCGAGAACGCTCACCCTCGCCTCCACCGTCTTCGCGATGGCATTCACCGCCGCCCGTCCTGTACAGAAGTTACTCACCATCGCCGCCGTGACTGCCTGCGACCACGGCGAGACGCCGCGTTCGAGGACGCCGTGATCCCCGGCGCAGACAACCACGGCGGGGCTCTCCGGGGTAGGCGGCGGGCACTCTCCGGCCATCCCTGCGAGCCTCGCACCAAGCTCCTCCAACCGTCCCAGGCTAAAGGGAGGTTTGGTGAGCCCGAGGTGTCGCCTTCGCGCTTCTTCCGCGGCATTCTCGTCGAAGGGCGGTATCTCCGCCGCAAACTCGATTACCCGGTCTTCGAGGGACACGGCTAGTGATGGTGGCCGTGCGAGTGGTGCCCCGGCTCGTCAGGGTGGTGGTGGGGCGTGGCCGGGGCGCCGACCTTCTCCTCGAAGCCGGGCAGGGCGACGCGGTGGACGCACACGTCGCAGTTCATGCGGATGTCTCCTTCCACGGCCTCTGTATAACGCTCGACCACAAGGTCAGCCACCCTCTCGTCCGGCCCGAAGTACCCTGCGTAACGCACCTCGACGCCGTGGTTCGCCGCAGCGAAGGCTTCGCCTTGTCCGCGGATACGCTCCTCGAGGACGCCGGTAAAGAGGAAGTAGGAGAAGACGACTATGCGCTTCGCGCCTAGCTTGAAGCAGCGATCCAACCCTTCCTCGACGTCGGGCGGGGTCATGCTGACGTAGGCACTCTCGACTACGGGGTAAGGGCGTCCTTCGTAGAACAGGCGGACTATCTTGGAGAGGTCCGAGTTGGCGTCGGGGTCGGAGGAGCCGCGCCCGATTATCAGGACGGCCGTCTCGTCCTTCTCCGCTTCGGGGACGACGGCGGAGATCCTCTCTTCCATCAGTTCGAGAAGCTCGGGCCTTATGCCGAGGGCGCGACCGTAGCCGAAGCTCATCTTGGGGTGGCCCATCTTCTCGCGCACCAGGGTCGCAGGGATATCGTCCTTGGCGTGGCCCGCGGTCAGGAGCATCAGAGGAACGGCAGCGACGTTTAGCGTCCCATCCTCGGCAAGCCTGTCCACGCACTCCGAGATGGGCGGGCGGGAGAGCTCGATAAAGCCTCCCTCGACCTTCAGGGACGGGTTTCTTCGGCGCACGAGGCCGACCAGGTCGTGAAACTCCCGTACCCCGCGAGGGTCGCGGCTGCCGTGGCCTACGATCAGCAGCGCCGGGGCGTCTGTGGTTTCGTAGGTGCCGTTTCTTTCGACATTTACCGTTTGCCTCACGTCATTCCTCCTCGTAGTAGATGAGGGCATTCAGGGCCGCCGCCGCGACCGCGGAACCGCCTTTCGGTCCCCGATTCGCGACGGCAGGCAGGCCGCTGGCTACGAGATCGTCCTTCGATTCAGCGGCCCCGACGAAGCCGACGGGAAGACCGATCACGAGCGAGGGTGCAACGTCGAGCCCGAGCAGTTCGAAGAGCGCCGTCGGCGCGTTCCCGACGACCCAGACGGCCCCTCCACCAACCTCTTCTGCGGCGAGCCTGAAGCCGGCCGCAGAGCGCGTGATGCCGAGTCGTTCGGATAACGTGCGGACGCGGGGGTCGGAGACGAAGCATCGCGTCTGGCGGCCCGTGATCCCGGCCGCAACCATCCCCACGTCGGTAACGATGAGTTTGCCGCGCCGCAGGGCTGAGATCCCATCTTTCAGGGCTGCCTCGTCGAGGACGAGGCTCTCGGCGTAGTCCGGATCCGCCGAGGCGTGGATGACTCGTTCCGCAACGGCGCGGGAGAGCGGCCCGAGGTGAGAGAAGTCCACCATCCCGCGCAGGATGCGGTAGCTCTCCGTCTCTATGGGATGTACGCGTCTCATTCAGCCTCCAGCAGCACCTCGACGCACGCCGAGACCGGGCAGACCTCGGCGCACTCGGCGCATCCCGAACAGCGGTCTTCGAGGACGAGGAGGGGCGCACCGTAGTCCCTGGGAGCCGGACGGATCGCCTTCTCCGGACAGGTCTTTATGCAGGCGCCGCATCCGGCACAGGCGTCCGTAACAGCGAAGACAGCCTTCACGACAGGTATCCCCTCGGGGTAACCATGCGGCCGGCCACAACCCTGGTCTGGGAGCTTCCGACTACGACGATTGTCAGCATGTCCACGTCTACCGGTCGCAAGGAAGCGAGATCGGTGAGGATGACCTGCTGCGTCGGGCGGTAGGCGTCTCTTACTATACCGACAGGCGTGTCCGACGGACGGTGCCCGAGCAGGATCTCTTTCACCTTTCCGAGCTGCCAGTCGCGGCCCTTCGAGCGCGGGTTGTAGAGCGAGACCACGAAGTCTCCTTCGGCAGCGGCCATGATTCTGGATTGGATCACCGCCCACGGCGTCAGCAGGTCGGAGAGGCTAACCGAACAATGGTCGTGCCCGAGCGGAGACCCGAGCAACGAAGCCGCAGCCTGCGCGGCCGTAACCCCAGGGACGACCACAACGTCCACGTCATCGCCAGCCAGCTCGAGCACCGGCGACGCCATCGCGTATATACCTACGTCACCACTCGACACCAGCGCCGCGCTGCTGCCCGCGCGGGCCTCGGCGAGCGCGAGCTCCGCGCGCTCCACCTCGTTGCCGAGCGGAGGCGTGAGCACCCGCGTCCCAGGGCGCAGCAAATGCCTGATTCGATCAACGTACTGGTCCAACCCGACCACGAACTCCGAGGCCGCGAGCTCCTCGCGGGCGAGCGGTGGAACGAGGGTTTCTTCACCAGGCCCCAGGCTCACCAGCGCGAGCCTCCCCCGTACCGGCAAACGCCCGACGGCCACCGTCGCGTTCGCGGACTTCCGCTTCTCCATTACCAGCTCCGCGCCGGAGGAGATCACCGCAGCCTCGGAGACGCTCGGCGTCCCGACCGCCTCTCGCACTACCTCCGACGGGTTGGGCGTTTCCACCGCACGAAGCGCTTCTGCTGGGTTGAAGAGGATCGGGACGTCCAGTTTCTGCGCGGCTTCGAGCAACCCCGCCTCGTCGCGCTTCACGTCGATGCTGGTGAGGGCCGCGAGGCTCTTCTCTGACAATCGAGCTTCAGCGAGGGAGCGGCGGAGCAGGTCTAGTATCTCTTCCGCGTCCGCCCCTCTACTGCAACCGACGCCGGCGACGAGCGAGGGCGGACGGTAGACGACAGCAGGACGGGGCATATCCACGAGCCGGTCGGAGATGAGGATCAGCGGCGGCTCCCGTTCGTCCGTAGAGACGACGTTCTCGGGTAGCGGTCCGAGCGGCCAACGCCTGTCCGTGACGAGGCCGACCCTCTCACCGGAGACGAGCGCGGTCCCGACCGCCGCGAGATCAGAGTCTTCCTCCAAACGGAGGCCGAGCTTCTCGCCGAGAGCGTCGAGGGCGGGGAAGCCAACAGAGTCGCTTGCGGTGGTGATCACCGGCGTCGTGCCCAGGGTGTCAGCGACCCTTGCGGCGAGGGCGTTGGCCCCTCCTTCGTGTCCACCGCAGAGGGCGACGGCGAAGTTGCCGGCGTCGTCGACGGTTACCACGCCGGGATCTCGATGTTTGCCTTCGAGCAGGGGAGCGACGAGGCGGACAGCGGCACCGGTGGCGAGGAAGAGCACGATACCATCACACTCTTCCCAGGCCCGGTGGAGCGCTACTCTCGCCTTGCCCTTATAGAGGCGCGCATCGGGCCAGGTGCCGGCGAGGTGTTTGGCGTTACGGCGCCCGTTCGCGGTGGCGGCTACGAGCCCGATCAAGGCCGGCTCCCCGAGACGACGAACACGGCGCTCTCGGCGGCCAGACGATGCAGCCCGCCGACGCCCTTCATCCTGGACGTCTGCAGAAAGGTGGTCTCTACCTCGAGGCCGCAATCTTCGAGGAGCTTTGCGGCAGGGACGACCCGTTCGAGGGTGACCAGTGCCAGCACGACCGTCCGGCGCGCCCTGACGGCGGAGAGCTTGACGATCTCCTCGAAGGCGCCGCCGGTCCCGCCGACGAAGACGGCGTCGGGTTCTGGCAGGTCGTGCAGGGCCACCGGGGCCGTGCCTTCAACGAGCTGTACGTGGGCTTTGTGGCGCCCGGCGTTGCGGCGGATACGGGCGCAGCTCTCCGGGTCGCGTTCGATGGCGATGGCGGCGGCACCGAGACGGGCACACTCGATGGCCACAGAGCCGCTACCGGCCCCGATGTCCCAGATCAGGTCCCCCTGTCGAGGACCGAGACGCGAGAGTACGAAGGCGCGGGTCGCTGACTTCGTGATCATGCCAGACCGGTGCTCGAACTCTTCTTCGGGAAGCGCCCACCGCCCCCGACCCTGCACGCCAGATGAGATCCAACCTCTGGTCCCCGGCATCCTCTCTTCGTCCAGAACCAGCACCACGTTAGGGTCTTCCCACTGCATACCAGCGACAGTCACTGCGTCGCCGTGAAAGACTCGCTCGCCCGGCTCGCCGAGCTTCTCGGCAACAACAAAGGTACGCTCCATCCTGTCCAGCGGCTCCGCGAGTTCGGCTGGTCCGAAGTCGGGGGAGGTTAGGACGGCGACCTTGGGGTGGGCGCGGCAGACGTTGACGGCGCGGCGGGGGTCGCGGCCGTGGGCGCTGACCGTGACCGCGTCGTCCCACGAGAGCCCGGCGCGGGCGAACGCCAGCGCGACCGAGGAGAGGCCTGGCAAGACACGCAGGTTCTCCCTCCCTAACCGCGCGCCGAGAAGGCGCACGATGCCGAAGAAACCCGGGTCCCCCGACGCGAGCACTACCACGGGACCTTCAGTACCTTCGATCCGAGCGAGCGCCTCGGAGAGGTCACCCTCGAAAACCACGGCGCGCCCACGCTCCACACCGAGCATCTCCAGGTGCTGCCCGCCGCCGGCGACGAGATCTGCATCCCGCAGCAACCGTTCGATCTCCTCGTCGAGCGGCCTTCCATCGAGGCCGACAACGGTTATGCGCTCCTGGCTCACGCGGAGCCCTTCGCCGTCAGCGCCAGGGCGCCGGGACTGGCTCCGGCAGGTTCGAGGGTGTCAAAGTCGACGAGGACGACGTGAACCTCGAGTTTACGTTCAGCGTACTCGGCGAGGTTCTCCGCGGCCTGTTTGCAGAGGAGGTCAGCGGCGCGGTCGAGGCGCGCCGACCGCCAGAGTTCGTATGCGTCGGGCTGTATTGGCGCCCTTGACCTCTTCGACCACCGCGGTAGAGCCACCCGCTTCTATAGTTATTTCTGCCAGCAGATCGTTGTCCACTTTCGAGCGGGTCCAGTGAGTCATCATGACCCCGGCGGCGAGCTTGGAGATCTTACCCACCATCCCGACGAAGAAGCAACGCTCCAGCCCATTCTCCACGGCCTTCTTTATAGCCTGCCCTGTAAAGTCCCCGACTTCTATGAAGTTCACCTCTTCGAGGTTGGGTAGGAGGCGCATTGCGGCCTTCTCGGTGAGGCCTCCGGTCGAGAGAACGAACGTCTTGTGGCCCTGCGCTCCCATGACGTTGACGGCCTGAACGACGCTGGCGGCCCAGGCGGCCGTCGAGAAGGGACGAACGATGCCCGTGGTACCGAGGATGGAGATGCCGCCGACGATCCCGAGGCGGGCGTTGGTCGTCTTCTCGGCCATCTTTTCGCCGTCAGGGACGCTTATGACGACGCTGACGCCGATCTCGTCAGGATCGAGGACTTCCTCTACGGAGTAGGAGATCATACGCCGCGGCACGGCGTTTATAGCCGGCCCTCCGACAGGGAGCCCGAGCCCCGGTCTTGTGACGAGGCCGACGCCATCGCCCCGGTCCAGTTCGAGCCCCTGATGTTCCCGCCACGAGACGCGGGCGGTAAGATGGGCGCCGTCGGTGACGTCGGGGTCGTCGCCGGCGTCCTTGATGACGACGGCCTCGGCCCATGAATCTCCCAGATCACACCGCTCCACATCGAACTCGACGCGTCGCTCCAGGCCTTTACCTGGCAGCTTTACGTCGACGCTGGCCTGCGACTCGCCGCTCACCAGCGCGCGGGCCGCGGCCTTGGCTGCGGCGGCGGCGCAGGTGCCGGTGGTCCAGCCCTTCCTGAGGTTCTGGCCCTTGACTCTCTCCATGCTCGGGGGCATGGAAGGTTCGCGCAGCTTACGTGGCGTCATCTGCTCCCTTCTCCGCAGGCTTCGCCCGGCGGAACATGTGCGAGAACGCGGGGCTGTAGAGGTGGGATCTCGTCCCGCCAGCCCCGAGGCCAGGGCCGACCAGTATGAGCGCCTGCCTGGTGAAGCCGGCCTCCCGCACCCTGTCGGCGAGATCTTGGAGTCGGCACTCGATGACCTCTTCGTCGGGCCAGCTCGCCCTGTAGACCACGGCGCAAGGGGTCTCAGGAGCGTAGCCACCTTCCAGAAGCTCCTCCTGCAGGGCGCGCGGCTTGGCTGCGGAGAGGAAGATCGCCATGGTGGTCCCGTGCTCAGCGAAACTCCTTATGTCCTCGCCCTCTGGCATCGGGGTGCGGCTCGCGCGGCGCGTCAGGATCACTGACTGCGAGATCTCTGGCACGGTCAGCTCGCGCCCGATGGCCGCGGCGGCGGCGCCAAGAGACGAGACGCCGGGGACTATCTCCCAATCGAGTCCTAGCTCGTCGCAAAGCTCGCTCTGCTCCATCACAGCCCCGTACAGGCTGGGGTCGCCCGAATGCACCCTGGCTACTTTCAGGTCCTCATCCACCGCCCGCTCGTAGAGCCCACGCACGTCTTCGAGCGGTATGGTCGTCGACTCGACGATCTGGACACCGGGACGGGCGTACTCGAGGATACCTTCGTGAACGAGGCTCCTGGCCCAGACCACCACATCGGCCTCGCCGATGAGCCTAGCTCCCCTGACCGTCAGCAGGTCCGCAGCCCCTGGTCCAGCCCCGATAAACCACACCTTACCCACCTGTCGCTCTCCTCCTGGTGAAGATCACGGTGGACAGGTACGTGCCCTCGCGTCCTATCATCTCCGGCGCAGGCACGACTTCTTCGCCCTCGATACCGAGCCTCGCCCCGTACACGGCGCCTTCCAGCCGCCCGCCAGCCTCCGCAACCCGGAGCACCTCCGCGAGCCGGCTACCGCCTTTGTAGCAGACTACCGTCTCGAACCCGGCGAGTGCCTCCCTCAGGGGTTCCTCCCCCGCCGTGAAAGGCAGGAGCGCCAGCCTTTCGTCGCCTTCGAGGAGGACCGTCCCACTCCGCGAAGCAAGGTCCTGCAGGGCCGTGATCCCAGGCACAGTCTCTACCTCTATGTCAGGTTCGATCTTCCGGACGGTACGTGCCAGGTAGGTGAAGGTCGAATAGACGTTTGGGTCTCCGATGGTGGCGAAGGCGCACGTCTTGCCGCTTTGCAGGTGCTCCGAGACTCTCCGCGCGGCATTAGTCCAGTTACGCTCCCTTGCCTCTATGTCGTCCGAGAGGGCGAAGAGGAGGCGTTTGATCCGGCCTTCTTCCAGATACTCGCGCACCGTGGCCTCGGCCCGTCCCACCTCGCCTGTGTCGGCCACGGGCACGAAGACCTCGTCGGCCTCCCGCAACACGCGCAGCCCCTTGACCGTCAACAGCTCGGGGTCTCCCGGTCCTACCCCCACCCCGACGAGCCGCCCGCTCATACCCCTACCTCCGTCGATCTCCGCGACGCCTCCAGCACCAACCTGCGCGGTATTTCCGGCGTCGCGGCCCAGTGGGTGTGTAGGTAGCTCGCGTGCACGCCGCCGGCCACGAAGCCTTCCGGAGCGCGGCCGACCACATCCCAGGCCTGCCTCTTCCCGGCTCCAGGCTCGACGGCAGAGTAATGGAACTCGTGCCCGCGAACATTGGCGCCCCGCTCGGACAGCGGCGAGGCCGTTAGCGCGCGGGCTTCCCTGTAACCGAGCGTGAGCCTATCAGTCAAAGTGGCCTTTGCGTCGAGCACGCCGCACATCGGATGCCCGTCCAGCTCGCGCACCAGGTACAACAATCCGCCGCACTCGGCGACGACGGGGCGCCTACTTGCGGCGAAACTTCGGACGTTGTCGCGCATCCGGCCATTCGTTGACAGCGCCCCGGCGTAGGTCTCCGGGAACCCTCCACCGAGGTAGAGAACGTCCGTTCCGGCGGGCAACTCCTCCTCAGTGGTCGGGTCGAACGTGACGACCTCAGCACCGGCGCCCCGCAGTAGCTCCAGGTTCTCCCGGTACAGAAAGCTGAACGATGGTCCTGCCGCGACAGCCACGCGGACACCCTCCGATAGATCCAGGTCCGGAGACTCCGGACTCCAGCGCTTGACTCCTAGAGGTCCTGCGGAACAGGCAAGTCTCACTATGCCGTCGAGGTTTAGAGAACGGGAGATCACCGTTCCGAGAGAATCGAGCTCGCGGGCGGCCTCCCCACGGCGCTCGGCGACGGGGACGAGGCCGAGATGCCTGTCCGGCGTCACTATTTCCTCATTGCGGCGCAGGACGCCGAGGACGGGGATGCCGAGTGGTCTAAGGGCTTCGCGGAGCATCTCTTCGTGGGCCTCTGAGCCGACACGGTTGAGGACGATACCAGCGACTCTCGACTTCGGGTCGAATGTCGAGTATCCGTGGACTATGGCCGCCACGGAGCGGGCCATCGCCCTGGCGTCGACGACGAGCACTACGGGCGCTTCGAGCAGCCTGGCGACGTGGGCTGTCGAGGCGAGATCCCCTCCTCCCTTGCCGTCGAAGAGGCCCATGACGCCTTCGATCACGGCTATATCAGCTCCCTGTGCGCCGTGGGCGAAGAGTGGGCCGATGAGGTCGGGGCCGGAGAGGAAAGCATCGAGGTTGCGTCCAGGCCGACCGGCGGCGAGGGTGTGGTACGAGGGGTCTATAAAGTCGGGGCCGACCTTGAATGGGGCGACCCTGTAGCCCTCTGACGAGAGCGCGGCCATAAGTCCCGAGGCAATAGTCGTCTTGCCGACCCCCGAGTGGGTACCAGCGACCACTATGCGGGGGGTGTCTACCACTCTATGCCCTTCTGTCCCCTGTAGCCTTCGTCGAAGGGGTGTTTGACCTTGTTTACCTCGCTTACGAGGTCGGAGATCTCCACCAATTCCGGCGGAGCGTCGCGGCCTGTGATGATGACGTGCTGGAAGCCTGGACGGTTCTGGAGTACCTCAACGACCTCGTTCGTATCCACCCAGCCGAACTTCATGGGATAGGTGAACTCGTCGAGGAGCAACATGTCGTAGGTCTCGTCCGCGAGACGGCGCTTGACCTCCTCCCAGCCTTCGCGGGCTAGGTCGGCGGAGTGCTCAAGGTCCTTTACGGTCCACGTCCATCCGTCGCCCTGTTTGAACCAGTCGATGTTGCCCAGGGCCTCGGCGGCCTTCTGTTCGCCGACGTTCCACTTGCCGCTCTTGACGAACTGGTAGACCCCGATGCGGTAGCCGCGTGCCCAGCCCCTGAGCATGACCCCGAAGGAGGCCGTGGACTTGCCTTTGCCGTGGCCTGTGTTGACGATGAGGAGAGGCCTCTCCCTGTTCGACCTCCTTCTCAGCCGCTGCTCTCTAGGTTCCCTTGTCTCCCGCGTCTCGCTCACGCCACCCTTCTCCTCTCGACAAGCTCGACCAGCGACTCGGCCCGCAGTCCCTCGAGGCGCAGGCACCGCGCCCCCATCGCCCCGGCCAACGCTTCCGCCACCCCAAGCCGCACGTACCCTTCCTCGGTGTCGACCACGAACGAAGTTGCCCCGAGAGAGCGCAGTCGCGCAGCGGCCGTCAGCGGATCTGGCCCCGTCGTCGCCCTCCCGTCGGTCAGCAGGACCAGCAGCGGTCTACGCTCCCTGTCGCGCAGTTCCTCCCTTTTTAGCACCTCGGCGGCCTTCTCGAGGCCGGCCGCAAGGGGCGTACGGCCTCCCGTCGGGAGCTCTTTCAGTCGCGGGGCAGCAAGCTCCACGCTTGATGTCGGGGGCAGGAGTATCCTGGCTTCCTCTTTGCGGAAGGAGATCAGGGCGACCTTATCCCGGCGCTGGTAGGCGTCGTTCAGCAGCGAGAGGACGGCGCCCTTCACGGCGGACATGCGTTTGTGCGCGGCCATAGAGCCGCTCGCGTCGACGAGGAAGAGGATCAGGTTCCCCTCCCGTCCCTCTCTGACGTTCTCCCGAAGATCACCCGGACGCACCACGAAGTTCGTCCCCTCCCGCCCGCGCGCCATCTGGTGCGGCGCGGCGGCCCTGATCGTCGCCGCCAGCGCCACGTCCCTCGGTCTCCCTCCGTTCTCCCTATCCGCGACAGGATGCCCGGTCTCACCCGAGACCCGGCTCCTGCGGCCGAGGGGTCCGCCCTTGCCCTTCTCGGGGGCCTCGAGCCGCACGGGGGCGAACGGATCCGCCGCAGCGTGGCTCCGCTCTCCTGCCCCGGTCCGCGCCTCAGAAGGCTCTGGGTCCCGTGCGCCGAGAGAATCCTCGCCCCTATCCTCGCCCGTAGGTGCCTGGGTCGCACCACCGTCAGGACCGTCGGGCGGATCGGGGTCCTCAGAGAGGGCGTTCTCGAGGTCCTCGGGGTCCATGCCAGGCTGCTCGAAAGGGCCGCGTCTGCGGCGGTGCGAGAGGGCCAGCAGGGCGGCCCGCTTCACGTCGTCGAGAAGCACCTCGTTCCTGGCGTCCCAGGCGGCGAGCGTACGCGCGGTCTTCGCCGTTACGAGGTCGCCGCGCAGGCCATCGACGCCGAGTTCTGCGCAGAGAATCGAGATCCTGAACAGAATATCCTCGTCCAGATGCACCTCAGGAAGCCGCATACGGGCCGATTCTACAGATGCGGCGAGCTCCTCGTCCGCGGCCGACCATACTCCGGCGAACTCCTCAGGGGCAGCCTCGTAGTGCAGGCGGCGGCGTACGACCTCGACCCTATCCGCGGGCTCAGGGCTGCCAGAGACCTCGACGGTGACGCCGAAGCGGTCAAGGAGCTGGGGGCGGAGATCCCCCTCCTCAGGGTTCATCGTGCCGACCAGGATAAAGCGGGAAGGGTGGCGCACGCTAACACCCTCGCGCTCGACGTGGTTCACGCCCATCGCCGCCACGTCCAGAAGCAGGTCGACGAGGTGGTCTGAGAGAAGGTTCACCTCGTCAACGTACAGGATGCCCCTGTGAGCAGCCGCCAGCAACCCTGGCTCGAACGCCTTCCTCCCCTCCGAGAGCGCCTTCTCGATGTCAAGAGTCCCGGCGAGACGGTCCGTGCTCGCCCCCACAGGCAATTCCACCAACCTGACCGGCCTCTTCTCGGTGGGCGCGTCGGGCGGGTGTGGGCCTGCCGGGCATTCCGGGTTGGGGGCAGCAGGGTCGCATGAGTAGGGACAGCCGGAGACGACCTGGATGCTTGGCAGTAGCCTCGCCAGTGCTCGCACCGCCGTGGACTTCGCCGTCCCCTTCTCGCCGCGCACCAGCACGCCCCCGACCTCAGGGGAGACGGCGTTGACCAGGAGCGCCAGTTTCAAATCTTCCTGGCCCACGATGGCTGAGAATGGATAGGGATGCCTGTACGCGTTCACGAGATACCTTCCTCCAGCATCCCCTCGTTCTCCAGATAAACCTGTTTCAGAGCTTCGAGGTCCTGGGCGTCCGGCTCGGACCACAGACCGCGTTGCGCCGCCTCGAGCAGACGCTCCGAGATGGCGCGCAGGGCCCAGGGATTGGACTGCTGCATGAAGTCTCTTACTCTCTCGTCGAGGACGTACTTCCTGGTTACGTCCCGGTACATCCAGTCTTCGACGACGCCTGCGGTGGCGTCGTAGCCGAAGAGGTAGTCAACGGTGGCCGATAGCTCGAAAGCACCCTTGTAGCCGTGGCGCTGCATGGCGTTGATCCACTTCGGGTTGGCGACACGGCTACGGAAGACGCGGCGGGCCTCTTCGGAGAGGTCCCTCGTCTTCACCCTCGATGGGTCTGCGGAGTCGCCGATGTACGCCTTCGGGTCGCGGCCCGTCAGGGCGCGGACGGCGGCGATCATGCCGCCGTGGTACTGGAAGTAGTCGTCGGAGTCGAAGAGGTCGTGCTCGCGGTTGTCTATATTCTTTACGGCAACCTCCGTCCTGCGCAGGTTGGACTCCATCGCCTCCCGCGCCTCGACGCCGTCTAATCCTCTACCATAGGCATACCCTCCCCAGACGGCGTAGACCTCCGCCAGATCCTCGTCGGTACGCCAGTTGCGGGCGTCCATCAGGGGGAGGAGGCCGGCGCCGTAAGCGCCCGGCTTGGACCCGAAGATGCGAGTGGTAGAGCGGCGTTCGTCGGCGCCCTGGCTCTTCTCCTCGTCGGCGTG
>Ga0136613_10000428_pt1 | contig 19398 bp, 17 predicted proteins | sample AntDrymUQ2722106_2_FD_106649 | JGI IMG/M metagenome (GOLD analysis project Ga0136613, IMG submission 106649) | Polar desert sand microbial communities from Dry Valleys, Antarctica - metaG UQ272 (21.06) | ecosystem: Environmental > Terrestrial > Soil > Desert | place: Antarctica: Dry Valley... | reverse complement strand
CTCCTGGGTCACCTCCTCGGCCTGCGCGTGGTCACGCAGCACGTGGAGCACGATCCCGAAGACGTTGCGTGACGTGGCGTCGTACAGCTGGGCGTATGCCTGCTCGTCTCCGTGGCTCGCTGCGGCCATGAGCGGGGCAAGCTCATGGACGGAGATCGGGGCGGACACGCTCACAACTGTGCCACGTCTTGTCGGCCGCGAAGACACAAGCCGAAGCGTCGGCGGTTGGAGCGCCACCGCGCACTCGGTCACGGAGTCGCCGCCCAGACCTTCACGGCGCCGACGGTCGCGTCGATGACGCGGCCCCCGGCAACCGTGATGGACGTGGGTGACTCACCGGCAATAACCGATACAGCGTGCGACGTGCTTCCCCCAGTTGCAGCGGAGAGGAGGCCGGCTGCGGCATCGAAGGAGTTGCGAGCCCGTCGCGTGGTGGTCACACAAGTGATTCGGCGCCCTGGCCGGATTGGATTGGTCTGCGAGGCGGCTCGGTGCGCGCAGGATACGCGGGCTGACGAGCCGCGGCCTCGCTTGCCCCGACCGAGGTCGGTGTCTCAGAGGTACATGCCCCCGCTGTGCTCGCTCTCGTCAACGCGTGCACCGGGTACGCCGGGCTGGCCTGGCTTCCCCGGGGTCGGCATGGATCCGGGCGGCAACGCTCGACGCATCTGCTCGAGCTGCGCCTGGGCCGACATCTGCTGGGCGTATATCGCGGTCTGGATCCCGTGGAAGAGGCCCTCGAGCCAACCCACGAGCTGAGCCTGCGCGATCCGCAGCTCGGACTCGCTCGGTGTCTGCTCCGTGAAGGGAAGGGTCAACCGCTCCAGCTCCTCGACCAGCTCGGGCGCGAGACCCTGCTCGAGCTCTTTGATCGACGCCTGGTGGATCTCTCGTAACCGGGACCGGCTCGCCTCGTCGAGGGGTGCCGACTTCACCTCGTCGAGCAGCTGGCGGATCATGCTCCCGATTCGCATCACCTTGGCGGGGTGCTCGACGAGGTCCGTGACGGAACGGGCCGCGCTGTCCTCGTCTGCTCCTCCGGCGACCCCCATGCCGCTTGGACTCACGATCACCACGTGGGGCTCGCCGGTCGGTTGGTCGTCGGAGCTCTTCTCGTCGGGCATGCGATTCAGCCTACGTGGTGAGGACGACCTTGCCGACATGGCTGCCGGCCTCGACCAGCTCGTGCGCGGCGCGGATGTCGTCGAGCGGAATCGTCTCGTGGATGACCGGCATCACCAGACCTTCTCGGATGAGAGGCCACACGTGCTCCTCGACGCCGGCGACGATGGCGGCCTTGTCCGCGAGGGGCCTCGACCGCAGACCGGTGGCGATCACGGCGCCGCGCTTGCCGAGCAGTGTGCGCAGGTCGAGCTCGCCCGTGGCACCGCCCTGCAACCCGATGACGACGAGCCTGCCCTCGGTCGCCAGAGCATCCACGTTGCGTCGCAGGTAGGCCGCCCCCATGTTGTCGAGGATGACGTCTGCCCCTCCTGGGTCGAGCCGGCGTACCTCCTCGACGAAGTCCTGCTCGCGGTAGTCGATCGCTAGGTCTGCACCGAGCTGCTGGCAGCGGGCGGCCTTCGCGGGGGAGCCGACGGTCGTGGCGACCCGGGCTCCGAGGACGTGGGCGAGCTGGATCGCCATCGTGCCGATGCCACCGCCGCCGCCGTGGACGAGCACGACCTCCCCGGGCTGCAGCGCAGCCACCATGAAGACGTTCGACCAGACCGTGCACACGACCTCGGGCAGCGCGGCCGCCTGAACCAGGTCGAGGTTGTCCGGCGCGGGCAGCACCTGGCCTGCGGGGACCGCCACCTTGTCGGCGTACCCACCTCCCACCAGCAGCGCACAGACGCGGTCGCCGACCTGCCAGCGCTCGACGTCGTCCCCGATGGCCTCGATGGTGCCGGAGCACTCGAGGCCGAGCACCTCCGACTCTCCCGGCGGTGGTGGATAGAAGCCCTTGCGCTGCTGGATGTCAGCCCGGTTGACCGCAGAAGCCGTCACCGAGATCACGACCTGCCCGGGTCGAGCCACCGGGTCTGGAAGCTCCCGGACCTCCAGCACCTCGGGTCCACCGGCGCCACGACACATCACTACACGCATGCCCTCACCGTAGGCGATGACGGGACAACGGCCAGCCGGCGCTCGCGGCCGGCTGAGGTCCAGGGTCAGGCGTTGTCGAGGATCGCGGCGAGCCGGCTGGGTATCAGACGTCAGCCTGGTTGGCGGCCAGGTCGAGGGCGATGTCGATGCAGTCGGCGATGTCGTCGACCGACCCTCCCCGCATCCCGGCGGCGTACCCGACGAGGAACGTCGTCAGCGGGGCTGCCGGGCGCTCGACCTGGTGGGCAGCGTCGCGGGCCAGGTCGAGGATGGGATCGACGTCGACCTCGAGGTCGAGCCCCAGCGCGTCGCTGAGCTGTTGCGACCAGCTCGACAGGCTCATGCTTCCTCCAGGAGTTCTCGCGACCGGGCGACGTCGTCCCACGTGTCGCAGTCAAGACTCATCCCAGCGTCTGCCTCGCACTCGAGAAGCGTCAAGCCCTTTGTCAAAGCGCGCATCGACACGCCGTTGACCGCACCGAGGGCGCGCGCAGACCGGCGCAGGCTCTCGGTGCGGTAGATGGCGGCGAGGAGCTGGCGATGTCCGTCCCTGTCGACGTACGTCGCCCCGTCCAGGGCGGTGGGGAGCTCACTCGCGTCGACGGCGGCCATCAGCCGCCGCAGATGGGCAGCCGTGACGAATGGCATGTCGCAGGCCAGGACGACCACAAGAGGCTCCACGACCTCGGCCAGCCCTGCCACCACGGCCGCTGCCGGACCACCACCGACCGGCCGCTCGCTGACGCTGACGACGGCGGCCGGCAGCGCTCGGTCCGGCCCGACGACGACCACGCGCTCGGCGTCCGCCACCGCGGCAAGCGCTCGCTCCAACAGCGTCCGAGCGCCCACGGTGATGCTCGCCTTGTCCGCACCGCCGAGCCGCCTACCGCGGCCACCAGCGACGACGATCGCGTCCACGCGCACCATGCCCCGATCCTCGCACTGGCAGACTGTGAGCGTGCGCACCGCCTTGATCCAGCTCTCCGCCACCACCGACGTCGAGGGAAACATGGAGGCGATCACCCGGCTCGTGGGCGAGGCGGCGGGGGCCGGCGCAGGCCTCGTCGTGCTGCCCGAGGCCGCGATGCACGACTTCGGAGCAGCCGACGTCGAGCTCGGGCCGGTCGCCCAGCCCCGGGACGGCGTCTTCGGCCAGTTCCTGGCGGCGCAGGCGCGTCAGCACTCGATCACTCTCGTGGCAGGGATGTTCGAGCGGTCCGAGGACCCTGGCCGCCCGTACAACACGCTCCTCGTCGCCAGCCACGACCTCGGGGTGACACATCACTACCGCAAGGCGCATCTCTACGACTCCTTCGGCTACCGGGAGTCCGACCGGCTCACGCCGGGCGAGCCACGGCCGGTCCTCGTGCCGCTCGGAGACCTGACGCTGGGGTTGATGACCTGCTACGACCTGCGGTTCCCCGAGTTCAGCCGTGCCCTCGTCGACGCCGGCGCCGACGTCCTCGTCGTACCGGCTGCGTGGGTGCGGGGTCCGCTCAAGGAGGACCACTGGGCCGTGCTGCTGCGCGCTCGCGCGATCGAGAACACTGCCTATGTGCTCGGAGCCGCTCAGACGGGGCCGGCGTACGTCGGCTGCAGTGCGGTCATCGACCCGTTCGGGGTGATCGTGGCGTCGGCTGGCGATGAGGAGGCGGTCGTCGTCGCCGACATCGTGCCCGGACGAATCGCCGACGTACGGCGTCGCAACCCCTCACTCGCGAACCGTCGGCTGAGCCGCGTGAGATGACGCGGATCGCCCCCACCGCTCCCGCAGCCTCCGTGACACGCCACCGGCCGAAGACCCTAAGCGCTGTTCTCGTACTGCTAGTCGTCGGATGGCTGACTGCCGTCGGCGTCGCGGCCGGCGGCGTCGTCGGGGACAGTGCCTGGGGGAGCCAGCCGGTGATCGTGTCGCGCACCGCAGCCGCCGTCGCGACCTGGGTCGTGCTTGTCTTGTTGGCCCGTCGCTGCGGGGGTCGGACTCTGCTCATCGCGGCCTTCGCTGCGTTCCTGCTGGCCCTTGTCACGGTGTTCCCGGAGGCCTGGGCGCTGGCCGGGGCAGCGGTCACGACTGCGAGCGCCCACGCCGTGCTCGCCGTCCTGGTCACCCGGCCTGCCGGGGTGCTGCGCTCACTCGGCGAGCTCGTCCTCAGCGCGACCGTCGGGGTCGGTGGAGCGTTCGTCGTCACGGCGTACGACGTGACCTTGCGGCCCTTCGGGTTCCGGCTGATCGTGCTCATGCTTGTCCTCGCCGTCGCCCTGGCGGTGGCTCGTCGGCTGGGACAGGGAGTCGGCAGTCTGGGCAGGCCAGGGATCATCCTCGGCGGGGCCGTGCTCCTCGTCGTGTCGGTTGCGTACGCCCAGGCCATCCGACAGTGGGGATCACCGGAGCTTGTCGCGGGCGTTGTCGACAGCTTGGCGTGGGTCGAGCACCGGGTCGGTGCTGTGCCCCGCCCGATCGAAGCGCTCGTCGGCTTTCCTGCCCTGGTGTGGGGTGTGGTGATCCGGACCCGCCGTCGACAGGGCTGGTGGATGTGTGCGTTCGGCGCTCTGGGAGCCGCCGGGATCGCCACGTCGCTCGTGCAACCACGTGTCGAGGTCTCGGAAGCGCTGTTGGCGGCCGGCTACAACGTGGTCATCGGAGCCGCTCTTGGCCTGCTCATCGTTGCGCTCGACCGACTGATCGCTGGTTCGGGTGGGCGGCGCGTCAGGTCGCGGGGGCACGAGGGTGCGCGGCGGTCGGAGCCGGGGCGTCTGCAACCACTGCTCTGAGGCCGGTGCGGCAACATCCGCCCGGAGCTCTTCTTTGGGGTGGTGTCGCCCGCGTTGGCTCGTGCGGACGGACTTTGAAACAATCACCACGGCGGTCGTGTTTCGATCGTCCAGGAGGGGTGCCGGAGCGGCCTATCGGAACCGCCTTGAAAGCGGTCGCTGGCAGTGATGTCAGCCGCGGGTTCAAATCCCGCCTCCTCCGCTGTGTAGCAGGCGGCGTCGCAGCGCTGCTGTGACCTTCACCAAGACAGGGACAGGCAGGGATGGCGGCTTCCGGCGACGACACCACGCAGTACCGATGGCCGCGGCCCTTGATGCTGCGCTTTACCGGCGTCGTGACTGCCGCACTGGGCACCCTGTGGATCGTCGGGGTCGTCTTCGACGTCTGGGTTGTCAGCGGTCTCGGTGCGACCGTGTACGTCGTCGCGTTGTCGGCCACTGCGCTGGTCTTGATTGTTGCGCTGGTCTTGCTGGGTCGCCCCCCGCTCGTGATCGAGATGGCGTCGGACCGATACCGGCTGCATCACCTGCGCGGCGGCGGAGTCGCGACCGCGCAGTGGCGTGACGTTGAGTCGGCGCAGACGCAGTCGTCCTCCAACGGGCCGCTGATCGTCATCCAGCTCAAGGACGGCCGGCGATCGCTCCTGCCGCTGACCCTGCTGGGAGCGCGTGCCGTCGAGGCAGAGCGAGAGATCCACGACCGGCTCAGCACCGGGCACGGCTATCGACCGTTGGACACCTGACCGTCGGCCGACCGTCGGCCTAGCGTCGGCAGAGCAGGATGACAGGTCAGGTCGGTTGGAGTCGGCTCGGTCCTGGCCGGTACTCTGTGGCGTCGTCGGCTGAGACCGGTCACGGGCGCGATGCCGTGGCTGTCGCTTGACGCCGAGCGCGACATGGAGGTGTCGCATAGTGGCCTAGTGCGCCCGCCTGCTAAGCGGGTTGAGGTTAATCCCTCTCGCGGGTTCAAATCCCGCCACCTCCGCCGTGCTTCTCGGGACGCGCCTCGCCCGCGTCCCGCCTGGCGACTTGCGAGTAGCGTTCTCTCGTATGACGGGGCGGCGGGTTGTGACGCTCGGTGTACTAGCGGGGTTGCTGCTGGCTGCCTGCACGTCTGCACCCGAGGAGCCGCAACCGGCTGCAGAGCCGCGCCCGACAACCACCTCGGTCAAGCAGCGGACACCGACCCCGCCGGCGACGACCGCGCCACGGCATACCCAACCGCTCGTGATCGCTGTCCACCGCACGCGGGGCGACCTCGACGCCAGCCTGGCGCTGGCGCGCCGCGTCGTACGAGGCGATCAGGTCACGTGGTCGTCCCTCGGCGCGGGCCCCGGCTCGATCGACGTACGGCGGGGGAGCGCAACGGTGGCTGCTGCGACCCGAGACGCGGATGTGATGGCCGTTGTGCCGGCATCAGCGGTCACACCACTCGTGCGGGTCGTGTCTGTCGACGGGGTCGACCCGTTGCGCCGGCCTCGGCGCTACCCGCTGCAGACGAGGGCGAGCGAGCCACTGCCGCGTGTCGTCGAGGTGACGGTGGTCGGCGACATCATGCTCGGTCGCCGAGTGGCGTCGGCACCCACCTCGCGGCAGGATCCGGCAGCGCCGCTGCGCCCGCTGCAGGGTCGACTGGCCGGCGCCGACCTGACGGTGGGGAATCTGGAGAGCACCCTCAGCATGGCCGGCGCTCCGCGCCAAGGCGACGACTCGTTCGCCGCCGATCCCGCGGTCCTTACAGGCCTCCACGACGCAGGCTTCGACGTCGTCTCGCTCGCCAACAACCACACGGGTGACTTCGGGGAGGTGGCCTTCCGGCGTACCCTGCAACGATTCGCCGCCGGTCCGATCGAGCAGGTGGGCGCGGGCCTCGACCGAGCTTCGGCCTGGCGGCCGACCGTGGTGGAGCGGCGCGGCGTGAGGTTCGGGTTCGTCGCGTTCAACGCCATCGGGGAGACGCCGGCAGCGCAGCCGCGACAGCCGGGGGTGGCGCAGGTCCGGATGCAGCCGCGCACCGGGCCGTTGAGTGCCGCCGACCTGGGCCGTGCGGAGCGCGCGATCCGGGGGCTCGAGGCCCGCGTCGACGTCGTCATCGTCATCCCGCACTGGGGCGACCAGTACACGAACGTCCCGGTGCCCGGCCAGCGTCGGGTCGGACGGGCCTTGCTCGACGCAGGAGCGGACCTGGTCGTCGGCGGTCATCCACACTGGGTGCAAGGGGTGCAGGTGCACCGTGGCGGCCTGGTGGTGCACTCGCTCGGCAACTTCGTCTTCGACATGGACTCCTCCACCCAGACGCAGGAAGGGGTGATGCTCGACGCGGTGTTCTGGGGGCGCGAGCTGCGCGCCGTCGACTTCGTCCCGTACGTCATCGGCCCCGACTTCGCGCCCCGGCTCACCGACGGAGAGCGAGCCGTCTCGATCCTCGACCAGGTCGCGGTCGCCAGCGACGCGCCGTTCGACTGAGCCTGCAGCCTCGACCGGTCAGCCGGTCAGCCATCGCCACATCGTGGTGCCGACCCGCCGCAGCTGCGACTCGCTGACGACGCCCGGGAGGTCGGCTGCGCCGTGGTATGCCGCATAGGGGGTGCTTCCGATGCGCGCCACTGCGACCCCTGCCTTCTCGAAGGACCAGTGGTCACTCGACTGGTTGTCCGTGCAGCGCGTCGTCGCCACGTCGACGGCCGCCGCAGCCCCGACCAGCTGCTGCTGCACCACGAGGGGCGACAGACCGCCGGTGCAGACAGGCACCGCCTGGCCCACCCCGACCCGGTCGAGCGACACCATCGCGACGAGGTTCGACCTCTCAACCGGGCTGAGCCGCTCGACGTAGGCGGTGGACCCGAAGTGGTGCAGGTCGTCCCCTGAGCCGCGGGGCTCCTCGGCGCCGAAGAGCACGAAGACCACCGGCAGCCGGGTGCCCTCCGATGTGGCGAGGCGGGCGAGCTCGAGCACGACGGAGACGCCCGAGGCGTTGTCCTCGGCGCCCGGGGCGGGCGGGACCGTGTCGAGGTGCGCCCCGACGAGCAGATAGGGCGCGGTCGGGTCGAAGCGTGGCGTGGTGGCGACGACGTTGTGGGAGACGCCTCTCGACACCGGGACCCCCCACGAGACCCCGCCCGGGACCTGCACCGGCTGGCGGCGGACGTCATACCCGAGGTCGCGAAGGCGCGATGACGTCCATCGGACGGCTTCGGCGAATGCGGGGGAGGTGGCGTGGCGAGGGCCGATGCGGAGGGCAAGATGACGGACCGTGCGGAGTGCGAGGTCCTCCCGGAACCTCTCGGGTCGCGGCGAGTCGGCAGGCGGCTCCTCAGGTGTCGGCGTCGTTGACGGTGGTGGTGTCGGTGACCGACTCACCGTGGGTGACGCGGGCGGAGCGGCTGATCGCCCCGATGTCGCGCGGTCTGGCTCCGGAGCCTGGTAGGCAGTGCATGCGCCGAGGGCAACGATGAGCAGGGTCGCGGCGAGCGCGACCATCGCGGCCACGGGTGGCATCCCCGCGTGCGGCGTCATCCGGCGGCGGCGGGAAGTGGGATGTAGGGCGTGACGTCATACGTGCCCGTCGTCTTGATCGTCACGGGCTGCAGCCCGACGGGTATGCCGTCGCGGTAGGTGATGAGCGTGACCATCGCGTCGCGCCGCAGCTTGCTGCCGAGTGCGAAGGCGTACGCCGCGCCTCCCGTCGTGCCGGTGGTGTAGGTGGACCCCGTGGTTCCGTTGTCGCCCGTCACCTCCTTGGGCCCCACCCTCGAGTGCAGATGGCCGGCGAGGACGAGGTCGACGCAGCCGCGCGACAACGCTTCGCGTCCGAGGCTCGCGTCGTGCACCAGCAGGGTGCTGACGCGCGTCTCCCCCTCGTCGGCCGCACAGGCGGTGTCGGCGAGCAGGATGCCCTGCTCCTCCAGCGAGATGCCGACGGCGTCGCGCCAGTTGCCGAGGCCGCTGCTGCGGGGGTCGGCGGCACCGAGGATGCGGATGCCACCTGCGGTCTCGGCCACCTCACCGTCGAGGACGGTGAAGCCGAGGTCGTCGAAGTAGCTGCTGACGAACGCACCCTCGTCGTGGTTGCCCAGGACGACGTACTTGTCGCTGTAGCCCTCGAACGCCGCGTCGAGCGAGTCGAGACTGAACGCCTCCCAGGGCTCGCCGGTCGAGGTGTCGTCACCGGCGTTGAGCAGCACGGACGCGCCGCCCTGGTCGGCGATCACGCGGGTGACCTGGTCCATGCCGACGTTGTCGTGGCGATCACTGACGAGGATGGCGACCTGCTCGCCCTCCTCCGGCTGGCGGAGCAGGTCAGCGAGCCCTTCGGCCGTGTCCACGAGTTCGTCGTAGAACGTGATGCTGGTGCGGTAGGTGTCGAAGGCGCTCTGGACCAGCCTCTTCGTGCCGGTCGTGATGAGCCCGCCCTGCATCTGGAGCGGCTGCGCCTGCTCGGGGATCGAGGCCTCGGGCATCAGGCTCGCTATCGGCTGCCAGGACGCCGCTTCGACGTTGCTCGGCGAGTGCGGTGTGTTCCACGGCTCCACTGTGACGGCGAGGGCGACCAGGCTGACGACGAGGACGCCGAACCCTGCGGACTTCCACGAGATCGCGGTGACCAGCTGCCTGCGCCGTCGCGCGCCGACAATGAGCCACAGCGCGGGACCGACAAACCCGATGGCCACGCCCTGGACCGCGTTCGAGAGCGCCATGTCGGTGACAAGCTGCTCTACTTTGCGGATTTCGCCCTCCGGGTGGCTCGCGATGAGTGCGTAGCGCTGGATCAGCGCCTGGTAGTTGTCGACGTTCGTCTTGCCGAGGTCGATGAGGACGCCGATGCTGCGGTCGGTCGGGTAGCGCACGTCGGGGAGGTATGCGCCGAGGTTGACCGTCGCGTAGCCGTCGCGGGTCGGCGAGACCCGCGCGTCATGGCCGGCGATCACCGTGTCGCGGTCGTCCGTCATGAAGCCGTGGTAGGCGACGGGGACCGCGACGAGCGTCCATCCTGCGCCGTACGCGAGCGTCGTGAGGGCAGCGCGACTCCAGCTCTTGGGCGCCCTGGCCTGCAGGAATGCGCGCATCCGTGCCATCCGTCGAGCATACGGTCGGAGACGGAGGCGGTCGGCACGTCGCCCCGACGGATGGCAGGGCGGACAGACGAGGGCGTCACCGAGTCCTGCCGGTCAGGGGCTCACCGACAATGTCCAGCTCCGGCCGGGCAGACCACCTCGGCGTCTCCGCCACCGCGTCGCTGCGGCTCGGCGACGGCTATGAGCAGGCCGTTCGGTCTGACCTCGATCGCTGCGACGGCCCCGATCTCGGCCGCCGACGTCCCAGGGTCTCCCGCGGGCACGAACGTGTGGCCGTAGCGCTCCAGTGCCAGCCCGTAGCGGTCGATGAACGCCTGCTCGGCAGTCACGTCGGCGGTGTTGCGTTGTGACGCTCGAGGTGCAGCCACCGCTTGGCGCAGTGTCATGTCGAAGTCGGTCCTGTTGATGAGGATCTGAAGCACCGTCGTGATGATGGTGGAGCCACCAGGCGACCCGAGGGCGTAGACCAGCTGGCCGTCGCGCAGCACGATGGTCGGTGACATCGACGAGCGGGGACGCTTGCGTGGCTGGATGCGGTTGGGGTCGTCCTTGTCGTAGACCGCGGTGAAGTCGGTGAGCTCGTTGTTGAGCAGGAAGCCGCGGTGGGGCACCACGATGCCCGAGCCACCGGTCTGCTCGATCGTCAGCGTGTAGGAGACGGCATTGCCCCAACGGTCGACCACCGACAGATGGGTGGTCGACACTCCCTCGGTGTCCGGCTTGGCCCCGCCCGTCGACGAGGGTCGGCAGCCAGCGCCGTACAGCCGGCCAGCCGGGACCGGCTTGGTCGCCGCCCGGTTCGGGTCGATCGTGCAGGCGCGGGTGTAGGCGAACGGCTTGGAGGTCAGCCGGTGGGTGGGTACGTCGACGAACGCCGGGTCGCCGACATACGCGCCGCGGTCGGCGAAGGCGCGTGCCGACGACTCCAGGTACAGGTGCAGGGCGCGCGCTTGGCGCCCCTCCGACAGCCGGAAGTTGTCGAGGATGTTCAGCGCCTCGCCCACGGTGGTGCCGCCGGACGACGAGGGCGCCATGCCGTAGACATCGAGATTGCGGTAGCCGACGCGGGTGGGGCGTCGGTCGATGACGTCGTACGCCGCGAGGTCGCGCGTGGTCATCGTGCCAGGGGGGATGGGCAGGTCGGTGCGGCGTCGAGCGGGCGGGTCCTGCACCGTGCGGGCGATCTCGCGGGCCAGCCGGCCCCGGTAGAAGACACGGGTGCCCCTCTCGCGGATCAGGTCGTATGTGTCCGCCAGGTCTCGGTTGCGCAGCGTCGTGCCGACTGCCGGTGGCTTGCCGTCGCGCAGGAAGGTCCTCGCCGTCGAGGGGAAGGCGGAGAAGCGCTCCGCGTTGTCCTTCGTCTGCAGCCGGAACGTCCTGTCGACGGTGAACCCGTTGCGGGCCACCCGTGCAGCGGGGCGGAGCGCCTGCCTCAGCGACGTCTTGCCCCACCGGTCCAAGGCACGATCCCAGGTCGCGAGGGTGCCGGGCACACCCACCGAGACACCGCTGGTCACCAGGTCGGGGAAGAACAGGTAAGGCTCATCGGTCTCGGGGTCGATGAACGCGTCTCGGGTGATGCCGGCAGGTGCGGTCTCTCGACCGTCCAGGGTGGACACCCGGTTGGTGCGGGCGTTGTAGTAGACGAAGTAGCCACCGCCACCGATGCCTGCGCTGTAAGGCTCGGTGACGCCGAGCGCAGCAGCGGTCGCCACGGCGGCATCGGCGGCCGTACCCCCGGCCCGCAGGACGCGAACACCGATCCGGCTGGCCACGGGGTCGACCGAGGAGACCGCGCCACCGCGTCCGCGGGCAACCGCCTGCCGGTCGCCACCTCCAGGAGCCGACTGGTTCGTCGCCGGTGCCGGCTGCGCCTGGTCGGAGTCCGTCGCCGGGGAGGCTGATGCGGGACTGGATCCGAGCAGCGGAAGGGTCGAGGCCAGCAGGCCTGCGACGGTGGCGGCCGTGACTCGGCCTCGGGCGCTTGTCAGTCGACGACACGGTGGTCGCTCGAGATGGCTGTCAAGATGACGGTGGCGCATGGTTCCTCCCGGGTGGCAAGTTGGCTTCATCGGCAGGTACCCCCTCCCCGAGGACCTAACCGAAACCGTGCCACATGGCGGCGCCCCCGCCGTGAGGGCGGGGGCGCTTGCCTTGTGATGGTGTGGATGGTGCGCGTGGTGCGGGTGGTCAGCCGAGGCGGGCTTTGAGACCGTCGAGCTCGGTCCACAGCACGGTGGGGAGCTTGTCGCCGAACTTCTCGAACCACTCGGTGATCTGCGGGATCTCCTCGCGCCACTCCTCCGGGTCGACCGCGAGGGCGGTCTGGATGTCCTCGCGCGTCACATCGAGGCCCTCGAGGTCGAGGGAGTCCACGGTCGGGACATAGCCGATCGGGGTCTCGGCAGCGTCCGCCGTACCCTCGATCCTCCCGACGACCCACTTGAGGACACGGCCGTTCTCGCCGAAGCCTGGCCACAGGAAGCCGCCGTCGGAGTCGCGCCGGAACCAGTTGACGTAGAAGATGCGCGGCAGCATGGCGGCGTCGTGCTCCTTGCCGACATTGATCCAGTGGCTGAGGTAGTCGGCTGCGTCGTAGCCGATGAACGGCAGCATCGCCATCGGGTCACGGCGTACGACGCCGACGGCTCCGGTCGCGGCGGCGGTGGTCTCGGACGACAGCGTGGCGCCCATGAACGTGCCGTGCACCCAGTCACGGGCCTCGGTCACGAGCGGGATAGTCGTCTTGCGGCGACCGCCGAAGAGGATCGCGTCGATCGGGACGCCCTTGGGGTCGTCATACTCCGGCGCCAGGATCGGGCACTGCTTGATCGGCGTGCAGTAGCGGCTGTTGGGGTGGCTGGAGAGCTCATCGGAGTCGGGGGTCCAGTCCGCGCCCTTCCATGACGTGGCGTGCGCCGGGGTGTTCTCCATGCCCTCCCACCAGACGTCACCCTCGTCGGTGAGAGCGACGTTGGTGAACATCGAGTTGCCGATGTCGATGGTGCGCATGGCGTTGGGGTTGGTCTTCTCGTTGGTGCCGGGGGCGACCCCGAAGAAGCCGTACTCGGGGTTGACGGCGTAGAGGCGACCGTCGTCGCCGAACCGCATCCAGGCGATGTCGTCGCCGAGGGTCTCGACCTTCCAGCCGGGGATGGTCGGCGCAAGCATCGCCAGGTTGGTCTTGCCGCAGGCGCTGGGGAAGGCGGCGGCGACGTACTTGACGGTGCCGTGGGGGGAGCTGAGCTTGAGGATGAGCATGTGCTCGGCCATCCAGCCCTCGTCGCGAGCCTTCGCGGAGGCGATGCGCAGGGCGTAGCACTTCTTGCCGAGCAGGGCGTTGCCGCCGTAGCCGGAGCCATAGCTCCAGATCGTCCGCTCCTCAGGGAACTGGGTGATGTACTTGGTGTCGCTGCACGGCCAGGCGACGTCCTGCTGGCCCGGCTCGAGCGGGGCGCCCACGGAGTGCAGGCAGGGGACGTAGTCGGCGTCGAGCTCCTCCATCCGGCGCAGCACGTTCGTGCCCATCCGGGCCATGATGCGCATCGACGTGACGACGTACGCCGAGTCGGTGATCTCGACGCCGAACATCGGGTCGTCGGCCTCGAGGTGGCCCATCACGAAGGGGATGACGTACATCGTGCGCCCCCGCATCGAGCCCCGGTAGCGGTCGGTCATGAGCGCCTTCATCTCGTCCGGCGCCATCCAGTTGTTGGTCGGGCCGCAGTCGGACTCGTCGACCGAGCAGATGTAGGTGCGGTCCTCCACCCGTGCCACGTCGGAGGGGTCCGACGCGCACCAGAACGAGTTGGGCTTCTTGTCGGGGTTGAGCCGGACCAGGGTGCCGCTCGCCACAAGGTCATCGGTGAGGGTGGTCCACTCCTCGTCCGAGCCGTCACACCAGTGGACGCGGTCGGGCCTTGTGAGCTCAGCGATCTCGTCGACCCAAGCGGCCAGCTTGGCGTGCGTGGTGGGTTGGGACTCGTCTGCCGTGCCAACGGTGGTGGCGGTCTCGGCGGTCATCTCGACAGATTCCCTCTCGCGCATCGCGGTGGGTGTTCGCCACCGGCCGCCGCGCGGTCTGGCGGCGGAATCATGTGGAATTGGGCGCCCGCAGTCTTGTCCTGCGGACGGTGCCTGACACCGTACGCCGATGGGAGTATCCCGCGCGACCCGGGCCTCTAGTGAACCGCTTCACAGGCGCCCCCGGCCCTACCCTCCTGCGGCGTCTGCCTTGTCCAGTTCGGCCGGTGCCGTTTGGACGGCCGAACGGTACGCCGCCCGCCTGCTCCGCGGTGTCGCGGGCAGCGAGGGCCGTGCGGGGATTTCGAGTCGCTCGCGGGGGCACGCTAGACTCACTCGTCGCGTCTCGACGGCACTTCTGCCTGGCCGTCGGCGCGCAACCGGCGCTCGTAGCTCAACGGATAGAGCATCTGACTACGGATCAGAAGGTTGGGGGTTCGAATCCCTCCGAGCGCGCCCTGTTTCCCCAGGTCAACGGCTTCCCCGGCCACTGCCGTGAGTTCGGCCGGGGCGAATGACAGCAACGCCGAAAGCAACGCGGCGCAACTGCCCGAACGGGACCTTGCGTCAAGCGACTCACCACCACGGCGCCCCCGTCTCCGTGCTGCTCCACGGTTTCCCGCCACCTGCGAGAACTTCGCTGGCCGTGACCCGGAAGCCGCTGCCTGCAGGGCATGGTGGACGAGGAGTGGGCACACCGCCTGTCCGCCGAGCGGCTCCTCGCCGTACCGGAGACCCGCGGCGCTCGCAGGTCCAGCATTAGCAGGGCGGGCGTGTGCAGGGACCCGGACTTCATCCGGGAGTCGGTGGACGGCTCGCCGGCACCGGGTCCGTGCGTGTGCCCGGAGACCGGCCGCGATCGTCGCTCGACCAGGCTCAGTCGCCGAGGCGTTGACGCAGGCCGACGGCCCGGGCGTTGAGGTAGCGCTGCTCGGGAAGGCTGGTGGTCAAACGAGACGCGGTCACGTAGGCCGCGAGGGCATCGTTAGGCCGATCAGCCATCTCGAGCAGGTGTGCCCGCACGGCGTGCGTGCGGTGATGTCGGAACAGGGTCTCGTCCTCCAGCAGCGGCTCGACCAGGTCGAGACCGGCTTGAGGACCGTGCGCCATGGCCGCGGCGACCGCGAGGTTGAGGGTGACCAGAGGACTGGGTGCCAGGCGATCGAGCATGCGGTACAGCATGGTGATCTCGAGCCAGTCGGTGTCTGGCCACGTGGCCGCCTCCGCGTGGACGGCAGCGATGGCCGCTTGCAGCTGAAACGGCCCGACATCACCTCGGGCCAGGACGCTCTCGATGATCTCGACGCCCTCGCCGATCAGGGCACTATCCCACCGACGACGATCCTGGCGCTCCAGGGGTACGAGATCGCCGCGCTCGTCCGTGCGGGCAGCGGATCGAGCCTCGGTGAGCAGCATCAGCGCCAGCAGGCCCGCGGTCTCATCGTGCCCAGGCTGGCCAGCTCGCAGCTCCCGGGTCAGGCGGATGGCCTCTCGGGTGAGCGAAAGGTCCATGAGTCGGCCACCACGGCTGGTCGCGTACCCCTCGTTGAAGATCAGGTACAGGACGCGCAGCACCGCCTCCAGACGCTCGGGCAGCTCATCCGACGACGGTTCCTCGAACCGCACCTCCGTGGCACGCAGGGTGGCTTTGGCCCTGCTGATGCGCTGCGCCATCGTCGTCTCCGGCACGAGGAAGGCTGAGGCGATCTGGGCGGTCGTGAGGCCGCCGACGGCACGCAGGGTCAATGCCACCTGGGAGGCCCGCGTCAAGGTGGGGTCACAACACAGGACGAGCAGCTGCACGGTGTCGTCATGATCGGCACGGGCGGCAACCTCGGCCGCCGGTGCGTGGGTCCCGGGCTCCAGGCTGACGAACCGTCTCTCGCGATCGATCCTCGCCTGGTCGCTGCGCAACGCGTCGATCCTGCGTCGCGACGCGACCCGCAGCAACCAACCTCGGGGGCTGTCCGGCACGCCCGCTCCCGGCCACTCCAAGGACGCAGCGATCAGGGCCTCCTGCAGAGCGTCCTCGCAGCGATCGAAGTCGCTGTACCGGCGGACGAGCGCCCCGAGCACGTGCGGCGCCTCCAGACGCCACACGTGCTCGAAATCGGCTCGGGTCACTGTTCGTCGGCGCCCGGCCACATGGCGGGTCGGAGCTCGATGGTCTCGCCCGGACCGGCGAACTTCGTGGCGATCTCCTCGGCGCGTCCTGCGCTCTCGACGTCGATGAGGAAGAAGCCGGCGAGGTGCTCTTTGAACTCTGAGTACGGGCCGTCCGTTGCCAGCGCCTCTCCACCCTGCCATCGGTACAGCTTCGAGGTCGCCGGGTCACCGAGCGCCTCACCGCCGAGCAGCTCGCCGGCGGCCTGCATCTGCTCCAGAAGCGTGTCGAACTCCTTGTTCATCTGGTCGCGCTGCTTCTGCGGCAGCGCTTGGTGCTCCGCGACGTAGTCACCGGTCGGGTGGCCCCAGGGCTGTGGGTTGGAGTGGATGAGGATGACGTACTTCATGGTCTTCTCCTTCGTGTTCGTGTCTTGTGGCCTGCGGGCCCTATCACTGGTACGTCGGAGCCAGCCGGAGGATCTCGACACAGCCCCTCAGATCATGAGCGTTGGCTCCTCCCGCCAGGAGACCGGCCAGGCGTTTCTTTCCCAGGCCGCGGAGACGTCGGTGGTCTGGGAGTCGAGGAGCGCGATGATCGTTTCGTCGAGGATTCGGTCGTGCGTTGCCGACCGATGCCCGGTCGAGGTGGTGCAGGTCGGCTATCAGCCGCAGCAGAGCGAACACCGTTTCGGTAGGAACCTCGAGATCTATGTCGTCGAGCACGCTGTGGTCGCCGTAGGACTTGAGCAGCCGCTGCGCAGATATTGCGTTCTGAGTTCTCATACCTCCATGGTGAGACCTCGGCCCTGCTTCATAGTCAAGCCTGGGGACTCGGAAACCGCCTTCGTGCCCTTGAAGCCGCTCGCCAGCACCTCGCTGGGGTGCAGGTCTGAGCAGCTCAACAGGACACCTCGGCGGGTGTGGACGGGGCTCCCGGAACGTCGTACCGAAGCGATAACGTCGACGACATGGGGAAGAACAACAAGGCGCGGCGCGCCGCCAAGGCCAAGGATCGCCAGCGCGGCCAGGCGCGCACCGCACACCGGCGAGCATCGGAGCATTCCTTTCGCGCCGGGGCAGAACACGGCTTCGTTTTCAGCGACTCCGAGGCCGCAACCCACCTGTGGCTGGTTGCGGCCGGGGACCGTCGGCGCGGGGGCAGCCCCGACAAGGCGGTCTGGGCACGCCTCACAGCGCTACCGAGGCGGCTGTCTCTGCGGGCGGCCGAGACGCTCATCCTCGAGCACGTAGACGTCCTCTATGCGAATGGCTGGCAGCCGGCCGAACTCCTGCGGCAGGGTCGGCTCAATGGACTCAGCGCGTCGTGCGGGCGGATGGTCGCTCGGGTCATCGCGTGCGACGACGCGAGGCGTCGGGCGACTACCCTCGACGCCGCGTGGATCGCGCAAGTCGCGTCTCTCAACCTGCCCGGCGACAACGGGTCATCGGGTTGGCTGGACCGGTGGAGCGCGGGCGAGGGACCGAACGACCTGGACGTGATGACTGCGGTGCTCGAGACGTTCGCGGCGCTCCTGCGGCTGCCCGCACTCCAACCGCTGCTGCCGTCGCCGGGCCCTCCGGGTGGCCGCCCGCGCCAGATGGGTCCTGGCGCACGACGGGGAGGGGTTGCCGACCCGGTGCTCACCCGGGTCCGGAACCTTCTCGCCAAGGCGGAGTCCTCCACTTTCGAAGCCGAGGCGACGGCGTTCACCGCCAAGGCCCAGGAGCTGATCACCAGGCACGCCATCGACGTGGCGCTCTTGGAGGAGGGCAGCAGCGACCGCGCAGCTCCCGTTGAAACACGGGTGGCCATCGACCCGCCGTACGCCGACGCGAAGTCTCTGCTCGTCCAGACCGTGGCGGAGACGGGCAGCTGTCGGGCGGTGTCCATGCCGCACGTGCAGATGTCCACGTTGCTTGGCTTTCCAGCCGACGTCGATGCGGTGGAGCTGCTGTTCACGTCTTTGCTCGTGCAGGCGCAGCGCGCGATGAACCAGGCCGCGAAGGCGGCGCCACCGGGCACCCGAACGCGCACGCAGTCCTACCGCTCGGCGTTCCTGCTGGCGTATGCGCAACGAATCGGCGATCGGTTGCGTCAGACCAGAGCCGAGACCGTCGACGAAGCCACGCGGGAGACGGGAAAGGACATGCTTCCCGTCCTCGCGGATCGCTCCAGCGTGGTTGCCGCCCTCATGTCCGAACGCTTCGGAGACTTACAACAGGGTGCGGTCCGTGGCGGCTACGACAGCGCCGGATGGGCGGGCGGATACATGGCTGCCGAATCTGCCCAGCTCAGCTTCGCCGAGCTGTCTCACGGCCCTGAGACGGGCAGGGGGTGACTCAGCGCTGCCTCGGCCGCCGTACAGATCGGTCACCTCGGCGTACACGGGTCGTCTCGCTTATTGCCGCCTCAGACCGCGGAACCGCGCGATAGCCGGTGTCCGGTCAGGTGCTTGGCCGTGACCGCATCGGCCCGGTCGGTCATCCGGCCGGCCAGTGATCGACCTCGAGCTCCTCCATCGGGAAGTCCTTCGGGTTGCCCGTCGCCAGCGTCGCCCCGTGGATCAGCGTCGTGGCTGCAAGCAGACAATCGGCCTGCCAGAGCGTCACCCCACGGGCGGAGTACTCGCGCCGCCACGTGCCAGCCTGCCATCCGGCCCGGACGTCGATCGGCAGCACCACCAGGCCGGTGAACAGCCGACGGACGGCCTCGGTCTCTCTGGTTCGCAGCCCCCGCACGACCTCCTCGATATTGATGGCCGTTGTCGCCGGCACGTCACCGTGGTCGCGGAGCGCTGCAACCCTTGCCACCGCCGGACGGCGGCCCCGCAGGAAGTCGATCAGGACGGTCGAGTCGAGGACCCGCAGCACGAGCTCAGCCAGCGCGGCGGGCGTCGGCCCGGCGCTGGTTCTGGACCCAGGTCGCGGGGTCGACGTCCCACTCGTGACCGTGGCTCTCGATGGCGCCAGCCGCGGACTCGACGTCGGACCAGCGCAACTCCTGGCGGACCGCACGCTCGATCGCGCGCCGGACGAACGCGCTGCGCCCGCGGGGACCGGCGAGCTCGTCCACCTGCGCGACCAGCGTGTCGTCGAGTTCAATGTGCATACGCATGTGTTGAGGTTAGCACATGGCCGGCCGGTGTCAGGGCTGACGAGCGACGGCCTGACTCCCCACAGCCAGCTGACCGGCCCGACCCGCGACGCTGCCGGGACGAGGGGCAGCGGCAGCGGAAGGACTCGCGGTCAGTTGCTCGACCGTGCTCACGTCATTCCCGCTCTCCGCGTCTCGGCCCGGCCGAGTGCCTGGTTG
>Ga0136613_10000426_pt1 | contig 19411 bp, 15 predicted proteins | sample AntDrymUQ2722106_2_FD_106649 | JGI IMG/M metagenome (GOLD analysis project Ga0136613, IMG submission 106649) | Polar desert sand microbial communities from Dry Valleys, Antarctica - metaG UQ272 (21.06) | ecosystem: Environmental > Terrestrial > Soil > Desert | place: Antarctica: Dry Valley... | reverse complement strand
GGCGACGAGTACGGCGCACACGATCGCCGCCAGGGCAGCGCTCCAGCGGCGAGGGGTGGTCACACGAGCCACAGACGTGATCATGGTGGTCCTTTGGTCGTCCCCCCGAGGGTGGAGCCGGCCCGGGAAGAGGGGGCGTCGGCCGCGACGCGCTTCCCTGTTACCCTCGGTAAGGGGCCGCGCGACCTTGAGTCGACCGCAACCGCACTCTCCGCTGGGCTACCCCAGCCCAGCCGCCGACCAAGCCACCAAGAACCGACCGCACCTGGCAGCTCAAGCCGCATACTCGGGGTGTCCGGCGAGTTTGGTCAATCCCAGCGTGCTGGCCGGTGCGCCAGGTCGGCTCCCCGGGGGTTGGAGCCGGCCGGTCTACACTCGCCGCTGCCGCGAATCTGCCGCTCCACAGTCTGCCGAAGGCAACGCCGATGACCTCGCGCGCCTCATCGCGCTCGCAAGCCGCTGTGCACGGCCGTGCCGTCGCACGCGCAGGTGTCACCGGCGAGGGCGGGCAGCGGCAAGGTGCACAGACGGCGGTGGAGGACGGGGCTGCACCCGAAGGCGGCGTCGCGCAGCGCCCGCCAACCGCTGGCTGGCAGGTGACGTCCACCACGGTCCTGGTCGCCACCGTCGCCAGCAGCTCTGGTGGACCAGCGGCGCTACTGCCGTTTCGCGACGGCTGTGTGCTCGGACGGCTCGTGGATCAGTTGGGGCGCCACCGTACCCAGGACATCCACGTCGTCACTCGGCCCGAGTGGGAGGAGGCCATCCACGAGGCCGTGCCCGGCTCGCAGGTCCACCTGGCCAGGGGCGTCGAGGAGGTGTTCGGCACGATCGCGCGGATCGCCGAGACCGAGCCCGGCAGCGTGCTCCTCGTCAAGGCTGACGTCGTGATGCACGACAGCGCGCTTGACGGCCTCCTGCTCGATCCCCGCGTCGCCAGCGGCATCCTCACGTCGACCTCCTCCAGGTACCACAAGGACGGCACCGGCGTCCGGCTCCACCGCGGCCGCGTCGTATCCGCTGAATCGACCTACCACACCATCATCAGCCCCACGGCGGTCTTCCTTGGCGCGCTGAAGCTCAGCGACGATGACCGCCCGGCTCTGGCTCAGGTAGCGCGCGAACTGGCCGACCTGTGCGAGGGCGGGCTGCCCGAGCTGTGGGAGCCGAAGCTCGCGGCCAAGGCCAGGAGCTGGGGAACCGGCTTCTTCTCACGTTGGTCGGCGCAACAGGCGCTGGCAAGAGAGCTCGAACAGCTGGACGGGCTTGCACCATGGCTACCGGACCCGGCCGAGATCCGCGCCGACATCGCCGCGCAGTTCCGCCAATCTGTCCTGGACCGGGTGGAAGCGGCGCGCCACGACGCCGTTGGCCTCCTGCTTACCGGGCTGGTACGCAGCGGGACGGCGCTCAACTGCAGCTACCTGCGCAGCTTCTTCTGGGCCCGGCCGTTGTCGGACGACGAAGCAGCCACAGCCAGCTTGCAGATGTCGGCGATCAACGAGCGTCAGGTGCTACTGGATTCGGCGGTGAAGGCCAGCGACGGCTTCTTCACCACCTTCTTCGTCAGCCCCTACTCCAAGTACCTGGCCAGGTGGGCGGCCCGACGGGGCTTCACGCCCAACCAGGTCACCACCGTGTCCATGGCGCTTGGCATCGTCGCCGCACTCGCCTTCGCCAGTGGCAGTCGTGCGGGGCTGGTTGCCGGTGCGATCCTCCTGCAGGTGGCCTTCACCACGGATTGCGTCGACGGCCAGTTGGCCCGGTACACCCGAACGTTCTCCAAACTGGGCGCATGGCTGGATTCGGTCTTTGACCGCAGCAAGGAGTACGTGGTCTATGCCGGACTGTGCGTCGGTGCGATCAGGGCCGGCGACGACGCCACGATCTGGGCGCTTGCGGGGGCAGCGCTGGCCCTGCAGGTGTTCCGCCACAGCCTTGACTTCAGCTACGCGGCACACCAGCACCAGTCGATGACGGAGATGGAACGCGTCCCCCTGTGGCAAGCCGACGAGCGTCCCGAGACGCTGACGCGGGCGTGGAGGGCCACATTCGGCGCCAACGCTGCCGACGACATGGTGGACGACGAGGCTCATGAGGTCGCCGACGAGACCACCCTGCCCGACGAGACGGAAGCGGTCGCCGAGGACGCTGCCGGAGGCGTGCCCGCAGGCGTGGCCGCCAGTCCGGAAGGAGTCCAGGCCCGCAGTGAGGTGCTGCGAGCCATCGGAAGGGCCGGAATCCGGCTGTCGGTGCTGCTCGAGCGGCGATCGTGGATGAAGTGGGCCAAACGCAGCCTGGTACTGCCGATTGGCGAGCGGTTCGCTCTGATCTCCCTGACGGCGGCCCTGGCCGGCCCACGCGTCACCTTCACCGCGTTGCTGGCCTGGGGCAGCGTCGCCGCCCTGTACACGATGACCGGCCGCATCCTGCGGTCGTGGGCCTAGGGGCACGAGATGGAGTCGGCGCACCCTTACCGAGACGACGGGCCGCTGGCAGGGCTGTGGTCGCGGTGGCACGTCGGCGGCTCGTCACTGCTCCTGATGCTGCTGGCTGTGGCGTTGCTGTTCACCTGCCTGCGCCTCGACGGTGCCGACACGAGCTGGATCACCGTCGGCGGTGTGGCCCTGTTCGTGCTTGCCGCCGGTGCCTCGGCCGGTGCGCGCCCGGCTCCCCTCGTGCAGTGGTTGGTGCCGCCGTTGCTGCGGATCAGTGAGTATGGCTTGATCGTGTGGCTGGGCCTACGCAGCGGCACGGATGCGCTGGCGGTGGTCTACGGGCTGCTCGCGGCGTTGGCCTTTCACCACTACGACATCGTCTACCGCCTGCGTCATCAAAGCGCGCCGCCGCCGATGTGGGTGCGCTCGATCGGCGGCGGCTGGGGGCTGCGCACCCTCCTGCTGACCTTCGCCTCGCTGGCTGACGTGTTCGTGCCGGTGGCAGCGACGCTGGCCGTCTGGTGCGCGATGTTCTACGTCGCCGAAAGCGTCCACAGCTGGACGAAGGTCGCCCAAACAGAACGCCGTAACCTCGCCGGGCAGTGACCACTGGCGGCGACGATCAGGTGGTGTCGGTGCGTCGCCACTCGAGGAGGAACAGGCTGGCGTCGTCGCTGGTGGCGCCGCCCCGCTCACGCATGAGGGAGTGCGACAGGCGACGGACGGTCTCCTGGACGTGCAGTTCTTCGAGGCTGACGCGCCCGACCAGATCGATGAGGCGGTGCTGCCCGAAGCGCTCGCCGTCGGGCATGCGCTCTTCGATGACGCCGTCGGTGAACAGCAGCACACGGTCGTTCGGTTCCAGCTGCACCTCGCTGATCTGCGGCGCGGCCCCTCCGAAGCCGACCGGCAGGGTCGTCTCGCTGTTCAACGATCCCAGCACCCGCCGCCTGCGCAGCAGCAGTGGCGGGTGGTGGCCGGCGTTGACCCACGACAGGCGGCCCGTGGCGCAGTCCAGCTGGGCCATCTGGGCGGTGACGAACGTGTCCTCGCCGAACTGTTCCCCCACGGCGCTGTCCATCGCGGCGTACAGGTCGGCCAGCCCCACGCCTGCTCGGCGGGCGTGGCGGTACGCGCCGACCGACACCGTCGCCATGACTGCGGCGTTCAACCCGTGTCCCATCGCGTCGATGATCGCCGCGTGCAGGGTCTGGCCGTTGAGCGCGTAGTCGAAGCTGTCCCCGCCCACCTCGTAGGCAGGCTCAAGGATGCCGGCCACCGCAACCTGCGGGGTTTCCATCGTCAGCGGCGGCAGCAGATGCCACTGCATCTCGGCCTCCAGCCGCATCGGCCGCCGGCGGCGCGCGCGAAAGAAATGATCGGTGTACAGGCCCTTGGTGACCACCAAGCCCGCCGCCAGCCCCGCGAGCCAGCCAGCCAGCCGGCGGTCGGCGTCCCCGACGGCGCTCAGGGAGTAAGCCAGCACACCAACCCGGTCGCTGCCGTCCAGCATCGGCAGGAACAGCCGCACACCGTCGGGCTCCGGCCGCTCGACGGGAAGATCGCTGCTGAACGCGCGCCCGGCGAAGGAACCGTCGATGGGCTCGGAGCCGTTGTCCTCCAATCCTTTGCCGGGCAGTGGCACCAACGTCAGCTGGTCATAGTCCTGCAGGTAGATCGCAACGTCGCGGCCGCCGATGTTGGCGACTTCCTCGGCGATCAGCGGCACCACGAGCTCCGGGGGCGACCAGTGCGCCCGGTCGAGCAGGCCGCCCAACAGCCGTTCGCCGAGACCCTGCGGCCGGTGAGCAGCATGGTTTCGCACCACACCATCGAACGCTTCGTCTGTCTGCACGACGACGAGCATAGACGGCTCATGCGAGGCGCCGATTGGGCCGATCACACCCGCAGGACGCCGTCCACGACTCGTCGAGCAACCTCTTGCACCGGCTGCCGGTTGCTGCGGGCGGATGACCGCGGCCGCTCCAACGCCGTGTCGACCTCACTGCCGTCGCGTTCCGCGATCATGCCTTTGGCCTGTTCGACGACGACTCGCACGCTTGCCCGTCGGCTAGCAGCGACTGATAGAAGGGTTGGTCACCACTGTGTGACCTATCCTCCTTGTTGCCGTCGTACGCTTCGCGACCATGGACCTGACCGTGGAACAGGTGACCGTCGACTGCGCCGACCCGCAGCGGCTCGCGGCCTTCTGGGCAGCGGCCCTGGAAGGTACCGTCAGCGCCGACTGGGGCGAGTTCGTGGTGGTCTCCAGCGCGGTGCCGGGGCTGGCGCACCTTGGCTTCCAGCGGGCCGACGATCCCACGCCGGGAAAGAACCGGCTGCACATCGACTTTCAGACCGCCGACCGGACGAGCGAGGTGGCACGGCTGCAACAGCTGGGGGCCACCCAGGATGGCGAGGCCGCCGCACCCGGGATGGCCTGGACCCGGCTGCTCGACCCGGAAGGCAACGTCTTCTGCGTCTGCCAGCCGGACGGCAGCTAGCCGATCAGTCGTAGAAGAGGCGCTCGTGGACCCGGCGGACCCGGCGGGTCACGCGCAACAGATCCTCACTGAGCGCCTGGGCGCCGGGTCGGTCGTACCCGAGCATCCGCGCCACCCGTTCGAGGTCGGCTCCGGCGGCCGGCAGCCGTTCGCTGTCGCGCAATGCCGCCAGGTACAGGGCATTGCGCAGCCGCGTCAGGAACCGCCAGCCCTGCGTCAGCCACTCGGCGTCCGCGGCGCCGATCAGCCCGTCGCCGGCACACCCCTCCAGCGCGTCCAGGACCCCTGGCCGCCGGACTCGCGGCAAGCGGCCACCGTGGCGCAGCTGCAACAGCTGCACCGTCCACTCGATGTCGGACAGCCCGCCGGGACCCAGCTTGAGATCGGCACGGCGAGGTGACGGGCGGGTGCGCCGGACTCTCGAGTGACTCCCGCCGGCCCGTTCCCGCTCTACCCTGGCCCTCATCTGTCGCACCGCCGTCAAGCGGTCGGCCGGAACCGGCAAGGCGTAGACGAGGTCGGTCAGCGACCCCACCAGGGCCTCGCCAAGCGATCGGTCGCCGGCGACGTGGCGGGCCTGGGTCAACGCCTGCAGCTCCCACGGCTCGGCCCAGCGCTGGTAGTAGCCGCGATAGGACGCCAGGGTGCGCACCAGAGGGCCGTCCTTGCCCTCCGGTCGCAGGTTGACGTCCACCTTGAAGGCCTGCCCCTCGGGGGTGATGCCCGACAGCAGCCGCAGCAGTTGCTCGGCGGCGCGCTCAGCGTCCAGCCGGGCCTCGGCGGGCTCGGCGACCAGCAGCACATCCAGGTCACTGGCGTAGCCGAGCTCCCTGCCACCGAGCTTGCCCAGCCCGACGACGGCCAGCGAAACGCCGTCAGGGACCACCAGCTCGACCGCCGCCTGCAGGCACGCCTCGGCCACCCCCGACAGTTCGGCGGCGACGTCGACCACGTCGGCCATCCCCGCCAGATCACGCACGGCCGTGCGCGTGACCTCCCGGCGGCGCAGCCGCCGCAATGCCTCGGCCGCCTCGTCGGTGTCGTGGCCTCGCCGCAACAATCCCTCGGCCAGCCGGGCGTAGGCCGCACCATCGCGCCGCTGCACCAGCACCGTGAGGTCGCTCAACGCCCCGATCACCTCGGGTTGCCGCTCCAGCCACGAGCCGACCAACGGACTCGCGCCCAGCACCTGCGCCAGCAGGTCGGCCACCGGAGGGTTGTCACGCAACGTTCGCAGCAGCTCCGGAGCCTCCCCTGCGCGATCGGTCAGCGATCGCAGCGCCCCCAGACCACCGCCAGGGTCAGGGGCCGACGCCAGCGTCGGCAGCAACGCGGGCAGCGCGATCTGCAGCATCCGGGCCCTGCGGGTCACCCCGCTGACCATCGCCTCCAGGTGCGCGACTGCTTGCCGAGGGTCGTCGAAGCCGAGCGCGACCAGCCGCTCGCTCACCGCGACCTCGTCGAGCCGGCTGCCGGAGCCGGGCAGCAGCTGCTCCACCGCCGACAGCTCGGCGAAGCGCGACAGCAGCGGTCGGTAGAACAGCTTGGCGTGCAGCGTGCGAACCAGGCCCTGCACCCGCCGCAGCTCGGTGTCGAAGCGGTCGAGCGCGTCCGCTCCCGCAAATCCCATCGACCGGGCCAGGCGCCGTCGTTCGTCGGCGCGCTGCGGCAGCATGTGGGTCCGGCGCAGGCGCACCAGCTGCAGGCGATGCTCGACCGTGCGCAGGAACACGTAGGCCTCGGCGAAGGCGGCGGCATCCCAGCGGCCCACGTAGCCGCCGGCGGCCAGGGCGGCCAGAGCGGCCAGCGTGCCGGGACTGCGCAGGCTCGGGTCGTGGCGGCCGTGCACCAGCTGCAACAGCTGTACCGCGAACTCGATGTCGCGCAGCCCACCCGGGGCGAGCTTGACCTGCCGGTGGCCGGCGCGGACGACCGAGGCGGAGCGTTCGACCACGGCCTTGAGCCGCTGAATCTCCTCGACGGCCTCGCCGTTGAGGCGGTCGGGCCAGACGAACGGCTCGGCCATCGCCATGAACGCCGCACCGACGGCGTCGTCTCCGGCGATCGGGCGCGCCTTGAGCAGGGCCTGGAACTCCCAGGTCTTGGCCCAGCGCTGGTAGTAGGCGCGGTAGGCGTCAAGCGACCGCACCAGCGGGCCATCACGACCCTCCGGTCGCAGGTTCGGATCCACCTCGTAGGCCCGACCAGCCGGCGTCACCTCCCCCATCAGCCGCAGCAGGTCGGTGACGGTGCGGGTCGCGACGGCCACATCCCCATCGGCGACGAAGATCACGTCGACGTCGGAGACGTAGTTCAGCTCACGGCCACCGAGCTTGCCCAGGGCGATGACCGACACCCGCGCTCGCTGGTCGGCGACGTGGTGGAGCGCGGCGGCCAGCACACCGTCGGCCAGGTCGGCCAGCTCACCGGCGGCACCGAGGCCGGGTGCCAGGCCCAGCCCGTCGCGCGCGGCCACGTTGAGCAGACCCAACCGCTGCACGCTGGCCAGCGCAGCGGCCGGGGAGCTCTGCTCGCGCGCCAATCGCCGCTCGCAACGGTCGCGCACCTCGCCCGCCGGCCAGGCCACCAGGTCACCCGTCAACACCTCCAGCGCCTCGTCGCTGGCGGCGAGGGTCTCCCCGAGGACCTCTGACATCCCTGCCACCACGACCAGCCGCCGCAGCCCCTCGCCGTCCAGCGCCGCCCGCCCCTGGGGGTTGCGCTCGGCCAGACGCTGCAGCGCCGCGGCAGCCCGTTCGGGGTTGGCGCTGGCCGCCAGTGCCTCGGCGACCTCGTCGGTCATCGTCGCTACAGCGTCGGCAGGTAGCGCGCCAGCTCGAAGGGCGTGACCTGCGAGCGGTACTCGTCCCACTCGACGCGCTTGTTGCGCAAGAAGTACTCGAAGACGTGCTCGCCGAGCGCCTCGGCGACCAGTTCGGAATCCTCCATCTCGCGCAGGGCCTCGTCGAGATTGTGCGGCAGGCTGCCGATCCCGGCCGCACGGCGCTCGGCGTCGGTCATCTCGTAGATGTTGTCCTCGGCCTCCGGCGGCAGCTCGTAGTCCTTGGTGATGCCGCGCAGGCCGGCCGCCAGGATCACCGAGAACGCCAGGTACGGGTTGCACGCCGGGTCCGGTGCCCGGAACTCGACGCGGGTCGACGCGCCCTTGCGAGGCTTGTACATCGGTATCCGCACCATCGACGAGCGGTTGTGCCGGCCCCAGGACACGAACACGGGAGCCTCGAACCCGGGTACCAGCCGCTTGTAGGAGTTGACCCACTGGCAGCAGACGGCCGCGATCTCCCGGGCGTGCACCAGAAGGCCGGCGATGAACTGCTTGGCCGTTGTCGATAGGTGATAGCGGTCACCCGCGTCGAAGAAGGCGTTGCGATCGCCGTCGAACAGCGACACGTGCGTATGCATGGCGCTGCCCCAGTGAGCGGCGAGCGGCTTGGGCATGAACGTGGCGTAGATGCCCCGGCGCAACGCAACCTCCTTGATCACCAGGCGATAGGTCATCAGGTTGTCGGCCATCGTCAGCGCGTCGGCGTACCGCAGATCGATTTCGTGCTGGCTGGGGGCGACCTCGTGGTGGGAGTACTCCACCGAGATGCCCATCGCCTCAAGGGTCTCGATCGCCTCACGCCGGAAGTCCTGCTGCACGTCCATCGGCGTCAGGTCGAAATAGCTCCCCGAGTCAAGGGGGGTGGGGTCCTGCGGCCCCTTGAACAGGAAGAACTCCATCTCGGGATGGACGTAGAAGCTGAAGCCCATCTCCGCTGCCTTGGCCATATTCCGCCGCAGGACCTGGCGCGGATCCGCCGTGAACGGCTCACCCTGCGGAGTGCGGATGTCGCAGAACATCCGTGCCAGGGCGCCGCTGCCTCGCCACGGCAGCACCTGGAAGGTCGCCGCGTCGGGCACCGCCAGCATGTCGGACTCTTGGACACGCGCGAACCCGTCGACCGCGGACCCGTCAAAGCCGATGCCCTCGGTGAAGGCGCCCTCAAGCTCGGAGGAGGTGACCGCGACGGACTTGAGCATGCCAAGCACGTCGGTGAACCACAGCCGCACGAAACGGATGTCGCGTTCTTCGACGGTGCGTAGGACGTACTCCTGCTGCCTGTCCACGTCGGTCTCCGCTCCTCCTCGTCACCGGCGTCGGGAGCCGCAACGATGATGGCAGAAGATATCGCGTGATCGGTACGATCCGGGCGCCGGGCAGTTAGTTGCTGCCGTTCGTCCGGCGGCTTGATCACCGAGGAGCACGATGCGCCTGGCTATGGCTCAGCTCAACCCGATGGTTGGTGACATCGCCGCCAACGCCACCACGGTGCGCAAGGCGTATGGCGACGGGCTGCGGGCCGGCGCCGACCTGGTGGCGACTCCCGAGCTGGTCCTGACCGGCTACCCACCCGAGGACCTCGTCGGCAAGGCAGGCTTCGTCGAGGCCTGCCAGCGGGCCCTCGAAGACGTGGCGGCGGCGACCCATGACATTCCGCTGGTCGTCGGCTTCGTCGAGAAGTTCTCCGACGGTTTGGCCAACGCGGCAGCGGTCTGCCGCGACGGTCGCGTCGAAGCCGTCTACCGCAAGCAGCGCCTGCCCAACTACGGCGTGTTCGACGAGGCTCGCTACTTCCGCCCCGGCCGTGACCCGCTGGTCATCCAGGCGGGCGGCGTCGCCGTCGGCATCACCATCTGCGAGGACCTGTGGGGCCAGGGTGGGCCGCCGGCCCAGGCTTGTGCGGCCGGCGCCAAGCTGCTGGTCAACATCAACGCCAGCCCCTACCACCGCGGCAAGCGGGCCGAGCGCGAGGCGCTGGGGCGCCACCACGCCACCGCCTGCGGGGCGTGGCTGGCGTACCTCAACGCCGTCGGTGGTCAGGACGAAGTGGTGTTCGACGGTGACTCCTTCGTGCTGGACCCGATCGGCGAGGTCGTCGCCAGGGGGGCCCAGTTCAGCCCAGCGCTGTTCGTCGCCGACATCGAGGTTGCAGGGGGTGGCGCGGCGGGGGCCGCAACGGCGTCCGAGCCCGCTTCTTCCGAGTCCGCTGTGATGGGGGAGCCTCGGCTCGACGAGCTGGCCGAGATCTACGCCGCGCTGGCGCTGGCCACCGGCGACTACGTGCGCAAGAACGGCTTCGATCGCGCGCTGGTGGGTCTGTCGGGCGGCGTGGACTCGGCGCTGGTCGCGACCATCGCGGCCGACGCGCTAGGCGCCGACGCCGTCACCGGGGTGGCCATGCCGTCGCCGTACTCCTCGCCGGCCTCCCTGGTCGACGCCAAGGCCTTGGCCGCGAACCTGGGCATCGGCTGGTTGGAGCTGGGGATCGAGCCGGTGATGCGGGCGTTCGACGAAGTGCTGCGCGAGCCGTTCGCCGGGACCGACCCAGGGGTGGCCGAGGAGAACCTGCAGTCGCGGATCCGAGGCACGCTGCTCATGGCCCTGTCCAACAAGAGCGGGGACCTGTCCTCATGCAGCGAAGCGGTAGGACACAAATCCATCGTCCTGGCGACGGGCAACAAGAGCGAGTACGCCGTTGGCTACTCGACGCTGTACGGCGACATGGCCGGGGGGTTCGCGGTCATCAAGGACGTGTCCAAGACCCTGGTGTACCAGCTGTGCCACCACCGCAACGCCGCCGCCGGCGGCCCGCTGATCCCTCCCGCCATCCTGGACAAGGCCCCCACCGCCGAACTCCGCCCGGACCAGCGCGACACCGACAGCCTGCCGCCGTACGACGAGTTGGACCCCATCTTGGAGGCCTACGTCGAGCAGGATCGCTCCGTGCGGCAGATCGTGGCCGAAGGCCACGACGTCGCCACGGTCCGGCGGGTGATCGCCCTCGTGGACCGTGCCGAGTACAAGCGCCGTCAGGCCGCCCCGGGCGTGAAGATCACACCCCGGGCGTTCGGTAAGGATCGCCGGCTGCCGATCACCCAGGCCTGGTCCGGCTGACGACTGGGACCTCAAGGTCGACCGCGACGTCGCCAAGGGCAACGGGACGACCCAGGTGATAGCCCTGGGCGAAGCGCACGCCCAGGAAGCGCAGCGCATCAACCTCGCGTTGGGTCTCCACCCCCTCGGCGACGACCTCGGCGCCCAGGGCAGAAGCGAACGCGGTGAGGGTGTAGCCCAGAGCGCGCAGCAGGCTGTCATTGTCGATCTCGTGCACCAGGCTGGTGTCGAGCTTGACGATGTCCGGTGACAGCTTCAGCACGTGGCGGAAGCTGGCGAACCCCGACCCGGCGTCGTCCACGGCCAGGCGCAGGCCCTCCTTCCGCAGCGGAGCCAACCGCCGATTCAACGCTTCGTAATCCGCGACGCGCTCGTGCTCGGTGATCTCCAGGACCAGGCGCTGCAGCGGTACGGGGGCCAGGACGTCGGCCAGCAACGGTGACGCGGCGACCAGAGGCGAGACGTTGACCGACAGATACAGCGATGGGGGAAGGTCGGGCAGGACGGTGAGCGCCTGACGGATCGCCATCATCTCCAGGTCGACACCCAAACCCACGGCAGTGGCCTCGGCGAACCACCGGTCCGGCCCGCGCAGCGGAGGACCGGTGAACCGGGCGAGCACTTCCAGACCGACTACCGACTCATCGGTCAGGTCGATGATGGGTTGAAAGGCCAACGGGATCCGCCCGGACGCCAGGACGGTCCGGATGCGCTCGACCCTCGTCCGCCAGGCCCCTTGGGTGCGCTCCCACCACCCCAGCTGCTCACTCAGCAACTTGGTGACCAGTTGGTACAGCTGCGTCGGGTAGTCGTCGCCGTCGTGTTGCCGGGTGAAGCGCAGCACGCCCATGTCCTCGCCGTCGGGACCGGGCAGGGCGATGTCGACGCTGTCGGGATCCAGCGATGAGCCTGGCGGCAGGTAGGTCACCTCGGTGGCCAGTGCCTCCGATGCCAGCATGCACAGGCGGGTGGCGGCGGCTCGCCGTTCGGTGGCGTCGAGCACGGCGGCGATGTCGGCGCCAAGACCCTGCGCACCTTCCCACCCCATGCTCGCTCCTCAGCTCACGGCCAGGTGACGCCCGGTGGGATCACCAAAGACCAGCACTCCTCCCCCCGTAGACCACCCGGCACAACGGGCGTATCGTGCAACAACGGTCACAACCATAAGACTTCAACGCGGTCACCTCATGTCCTGTCCTACCGGCCGCAAAGTTTCGCGGCGCAGCAGCATGGTCACCGGGCCGTCGGCCACCAGGTCGATCAGCATGTGCGCGCCGAATACGCCCTTGGCCACCGGAACCGTGATCGCCGCGCAGTACGCCTCGTAGAGGCGCTGGCCGTCCGCGGGGTCGGCAGCGCCGACGAACGAGGGCCGGCGGCCGCGGGTGACGTCTCCGTACAGCGTGAACTGGCTGACGGCCAGCACGGCGCCACCGACGTCAGCCACTGACCGGTTCATCCTGCCGGCGGCGTCGCCGAACACCCGCAGCGCCACCGTCTTGGACGCCAGCCAGGCGGCATCGGCCTCGGTGGAGTGCCGGCCCACCCCGACCAGGGCGAGCAAGCCCGGCCCGATCCGCCCGCTGACGTCACCTGCGACGGTGACGGCCGCTCGCTGTACACGCTGGATGACCACCTGCATGGGTATCCTTTCGAGATCGTCGCCGCTGGACCCGCTGGAGTGACCGCACGACGGTCACCGGGCCGGCAGGCAGGAGTGTGGTCGTCATGAGCGTGCTCAGCCAGCAACGCCTGTCCTCGAGTAGCGAAGCGGTAGGACGGCAAAGACCGGTCGCGATCCAGGACATCCAGGATTACAAGACGCGTGGCGAGCGCTTCCTGATGCTCACCGCCTACGACTACCCCACCGCACAGATCCTGGACCAGGCCGGCCTGCCGCTGCTGCTCGTCGGTGACTCGGTGGGCAACAACGTGCTGGGCTATCCCTCCACCGTGCCCGTCACCCTTGACGAGATGGTCCACCACGCGGCGGCCGTGTGCCGGGGTGCCTCCCGTGCCCTTGTCGTCGGTGATCTGCCGTTCATGAGCTACCAGGCGTCGCCGGAGGACGGCATGCGAGCCGCCGGGCGCCTGCTCAAGGAGGCCGGCGTGACCGCCGTCAAGCTGGAGGGCGGGGTGCGCTGCGCCGGGCTGGTCGCCCGCCTGGTTGACGCCGGCATACCGGTGATGGGCCACATCGGCCTGACGCCCCAAAGCGTCAACATGTTGGGCTACCGGGTCCAGGGCCGCCAAGCCGAGGGTGCCGACCGCCTGCTGGACGACGCGGTCGCTCTGGCCGGCGCGGGGGCCTTCTCCATCGTGGTGGAGGCGGTGCCGGCCGAGGTCGGCAAACGCATCACCGAGGCCGTCGACGTGCCGACCATCGGCATCGGCGCGGGCCCCCACACCGACGGCCAGGTGCTGGTCATCAACGATGTGCTCGGCCTCAACGCCGGTCGCAACCCCCGCTTCGCCAAGGCCTATGCCGACCTGCGCAGCGTCATCACCGACGCGGTCAAGAGCCTGTCAGCCGAGGTCGCCTCCGGCGACTACCCAGGCCCGGAGCACAGCTACTAGCGGGCGGTGGCCCCGGCGTCGCGTTCACCGGCCACCGCCGTCGCCAGCGTGGCGAAGGTTCGCAGCGCCTTGGCGGTGCGATGACCGTGCCACGTCAGCAGTTCGCCGTCGACGAAGCGGTACGGCACGGAGCCAAGGAGTCCGTGCACCGCGGGAAGGTCGTCCTCGCCGAAGGCGTAGGGCTCGCTGGGCAGCAGCACCACTTCGGGCGCCAGCACCAGTGCCGGGTCGAGCCGGGGGTAACGGTCCTGCCAACCGGCCAGCACGTTGACCAGCCCGCAGCGCTGCAGCAGGTCGTCGGCATAGGTGTCCGGTCCCAGCCCCATCCACGGCTTGCGCCAGATCAGGGTGAGCGCGGCGACCGGCCGGGCAGGTCGTCGTGAGCCGACATCGGCGACGGCGACCTCCAGCTCGTCGACCAGCGACGTGGCGTCCGCACCGATCAACTCCGCCAGCTCGCCCAGGAGCTCGGCGACGTCTGGCACGGTCTTGGGATAGGTGACCAGCACGCGCAGGCCGGCGGCCCGCAGCGCGTCCAGGTCGGCCGCCCGGTTCTCCTCGGCGTTGGCGACGACCACGTCCGGCGCCAGCCGCACGATCTCGTCGACGGCAGGGTTCTTGGTCCCGCCGACGCGGCGGGCCATGGGCGGAGCCCCGCACACGCAGTAGTCGGTGACGCCGACGACCGCGTCGCCGGCCCCCAGGACCGCCAGCGTGTCGGTGACACTGGGTACCAACGAGACGATCCTCATCGTTCGCGCGTCGGGACGTACTCCCCCCGCTCGACGCAGCGAGCGAGCACGAACAGGTAGTCCGACAGCCGGTTGAGGTAGCGCACGATGAGGTCGTCGGGCAACAGGCCGGTACGGCGCATGGCCACGGTCGCCCGCTCCGCACGGCGGATGATGGTGCGCGCCAGGTCGATCGCCGCCCCGGCCGGCTGCTGTCCCGGGACGACGAACTCACCGGGCAGCGGATGCTGCTCGACGAGCTCGTCGATGCCTTCCTCGAGCCGGTCGACCATCGCGGGTGTGACGCGCGACACCTCGTCGTCCAGCTGCGCCCAGTGATCGGTGTGGGTGGCCAGCTGCGCACCCACGACGAACAGCTGGCGCTGCGTGGCCAAGACCAAGTCGTGCCAGCGACCGTCCAGCTGCGCGCGCGCCATGCCCAGCGCGGACACCGCCTCGTCGACGGTGCCGTAGGCGTCGGTGCGCAGGTCGTCCTTGTCCACCCGACCCCCGTACAGCAGGCCGGTGGTCCCGTCGTCGCCGCGCTTGGTGTACACCTTCATGCTTTGTGTCCTACCGCTTCGCTCCATGAGCACGCGCTTCGCGCTCCCCGGTCGCCAGGTTCAGCCCGGGGAATCGGATGCTGGTGTGCCCGTGGTAGCGCTGGTTGACCGACATCAGCAGGGGGGTCAAGCCCTCCAGGCTACGGGCCAGTTGCAGCGGCCCAGCATGGAATGCGCGCAGTCCCTTGACGGCGTCGCACAACTCGACGGCAGCGGCAGCGGCGGCGGCGTCGTCGGAGCACAGCGGCACGTCCATCTCCAGGACGGTGTCCAGCTTGAGAAGGCTCGGCGCGGGCACCCACTGCAATCCGGCCACGATGCGCGCATCGCCCAACAGGGCCTGACACTGCTCGGCGGCCGAGCCCTCGGGCACGTCCAACGGGCGCGGCCCAGCCGCGTCCACGACCAGCGGCACCACCGCCGACACCACCGGCTTGCCGGCGGTCTGCGCACCGAGGCCGCGCAGCACCTGGGCCTGGCCGCGGTAGGGCACGACAATCACGACGATATCGGCGGCGGCACAGGCGGCCGCGTTGGTCACCGGACGAACGTTGGCGCCGAGACCTGCCGCGACCCCCTCCGCACGCTCGACGTGGCGCGAACCCAGCCACACCTCGTGACCCGCGCTGGCCAACCGCAGCGCCAGTCCCCGCCCCAGCTTCCCGGTCCCGCCGACCAGGCCGACCCGCATCATCTTCGCCCTACCGCGTTGCTCCATGAGAACAGCCGGCACGGCGTCATGCGGCGCCCTTGTCGGACTGCTCGTGGATCGCGTCCTTGACCGACTCAGGCATGCGGGTCACCGTGGCCTTGCCGCGTAGGCGCGCCGCCTGCTCGGGCGGCAGCGCTCGGCGCACGGCGTCGAGGGCCTCCTGGCCGGTCAACGATTCGCGCTCCACCAGCTCGTCGGCCATCGCCTCCAAGCCGGCCCGCAGCTCGGAAAAGTCCTTGACGACCGCGTCGAGAGACTCGCCGAGGATCCGGCGGACCTCGGCGTCGATGATCTCCGCGGTCTTGTCGGAGTACTCGTGGCCCCGGCTGAGCTCCTCACCCAGGAAGACCTGCTGCTCGGCCCCGAAGGCGATCGGCCCGAGCGCGTCGGTCATGCCGAACTCCTTGACGATCGCCGTGGCGAGCTTGGTGGCCTGGACCAGATCGTGCTGCCCACCGGTCGTCGGTTGACCGAGGACGACCAGCTCGGCCGCGCGGCCACCGAGCATCACCTTCAGCCGGGCGTCCAGCCAGGTACGCAGGTAGATGTGGCGCTCGTCGATGGGCAGCTGGGTGGTCACGCCCAGCGCCATCCCCACGGGCAGCACCGTCACCTTGTAGACCGGGTCGGCTTCCTCTTCCAGGAACGCCGCCAAGGCGTGACCACCCTCGTGGTAGGCCACCGCGCGCTTCTCGGCCTCGCCCAGGCGCAGCGCCGCGCGCTCACGGCCGATGGTGTGGCGCTCGCGTGCCTGCTCGAGATCGCGCATGCGGATCAGGTCGGAATCCGAACGCACGGCGATGAGCGCGGCCTCGTTGATCAGGTTCTTGAGGTCCGCGCCGGCCATGCCCGGGGTGCCGCGCGCGAGGTTGCGCAGGTCCACGTCATCGTCGATCGGCTTGCCCTTGGCGTGGACGATCAAGATCTCCTCGCGCTCATCCAAGGTCGGCAGTGGCACCACGATCTGGCGGTCGAAGCGGCCGGGCCGCTGCAGCGCGGGGTCCAGCACGTCGGGACGGTTGGTGGCGGCCATGATCACGACACCCTCGGAGCCACCGAAGCCGTCGATCTCGCCCAGCAGCTGGTTGAGCGTCTGCTCGCGCTCGTCGTGGCCGCCGCCGAGGCCGGCCCCGCGCTTGCGGCCGATGGAGTCCAGCTCGTCGATGAAGATGATGCAGGGGGCGTTGGCTCGGGCGGTTTTGAACAGGTCGCGCACCCGGCTGGCGCCGACGCCGACGAACATCTCCATGAAGTCCGAGCCCGTCACGGTGATGAACGGCACGCCGGCCTCGCCGGCGGTGGCGCGAGCTAGCAGCGTCTTACCGGTGCCGGGAGGACCGACCAGCAGCATGCCCTTCGGCACCTCGGCGCCGGCCTTGCGGAAGCGGTCGGGCTCGCGCAGGAAGCTCACCACTTCCTGCACCTCCTCCTTGACCTCGGCGTAGCCGGCGACGTCGGCGAAGCGGGTGTTGGGCTCGTGCGGCTTGTACAGCTTGGCGGTGGACTTGCCGATCTGTGTCAGCCCACCCATCTGTCCGCGTGTCTGGCGGCTCATCCACCAGAAGAAGCCGACGAACAGCAGCAGCGGAAAGGCGAAGCTGAGCAGCAGCGCGGCCAGTCCCCCACCGGTGTCAGGGCGGGCGGTGATCGCGACGTCGTTGTCGCGCAGGAAGGGCTCGACGCCGTTGCTGCCCACGTAGCCTTCCGGCGGCAGGGTGGTGGCGAACACCTCCCCGTCGGTGAACTCGCCCTCCACCGACTGGCCGGTGATGGTGACCTCCGCCACCCGTCCCTCGGTCACCGCCTGGCGGAACTCGGTGTAGGTGGTCTGCTCCCCGGACCCGCTCAGGCCGCTGACGAACCAGACCAGCAGCACCACGGCTACCACCGCCGTGAGCAGTCGCGTGCGTTTGATGCGGTCCACCATCGTTCCTAACCACCGAAGGGTATTGGGGTCCACGGTACCCCTGCCCTGTGACGGACACCTCGGCGCCCCGGCACCATTGCCGAGGCTTTACCCTGTCCGCCGTGAAGCGGATCAAGCCGGGGCCCGGACAGGAGTCGGTGTGGGACTACCCACGCCCACCGCGGCTTGAGCCCAACGCTCGCCGCCTCCGCGTTGTCCTCGGGGGCCTGACCGTGGCCGACTCTCATGCTGGCTGGCGGGTGTTGGAGACCAGCCACCCGCCCGTCTACTACCTGCCGCGAGCGGCGTTCAGGCAGTGCCGAATCACCGATACGGCCAGCACCACGTTCTGCGAGTTCAAGGGCCGCGCGACGTACGCCACCCTCGAAGCCGGAGGGCGCGTGGAAGGCGACGCAGCCTGGTTCTACGCCAGCCCCTCTGCCGGTTTCGAGCCGCTGCAAGATCATCTGGCCGTCTATCCGGGGCGTATGGACGCCTGCTTCGTCGACGGCGAGCAGGTGAACCCACAGGCGGGCGACTTCTACGGGGGATGGATCACCAGCTCGGTGGTGGGACCGTTCAAGGGAGGCGCCGGCACGTGGGGCTGGTAGCCCGCGCTCAACGCAACCGCAGGCGGGTAGCGCCGCCAGACCCGTCCGTTCGGCGGTGTGCATTACGCTGAGTCGGGCTCCAGCGTTCGAAGGCCGAAGGACACCGTGCCGCTATCGTCACCATCGCCGAGTACCGACTACCGCCGCGCCGACGAGGTCGGGGTCTTCAACGGGTTACGGCAACGCGACCCCTTGGCCCTGGCCGAGGCCTACCACCGCACGGTGCCCGCCGCCTACGCCTGCGCGCACCGGCTCCTGGGATCGTCGGACGACGTGGAAGGGCTGCTGCGAACCGTCTACGCCGAGCTGTGGGCGTCGCCGCCTGACGGCGCCGGTCTGGAGGGCTGGGTCCGTGCCCGCTGCTTCGACCTGGCCGCGGAGGACCTGCGCAGCCGTGGCGTCGGGCCGACCTCGCCGTCGGCGGCGAGCTTGCTGCCCGACCTCCCGACGCCTGCCGACGGCTATCTCGACGCCGCGGAGCGCGGTCTGGCCGAGCTCGACTCCGAGCAGCGCGACGCGGTGCTGCGCGCCCACGACCAGGGAGTCCCAAGCGCCCAGCAGCCGGCGGAGGATGCCGCCGCGGCGTTGCGCTCGGGCCTGGTCGCGCTGGCCGGTCAACCACCCGAGCGCGCCACCGGCGACGGCTGTGAGGACCTGCCCGACCTCGCCGACTGGGTGCTGGGGCTGCTGGCACCCGACCGTGCGGCGCAGGTCGAAGCCGCCGTCGCCTCCTCGCCGGGATGCGGGGACATCGCCCAGGTGCTACGCGCCGGCCGGCGGCGCATCGAGGGCTTGCCCATCACCCCGGACATGAGCCTGCGTGTCGTGGCCGTGGTACTTACCGACGACGCTGGCGGCGGCCCCGGGCGCCCAACGAACGAGATCGACCACCTGCTGGCTCACGTCGCGGCCACGGCCTCGGCGCCCGAGGGTGACGAGAACCCCCTGCCATCCGCGCTGGACCAGCCCGCCAGCGAGGAGCTGGCGGCGGCGGCCGCGCCGGACACGGGCAGCGCGGTCAAGCCCGCATCAGGACCGGCTGCGACGTCTGACGCCGCGCCACCGGAGGTCCCGGTGGACAGGGCTACCTCGACCACGGCGACCCAAGGCCCGGCAGGGTCCAAGCCGCTGCCGGCATCGCTGCGCCAGGAACTCGATGGTGCCGCTGGTGACAACCAGGCCATGGCCGGCGCGCCAAACCAGCCGGACCGCGATGACGACGGCGGCGGCCGCGCGCCGGGCGGCCGTAGGACGTCGGGCGGTGGTAGGACGTCGGGCGGCGGTAAGACGTCAGGCGGCCGTAGGACGTCAGGCGGCGGTAGGACGTCGGCGTCGGGCGAGACCGCGGCGTCGGGCGAGACCGCGGCGTCGGGCGAGACCGCGGCGTCGGGCGAGACCGCGGCGTCGGGC
>Ga0136613_10000425_pt1 | contig 19421 bp, 18 predicted proteins | sample AntDrymUQ2722106_2_FD_106649 | JGI IMG/M metagenome (GOLD analysis project Ga0136613, IMG submission 106649) | Polar desert sand microbial communities from Dry Valleys, Antarctica - metaG UQ272 (21.06) | ecosystem: Environmental > Terrestrial > Soil > Desert | place: Antarctica: Dry Valley... | reverse complement strand
TCGAGAAGACCCGCAGCGAAGAGCAGCGAGATCCCGACGAGAACGCCTCCGAGCTCGCCGCTCCACTCGACCGCGCCGATCGCGAGCGCCAGCCCGACCGCGGCTGCGAACCCCATGAAGATGCCGACCCCACCGAACGTCGGTGTCGCCTCGGCATGCCAGCGCTCGCCACTCGGGTGCGCGACGAGGCGCCCGCCGAGCGGCGTGCGCAGGAGCGCCCAGAGAACCGCGAAGGTGACGGGGAACGCGGCGATCGCGACGATCGCATCCACAGCCTGGAAAGGGTAGTGGAGCCACCAGCCGCCCTACACTCTTTCTCCATAACCGTTTACGCCGACGTAATCCGCTACCGCGAGCTCTTCGGGAGTCTCTTTAGGCGCGATCTCAGGGCCAAGTACCGCGGCTCCGTGCTCGGGCTCGCGTGGTCGCTCCTGCATCCGCTCGTCCTCATGGCCGTCTATCTGCTGGTTTTCTCGCTCCTCTGGCGCGTCGCCGAGGTCGGAAGCGGCGACTACTGGCTCTTCCTGCTCTGTGGGCTGCCCGCCTGGGTGTTCTTCGCCACGGCCGCGCAGGCGTCGTCGCGCAGCTTGCTCGAGAACGCGAACCTCATTCGCAAGGTGCGCTTCCCTCGCCAGCTCGTCCCCCTCTCGATCGTGGCCACGCATCTCGTCGGGTTTGCGGTGATGCTCGTCGTCGTCGTCGGCCTGAGCCTGCTCCGGATCCCCGAGGCACGCGACACCGTGTGGCTCGCGTTCCCCTTGGGGGCGCTCTTCGCGTGCATGGTCGCCGGGGTCGCGCTTGCGATCGCCTCGCTGAACGCCCTCTTCCGGGACGTCGAGCACCTACTCACGGCGCTGCTTCTGCCCTGGTTCTTCCTGACTCCGATCCTGTACAGCCTCGACGAGCTCCCTGGCGTGGCCGACTACCCGGCCGCCGAGTTCGCGATCCACTGGGTGAACTTCCTCACTCCGCCGATCGAGGCGATGCGCGACGTCCTCTTCTACGGCGAGCTGCCCGCGCTCTCGGAGACGATCTACGTCGTCGTGGCGGCGGTCGTCGCGCTGGCGGTGGGATCGTTCGTCTTCAGCCGCTCGGACGATCGGATCGCGGTCGAAGTCTGACGACCGCTCGACCCTCGAAAAGCGCATCCGAGCCAGAGAACGAGGGTAGGCCCTCGTGGGTCTGCGGCTCGAAGCTGCCAAGCAGCGAGGGGAGGAGGAGCGGCTTCGAGAAGCGTGGATTTCGTCCTCCGCCGGGAGCCCAGGGAGCGAATCGGCGTCGCTCGCCTCGCGACGCCTCGAGGGCAGGGCCGACCGCCGCGTATCCCTCCTCGTGCGCGTCGAGTAGCAGGCGCGACCAGTCGGGAGCGGGCAGGGCCCCCGGGACGAGGTGCGCTAACGCGAGGGCGTCCTCTGACACGAGCGGCTCCTCCTGCGTGGCCAGAGCTCGATCGGTCTCGGGGTCGGGCGGGCCATGGAGCACGACCTGGAGCCGTCGCTTCGCGATCCGTGGCGCTACTTCGACCGGGATGTCGAGCGGCATCGATCCCACCTCCTCGAACCAGAAGCGGTATTCCTCCACGAGGTCGAACGCGAGCCGGTAGCTCCCCTGCGGGCGCGGCGCGACGACCGTCACGTCCAGCTCCACTTCCTCGCGCGGCTCCACCACCCTCGGCAGCGGTGCCCGGACGCCGTCCCACACGATCGGATTGCCGAGCGGGTCGAGCCAGTGATAGGCGAGCTGGACTCCCTCCCGCCCGCGCGAGCGCCACGCCGCCGACCCCGCGTTCTCGAGCCGCACGCGCGCTCGTCCTTCGACACCTGCGCGCGCGTCCTCGAGCTCGTACGCCAGCCAGCGGACGGCGAGCGGCCCCACGGGCACGGCGTGCTCGCCGACTCGTTCCATCCCGAGGGTTACTCTAGATCGCACGATGGATCCAGGCGAGATCAGCGTCGAAGGCGTCTCGCGGCGGTTCCGGATACGCGCTCGCGAGGTCCGCACGCTCAAGGATCTATTCGTCCAGCGCGGGCAGACCGAGGCGACCGACGTCTGGGCCCTTCAAGACGTGTCGCTCGACGTCGTCCGCGGTGAGGCCGTCGGGCTCATCGGACGAAATGGGTCGGGCAAGACGACTCTGCTCCGCATCGTCTCGGGGATCATCAAGCCCACGGCTGGACGCGTTGACGCAGAGGGACGGATAGGGTCCTTGCTCGAGCTCGGCGCCGGGTTTCACCCCGACTTCACCGGGCGCGAGAACGTCTTCCTGAACGGCGCCATCTACGGGCTACGTCGAGCGGACATTCGGCAGCGCTTCGACGAGATCGTCGCCTTCGCCGAGCTAGAGCACGCGATCGACCGGCCCGTGCGGACGTATTCGTCGGGGATGACCGTTCGTCTCGGCTTCGCCATCGCCGCGTTCCTGGACGCCGACGTCCTGCTCCTCGACGAGGTCTTCGCGGTCGGCGACGAGTCGTTCCAGCGGAAGTGCTTCGGCCGGATCGCGCGCTTCAAGCAGGAGGGGGGAACGATCGTCTTCGTCTCGCACGACGCGTCTGCCGTCGAGCGGCTGTGCGAGCGTGCGGTGCTCCTGGACGCCGGCCGCGTCGCCTTCGATGGTTCCACGCGCGAGGCGATCGCGCGGTACCGGCGCACCCTTGCCGACGAGACCGATCCGGCCGAGCGTGGCGCCGGCCTGCGGGAGTGGGGATCGGGCGAGGCGACGATCGCATCCGCTGCGCTCGTCGGACAGGAAGGGGCCGAGCGTCAGCAGTTCCTGTCCGGAGAGCCGTTCGCACTCTCCGTCGCCGTCACCGCCTCCGAGGGCATTCCGCCGCCGCGACTTCAGCTCGAGGTACGTGACGACTCCGGCGCTCTCGTGGCCGCCCAAGCAGTGGATCTCCGGGAGCTCGGATGGGCCGCCGGAAACGGCGAGCGGGGGATCCGCTTCGAGATCGGCTCGCTCCCCCTTGCAGACGGGCGCTTTCATCTGAGACTGGGTCTGACCGATGAGAGCGGGGAGCACCTCTACCACCAGCTCGACGACGCGCTCGCCTTCGTCGTCTATCCGGACGGCGAGGAGCGGGGAGTCGTGCGCTTTGCAGGGAGCTGGGCGCTCGAGGAGAAGTAGCGAGCCGTGACCGCCCGCACGTGCCCCGACTGGCCCGAGCTCATGGAGATCGACCCGGATCTCCAGTTCAAGCACTACATGGTCTCCGAGGTCGGCCTTCCGTCCGAGGCGTTGACGCGGATCTCCCACGTTTCTCTCGGCGAGGTCGAGATCTGCTGCGACATCGAGCACCACGTCTTCAACCCGGCCCACACCGATCCCCAGGTGTGTAAGGCGCTGCATGAGACGCACTGGTTCGACATGCACGAGTGGGCGACGTCCGGCCCGGGCGCGGACAGCACGTCGTCGAACGCCGCCTGACCAAAACAGGCGTCGCCGAAATGAGCGAGGTACCTGTGCAGCGCTCGGCGCGCTCTTTCCACGCTTACAGGGACAGGCACTGTCAAGAACGCGCGCCTGAGTACGCTTCGGCGAGTGCCGACGATCGTGATCCCCTATCGCGGCGACGCGAAGCGACGGCTCCCTCCGGCTATCCGCGCCGCGGCCGCGATCGCAATGCTCGGGGACGTCGTCGCCGCGGCACTCGAAGTCGGCCCGGTTCTCGTCGTTACCGATGATTCGGCGGTAGTTCCGCCCGGATCGGAGGTCGTGCCGGATCCCGGGCGGGGCCTGGGAGCGGCCGTTGCGGCCGGGCTAACCCGCGTCAAAGGGCATGCGTTGGTCGTCAACGCCGACCTTCCCTGCGCGACAGCCGCTGCGATCGTGAGGCTGGCCGCAGCCGGACTCGCTCTCGTCGAAGCGGAGGACGGGACCACTAATGCGCTCTCACTTCCCGACCCGTCCCTCTTCGCACCGCTCTATGGCCCCGGGAGCGCAGTGCGCTTCCGTGCCCGTGGGCGCTTCGTCACGGTCGCGAGCGTGGAGCTCGAGGCGGACGTCGATTCAGCGGAAGACCTCGACCGCTATGCCCTCCTCCTTGGCCCCCGCACGCGGTCGCTGCTCGCAGTCACCGCGTGAAGACCGTCCTTCTGTCCGGAGGCGGCGGTGGAGCCCGCTTCGCTCGCGGTCTCGCGGACACGCTTCCGCCGGGGGACCTCACCGTCGTCGGAAACGTCGGTGACGACCTCGAAATCCTCGGGCTGCACGTCTCGCCCGACCTCGACAGCCTCCTGTACACGCTCGCGGGCCTGATCGACGGGGGTCGCGGGTGGGGCCGCAAGGGCGAGAGCTGGAACGCGCTCGTATCCGCACGAGCCTGGGGTGGCGAGGACTGGTTCCGGCTCGGCGATCTGGACCTCGGGCTCCATCTCGTGCGCACGGAGTTGCTCCACGCGGGCATGTCTCTTTCCGGCGTGACCGATCAGCTGCGTGAGAAGGCGAGCGTGAGCACGCGGATCCTTCCGGCCACCGACGGCCGGCTTCGCACCCATGTCCACGCGCCCGCCGGCTCATTTCCGTTTCAGGAGTGGTTCGTCGCGCGGGCGCACGAGGACGAGGTCGACGCGGTCAGCTACGAGGGCGCTGAAGACGCACGAGCTGCGTCGGGTGTGCTCGAAGCGCTTGCCGACGCTGAAGCGATCCTCATCGCTCCGAGCAATCCGTACCTCTCGATCGGGCCTATCCTGGCCGTGGGTGAGATCCGGACCGCGGTCGAGTCACGGCGCGTTCGCTGTGTCGCCGTGAGCCCGCTCGTCGGAGGCAAGGCGGTCTCGGGCCCGCTCGACCGTATGCTCTCGCGCATGGCGGGCGGCACCACACCGGCCCACGTAGCAGGCTGCTACCCGGCCCTGATCGACGGGCTCGTCATCGACGGGGCGGACGCTCCGGGTGAGGCAGATGTCGAGCTCGTGGCGACCCGGACTCTCATGTCCGACCGCGACGCGGCCCGTCGCCTTGCCGAACACGTTCTGGAGGCTGCGTGCGGATAGCGATCGTCGGAGGTACAGGGCCCTTTGGCTCCGCGCTCGCGACTCGCCTGCGCGAGGCGCACGAGGTCGTGCTCGGCTCGAGACACGCGGCACGGGCGGGCGAGGCTGCGAAGGAGCTCGGGGTCGAGGGGACGACGAACGACGAAGCCGTTGGCGCAGCCGACCTGATCGTCCTCGCGACGAAGGCGGAGGCCGCCCTCGACACCGCTCGAGCGCTGCGCGCTGCGATCGACTCGACGCCGGTGCTCTGCGTGGCGTCCGAGCTTCGCTTCACACCCGCCGGTGTCCTTCCGACACCCGAATCCGCGTCGCTGGCGGAGCGCGTCCAGACCGAGCTCGCCGGCCCTGTCCTCGCAGGCCTGCATTCGCTCGCAGCTTCGACTCTCGGTTCGTCCGAGCCTCCCGACGAGGACACGTTCGTCTGCGGGGACGACGCGGACGCGAAGATCCGAGCGCTCGAAGTCGCCGAGCTGCTGACCTCCGGGCGCGCGCTCGACGCGGGTCCGCTCGCGAGCGCGCGGGCGCTCGAGGGCATGACAGCGGTGATTGTGAACCTGAACAAGCGGTACCGCGGACATGCCGGCCTCCGCGTCAGCGGACTTCCTTGACCGGTGAGCTCCGCGTCATCGCCCTGCGCGGGATCCCGGAGCTCGAGGAGGGCGACGATCTCGGTGCGCTGGTGGTCGAATCGGCGGAGCGCGCAGGAGGGCTCGCGAGGGGCGACATCGTCGTGGTCGCGCAGAAGGCGCTTTCGAAGGTCGAGGGCCGCGTCCTTCATCTCGACGATGTCGAGCCATCCGAGCGAGCGCGGGAGCTCGCCGGAGCGGAGGACGCGCGTCGCATCGAGGTGATCCTCCAGGAGAGCCGTCGGATCGTGCGCTCGCGACCGCCGGCGCTCATCATCGCCGAGACGCACCACGGATTCGTCTGCGCGTCGGCGGGCGTCGACCAATCGAACGCGAAGGGACCGAACACGCTGATCCTGCTCCCGCTCGACCCGGACGCCTCCGCCCAACGCCTGCGCGACGGGATTCGCGAGCGGTCCGGCGTCGACGCTGGCGTCATCGTCAGCGATTCCTTCGGACGTCCTTTCCGTCGTGGCACGACCGACGTCGCGCTCGGCGTCTCAGGTCTCACGCCGCTCCTCGATCTCAGAGGGCGACGGGACTCGACAGGATACGAGCTGCACGCGACCGAAATTGCCGTCGCAGACGAGATCGCGGGTGCCGCCGAACTCGTCATGGGGAAGACCGCCGGCGTCCCAGGGGCAATCGTGCGTGGGCTCGAGCTCGCGGGGGACGGCAGCGGACAGAGCCTGCTCATGCCTCGCGAGCGCGATCTCTTCCGCTAGTCGGTCAACTAGACTCGGCTCGTGCGCAGGTACGCCATCTGGGGAACCGCGACGTCTCCCGCTCACGAGGAGTGGGTCTCCGAGATCGGCAAGCAGTTCGAGCACGACGACTTCGTGCGCGTCGACGACGTCGCCGAGGCCGACTTCGTCCTCAACATGTTCGACCCGGACGACCCGAAGGCGTTCAGGCGCGCCTCGCGCGGCACGTACTCGGCGGCCTTCTACGAGCTTTCCGACGCGCCCGAGGACGCGCTCAAGGAGAGCTACCCGATGCTCGTCCGCACACTCTCCAACGTCGTCCTTCTGCGCGTCCCCGGCAAGGGCGTTTGGTTCACGACGATGGAGCGCGGCACGTACCACGTCGCCGACGACGCGGCGGAGATCTACGAGCGCCTCGAGCCGCTCGCGACCTCGCGGCTCGTCATCGACAACGAGTGGATCCCGGATCTCGAGCCCGAGCTCTGGGACGGCGACGAGATCACCGCGGACATCGGCTCGGCCGGCCGTCGCCTCGACGAGCTCGACCTCCTGCCTTCGCCCTTCCCGGTCGAGGAGTATCTCTCCGGTCGCGACCTGCGCCATGTCATGCGCCTCTATTCCGTGGGCGGGCTGTCGTACGGGAATCTCTCCGCCAGAAAGGACGAGACCCGTTTCTGGATGAGCGCGTCCGGAGTCGACAAGTCGAAGCTCGAGGACGTCGGACGCGACATCCTCATGGTCAAGGGCTTCGACGACGAGCGGGGGATGATCGTCTTGAGCGTCCCGCCGGGTATCGAGCCACGGCGGGTCTCGGTCGACGCGATCGAGCACTGGATGATCTACCAGGCACATCCCGAGGTCGGAGCGATCCTCCATGTGCACGCATGGATGGAAGGCATCCCCGCGACCGACGTGAACTATCCGTGCGGCACGCAGGAGCTCGCGATCGCGGTGGCCGACCTCGTTGCGCTCGAGCCCGACCCCGCGCATGCCGTCATCGGCCTTCGAAACCACGGCCTGACCTGCACCGGCGACAGCCTCTCCGAGGTACTCGACCGCGTCGCCCCCAAGGTTCTGCGGCAAGTCCCGATGACCTAGCCGTCCCCCGGCCGGCTCGGGGTCCGAGGAAATACATCTCGGGTTACACCTCGAGACGGATAGTCGTCCCTCGAACGGGGGAGTAGCGTCACGTCCATGATCGACCTGGCCACACGGAGGGAACCGGCGCCGATCACCGAGCGTCAGCGCGAGGTTGTAATGCTGATCGCCGCCGGCTGTTCCAACGACGAGGTCGCAGCTCGTCTCGGGATCTCTCCCAGAACCGCCAAAGCGCATTGCGATGTGCTGCGCCAGAAGCTCGGCGTGAAGCGAAGGCGACAAATCCCCATCGCTTATCGGCTCCTGACCGGAGACGATCCGCTGTCCGCAGAGCACCGCTGGGGCTTGGCGGCGAGATCCCACCGCTGACTGGGCGCCGCGACCGCGACGACTCCCGCGGTCGCGGCGCCCAGTTCTCGGCGGAACGGTGTTAGGGTCGGAGCGGGGATCAAGGACTTCGGGCTATGGCAAGCACTGCGACAGCAGGCGTCCGTCAGCGCCGCCGAGTTATCCAGCGGCCTCGATTGCTCGCGCTGCTCGACGAATCGAAGACCCGCGTCAGGACGCTCGTAGCTCCGGCGGGCTACGGGAAGACGACCCTCGCGGAGCAATGGATTCATGCAGTGGGTCGTCGCGGGGGCTGGTACACCGCGCGCCGCTCGTCGACGGACGTTGCGGCTCTCGCTCTCGGACTGGCGCGAGCATCGACGAGCATCGTCGCCAACTGCGACGAGCGGCTTCGCGAGCACCTTCGCGCGCTCTCCGGCTCGACGGCGAAGGTCGACGTCCTCGCGGAAATCCTCAGCGAGGACCTCGCAGCCTGGCCGATCGACGGCTGGCTCGTCATCGACGACTACCAGGAGATCTTCGAGGCGGAGGACGCGGAACGCTTCATCGGCGCTCTGACGGCGACTGCACCCGTCCAGCTCCTGATCGCGTCCCGCCAACGACCGTCCTGGGTCACGGCCCGGCGAATCCTCTACGACGAGGTTCTCGAGCTGAACCAGACCACGCTGGCCATGGACGCCCATGAGGCCTCGCAAGTGTTGGCCGGACGCAGCGCACCCTCAGCCGCGGGTCTCGTCGCCGTGGCGAACGGGTGGCCGGCCGTGATCGGGCTTGCAGGCGTCTCGAACGTCGAGCTCGAGGAGTCCGAGCAGCTTCCGGAGTCGCTGTACCGGTTCTTCGCCGAGGAGGTGTTCGCATCGTTGGACGACGAGGTAAAGGCCGGGCTGGCGACGCTCGCGGTCGCTCCCGTTCTGGATCGTGACCTCGCAGCTGCGCTGCTCGACCCCGAGATGGCCGAGATCGTGAGTGCCTCGGCGCTCGAGGTCGGCATTCTCGTCGAGCGGGGCGGCCTTCTGGAGCTCCACCCGCTCGCGCGCTCGTTCCTCGAGGAGCGGTGTGCTCAGCTCGGCTTCACCCCGGAACCTGACAGCGTGACGAAGACTCTGGAGTACTACATCGCGCGGCGCGAATGGGACGCTGCATTCGACGTCATCGCTCGCCATCGACTCGTGGACGAGCTAGAACAGCTGGTCCTCGAGGCTCTCGATGAGCTGCTTGATACGGCCCGCCTTCAGACGATCGAGGCGTGGTGTGAGATGGCCGCGGCTTTCGATCTCCGCTCGCCAACCGTTGTTCTGGCGCGGGCGGAAATCGCTCTCCGCAATGGGCGTCTCTCACAAGCTCAGGCCTATGCCGAGGTCGCGGCGAGAGATGAATCCGACCTCAGGTTCCGTGCTCTGTGCCTTGCCGGCCGCGCTGCTCACATCGCATCGCGAGAGGAGGAGGGTCTCGAGCTCTATCGACAAGCTGAGACAGCTGCCCTCACTCACGTGGCGCGACGCGATGCACTGTGGGGGCAGCTCGTATGCGCCATAGAGCTCGAACTGCCTGACGCAATGGAGAGGATGCGAGATCTCGCTTCGGGCGTGTCACGCTCTAACATCCGGGAAATCCTGCAGTCGGCGACGTACGGACTGGGTTACCGGAGCAAGTTCGGACCGCTTGATCTGACGGACGCTGATGCGGTCTACGCGCTTCTGTCCACCGTCGACGATCCGCTGGTCGTGTCTTCCTTCCTGAGCGTGTATTCATCATGTCTTGGCATCGCTGCTCGTTATGAGGACGCCCTCATGATTGCGGAGGAATTTCATGCTGCAGCAACCCGGTATCGGCTTGATTTTGCGATTCCGTACGCTTTGACGTCATCCGCTGTTGCTGCCGCCGGCCTGCGAAGATGGAAGCAAGCGGAGGTCTATGCAAGACAAGCGCTCGAGCTATCGCGAAGGAGTCGAGATATCGCGGGCCAGCAGCACGCGTTCTCCGTTTGCCTGCGTGTCATGCTTCAACAACGCCGCCATCAGACCGCGCTATCGCTTGAAGCGCCACCCGTATGGCCAGCGTTCCCGGCCGCACGTGCCGAGATGAGTTCATGCCGTGCACTTGTGCTTGCATCAGCCGGCAGGGTCGAAGAGGCCCAACGGCTCGCTGACGAGGTACGTGGCTCAACTCGAGCGATGGAACCCACGGTGCTCGGAGCGGCCGTTGCGGCAGTCTCTGCGGTCAAACGGCGAGTACCCCAGGTGCTCGAGCGAGTTAGAGAATTCGAAGAAGTCGCATTCGCCACTGGCGCGGTGGACGTCCTCGTCACCGCCTATCGGTCGACACCCGAACTTCTCCCGATCCTCTTACGAGCGTCCGCGGATCGAGGGCGGTTCGGACAGCTGTTGAGACGCGCAAAGGATGAAGATCTTGCAGTTGCCGCGGGTTACCGCATCCAGGACGACGACGATCCGGCGACGCGTCTGTCAGTTCGGGAACGCGAGGTGTACGAATTGCTTGGACAAGGACTCACCAACCTCCAGATTGCTCAGCTCCTCTTCATCACCGAGGGAACTGTGAAGGTTCACGTGCACCACGTCTACGACAAGATCGGCGTACGCTCAAGAACAGCTTTTGCCGTCCAGGCCGCGCTTGAGCGCTCGAATCAAGCGACTTCGGCAATTGGCGAGGAGGACTCCGCTGATTCATGAGTACTCTGAGCAAATACCAGGAAGTCTCGCCTCTTCGCCACGCGGTACGTCTCATCCGCTCCGGCAAGGATTGCCTCGAAGGCCGCGACTACGGCCGTGTCGAACTGGCTGTCTACGGCCTGAGCTAGCCGCAGGCGGGCGACGCGACTCGGCATTGCATCGCGGTAAGGCCTATCGGACGTCATTGCGTTGTACGCGTCGGCGACGGCGATGATGCGTGAAACCAACGGGATAGCGTCTTCGATGAGCCCGTCCGGGTAGCCTTGACCATCGATCCGCTCGTGGTGAAATCGTACGACCGTTGCGATCTCGGAGTACTCGTCAACATGACCAAGGATCCGCTCTCCGATCGCCGAGTGCTCCTGCATCTGCCGTCGTTCTTCGAGCGTCAGGGCTCCTGGCTTTTCGAGAAGACCCGGCGGGAGTCCGATCTTTCCGATGTCATGGACGAGTCCGCAGAGGTATGCATGCTCCTGCACGTCCGCTGACAGACACATTCTCTCGGCGATGTCTCGTGAGTAAATCGCAACCGCCGCCGAATGGCCGGCGGTGTATCGGTCCCGCGCATCGAGGGTCGCAATAAGCGCGGCCGCGAACTGGAGATTCGCGCGCTCGAGCGTCGCATTGACTGACGAGAGGTCGGCAGCGAGACGTCGTTCCTCCTGATACAGGCCGTAGAGGCGCTGAGCAGCCATCCCTGGTACCAGAAAGAGGGCGAGTGTCCACGGTGAGACCTCGAGGTACATGAAGGCGAGAAGGGCCACAACCGGTGCATAGAGTGGAGGTACGAGTATCAGGAGTGGGATAACAGCACGTGCGGTGTCGGAGACGGATCCTCCGCGAACTCCGATCGTGAAGATGGAGAAAGCGATCTCAAGGGTTTCCGTGACGAATGCGCCCACCAGAGTGGCGGCGATGATGCCGCCAAACTGCGAGGGCACCAACTCCAGAGTCGCTTGCGCCGCTAGGCCCGTAGCCGCCCCCCCGATAAAGCGTGTGCTTGTGTAGGTAGCCCACTTGAGTCGGGGTGCTCGGCTTGCGTTGCGGGAGATTAGTTCGGGATCACCCAGCATTGATGCTGCGCCCACGCACGCAGCTGCGAGCGGCCCCAGTAGTACCGCTGCCAAAAGTGTTGGCAGAGCGCTGGTCGAAAGTTCGATGGTTTTCGTGAGCCGGACGCTTGTTCGCTCGAGAACCGCAGCAGCACTTGCAAGCGCCAGCACGGTTAGGGGTGCTTCTAGCCCGTAGCCCGAGTAAAGCAGTGCGACAGCGACGAGAATCGCGGCGCTGATGAGCGTTACGACGTACGCAACGGTTCGCCGCTGGACAGAAGGGATCTGACGGAAGCCTTGCAGTATCCCTCGAATGGGGTATACCATTGGACTGCCGTCAGTTCCCAATCGAGGAGTTCTCATGGTTCTAGGACCAAAGGCCTGGTAAAAGCCGCCGTCTTATCCTGTGTTCTCCAGCAGGGGTGGGCATCCCTCTTTCGGGGGGTAGCGCCCAAGGGAACAGCCCCACGGAGAGACGGATGTAGATGGTTCTTTGTGTAGCTACGCAATGAGCCCACGCCGGAAGCCGACCGCTACGGCGTGGGCTCTGCTGCGCGACTGAAGCTTCGCCAGCAGATGGCGGACGTGTGACTTGACCGTCTCCTCCGAGAGGAAGAGGCGCTCACCGATCTCGCGATTCACGAGCCCGTCTGCGACAAGCTGAAGAACCTCGATCTCCCGCGCTGTCGGATCCTGCCCGACTTCACGCGTGGAGGGGGCGGTGAACGGAATGACCGAACCGTGCCGGCGCGAGCTGCGGCGTGCCGCAGCCGCCTCGAAGCGGCGGCTGTGGTCCCGGTAGCGGTCAAGGATCTCCTTACGCTCGGCGGCGTCCACGAATCCGGTATCGGCGGTGCTGCCGACCCGCTTTAGGACGTGACGCCCGTATTCGCTCGAACGGGGGAGTCGGATGACACCGAACGGGGGGAGGCGGGCACGATGCGCCCCGCCTTGATGTCCTCCGCGTAATGGCAGGCGACCAGGTGTCCGTCGAGCGAGCGGAGCAACGGCTCGTCCTCCGCGCAGCGCGTCGGCTGAACGAACGGGCAGCGCGTATGGAAGCGACATGCCACCGGCGGGTTGGCCGGGCTCGGTAGATCGCCCTCCACGCGAATCGCCTTGCGGTTTCGCTCAACGCGAGGGTCGGGAATCGGAATCGACGAGAGCAGGGTGATCGTGTACGGATGGAGCGGGTTGACGTAGAGGTCGTCGGCGGGAGCGACCTCGACGATCTTGCCGAGGTACATCACCGCGATCCGGTCCGAGATGTGACGGACGACGGCGAGATCGTGTGCGATGAAGAGGTACGTCAGGCCGAACTCGGTCTGAAGCTCCTCCATCAAGTTGATGATCTGCGCCTGGATCGAGACATCGAGCGCCGACACCGGTTCGTCGCAAATGAGAAGCTCGGGGTTCAGCGCGAGCGCCCGCGCGACGCCGATGCGTTGTCTCTGGCCACCGGAGAACTCATGTGGGTAGCGACCGACTGCGTCTGGGGGCAGGCCCACGAGGGAGAGCAGCTCGCGAACGCGAGCCCCCGTCTCGGAGCGGCCGGAGATGGAGTGGATACGAAGTGGCTCGCCCACGATCCGGCCGACTGAATGACGCGGGTTCAGCGAGGCGAACGGGTCCTGGAAGACCATCTGCATCCGACGGCGCAGCGGTCGCAGCGCGCTCTCCTTCAGGTGCGTGATGTCCTGCCCGTCGAAGACGACTCGACCCTCGGTCGGCTCGTACAGTCGAAGGATCGCTCGGCCGAGAGTGGACTTACCGCAGCCGGACTCGCCGACGAGCCCCAGCGTCTCGCCTTGATCGATCGTCAGCGAGACCCCGTCAACGGCCTTGATGTCGCCGACGTGCCGATCGAGGACGATCCCACTGGTGATCGGAAAGTAGACCTTGAGTGAGTCGACTTCGAGAAGGCTCACGCCACGCCCTCGAGCTGGCGCTGCCACTCATCGGCAGCTACCGGATTGAAGCAGGCGATGCTATGGCCGGGCTCGACCGGCTCGAGCTCAGGCAGCACCTCGGTGCAGACCTGAATGCGGTTAGGGCAACGTGGAGCGAAGGGACACGAGTCGGGCGGACTGAGCATATTGCGAGGTGAGCCGGCGATCGGCTGTAGCGCTTGCCGACGCGCTGTATCAAGCCGCGGCACGCTGCGGAGCAACCCGTACGTGTACGGGTGCTGGGGTGCCGCGAAGACCTGGTCGACCGAGCCGGTCTCGACGAAGGTGCCGGCGTACATCACGTGGACGCGCTCGCAGATCCCGGCGACGACCCCGAGGTCGTGGGTGATGAGGATCAGTGACGTGTCGCCGTCGGAGACGAGCTCGCGCAGCAGATCCAGGATTTGCGCCTGGATCGTGACGTCGAGCGCCGTCGTCGGCTCGTCGGCGATGAGGAGCTTCGGTTCGCAAGCGAGCGCCATCGCGATCATCGCGCGCTGGCGCATTCCACCCGAAAACTGATGCGGATAGTCGCCGAGACGCTGCCGAGCACTCGGAATGCCGACCTGATCGAGGAGCTCGGCAGCGCGGCGGTCGGCCGGGCGGCGCTCCATGTCGAAGTGGATCTCCAAGGCTTCCCGGATCTGGCGCCCGACGGTGAGAACCGGGTTCAGCGAGCTCATCGGATCCTGGAAGATCATCGCGATCTCCCGACCGCGTATCTTCCGCAGTTGCTGATCGTCGAGTTGCAACAGGTCGCGACCGCCGAAGATCGCTGACCCGCTCGTGACCCGTCCCGCGCGAGAGAGGATGCCGAGCAGGGCGAGCGACGTCACGCTCTTCCCGCAGCCCGACTCGCCGACGATGCCGAGCGTCTCCCCGGCTGCGACCTCGAACGAGATGCCGTTGACGGCGTAGACCGTGCCACGGTTCGTCCAGAACTCCACGCGCAGGTCTTCGAGCGACAGGAGCGGCTCAGGCACGGTCACCGACCTCTGAGCTTCGGATCGAGGGCCTCGCGTAGACCGTCGCCGATGAGGTTGAAGCCGAGCACGGAGATCACGATGGCGACACCGGGAATGATCGCGAGGTGCGGTGCCGTCTGGAGATACCTCACGGTGTCCGTCAGCATCGTCCCCCACTCAGGCGTGGAAGGATCCTGGGGGCCGAGCCCGAGGAAACCGAGCCCGGCCGCGTCGATGATCGCGGTCGCGAGCGCGAGGGTCGCGGCCACGATGATCGGCGAGATCGCGTTCGGGAGGATGTGCGAGACGAGAATCGTACGGCGCGGCACGCCGATCGCTCGCGCTGCCAACACGAAGTCGTTCCCCTTCTGCCCCAGCACCGATCCGCGCAGGAGCCGCGCGAAGATCGGAACATTGACGACCCCGATGGCGATCATGATCGAGAAGAGCCCAGGCCCGAGCATCGCCGCGATGCCGATGGCCATGAGCAGCCCGGGGATCGACAGCATGATGTCCATCAGCCGCATGATCACGCTGTCCGTCTTCCCGCCGAAGAACCCCGACACCGAGCCGAGGAGGAGCCCGATCGACACTCCGACGCTGACTGCGACGACGCCGATCAGCAACGAGAAGCGAGCCCCGTAGACGACGCGCGAGAACTCGTCTCGGCCCAGTTGATCGACGCCGAACCAGTGATCTGCCGAGGGTCCCGGGCAGCATCCATCGGTTACGAGGCTCACGTCGGTTTCGCGCGGATCGTAGGGTGCGATCAGGGGCGCGAAGATCGCCGTCAGGACGAACAAGGCCACCAGCCCGAAGCCGACGAGCGCGCCCGGATTCCGAATGAGGCGCCGCCACGCATCGCTCCAGAGGCCACTCGGGGCCTCGAGCTGGATCTCCGCGCTCTCGAGCTGTCCGACCGACATCGCTAGCTCACCCGGATACGCGGGTCGAGGAGCGCATACGAGATGTCGACGAGCAGGTTCACGATCACGAAGACGACCGCCACGAAGAGGACCCCGCCCTGGAGGACCGGATAGTCCCGGCTCTCGATCGCCCCGGCAAGCCACGTTCCCATGCCGGGAATGGCGAACACCGTCTCGGTGAGGATCGCTCCCGAGAGAAGTAAGCCGGCCTGCAGGCCGATGATGGTTACGACGGGAAGCATCGCGTTGCGGAAGATGTGGCGCCGGTCGACCGTGTGCGCGCCGACCCCCTTCGCCCGCGCGGTGCGGACGTAGTCCTCGTTCTGGACGTCGAGCACCGATGCCCGCGTGATGCGCGCCAGGATGGCGAGCGGGATCGAGCCCAGCGCGATCGCCGGCAGGATCAGGTGGGCAGCTGCATCCCAGGCAGCCTCGAAGTTGAGCGTGATGATCCCGTCCAGCACGTAGAAGCCGGTCGGATGGTCGGCGCTGATGAGAACGTCTTGCCGGCCGATCGTCGGTAACCACCCCAGCTTCACTGCGAAGACGTACTTGAGCAGGATCGCAAGGAAGAACACGGGGATCGAGATCCCGATCAGCGAGGCCACGAGGCTCCCGTGGTCCACAGCGCTGCCGTAGCGTTTGGCGGCGAAGAAGCCGAGCGGCGCACCGAACGCGACAGCGAAGAGCATCGCCGCGATCGCGAGCTCGATCGTAGCCGGAAAGCGCCGCCCGATCTCCTCGGTCACGGGCCGCCGGGAGGCGATGCTCGTGCCGAGATCCCCGCTGACGAGCTTCTCGACGTACTTCAGGTACTGGACGTAGATCGGCTGATCGAGACCGTAGATCCGCTCGATCTGCGCAACCGCCTCGGGAGTTGCGCGCTCGCCGAGCAGCGACTCTGCGGGACCCCCCGGTAGCGCCCTGATCCAGAGAAAGAGGAGGATCGAGAGCCCGAGCAGGATCGGGACGAGCAGCAGCAGCCGGCGGGCGACGAAACGAGCCATCTAGTTCGTCAACCGCCGGCTGGCCGCTATGGCACTACTCCTCGGTCTCGGTCTCTTCGGTTTCGGTCTCCTCGGTCTCCTCGGTCTCCTCGGTCTCCTCGGTCTCCTCGGTCTCCTCGGTGTCTTCTTCCGCGTCACCTGCGGAAACCGTGGCGAAGGACTCGCCACCGACTCCGACAGGGCTCGGGACGAAGCCCTGGATGTTGCTGTTGAACGCGAGAGCCGCCTTCGCGTGCACGTACGGCACGCCAGCGGCGAAGGCCATGATCGTCCGGTTGGCCTCCTGGTAGAGCCGCTCCCGCTCCGCGGGATCCGACTCTTCCTCGGCCGCGTTCAGCAGATCGTGGATCTCCGGATTCTCGAAGCCCCACTGGTCGCTGGGCGACTGGAAGAACGTGCCGATGAAGTTGTCGGCATCGGCGAAGTCGGCGATCCAGCCGATGAGGTTGAGGTGGCCGGCTGTACCGCCATTGACACGACTCACGTAGTCGGGCCGCCATGGCGCGGTCTTCGCCGTCACCCTGAAGCCGGCAGCGTTCAGGTCTGCCGCCATCGCCTCGAAGTTCCGCTTCGGGTCGGGCATGTAATCGCGGGTGACGTCCGTCGGGTACCAGAACTCGATCTCGACGGGGAGCGTCAGGCCGGCTTGCTGCAACAGCTGCCGAGCCTTCTGCGGGTTGTACTCGTAGGTCGGCACGTCATCGGCGTAGCCCACGATCTCCTGTGGCATGAACTGCGTCGCGACGACGCCGCGACCACCGTAGAAGGAGTCGACCAGCTCCTCGCGGTTGATCGCGTGCGAGACTGCCTGCCGTACTTCGAGCTGGTCCATCGGTGGCTTGGCATGGTTGATCGTGACCCAGCCGACGTTGAACGGCGGACGCTCGAGCAGCTGCAGGTTGTCATCGCCCTCGATCGTCGAGACGTCCTGGGGCTCGACGAGGTCGTAGCCCTGGATCTCGTCCGTCTGGAGTGCCTGGAGCCGCGCCGCGTTGTCACCGATCGGCCGGAAGATGATCTTCTCGGTTTGCGCTTCGTCGCCCCAGTAGTCGTCGTTGCGGACGAGCACGAGCTGCTCGCCCACGGTCCACGACTCGAACTTGTACGGCCCCGTGCCCGTCGGGTGCTCGGTGGCGTAGGTACCACTCGGCTGGAAGATGCCGTCGTCATTCTGCGCTCCTGCATCTGCCTCGAACTCCTCGAGCGCGCTCGGGCTCAGAATGTGCAGGCTGGGCAAGGTCAGCGTCGAAAGGATCGTCGCCGACGGCTTGGTGAGATTCAGCGTAACGGTCGACTCGTCGACTGCTTCGCAGCTCTCGTACAGGCTGTCTTCCGCGGTCGGGCTTCCTTCGGCGGGGTTCTTGAACCCGCCCCCGAAGCCGTACTGCCAGTAGTAGGTCGTTCCGTCACCCTGGAGTGCGGGCGGGAAATTGAACCAGCGCTCGAAGTTGAAGCAGACGGCCTCGGCGTTGAACGGCTCGCCGTCGTGGAACGTCACGTCCTCGCGGAGAGTGAACGTCCACGCAAGCCCGTCGTCGCTCGTCGTCCACTCCGTCGCGAGCGAGGGAACGATCTCGGACGTGCCAGGCGCGAGCGCAGTAAGCCCTTCGGTCATCTGGTACAGCACCCGGATCGACTCGCCGTCCGAGATCAACGCGCCGTCAAGCGCGGTCGGATCGGCCGCCGTCCCGAAAACCAGCGTGTCCTCGTCGCCGCCACTGCTACCTCCGCAGCCGGCCGCGACCAGCGCGACGACGACCACGGCGCACGCGAGAAGCGGCACCTTCAGTCTTCCCATGTTTCTCCCTTCGCTGAAAATTCGGCGTCTGAGGGGGCAGTATCGCAAGAGACGCGACGAAGGCACGCAAGTTAGGTGCCCCGGCGAGCAGTCACCCGGGAATGCAGCGGTGAGGAGCTGGGGTCTGGCTTCAGCCAGACCCCAGAAATCCTAGGCCGCGAGGCCTGCGAGATCGCGCAGCGCTTCGAGGCGCTTGAGCGCCTGGCCTTCGAGCTGTCGGACACGCTCGCGTGTCAGGTCGAGCTCGTGGCCGATCGCCTCGAGCGTCCACGGCTCGCCTTCGAAGCCGAAGCGCAGCTCGAGGATCCGCCGCTCACGCTCGGGGAGCGCGTCCAGCGCTCGCCGGATGCTCTGCCTGCGCAGCGACTCCTCGGCCTCGTCGAACGGGTCGGCGGCCTCACGGTCGGCGAAGAGGTCTCCGAGCTCGCCCTCGTCGTCCGCACCGACCGTCTGGTTCAGCGAGACCGACGCATGGGCGGCGCCCAGCGCCTCGTCGACGTGCTGGAGAGGAAGGCCGGTGGCCTCCGCCAGCTCCTCCTTCGTCGCTTCACGGCCGAGCTCGACCTCGAGGCGGCGCGCTGCGCGCGAGAGCTTCTGCTGCCGCTCGACCACGTGCACCGGGACGCGGATGGTTCGCGCGTGGTTTGCCACCGCGCGCTGAACCGACTGGCGGATCCACCAGGTGGCATAGGTCGAGAACTTGAAGCCACGCCGCCAGTCGAACTTCTCGACTGCGCGGTTCAAGCCGAGCGTCCCTTCCTGGATCAGGTCGAGGAAGGGCACGCCCAGGCCTCGATACCCCTTGGCGATGGACACGACGAGCCGAAGGTTCGACTCGATCATCTTGCGCTTGGCGACGGGATCGCCGCGCTCGATTCGCTTGGCGAGCGCGACCTCTTCCGCGGCTGTGAGCAGCTTGTGGCGTCCGACGTCGGCGAGAAAGAGCTGGAGGCTGTCGGCCGCACCTGAGACGGCGCCGGCCTCGTACTGCGGCTTCTCCGCTTCCTTCTCGTCCGCTTCGGGGCGCTCGATCTCGATGCCGTGCGCTTCCAGCTCACGCTGGAGCAGCTCGGAGTCCTCCTCGCCGAGATCGTGCTCGAGCACGAAGGCCTCGATCTCCGGGATCGTGAGCTGGCCACCGTGCTCCTCGGCGCGCTCGACCAGCGCCTTTACGTGCTCGGATTCGAGCAATTCGATCAACTGAATCTGCGTCAAGAGTGTGTTTCAGTCCTTTCGGCGACTCGGAAGAGCAACAAACTTACG
>Ga0136613_10000424_pt1 | contig 19456 bp, 18 predicted proteins | sample AntDrymUQ2722106_2_FD_106649 | JGI IMG/M metagenome (GOLD analysis project Ga0136613, IMG submission 106649) | Polar desert sand microbial communities from Dry Valleys, Antarctica - metaG UQ272 (21.06) | ecosystem: Environmental > Terrestrial > Soil > Desert | place: Antarctica: Dry Valley... | reverse complement strand
GTGATCGTGCGTGACCCACAGGACGGGTACCCCGTCGCGGGCGAGCGCGGTCGTCATGGCCTCGAGCGCGTGTCGCGATCGGGGATCGACCGACGATGTGGGCTCGTCCATGAGCAGCACCTCCGGCCGGGTGGCGAGGGTGCGGGCGAGGCAGACGCGCTGCGCTTCTCCCGCCGACAGCTCGCGGGCGGGGCGATCGAGGAACTCCGGGGTGAGGTCGGCCCGCTCGAGCGCGGCGGTGGCGTCCACGTCGGAGATCTCGGGCTCGGCGACCAGCAGATTGTCTCGAACCGTGCCGGGGAACGGCGTCGGCTGCTGGAACACCATGCCGACGCGCCGCCGCAGCCGTTGCGGGTCGACGCCGGCAATATCGTCCGATCGGAAGCGCACGGTCCCGGCGGTCGGGCACTCGAGACGGTTGCACAGGCGCAGCAGCATCGACTTTCCCGCACCCGACGGCCCGACGATCGTGGTGACGCCATCGTCGGGGACCGTGCCGTCGACATCGACGAGCAGCGCAGCTCCGGCTTTCGACAAGCCCACGTGCTCGAATGCGAACAGGGCGTCCTCGATGCCCGAAAGTCTCGCACCCGCGACCAACTAGCCAGGCCCGACCCAGCGGGCGGCCGATCCATCGGGAGGGCGGCGTGGACGTTCGGATCGGCATCCTCACTCCGGGGACACTCGACGAGCGGGCGCGCGACGCGCTGGCGGCCGCCGGTGACGCCGGCCTCGACCACGTCGGTTCGGTCGACCATGTGAGCTTTCGCGGGGGGGACGGCGTCGACAGCCTGGTGACGGTGGCGGCAATGGCGGGCCTCCACCCGACGCTCGGCCTCCACACCAGCGTCTACCTGCTCACCCTGCGCCACCCTGTCGTGGTGGCGCGGCAGCTCTCGACCGTCGCCCACATGGCACCCGGACGGCTCGTGTTCGGAGTCGGGATCGGGGGCGAGGACCGCCACGAGGTCGAAGTGTGCGGGATCGATCCCCGCACGCGTGGGCGACGCATGGACGAGCACCTCACCGTCCTCCGCGCCCTCCTCACCGGGGAGCCGGTCACCTTCCATGGCGAGTCGTCTCGATCGACGAGGCGTGCATCCAACCCGCGCCGCCGCTCCCGATCCCGATCGTCGTCGGCGGTCGGTCCGACGCCGCCGCCCGCCGTGCGGGACGACTCGGCGAAGGGTGGGTCGGAGTGTGGACCTCAGCCCGACGATTCGCCGACGTCATGGAGATCGTGGGCGAGGAGGCCGACCGAGTCGGACGCGGCGACGTGGAGTGGTGCCACGCCCAGACGGTCTGGTGCGCATTCGGCCCGAACCGTGACGCGGTCCGTGACCGCCTCGCCACCAAGATGGAGCACTACTACGGCTTGCCGTTCGACTCGTTCGAGAAGTACACGCCCTACGGCCGACCCGAGGACGTCGCCGAGTTCCTGGTGCCCTACGTCGAAGGCGGGGGCCGGCACGATCAACGCCATCTCGGTCGCGGCCCACCTCGACGAGGCGATCGAGGGGGTCGCGGCGCTGAAGGAGCTGCTCGTCTCCTGACGATCTCATTGCCGGGCGGGCGCGCCCGGCGAGAGCAGCACGATCGCGAGCCCGGCGAGCGGGGCCAACGAGAGCACGACGACGTTGGCCACCTGGTCACCGGTGTCGTACACGTCGAGGTGCCGCAGGTGGTACACGAGGTGGGGGACGCCGTACACGATCCAGGCCAGCCCGGCCGTGACGACCAGCACGCGGGTCAGCCACAGCAGCGCCGCGATCGTGAGCACGCCGATGGCAAGGTTCGTGGCACCGAAGTCGCGCACGAGGTGCTCGTTGTAGGGGCCGTCGAGCGCCACCCACGACCGATCGCCCCCGGGGAAGTCGTCGTAGAAGGAGCGGGGCGCGAACGTCGCCCATACCCCCACCTGCACGTTCCCCAGCGCGAGGAGAACCAGCAGCACTCGGAGCACGCGGTCACGCATCGGACTTCTCCTTCGCTCGTGTCGCCGCCGCGGCGGCCCATCCTTCGCGGGCGCTCGGGTAGGCCGGCGCCCAGCCGGTCGCGTCGCGGAACCGTCGGTTCGAGCACCGCTGCGACGCGGTCACCACCCGCGATGCCTTCCCGGCCGCCAGACGTAGCAGCCAACTCGGCGAGCTGAACAGCCATCCGAGCCCGAATGCCTTCCGGAAGGCATCGAGGTACTCGCGCCGGGTGAGGGGGTCGTCGTCACCCACGTTGTAGATGCCGGTGGGCGCGTCGAGCGCGCCCACCACCGCGGTGGCGACGTCGTCGGTGTGCACCGACGTCATGTACGCGCCCTTATTGCCCGCCACCGTCGAGAGCCGCCGACGCGCCATCCGGAGCGACTCTTCGGTGTGGCGGGTGTCGGGCCCGTAGAAGAGGCCGAAGCGAAGCACCACCGACGTGCGGCCCTCCCCACCGAAGCGCAGCGCGATCCGCTCGCCCTCGACGGTCGGCGCCAGCATCCCGATCGACTCGTCGGCGGGTACGTCCTCGTCGATCCAGTCGGCGCCCCGATCGGGGTACACGAACGTGATCGACTCCTTTACGAACGTGCGCGCGCCGGCGTCGAGGGCGGCCTGCACGAGGTACTCGGTCGCGGTCGTCCGCAGCGCGTTGTGCGTCGCCCACGCCTTCTTCCTCGCAGCCCGGCTTACAGGAGGAACGTTGGTGGCGAGGTGGAGCACGGCCTCGCTCCCGGCGACGGCCTCCTTCACCGACGCGGCGTCGAAGAGGTCGACGGCGGCGGGCTCCGCGCCGAGCTCGCGCACGAGCTTGGCCTTCTCGGGCCCGCGGGCGACGGCGCGGACTTCGTGGCCGGCGCCTCGCAGCGCTCGGATGGCGGCGGGGCCGATCGCCCCGGTCGCGCCGGTCATGAACACCTTCATGTCAGGACCTCGCGCATGTCAGGACCTCCTGATCCGACCCTCGGCGGGTCATCTGACCGCGGCAGGCTGAGTGTCAGCCTTCCATGGACTCGGCCGACCGGGAGGAGAGCTGTGGGGTTCCTGGATCGATTCACGAAGAAGGACTCGCTGAAGGAAGGGCTGCCCGGCACCGCCGTGCTGCGCTCCAAGCCGAAGTGGCGGGTGGCCGACGACCAGAACCCCCACAGCCTCACGACCTTCTCCTGGCCGCTGGGGCTGGATCTCGAGGTCCGCGTCGAAGGGCGCGAGCCGTACACCGCTTCCCAGGAGTTCAAAGTCCCGAAGCGGTGGTACGAGATCTCGACCGGAGTCGAGGTCCCTGTGAGAGTGGACCCGGGCACGCCGGATCGCATCCTCATCGACTGGGACGCGTTCGCGGCCGCCGGCGGCGAGCAACTCGTCAAGGAGCGCGGCGCGCATAACCAACGCGAGGCGAACTACAAGGCGGTGAGCGGGAACACCGCCGCCCGGCAGGCCATGCAGAACACGGTCAAGGAATGGCTCGGGGCCGTGAAGGCCGGGGGCATGAGCGTCCAGGACTTCAACGGCTACATCGACGAGCACGTCGACCAGGGCTACCTGACAGCCGAGGAAGGCCAGGCGGCGAAGGCGCAGGCGGCCGGCTGACGGCGGCGCCGTTACGAGCAGTGCAACGCCCGGGAGCGCGCCCTCGCGGGAGCGAGTGAGCTACGCCCGGTCGAGCAGCAGGTTCTGCACCGCCCGTCCGATCCGGCCCCTGCTCGTCGAACAGCACCGACTCCGCCACGCCGACGCCCGTCGCTCGGGCAACGTCAGCGCGTCGAGACCCACCCACTCGCCCTTCGGTAGCCGGCGCAGGTAGATGGTGAGGTCGGGGTTGATGAACGTCCACCCCTCGTCCCACCCGAGCGGGCTGCTGACGCCGTTGCCGAAGTCGGCCGCCGCCGCCACCCGCACGAGCGGCGAGTTCTCCTCGCCTGCCACCGCAGGCACCGTGAGGCGGAACCAGCACACGCCCGGGCCTCGCTGCTCGGGCCAACCCCGTACCGCGCCGAAGTCGACGGCGTCGCCGAACATGATCGGCCGCTGCTCGACAGTGGCGTCGCGGGGCACGATCCGCCCTGGTGGCGGCACGGGGTAGTCGGGAGCGACGCCGGACGGCAGGTCGACGGGAGCCACCCGGAGGCGGAGGCCGGTCGCACGCACAACCTCCCGCTCGCCCTCGAAGAGGGACGCCTCGACCAGCTGCACCCCTTTCCCGGGCGCGTCATTCGGGTGCTGGCCGTCAGCGGCGCGAGCGGCACCGGCCGGAGCAGCTCGACGGTCAGGCGGGCGACGTGGCTCGCGGGCCCGGGCTCGAAGCGCTCGATCGCCCGCGCCAGCAGCGCGGGGGGCGCGCCGCCGTGCATCCTCTATGGCCTCGCTCGCTGCGGGCCGGGATACCCGGTCCGCGGGCGCTCGCTCGGACGCCAAGTCCTACGTCGGCAAGTCGACCGTGCCGTCTCTACCGGTGACGCTACGCACGTTGACGCTCGTATCAGGTCGTCATTACGGTCCGATGCGTGCCCGATGATCGGCTGCTGGAAGGGAAGGTCGCGCTCATCACCGGCGCCGCCTCGGGGCAGGGACGGGCGGCGTCGGTTCGGTTCGCCGAGCACGGCGCCCAGATCGCCGTCGTCGACATGAACGACAACGGCGCCGCCGAGACCGTCGGGCTGGTCGAGCAGGCCGGCAGCAAGGCGGTGGCGATCCACGCCGACGTGTCCCGCCGCGCCGACGTCGACGCGATGGTCGCGGCGACGGTCGAGGCGTTCAGTCAACTCGACGTCCTCTACAACAACGCCGCCCTCCAGATGTCGGGTCGGCTCGTCGACACCACCGAGGAGGAGTGGGACATCACGATCGCGACCAACCTCAGCGCGATCTTCTGGGCCTGCCGCGCCGCCATGCCCCACCTGCTCGACGGCGGCGGAAGCATCATCAACACCGCCTCCGTGCTCGGGCTCATCGGCTCCGAGGGATACGCCGCCTACGGAGCGGCCAAGGCGGGACTGGTCGCCCTCACCCGCCAGATCGCAACCGAACACGGGCCCGCCGTGCGCGCCAACGTGATCGCGCCGGGCTCCATCGACACCCCGCGATTCCGCAAGGTGGTTGCCGAGATGCCCGACGGCGACGACTTCCTGAACGGGCTGCTCGGCAACATCCCCCTGCACCGGCTCGGGACCGCCGACGACGTGTCGGGCATCGCGCTGTTCCTGGCCAGCGACCTCTCGGCGTACACATCGGGTGCGGTCATCCCCGCCGACGGGGGCTTGGCGGCGTTGCGATGACCGTCGTCAGCTCGCGGCTCCTCGGCGAGACCGCGGTCGTGACCGGAGGCGCGTCGGGACTGGGCGAGGCGATCGCCGCCCGGTTCGCGAGCGAGGGCGCGCGGGTCGTGGTGGCCGACGTGGACGAGACCGGAGCCCGCCGCGTGGCCGACGACCTCGTGGCCGACGGCGCTGCCGCCGAGGCCGCAACGGTCGACGTCACCCGCGAAGAAGAGGTGGCCCGGCTCTTCGAAGGCGTCGCGAAGGAGCACGGCGGCCTCGACGCGCTCGTGTGCAGCGCCGCGGTCGAGGTCCGCGCCCCGCTGGTCGAGACCACCGACGAGGACTGGCAGCGGATCCTCGACGTGAACCTCAAGGGCCCGTTTCTCTGCCTGAAGCACGGCATCCCGCTCATGACCGGCAACGGTGGTGGTTCCTGCGTGCTCATGGGGTCGACGCTCGGCTCGATCGGCTCCCCCAACTATGCCGCCTACTGCGCGTCGAAGGGCGCGCTCGTCAATCTGGCCAAGCAGGCCGCCATCGAGCACGCGCTCGACGGGGTGCGCGTCAACGTCGTGTCGCCGACCGCGACCGAAGCGGGCCTGTTCCTCAAGATGGCGGAAGCATCGGGCGACCCCGAGGGGATCAAACGCTTCGTCGCCGAGCGGACTCCGATGGGCCGGCTCGGACGGGTCGACGACGTCACCGAGGCCGCGCTCTACCTCGCGTCGGACGCGTCCAGCTACGTGAGCGGGACCGTGATCCCCCTCGACGGCGGCTTGGCGGCTCGACGGATGGGGCCGTGATGCACAACGGCATGCGGATCCTCGACGCCGACGCCCACGTCATCGAGCCCGGCGACGTCTTCGGCGACGGGATTCGGTCGGGACTCGACGCCATCGACCTGCCGGAGACCACGCCGCGCGAGCCGTGCGGTGACCTGGCGAAGCTGGCCGACTTCTTCGCCGATGGCTGCTCCGCGCGCGAGTACCTGCGGTGCATGGACGCCGAGGGGATCGACGCGGTGGTGCTCTACCCCTCGATGGGACTGTTCGTGCCGTTCCAGCCCGAGCTCGCCGCCGTCCAATCGGCCCGGGCCTGCGGTTCGTACAACGAGTGGATCGCCGAGTACTGCTCGACCGACCCGCACCGGCTCGCGGGCGTCGGCATCGTTCCCCTCGCCGACGTCGGTTTCGCGGTGAAGGAGGCGAGGCACGCGGCCGCGCTGGGCCTTCCGGGGGTGATGGCACGGCCCAACCACCTCTACGGCCGAAGCCTGGGCGCGCGCGACTACGACCCGCTCTACGACGCGCTCCAGGAGGCCGGCCTCGTGCTCGCGGTCCACGAGGGCCTCGGGGTGTGGGGACCGACCATCGGCCGCGAGGTCAGCGACACCTTCGCGGTCCGGCACGCGATGTCGCACCCGATGGAGCAGATGGCGGCAATGGCCAGCCTCGTGCTCGAGGGCGCGCTCGAGCGCCACGACGAGCTGCGGGTGGCGTTCCTGGAGTCGGGCACGGGCTGGCTCCCGTACTGGCTGGCGCGCCTGGACGCGCACGACGAGTGGATGGAGGAGTCGGAGACCGCCGGGCTCACGCTGACGCCGTCGGAGTACTTCGCCCGCCAGTGCGTCATCTGCACCGACCCGGACGACCCGCTAGCCGCGTCGGTGGTGGCGCAGGTGGGCGCCGACCACATGATGTGGGCCAGCGACTTCCCCCATCCCGACGCGCTCTATCCGGAGGCGGTCGCGTCGTTCCTGAAGGAGTCGGCCGAGCACGGGCTCGCCGGCGCCGACCTGGACACGCTGCTGTGGGACACGCCGGTCCGGTTCTACGGCCTGGAGCAGCGTTTCTCGTAGAAGTGCGACAATCACTGCCGTGACCACCGCCACCGACGACCGGCTCGCGGCCGGAAGAGCTGCGTTCGAGCGCCACGAGTGGGCCGAGGCCTACGACGCGCTGCGCGCCGCCGACGGGGACTCGCCGCTCGCTGGCGAAGACCTGGAGCGGTTGGCGGAAGCGGCCCGCTGGTCCCGGCACTTCCCCGAGATGCTCGACACCTTCGAACGGGCCGAAGGCGCCTTCGCGCGCGCCGGCGACCGGCGGGGAGCGGCACGCGTCGCCCTGCACCTCACCTGGGAGCACTACCAGCGGGGTGACGACGCCCAGACAACCGGGTGGTTCGGACGGGCGGCGACACACCTCGAGGGCGACACCACCTGCGCCGAATACGGCCGATTCCTGATGCTGTCCGGTGTCTCCACGGTGCTGGACGGGGATCTCGAGGCGGGGCGCGATCTGCTCCAGCAAGCCCGCGAGGTCGCCCGGAGTGTCGGCGACGCCGACGTGGAGGGCCTCTGCCGCATCTACCTGGGGCACGCCCTCGTGAACCTGGGGGACACCGCCGCGGGCTTGGCGATGGTCGACGAGGCGACCGCTGCAGCCATGAGCGGCACGCTCGGAGTTCAGGCGGCGGGGTCCATCTACTGCTCCACCATCTTCCTGTGCCGCAACCGCGGCGACTGGCGGCGGGCGGGCGAATGGACCGACGCCTCGCTGCGGTGGTGCGAGCGGGAGTCGGTCACGGGCTTCCCGGGGCTGTGCCGCTTCCACCACGCCGAGGTGATGCGGTTCCGGGGCGCGCTCGAGGAAGCCGAGCGCGACGCGCTCGAGGCAGTCGAAGAGCTGATTGCTTCCGCACCGCGGTGGGCGGCGTGGGCGTACCACGAGCTCGGCGACGTGCGACGCCGGCGCGGCAACGTCGCCGGCGCCGTCGACGCGTTCCGACAGGCGAGCGAGCTCGGCTTCGACCCCCAGCCCGGGTTCGCGTTGCTCCGCCTCGACGAGGGCGATCTTGTCACCGCGCAGCGCGCCATCCGGAGGGCGGTCGCCGACCAGGCGATGCTGGCGCAGGAATCACTGGGCCTCGTCCTCCCGGCCCAGGTGACGATCGAGCTCGCCGCCGGCGACCTCGATGCCGCCCGCAGCGCGCTCGCCGCCCTCGAGGCGCGCGCAGACCAGTCGACGAGCACGGCGTTCGCGGCCGCGGCGTCGACAGCCCGGGGCGAGCTCGCCCTCGCCGAGGGTCGACCCGAGGACGCCGGTCGGGAATTGCGGCGGGCGGGGCAGGGCTGGCGCGAGGTCGACGCGCCGTACGAAGGGGCGCGCACGCGCATGCTGCTCGCCCGGGCGTACACCGCCGAAGGCGACGAGACGGCAGCTCGAGGGGAGCTCGAGGCCGCGCAGTCGGCCTTCCAGCGGATCGGTGCGGCTCGTGACGCTGAACGTGTGGCCGACCTGCTCGAGGGCCCGCGACCTGAGATCCGGGCTGTGCGCACGTTCGTGTTCACCGACATCGTCGATTCGACCAAGCTGGTCGACGTTCTCGGCGACGAGGCTTGGGATGGTCTCCTGTCGTGGCACGACCGCACCCTGCGGGCGTGCTTCGAGGCCCACGGAGGCAAGGAAGTCAAGCACGAGGGCGACGGGTTCTTCGTGGCCTTCCCCGATTCCCGCAGCGCGATCGAGGGCGCGTGTGCGATCCAGCGCGCTTTGGCTGACCATCGGCGCGACCACGGCTTCGCCCCCCAGGTGCGCATCGGGCTGCACACCGCCGAGGTGACCGAGCGGTCGGGTGACTTCGTCGGGAAGGGCGTGCACGCGGCCGCCCGCGTGGGAGCGGCGGCGGTCGGCGGCGAGATCCTCGTCAGCCGGGCCGCCCTCGACGCCGCCGGCGACGGCTTCCAGGTGCGAGACGAGCGCGCCGTCGAGCTCAAGGGCTTGGTGGCGCCGGTCAAGGTCGCCAGCGTCGACTGGCGGTAGCGCCGACCGTCCGGGTCAGGCCATCCGCGCGACCGGCGACGTCCCGAACCGCTCGGCCACCATCTCCTTGAGCCGCCGGGGGAACTGCTCGTGGGCGGCGACGTGCGCGGCGGTCAGGTCGCGCTGGGCGCGAACGTCGCCGGCGAAGGCGGCCGCGCACCGCTCGGACTCGGCATTGGCGAGCGCCAGGATCGCGCCGGCGCAGCCGAGAGGACCGGCGAACGACAGGATCGCCGACGAGCCCACGTAGATCGGACGGTCCCACTCGGTGAGCTCGCGCAGGAGGCGCTCGGGCTCACCGCTCGAGTCCTTGAGCCCCGCGACCGGCAGCGTCGGCAGTACCTCGACGGGGATGCCCGGGGCCGACGCGTTCGGATAGTGGTAGGCGAGCACGGGCGTCGCGCCGGCGGCTTGCGTCACCGCGGTGTAGTAGCCCTCGAGATTGCTGGATCGCGGTGGCGAGAGCGTCAGCACCGCGTCGGCGCCGTGCTCGACGGCCTCGACGGTCAGGGCGGCAGCCTGGCGAGCCGAGGGCGCGCCCGTTCCCGCCAGCACCGGCACCGCGCCGTCGACGGTCGCGCGGACCGCGTCGAGAAGATCCGTGCGCTCGTCCGCCGCCAGCGCCGCGCCCTCGCCGGTGCTGCCCGCCACGACCACCGCCTGCATGCCCGCTTCGACCAACCGGGCGGCCAGCTCGGCGGTCGCGGGCGCGTCGACCTCGCCGTCGCCGTCGAACAGCGTGATCAGCGCGACCCCGACACCGGTGAACACGGGCTCGGCCACGCCCGGAACCTAACAACTACATTCGCCCGCATGAGCGAGCCGCATGAGCGAGCCGCATGAGTGAGCGCATGAGTGAGGTGGTGCTCGTCGAGACCGACGAGACCGTTCGCACCGTCACGCTGAACCGGCCCGAGGCCCGGAACGCGCTCGACAGCGCGCTGCAGCGGGCCTCGGCCGCCGCGCTCGCCGATGCGGAGGCCGACGACGGAGTCGACGTGGTCATCCTCACGGGTACCGATCCCGCGTTCTGCGCCGGCCTCGACCTGCGGGAGCTGGGCAGCACCGCGGCCAATCTGGTCGGCGGCGGCGACGAGCCGTTCACCAGTCCGTTCACGGTGCTCTGGACCATGACCAAGCCGGTGATCGGCGCGATCAACGGGCCCACGGTCACGGGCGGATTCGAGCTCGCGCTCGCGTGCGACTTCCTGATCGCATCCGAGCGGGCGACCTTCGCCGACACCCACGCCCGGGTCGGGGTAACGCCGGGCGGGGGCATGAGCGTGTTCCTCCCTCAGTCGGTCGGGCTGCGCACGGCCAAGGAGATGAGCCTCACCGGCAACTTCGTAGACGCGCCCGAGGCACTGCGGCTCGGTCTCGTGAACCATGTCGTCGCGCACGACGACCTGCTGCCGACCGCGCGCAAGCTCGCCGGCGACATCGCCGGCAACGACCAGGCGGCGGTGCGCAACCTGAAGAGCCTCTACGACCGCGGTTCGAAGCTGAGCGTCGGCGACGCCCTCGCGCTCGAGCAGGAGATCTTTCGGGCATTCGTGGTCGACCCGGCCGCGATCGAGCGTCGCCGCCGCGACGTCGTCGACCGCGGCCGCAGCCAGCAGGCCTGAGCCGACCGCGCCCTCATGCTCTTCCCGACCATCACCTTCGCCATCTTCTTCATGGTCGTTTTGGTCGTGAACTGGCTGCTGATTCAGCAGCGCACGCAGTGGAAGCTGTTCATGCTCGCGGCCAGCTACTACTTCTACGGCTACTTCGAGTGGCGCTTCTGCCTGCTGATCGCCGTTTCCACCCTCTTCAACCAGCTGTGCGCGCGGCTGATCCACCGTTCGGACGACGACCGGCTGCGCCGCGGCATCCTCGCGCTCGCGGTCGCCGGGAACCTCGGGCTGCTCGGCTACTTCAAGTACTACGGGTTCTTCGTCAGCTCGGCCACGAACCTGCTCGACCGGATCGGGATCGGCATCTCGCCCGAGATCGTGGCGATCACGCTGCCGATCGGCATCTCGTTCTTCACCTTCCAGGCGCTCAGCTACGTCATCGACATCTACCGCCGCACGTTCGAGCCGGTCTCGCTGCTCGACTTCGCGGTCTACGAGTCGTTCTTCCCTCACGTCGTCGCCGGCCCGATCGTGCGAGCGGCCGAGTTCCTCCCTCAGCTCAAGGAGCGCCACGACCCCCGGCGGGTCGACGCGTCCAAGGCGTTCTTCCTCATCTTCATCGGGCTGTTCAAGAAGGTCGTAATCGCCAACTTCGTCGCCACCGAGATCGTCGACGCGGTGTTCGGGTCACCCAACCAGCACTCCTCGCTCGAGGTGCTCGTCGCGATCTACGCGTACGCGGTGCAGATCTACGCCGACTTCAGCGGGTACACCGACATGGCGATCGGCCTCGCGCTGCTGCTCGGGTACCGCTTCCCCCAGAACTTCGACGGTCCGTACACCGCGGTCTCGCTCCAGGACTTCTGGCGTCGCTGGCACATGACCCTGTCGCGCTGGCTGCGCGACTACCTCTACGTCCCGCTGGGCGGCAACCGCGGGACGAGTCGCGCGACCTACCGCAACCTCATGCTCACCATGGTCCTGGGCGGCCTGTGGCACGGTGCGGCGTGGACGTTCGTGGCGTGGGGGGCGATCCACGGCGCGTTCCTCTCGCTCGAGCACTGGCGCCGCCAGCGCCGCGAGGCGAAGGGACTCCCGGAGCCCGACGACACCGTCTGGCGGCGCATCGGCCAGCGCGTCATCACGTTCCACATCGTCTGCTTCGCCTGGGTGTTCTTCCGGGCGGAGTCGTTCGAGAACGCCCGCGACATCCTCGGTCGTCTGGTGTGGCACTGGGGGGAGGCTTCGCCGCTGGTCACCACCTCGGTGCTGGTTGCGGTCGCGTTCGGGATCGCCATGCAGTACGTGCCCAAGGACCTGCTGGTGCGGGCCATGGCCACCTTCTCCCGCATACCGCCGGTGTGGCAGGGGGTCGCGCTCGGTTTCGCGCTCCTGGTGACCAATACCCTGGGCCCTCGGGGCGTCGCCCCCTTCATCTATTTTCAGTTCTAGGAACCTCGCCGATGGCCAGCCCGACCACCCGACGAACGTCCCGCGCGTCGCGGTCGTCACGGTCGCGTTGGAGCGGCGTCGCGCCTCCCGTCGCGCCCGCCGACGAACCGCCCCGGCGGCCCATGCCCGCCGGTCACGTGCTCCTCGTCGGCATCGTCTGCCTGTTCGTCGGGTCGCTGCTCAACGCCCCCGGGATCGAGAAGACCGCGCAGGGCCAGCCGATCGGGTGGCGGCGCGATGTCGGGCGGGCGTTCGCCGAACCCCTCGCCGACGTCAGCCACTTCCTCCATACCGACCGGCCCCGACTATGGCTCCAGAGCGCGCTGGGCCGGGAGGGCGATGACGAGATCAACGTGTCGTTGCCCAGCCCGACCACGCTCCCCCCCAGCGCGACCACCACCACGATCAAGATGGTGTTCGCCCCCGACGATCAGATGAGGATCTGGGTGGGCGGCGACTCACTCGCGATCATCCCGGGGCAGTCGGTGCTGGACAACTTCCCCGGTGCCAGCCAGGGGGTGATCGACCCGGTGGTCAACGCGGTCGACGGGCAGGTCGCGACCGGCCTGTCGCGTCCGGAGATCTTCAACTGGCCCGAGCATTTGAAGGACGAGACCAAGCGTCTCGACCCCGACATCGTCATCCTCACGCTGGGCTCGAACGACGACCAGCCGTTGACGAACGCGCCCGGCGGCGAGACGATCGGACAAGACAACGCCGACTGGGTCCCCGAGTACCGCCGCCGCGTCGGCGGCCTCATGGACCAGGTCACCTCGGGAGGCCGCACGCTCATCTTGGTCGGCATCCCGATCGTGCGCGATCCGGGCCGCTCGGGTGAATACCAGGTGATCAACACGATCTACAAGGAGGAAGCCCAGAAGCGGAGAGGCCGGGTGCTCTTCGTCGACACCTACCCCCTGTTCCTGACGCCGGAGGGCGCGTACTCGGACTACCTCCCGAACGCAGCCGGGGAGCTGGTTCGGTATCGCGAGGGTGACGGCATCCACCTCACCCGGGCCGGTGGCGACGTGGTCTCGGAGCAGATCTTCAAGACGATCGCCGAGAACTTCGACATCATCTCGTGGCGGGAGGAGGTGACCACGCCACCGACGACGACCGCACCGGCGACCAGCGCACCGGCGACCGGCGCGCCCACCACCGCCGCGCCGCCGTCCTGACGGTACCGTGGCAGGCATGGACCTGACCGCGCTCGTCCAGCCGGCGGACACCAAGATCCTGCTCGTCGTCATGGACGGCCTCGGCGGCTACGCCGACGGCGAGCACGGCACCGAGCTGGAGGAGGCGTCCACCCCGCACCTCGACCGGCTCGCGGCCGAGGGGGTCACCGGGCTGGTCGAGCCGGTCGGCCCCGGGATCACGCCGGGCTCGGGACCGGGCCACCTGGGGCTGTTCGGCTACGACCCCGAGCGCTTCGAGCTCGGCCGGGGCGCGCTGAGCGCCGCCGGCCTCGACTTCGAGCTGCGCCCCGGCGACGTCGCCGCCCGCGGCAACCTGTGCACGCTCGCGCCCGACGGCACGATCACGGATCGCCGCGCCGGGCGCATCCCCGACGACGAGGCCGCCGCCATCGTCAACCTGCTCCAGGAGCGCGTCCGACTCGACGGCGCCGAGGTGTTCTTCCGCCACGAGCGCGAGCACCGGGTGCTCGTCGTGCTGCGCGGTGACGGGCTCGACGAGCGGGTGACCGACACCGACCCGCAGGCGACGGGGGTTCCGCCGCTCGAGCCCGAGCCGCTCGACCCCGACGCCAAGCGCACGGTCGAGCTCGTCGACGAGCTCGATGCCCAGGTCCGCACGTTCCTCGCCGACCAGCCCGAGGCGAACGGGCTGCTCCTGCGGGGCTTCGACACCCACCGCCACCTCCCCGGCTTCGCCGAGCGCTACCGGCTGCGGGCGGCGGCGGTCGCGATCTACCCGATGTACCGGGGGATCGCCCGGCTCCTCGGCATGGACGTGCTCGGCCGCCCCGCCGACCTCGACGAGCAGCTCGAGCTGTTGCGCGGCGCATGGGCCGACTACGACTACTTCTTCCTCCACCACAAGGGCACCGATTCGGCCGGCGAGGACGGCGACCGCCCCCGCAAGATCGCCGCCATCGAGGCGCTCGACGCGGTCGTGCCCCGCCTGCGCGAGCTGGCGCCCGACGTGATCGCGGTGAGCGGCGACCACTCGACGCCGAGCCAGATGGCGGCCCACTCGTGGCATCCGGTGCCGGTGCTGCTCTGGAGTGAACGGTGCGGGCGCGACGAGGCCGAGGAGTTCGGCGAGCGCTGGTGCCGCGCCGGCGGCCTCGGGCTGCGGCCGACCAAGGACCTCATGGCCCTGATGCTCGCCAACGCCGGCCGCCTGGCGAAGTACGGCGCCTGACATGGAGCACTTCGACGCGTACATGAGCGACGCCGACGCGCTCATGTGGAACGTCGAGAAGGACCCACTGCTGCGCTCGACCATCGTCAGCGTGGTCCAGCTGGACCGGTCGCCCTCCTGGGAGCGGCTGGTCGACCGGATCGAGCGGGGTGCGTACCTGATCCCGCGGCTGCGCCAACGGGTGGTGACGCCGTTCCTGCGACTGGGCCCGCCGCACTGGTCGGCCGATCCCCACTTCGACATCAGCTACCACCTCCGCCGGGTGCGGGCGCCGGAGCCGGAGACCTTCGACACCGTCCTCGACCTCGCCCGCGCCGTCGCGATGGCGTCGTTCGACCGGGCCCGGCCGCTGTGGGAGTTCACCCTGGTCGAGGGCCTGCGCGACGGCGGTGCCGCGCTCATCCTGAAGGTCCACCACTCCATGACCGACGGCGTCGGTGGGATGCGACTGGCGATGATGCTCTACGACCTCGACCGCGAGCCCGGCGACCCCGGTCCCGCCGGTGACGTCGAGGAGCTCGACGCCCACACGCCGTTCGGGCTCGTCGGCCCCGCGCTCGAGCTCCAGCGCGACCGGGCGCTGGGCCTGGCCCGGCGGGCGCTGATCACCGCGCTCGAGCTGCCCCGCGTCGTGTTGCGCGACCCGCGCCGGAGCCTGGAGCGGGCGGCGATCGTGGGCGGGTCGGTCGCCCGGATGCTCGCGCCCGCGCTCACGCCCCGGTCGCCGATCATGACCGAACGCACCCTGGCCCGGCGTCTCGACACCCTCGAGCTCCCGCTCGACGATCTCAAGCGCGCCGCCAAGGCGGCCGGCGGCACGCTCAACGACGCCTTCGTCGCCGCCGTGGTCGGCGGGATAGGGCGCTACCACGGGCACCACGACCGGGTGCCCGACGACCTGCGCATGACCATGCCGATCAACGTGCGCAAGGAGGGCGGGCCCCTCGGCGGCAACCAGTTCACGCCCGTCCGGTTCCTGGTGCCGCTGTCGATCACCGACCCGGCCGAGCGCATCACCGCGCTGGGCGCGCTCGCCCGCCATGAGCGGGACGAGCCCGCGGTCCAGATGACCGACGCCCTCGCGGCCGTGCTCAACCAGCTGCCGACCTCGGTGACCACCGCCCTCTTCGGCGCCATGCTCAAAGGGGCCGACTTCGTCACCAGTAACGTGCCCGGCGTGCCGTTCCCGGTGTACCTCGCCGGCGCGGAGCTGCGGGGCAACTATGCGTTCGGGCCCCTCAGCGGGTCGGCCGCCAACATCACGCTGGTGTCGCACTGCGGGACGTGCTGCATCGGAGTGAACACCGACAGCGTGGCCATCCCCGACACCGACGAGTTCATGGAGGCCCTGGCCGACGGGTTCGCCGAGATCGTGGCGCTGGGTGGACGCGCCGCCGAACCGTCGGTCGCCGAGCCGCGCGACGACGACCTCACCCCCGCCGGCTCCGGCTTCACCCCGACGTAGCTCGTTCCGGCGCGGGAAACGCGCTGGGTTTCGGCGCGTTTTCGGCACCAGAACGGAAAGGGGGTGACCGGTAACGTGGGCTCGTGCCCCCCGAGATCACGCTGCCGCCCGAGCTTCGTCCGGCGGACGGGCGCTTCGGCTCCGGGCCGTCGAAGGTCCGCAACGAGGCAGTGGCGGCGCTGGCGGCGGCCGCACCCGGGTACCTCGGCACCAGCCACCGGCAGGAGACCATCCGGTCGGTCGTCCGCCGGGGTCGCCAGGGGCTGGGGGAGCTGCTCTCGCTCCCGGACGGCTACGAGGTGCTGCTGGGCAACGGCGGCACCACCGCCTTCTGGGACGCGGCCGCGTTCGGCCTGATCGAGCGGCGCAGCCAGCACCTCAGCTTCGGCGAGTTCTCCTCGAAGTTCGCCGCGGTCGCGCGAGGCGCGCCCCATCTCGACGATCCCGAGGTCATCGAGACCCCGCCGGGCACGCACCCCGAGCCCCGCGCCGACGCCGAGGTCGACACCTACGCGCTCACCCACAACGAGACGTCGACGGGCGTGTGCATGGAGGTCCGCCGGCCCGAAGGTGCGGACGGGATCGTGATCGTCGACGCCACGTCGGCCGCCGGCGGCATGCGCGTCGATCCCGCCCAGTTCGACGCCTACTACTTCGCGCCCCAGAAGTGCCTGGCCGGCGACGGCGGCCTCTGGCTGGCGTGCTGCTCCCCCGCGGCCATCGAGCGCATCGAGCGCATCGGCGCGAGCGACCGGTGGCTCCCGGCGTCGCTCAGCCTGCCGATCGCGCTGGAGAACTCCCGCCTCGACCAGACCTACAACACGCCCGCGCTCGCCACCCTGTTCCTCCTCGCCCATCAGGTGGAATGGATGCTCGAGCAAGGCGGGCTCGAGTGGGCGGCGTCACGCTGCGACGGCTCGGCCGAGATTCTCTACGGGTGGGCGGAGGCGTCGGAGTACGCGACGCCGTTCGTCGCCAAGCCGGGTGAGCGAAGCCACGTGAGCGCGACCGTCGATTTCGACGAAGAGATCGACGCCGCCGCGGTGGCGGCCACGCTGCGGGCCAACGGCATCGTCGACACCGAGCCCTACCGCAAGCTGGGCCGCAACCAGCTCCGCATCGCGCTGTTCCCGGCGATCGAGCCCGACGACGTCGCCAAGCTCACCGGGGCGATCGACTACGTGGTCCAGCGCTTGGCCCGCTGAGGCTGCCACCGCTTGGCCCGGGCCCGCATGGCGTCCCGGTACCACTCGTCGACCTCGCGGGCGTAACGCTCGAGGTGCCGCGGCAGCGGCTCGGGGTTCCTCGCGGTGATGGCCATCGGGTGCCTCCCTACTCAGTGGCATCCCACCTGCCCCAGTTGTCGGCGGCATCACGTCGGGAGTTGACCCCTCTTTCGGGTCCGGCGATGCTCACGGCCGATCCGAGGGGGTCGGATGCTCTTCCTGCACGAGGTCCACCAGGTCGTGGGCGCCCGCGAAGACGAGTTCGAGGCCGCCTTCCGCGACGAGTGGATGCCCGCCCTCGCCAAGGGCGACGACGCCCGGCTCCTCTACTTCCTGCACCACGCCCACGGCACCGGGCGGGCGTACAACGTGGTCACGCTCACCGCCCTGCGCGACGGCGGCGCCTGGGAGGAGCTGGCTCGGCGGATCCAGGCCGGCGACCTCCGGCAGTGGGCGGCGAGGGTCGACCGCCTGCGTCACCGGGTCACGGGCAAGATCCTGGTTGCGGTCCCGTGGTCGCCGCTGACCGACGTCGACCTCGCCACCGTCCCGACCAACGGCCACCATCCGCTGACGCTGTTCATGGAGGACACCGCCTGGCCCCACGAGGCGATGCTCGACAACTACCTCGAGGCGGTGCACGCGCAGTACGCCCCGTCGCTCGCCGAGGCCCGCCCCGGCGGGCGGTCGCTCCTCGACCTCCAGGCCGTGTTCCAGCCGGCCTGGGGATCGGCCGCCCGGCGCGAAGTCGTGCTGTGGCAGAAGGTGCGCGACGCCCGCGGCATCACCGCCCTCATCAGCAGCGAGATCCCCGCCGAGCACCGGGCTCCGGGGACGTGGATGCACGACGCCCTGCGCGTCCGCGACGACTGGGAGAGCAAGCTGCTGCGCACCGCCGCCTGGTCACCCCTCTACTGACGGGCGGATCGCGACCAAGGGAGCGCGACCAAGGGAGATGGACGCGATCGAGGCCCCCGGCTTGGGGGCCTCGATCTTCGGACTGGTAGGCGAATCCGCTACTTCTTGTTCGGGTTCTCCTCGTTGAGCTCTTCCTCCGGCTCGGGCTCGCCGTTGATGTCGCCGATGCGCCCGCCGAGATCGGGGTGCTCGGAGCTGAACAGGCCCCAGCGGCTGTCCCAGCCGGGGGCGTTCCACATGTGGTTCATCCAGAGGTTGTCGAGCGGGATGACCTTGCCGCCTCGCTCCTCGCACTGCTCCTTGGTGGTGCTCTCGTCGCCGAGCACGCCGCCACCGCCGATGCAGAGCTGGCTGTGGACGTGCCACGGGTCGTTCGCCCCGGCGAAGCCCTCCGGCGCGACCTCCTCGTCGGCGAACTGGAGGTAGCTCAGGCCGACGATCTTGCTGGTGGGCTCGGTGCCATCGTAGAGGAGGATCTCCGGCTCAGCCGGGTCGAACGGGTTCCCGAGCGCTCCGCCCTTGAGGTAGTGGGCGGCGATGCAGGGAACGTACGGCGTGACCCGCCGGTACCCGTGGGCCTCGGCGTCCGCGACCGTCGGGTTGGCGGCGACGGTCGCGTTCGCGGCCGCCGTCTGCGCGAGGTAGGTCGCGCGCTCGTCCGGGTTCAGCGGCGTGAACGGCACCGGTCCCCGGTGGCCGTGGCCGCTGTTGCCCTCGTTGGCCACGCCTGCCTGCTCACAGGCCGACGAGCCGTCGGCCGTGACCGCAATGTTCGTGGCGCCCGTATGCTCCGCGCCACCGGCCGCGCCGCTCTCACCGTGCGCGGCGGCTCCGGCAGCCGAGCCCGCGCCGTGCCCGCCCGCCGCGCCGGCGCTGTGGCCGGACGCGAACGAGGGTGTGAACGCCATCGTCGACAGGGCGACGACGCCGAGGCCGGCGATGCCGACGGGAAGAGCGGCGAGGCGCCCGGCCGTGCGACCCTCGAGCGCCGGCCGGAGGAGCAGCGCGAGGCAGCCCAGCACCAGCGCCGCCTCGAACGCGGTCGCGAGGACGTCGACGAAGGCGGTCTCGTCGGCAATGCCGGAGTGGGGACCGAACGGCACGCCGGCTGTGCGTGACACCACCCACACTCCGATGGTCGCGGCATTGACGAGCGCCCCCGCCGCGAGGAGAAGACGCGACGGCCGCAGCACGACCCCCGCGGCCCAGCCGAGCTGGAACCATGCCAGCACCGCGAAGAACACGCCCTCGGCCCAGTACGAGTCCCAGTGCGGCGAGATCATCGCGAAGTGGATGCCGCCGGCGCCGAGCGAGATGGCCGCGAGAACCCAGCG
>Ga0136613_10000423_pt1 | contig 19481 bp, 23 predicted proteins | sample AntDrymUQ2722106_2_FD_106649 | JGI IMG/M metagenome (GOLD analysis project Ga0136613, IMG submission 106649) | Polar desert sand microbial communities from Dry Valleys, Antarctica - metaG UQ272 (21.06) | ecosystem: Environmental > Terrestrial > Soil > Desert | place: Antarctica: Dry Valley... | reverse complement strand
TACGCCGATCATCCCCAAGAAGCTGCTCCACACCGCGGGCAACTTCCGCGAGCACGAGGAGGAGTCGAAGCAGGTCGGCTGGTCGCACGAGATCGCGCCCTGGATCGTCTTTTTCCAGAACGTGGACGCGATCGTCGGGCCCGACGAGCCGGTCGTCTATCCCGAGCACCTCACCGAGGAGCTCGACTACGAGCTCGAGCTCGCGGTCGTCATCAAGAAATCGGGGACGTGGTTCTCGCCCGAGGAGGCGAGCGACTACATCGGCGGCTACGTGATCTTCAACGACATCACCGCGCGGGACATCCAGCGGCACGAGATGCGCTCGGGCGTCTTCTCCTTCTGCAAGGCGATCGATACGTTCTGCCCGCTCGGGCCGTGGATCGTGACTCCCGACGAGATCCCCGATCCCCACGATCTCGCGATGGAGCTGCGGGTGAACGGCGAGCCGCGCCAGACCTCGCACTCCGGACGTATGAGCGTGACGATCCCGGAGATCCTCAGCCACTACTCGGCACTCGGGTACTCGGCCGGAGACGTCGTCTCGACCGGCACCGTCTCAGGGGTCGCCGGGTTCTCCCCTGACGCCGCTTCCCTCTACCTGCGACCCGGGGATGTCATGGAGGCCGAAATCGAGCGAATCGGCGTCCTTCGCAATCCGATTGTCTCTTGGGAAGACGCCCACGGCAAGCCGGCACCGCCGCGCGTGCGCTGGTAAATGCGCCGAATGTGTGACATTCAGCGCACACCCGGCCCTTCGGGACGGCTGGGTCATGTCTCCGCAAGACATCAGCCAGGGTCAGACCCTGGTTTCGGAGCGAGCTCGCCAGGCGGCGACGAGCGACCTGAGCCGGTGCCGTGGTAGTCGGCTCGATCGAGCTCCACGCGGTCTCGGACGCGGTCGGGTTGCTCGCCGAGTACGCCGATGCCTATCCGAACGTCTCGAACGAAGCCTGGGAGCCGTATCACGCCCTCTATCCGGATCTCGTCGCAGGGGACAGCTGGCGCGTCCCGTGCAAGTGTTTCCTCGTGCGCTCCGGTGGCGTGACGGTGCTGGTGGACACGGGCGTTGGGCCGCCGGGCATATGGGACTGGACGGCTGAGCAAGAGGGTGACTTGCCCGAGGCACTCGTGCGTCTCGGCGTCGCGCCGGAAGCGATCGACATTGTCTTCCTGACGCACCTGCACATCGACCATGTCGGTTGGAATACCGACCTGGAGGGCTCCGTGTTCTTTCCCCGAGCTCGCTACCTGGTTCACCGTGACTCGGTCGCATTCGCGAGCTCGCAGTCAGAGCGGCCCCACGTTCGAAGATGCATCGCGCTGCTGCTCGACCGGTTCGAGCACGTGGACGGCGAGGTCGAGATCGCGCCTGGGGTGACGACGTTCGTCGCGCCCGGCCACTATCCCGGGCACTTGGCGGTTCGGCTCGCTTCAGAGGGCCAGGAAGCCGTGCTGTTGGCCGACGTCGCGGTACACCCCGCACTGCTCGACGAGCCGGACTGGATCTACATCTCCGACAGTGATCCGGCGCAATGCGCAGAAACGCGTCGCTCGCTGCTCCCGGAGCTCGTCGATCGAGACGTCCTCGTCGTGTGCGGGCACTATCCAGGGAGCGGCATCGGCCGCGTGCTGGAACGGGACGGCCGTGTCGTGTGGGAGGAGGCATGACGCAACCTCGGGTCGGTGTGGCGTGCATCGTGCGCACGGGAGACGAGTTCTTGCTCGTGCGCCGCCGGGGCGCACACGGGCCAGGAACATGGTCGTCACCGGGAGGAAACCTCCACTTCGGTGAGGAACCGGCGGCCTGCGCGGCACGCGAATCGGAGGAGGAGACAGGGGTCGAGGCGGACACGCCCCGGTTCGTCGGCCTGGCGACCGACGTCTTCGAGTCCGAGAACAAGCCTGACCTCACGCTCTGGCTCGAGGCGGAGCACGTTCAGGGGGAACCGCACGTTCGAGCCCCCGACGAACTGTCCGAGGCCGGCTGGTTCCGTGAAGACGAGCTGCCCGACCCGCTGTCCCTTCCGCTCCGAAACCTCCTCGGTGGGCGCAGGATCGTGTGAGCTGGCCGCGGGATGACGCGAAGCTCAACCGCGTCCGCGCGCTAATGGGCGAGCGTGGAGTTGATGCGCTCGTCGTTCGGGCGCCCGACAACGTGCTCTACCTGACGAACTTCTGGGGGATGAAGGGCTATGAGGTCTGTGTCTTCCCGCGCCAGGGCGAACCGGTGCTCATCTGTCTCGAGGCGAGCGCGGGCGACGCCGAGCGAATGGCCTGGACCGGGGACGTCCGGCTCTTCGCAGGCTATGACCCCCGAGATCCTCGGCCGCCGCTCGCGCGGGCGCTCGACACCGCGAAGCTGTGTGCGGCGGATTACGAGACCGTCGGCCTCGAGCTGAGCCTCGGCACGCAGGCTTCCGACCGCATGGTCGGCGAGCCGACGACGTTCACGGCCGAATGGTTCAACGCATTCGGTGGCGTCGAGGACGCAACGCCCCTCCTCGCCGAGGCGCGCGTGCTCAAGACGGAGCAAGAGATCGAGCGCATGCGGCTTGCGAACGACATCGCCGCCGCCGCGATGGAGCACTGCAAGCTCGTCATCGAGCCGGACCTGACCGAGGCGCAAATCGCGGCCGAGTGGGAGGGGTTCGTCCATGGCGAGGGCACCGGCTGGGAGGGGAAGGTGGAGCTCGCGCTCGGCTTCTCGCTCGTCTGGTCCGGGTCCGGCATCCAGACGTTCACTGCCACGACCTCGCGCCCGGTTGTCGAGGGTGAGCCCACGCTGTTCGAGATCTGGGTTTGCGCCGACGGCTACTGGTGCGACCACACGAAGAACCTCGGCGTCGGCGACCTGACCACGGCCTATCGCGAGCTCGAGCAAGGTCTGATGGCCGTCTACGACGATGCGATCGACTTCGCACGGCCGGGTGCGAGCCTCGCCGAGCTCGATCGCCGAATCCGCGCGGGAATCGACGAGCTGGGCTTTCCGGGCCAGCCCTCGCATCCGATTTGCCACGGAGTCGGCGCCCGCGCGCACGAGCCGCCGTACGCGCATCAGGCCGGTGGAGGCGAGATCCGCGAGGGGATGGTTCTTGCAATCGAGCCAGGATGCTATATCGACGGGGGCGGCGGGCTCCGCTTCGAGGACAACTTTCTCGTCACCGCGGGCGGTGCGGAAAAGCTCTCCCCGTTCCCCGATGGAATCGTCGGAAGCACGACCGGATGAGCCTCGGCGTGCATTTCGCCCTGGAAAGCGCAGACGTCACAAATCTGCTCGCGGCGCCTGACGACGACAGTCGGATCAGCTTTCTCGAGGAACAGATCGAGGAGCGGTACTTCACGACTCCCGAGTACGTCGCGGAGAGCGATAAGGCGTGGGACGCGATGCACCGAGCACTTGCAGGCGGGCAACTCTCATACGAATCAGGTGCGTATCCGTTCAGCCACGCAGTCCTTGGCGGCACGAGCTCCTTCATGACGACCCCAGCTACATCTTGAGCCTCAAGGAGCCGCCAGACGTCGTGCAGATCGCAAACGCACTCGACGAGCTGGCCGTGGAGGAATTCCGCGAGCGTTACTACTCAATCCCTTCAGACGACTACGGCGAGCGGCTCACCGACGAAGATCTCGCGTACACCTGGGGTGCGCTCGACGCGTTACGCAAGCTCTTCCGAGTAGCTGCGTCCGAAGGACGGTACGTGCTCTTTACCGTCGGCGCGTGAACACGGGCCAAGGCTCCTGTGGTCCGGGGTCAGGCTTCAGCCTGACCCGGTGCTCAGGTTCTCCGGCCAAGGGCGACGTGCTCAACCTCACACTGGGGTCAGGCTGAAGCCTGACCCTCTCGCCTGGCGGATGCGATAGTCAGCTCGTGACACTCGACCGCTCGAAGCTCTGGACCGGAGACCTGAACGCGAAGGCGCTCGAGCCGCAGCCGCGTGTGACCGTCGGCCTCTACGACACGACACTCCGGGACGGAGAGCAGACGGTCGGAGTCGTGTTCTCGCCCGAGGACAAGCTCGCGATCGCCAGAGCGCTCGACGCAGCAGGGGTCGACCGGATCGAGGCGGGCTTTCCGCGCGTATCGGAGGAAGACGCGCGCGCGATCTCGCTCATCCTCGAGGCCGGGCTCGATGCCGAGGTCTGGGGATTCTCACGCGCGGTGCGCGCAGATGTCGAGGCGCTCGTCGGGCTCGGCGTTCGCGCATCGGTGATCGAGAGTCCGATTTCGGACGGAAAGCTCGCCGCGCTCGGCGTCTCCCGAGAGACGATGCTCGAGCGGATTCGTGCGGCGATTTCCTTCGCCGCAGAGGAGGGCATCCGAGTGGCGTTCTTCGGCGTCGACTCGACCCGAGCCGATCTCGAGTTCGTGCGTGCTGCCTACGAGAGCGCGGTCGAGGCCGGGGCCGCCGAGGTCGTGGTCGTGGACACGCTCGGCATCGCCACTCCCGAGGCCGCGGCGTTTCTCGTGAACGACGTCGCAGAGCGGCTCGACTACGACGTCCCGGTGCACTGGCACGGCCACGACGACTTCGGGCTCGCGACTGCTGCAGCAGTGGCCGCCGTGCAAGGTGGTGCGACCTGGGTGCACGGGACCGTGAACGGCATGGGGGAGCGCGCGGGTAACGCCGACCTGGTCGAGGTCGCCCTGGCGCTCGAGGCCCTGTACGAGATCCCGACGCGGCTCCGGCTCGAGCAGGTGCGAGAGCTTGCCCGACTCGTGCAGGAGCGCTCCGGCACGGTTCACGCGCCCTGGAAGGCCGCCACAGGCGACAACCTGTTCACACGCGAGTCGGGTGCGGTCGCGTCTCAGTTCCACGACCCGCCGGCAATCGAGCCGTACGCGTCCGAGGTCGTCGGCGCGACGCGCGGAATCGTGCTCGGCAAGAAGAGCGGGCTCGACTCGATTCGGATCAAGCTGGAGGAGCTCAGCCTGGTGTTCCCGCCGGAGCGACACGGAGAGCTTCTGGACGCTGTCAAGAGGGCGGGAACGGAGAAGCGACGGCTCGTCAGCGATGGTGAGTTCCGACGCCTGGTGAACCGAAAGCGTGGGCGCTCGAGTATTGACTGACATCGGACCGCACGGGATACTCGAGATCATGGCGGGTCACGCGAAGCAGGGAGCGTGATCGAACGGGTCTGCATCGTGGGCGCGGGAGTCATCGGAAGCCTGTTCGCAGGTCATCTTGCGCAGGTGTCCGAGGTCTCGGTGTTGACCCGGCGGCGGGAGCACGCCGACGCGCTGATCCGCGATGGCCTGCGTGTGAGCGGAAAGAGCGAGCGTCATGCAACGGTGCGCGCGTCGGCCGACCCGGCAGAGCTGCCTGCACCGGACGTCGCGATCATCGCGACCAAGGCGACGGGTCTACGAGACGCCGTGGAGACGCTCGCGGGCACGTATCCCGACGCGACGATGACGACCGTTCTCAACGGGCTCGGCGCAGAGGAGATCGTGCGCCAGCACGGGGAGTGGCCGATCGTGTCCGCGGTCACTTTCATGAGCGGCACGCGCCACTCGGACACGCACGTCGAGTACATCCTCGACACCGAAACGTGGCTTGGTCCCTACGAGGAGACGCCGTTCGAGCGGGTACAGGAGATCGCCGACACGATCCTCGCCTCCGGGCTCCGCGCCGAGGCGCTGCCCGACCTGCGCCCCGCGCAGTGGTCGAAGTTGATCTTCAACGCAGCTGTCAATCCGGTCGCTGCGCTGACCGGATTGCCACACGATCCGCACTTCGCATCCGAGGGTGGGCCAACCGATCTCGGCCACCTCGTGCACGGACTCGTCGACGAGGGGAAGGCGGTCGCCACCGCGGCGGGGATCGAGCTGCACGACGATCCCTGGGAGATGAACGTGCTCGCGACGCAGCGCGGTTCGGCGCACTATCCGTCGATGTTGGAGGATGTCGACGCGCACCGGCAGACGGAGATCGAGCTCATCACCGGCTCGCTGATCCGCGAGGCGGAGCGACACCACGTTCCGGTTCCGCTGCATACGCTGCTGCACGGACTGGTGAAGGCCAAGGAGGAGTCCTGGTAAGAAACATGCGAGGAGAGGAGTTGGAGCAGCGCGGCCGCGAAGCGGACGCCTTTAGGGATGTTCACGCGACCGAAGTCCGCACGAGTGGATTTCAGTCTTGCGCACAAATTGAGCCGAAAGGGAGGGCGTGATGATTCGAGCAAGGAAGGCGGTCCTGGCGCTAGCTGCCGTTGCGGCGGTCGGGACAGCCGTGGTGGCGGTGAGCTCCGCGTCGCCGCAGCAGGCGAGCACGGTGACGATCGGCTGGGCGTTCGACGGCAGCGGCGCGATGGCTCCGTTCGACGGTCCTGCGCTCGCGACGGCGAGAGATCGGGTCAGGCAGGTGAACCGCGGAAGTGGTGTGAACCTGAGGATCACGACGTGCGACACGCAGGGGAACAAGCCGGCGACCGCCAAGGCGTGCGCAGCGCGGCTTCTCGGACAGGGAGCCGATGTGATCTTCACGACGTGTGACGTCGAATTCGCTGCGCCCGTCGTTCAGGAGTCCATCAACGCGGGCAAGCTCACGATCGCGCCCTGCATCGGCACGGATCAGATGGGCCCGAAGCGCTTCGGCGCGAAGGGACGGCTCGCGTTCTCGTACGGAAACGTCGCGCAGGACGAAGGCTCGGCGATGGCGGAGTATGCGTGGAGGCGCGGCTGGCGTGACGCCGCTCTCGCGACCGACACGGTGATCGTGTACTTCCGGAACGTCGTCCAGGCGTTCGAGGCCCGGTGGCGCCAGCTCGGCGGCAACATCGTCGCCGAGGAGACGTACCAGTCGCTCGGAGGGAACCCGGCGTCCTGGCAGAACGTGGCCACCCGCCTGAACGGAGAGGACGCGGATGTGATCGTCACATCGACAGCCGCGGCTTTCGGGGCGCAGGTGCCGATCCTGAACGGCCTGCGGACGCTCGGCAACAACACGCCCATGCTCAACTCTTGGGCGGGAGACGGGAACTACTGGTACACGCCGAATCCGAAGGTCACGAACTACTACTACGTCACCTTCGCCTCGGCGTTCGGAGACGATCCGGTTACGGCCGTCAATGCACTCGCGAAGCGCAACAAGGGAGCGATCGCGAAGGGCGGGAGCACCGGCGGGTTCATCACCGGCCCGGCGGCGATCGACGGTCTCGTGACGGCGCTCCGACGCACGGGCGGCTCGACGAACGGCGCTCGCCTCGCCGCGCAGATGGAGAAGTTCAAGAACGTGACCACGCTGTCCGGCCAGGTCAGCTTCTCGAAGAGCCTGCACACCGTGTTCGGGCGCCAGTACCGCGTGATCCGGGTGCAGAACAACGTCCCGAAGGTCGTCGGGACCGTGAAGGCGAAGGTCGTACCGAAGATCTGACCGGAGCCTTGCCAGACGAAGAAAGCCCAGAGGAGACGAGGCGGCCCGGAGTACTTCGGGCCGCCTCGATCTCGCGTGCCTTCGAGGGAGTCCAGGCCCTCCGCGACGTAACCCTGGAGTTGCACGGACAGGAGGTGGTCGGGCTCATCGGCCCGAACGGTGCCGGCAAGTCGACGCTCGTCAACATCATCACCGGCTTCGACTTCCCCGACGAGGGCCGGGTGGAGCTCGAAGGCCGCGACGTGACGCGCTGGCGGCCGGATCGCCGCGGGCGACGGGGCCTCGCCCGGACGTTTCAGCACTCCCGATCGTTTCGCGCGCTCTCGGTGCGTGAGAACGTCGAGGTCTCCGCACTCGGCGCCGGTCTCGGCCCACGTGCGGCGCGCCGGCGCGCCGCAGGGCTGCTCGAGCAACTCCGGCTGACGCCGTATGCCAGCGCGCCGGCCGGAGTGCTTGCGCACGGCGACGAGCGGCGGCTTGGTGTCGCCCGCGCGCTTGCGACGGAGCCGAGATTCGTGCTGATGGACGAGCCTGCGGCGGGGTTGCCCGAGGCGGAGGTGCCCGATTTCGCGGCCGTGATCCGCTCCGTGCGAGACGAGCATGACGCGGGAGTGCTGCTCATCGATCACAACATGGCGCTGGTCATGGATGTCTGCGACCGAATTCAGGTGCTCGATCACGGAGCGACGCTTGCGGAAGGGACGCCCGTCGAGATCCGAGCCAACCTCGATGTCGGGTCCGCGTACCTGGGTGAGAGCGCCGTACACGAGGAGGGATCGTGAGCATGCCCGTCCTTCAGGTCGATGGCGTGTCGGTCGGGTACGGCGGGAGCGCCGTCGTACGCGACCTCTCGCTCGAGCTGCACGCGGGAGAGATCCTCGGGCTCATAGGGCCGAACGGCGCGGGCAAGTCGACCACATTGCACGCGCTGATGGGCCTCGTCCCGCTTCGCGGCGGTGACGTCACGCTCGACGGCCGCTCGCTGCGCGGGCGAAGCCCGGAGACCATCGCCCGCTCCGGTGTCGCGCTCGTCCCGGAAGGGCGACGTCTCTTCGGCGAGCTCACCGTGGAGGAGAACCTGCAGCTCGGGCTCGCAGGCAGGCGCAGGAACGGCGCGGCCGGCGATCCCCTCGGGGACGCATACGAGCTCTTCCCGATTCTCGAAGAGTTCCGCACACGGCCCGCCGGCGTCCTTTCGGGAGGGCAGCAACAGCAGCTCGCCATCGCGCGCGCTCTCGTCGCCGGGCCGCGTGTCCTGCTCCTCGACGAGCCGTCGCTCGGACTGGCGCCGACAATCGTCGACCTCGTTTTCTCGACGCTCGCCACGATCCGCGACCGCGGGCTCGCGATCCTGCTCGTCGAGCAGAGGGCCCAGCGCACGGTTGCGCTCGCCAACAGAACGCATGTGCTCTCGAACGGAGAGCTCCGCCTGACCCTGACTCCCGCCGATGCGGCCGACACGGACCGGATGGTCGCCGCGTACCTCTCTTGATCACGCCACTCGCGAGTGGACTCACCGACGTCCTCTCGGACGCCGTCGACCTCCAGGTGCAGGTCGACGCGATCGGGCTCGGGGCGATCTTCGCCCTGATGGCCGTCGGCATCGGGCTGGTCTTCGGCGTGCTCCGCCTCGTGAACTTCGCCTACGGCCAGCTCATCATGGCCGGTGCGTTCGCGCTCGCCTACGCTTCCGACCGCGGCTGGCCGGTGGCGGTCGGGATCGCGCTCTGCTTCGCGGTCGTGATCGTCCTCTCCCTGGCGATGGAACGGGTCGTCTTCCGCCCGCTACGGTCACAGTCGCCGGCGGTGATGCTGATCGCGACGTTCGCAGTGGCGTTCCTGCTCCAGAGCATCGCGCTCCTCTGGTTCGGGCCGTTGGGGAAGACGGCCGCCTCGCTGGCAGAGCTCAACCGTCCGGTTACCTTCGGAGACGTCGACATCCGGAAGATCGCGATCGTCGCCATCGCGAGCGCCGCAGTCAGCCTCGGGCTCCTCGTATTGCTCCTCAATCGGACTTCGCTCGGCCTGCACATGCGAGCGGCGGCGATGGACTTCCAGACGGCGAGGCTCGTCGGCGTGCGGGCGAACCTCGTGAGCGCCGGGGCCGTTCTCGTCGCCGGCGTACTGGCCGCGGTCGTCGCCGTGCTCTTGACCGTGCAGTTCCCGACTGTCACTCCGACCTTTGCGTTACGAGAGACGATCATCGTGCTCGCCGGAGTGGTTGTCGGCGGAATGACGCGACTGCTCTCGGCGACCCTCGGCGGATTCACGATCGGCTACGTCTCCGGCGTGCTCGGTGGCGCGCTGCCGACCGCCCAGAGCCAGTACCTGCCGACATTCGTCTTCGGTCTGGTGATCCTCGTCCTTCTCTTCCGGCCGGGAGGGCTCTTCCTGCGCGGGCGGGCTGCCGTGGAGCGGGTGTGAACACTCGGCGCGCTGCGCTGGAGCTCGGTGCTCCCGTCGTCCTTGTCGTCGGTGCCGCGTTCCTCGGGATGCTCGTGTCGCGCTCGACCGAGATCTACTTCATCAACGCGCTCGTCTCCGTGTCCATCGTCGTCGCGATCTACGTCTTCGTCGGCAACTCGGGCGTGCTCTCCTTCGGGCACATCAGCTTCGTCGCCATCGGCGTCTGGACGGCGGGAGTGCTGTCCGTGCCGGAACAGGAGAAGCCGGCCGTCATGCCATACCTCTTCGACTTCCTCCGCGACACGACGGTCGGCAACATCCCCTCTCTCATTGCAGCCGGTCTCGTCGGGGGGGTATTCGCATTGCTCGTCGGCCTCCCGCTGATGCGACTGTCCGGACTCGCAGCAGGCATCGCCACCTTCGCCGTGCTCGAGATCACGAACAACATCCTCCGCTACTACGAGAAGGTCGGGCCGGGGTTGAATACGTTCTCCTCCGTGTCCGAGACCACCGATCTCCGTCAGGCCGCGCTCGGCGCCGTCGCCGTCATCGTCGCTGCGTTCGCGTATCAGCGAAGCCGCTTCGGACGCCAGCTGCGCGCGACCCGCGAGGATCCTGCGGCCGCGCGCGCGGTCGGCGTGTCCATCTACCGGCAGCGGCTCGGTGCCTTCGCGCTCTCGGGGTTCCTGGCGGGGCTCGCGGGTGGGCTCTACGTCCACTTCCTTCCGCTCAACGTCGACGCCGTGTCCCTCGACCTCACGTTCATCACGCTCGCGATGCTCGTCATCGGTGGATCCACGAGCCTGTGGGGCGCGGTCGTGGGGGCGCTCGCCGTCAGCGCACTCGACTCCGTGCTCGCGAACGCGGAGAACGGAATCGAGCTCGTGGGACGCACGGTCGAGGTTCCGGCGGGGACGAGGATCGTCGTGGTGAGCGCTCTCATGGCGCTCGTGCTCATCCTCCGTCCGAGCGGGCTCACGGGCGGGCGCGAGTTCTCCGTCGACCCGCTCTGGCGAAAGCTGCGGCCGTCGTGAGGGTGTGTGTCGTCGGCTGCGGCGCCGTGGGGTCGCTCTTCGCGGCGAACCTCGCGCAGCTCGAGGACGTCGAGGTGTGGGCGTATGACCTCGATCGCGCGCACGTGGATGCGATCAACGCCGACGGATTGCGGCTGACAGGGGCGGGAGACGTCGTAGGTCGGGTTCGGGCGACGTCCGAGCCGTCGGAGCTTCCTGGCTGTGACTTCGGGATCTTGGCGACGAAGGCGATGCACACCGACGGCGCCGTTTCAGCCACCGCGCATGCATTCTCGGACGGAGCCGTCGCTTCGGTGCAGAACGGCGTCGGCAACGAGGAGGTGATCGCGCGGCACGTCTCGAGGGTGATCCGTGGAACGACGTTTCCGGCCGGGAAGATCCTGTCACCAGGAGTCGTGCAGTGGGACGTCAAGGGAGACACGACTTTCGGCCCGTTCGAGCCGAGCCCGGCTTCACCGAACGAGATCGAACGGCTTGCCGAGGCGTGCACACGTGGCGGCATGCCGACGCATGCGGTCTCCGATGCCCGTCCCGCCCAGTGGCGAAAGGTCGTTTTCAACGCGGCCACGAACCCCGTCGGGGCGCTGACCGGGCTCACGCACGGCCGCGTCTGCGAGCGGCCCGATCTCCGCGCTCTCGTGAGCTCGCTCGTCGACGAAGGCAAGGCGGTCGCAGGGGCGCAGGGGATAACGCTCGACGCGGATCCGGAGGAGTTGATCGATCACGCGGCCCGGCGAGACGTCGCGTACGACCACAAGGCGAGCATGCTCCAGGACGTGGAAGCGCACCGACGGACCGAGATCGACTACCTGAACGGCGGCATCTCGCGCTTCGGGCGCGAGCTCGGTGTCCCGACCCCGTTGAACGTCGCGCTGACGGCGCTGGTCAAGGCGCTGGAGGATTCGTGGACGTAGAGCTCCAACGCCGATACGAAAACGTGCGTGTGGCCATGGCCGCGCACGACCTGGACGCGCTGATCGTCTCCGGAAGCGAGTACTCGGGCTTCGAGGGCGCGGTGACCTACCTCTCCGGATTCCAGATCGTCCATCGCTACGCGTACGTCGTCGTGCCGACCGGGGGCGATCCCTTCGTCGTCTTCCCGAGCGAGGCCCGCTACGTGGGGGAGCACGGCACTGCGCAGCTCGAGCAGGTGTTCCACGACCGTCCGGGCGAGCACATGGCCGGCCATGCTCGGGGAGCGGGGTGGAAGCGGGTCGGTGTCTACGGGCTCGACTACGTCATGACCGTGAGGGATGAGCGCGCCCTCGCGACGGGGGGCGTCGAGCTCGTCCCCTTCGACATCGAGTTCGATCTCGCACGCGCAGTCAAGAGCGAAGCCGAGCTCGAATCAGTGCGCGACTCGGTGCGCATCAACGAGCGCGGGTTCGAGATCTTCCTCGAGAGCTATGCACCCGGAAAGTCGGCCGCCGAGGTCATGGCCGCGGCGGAGGAGTGGTTCGTCCAAGAGGGCTGCGGGCGGCTCACCATGAACATGGTTCTCACGGGCACCGACGCCTACGCACGCCCGGAGTTCAAGATCGCGCGGCGGGAGGAGATCCTGTCGAAGTTCCTTCTGCCCTCGCTCGAGGTGGCAGGGCCGGGGATGCACTGGGTAGAGGTCTCGCGCGCGATCGCGACGCAGGACGCAGAGCTCTCCGAGGACACGGAGCGGATGCTCGAGGCATACCTCGAGTACGTCGACGCCGCAACGAGCGCGATGCGACCGGGGGCCACGTGCCACGACGTGCACCGGGCGGTTTCTGCCGGGTTTGTCGACCGCGGCTACCACCTTGGTCACGTCACCGGCCACTCGATCGGGATGACGATGATCGAGTTCCCGAAGATCGGGGAAGGCGTCGAGATCGAGCTCTCGGAGAACATGGTCTTCTCGATGCACCCGCACGCGATCGCCGCGAACGGCGAGGACTGCCTCTACATGCAGGAGACGTGGCTGGTCACCGCGGAAGGCGGCGTTCCACTCTCAAACCTGCCGATGCAGGTTTTCCGTTCATAGCTGGCTACAATCCGCCGGGTGAGCTGGCCGTGGCTCGTCGTGCTCCTACTCGCGGCCGCACTCGTCGTCGCGGTCGAGTCACCGCGTCTCGGCAGGCGGTTCGGCGCGGATGCGCGTCGTGAGCGAGAGCGAGCCCGCCGCAAGAAGTCGTTTCGCGTGGTCACCGCCGTGGACGAGGAGAGCGACGAGTTCATCAAGAGCGTCCAGCGCGATCTGGACGCACTCCCCACGATCGAAGAGCGAGACCGCAAGACCTAACGCACAGTGACTGTCACCCTTGGGTGACTGCCACCCGCCTTGGTCGCTCTCTGACTAGCGGACGGTGAAGGTCGCGGTGAACGTCCGCGTGTTCGGCAGGATCCGCAGGACGTTCTCGGTGTTCTTCGTCTCCTGATAGTCCGAGACGCGCAGTCTCAGCCGATGTCTTCCGGGTGAGAGCCGCCCGGTGGCGATGCGGATCACTCCGTTCCTGAAGGACGCGGAAGTGCCGCTGCCGTCGAGGGATGCGTCGATCGAGCTCGCGTAGACGCCCGAGCCCACGTCGATCGCACCGATCCGCACGGGCTCTCCGCGACGCACCACCCGCGTCCGCAGGCGCAGTGTCGGCGGAGTGACGTCGTTGACCCAGAAGCGGAACGAGAAGCGGCCCGCTCCCGCACGCGTCGCGCTGTCGAACACGACCGCGTACTCACCCGGAAGCGGCGAGAGGGCGGCCGCAGCGAGAACGGGACTGCGATAACCCTCGAGGTACGGATTGTGGTGCAACGGCAGACCCGCGTACCCCGTGAGTCGGTTCTCGTCGAGACCCGCCACCACCCGAGGCTCGACGCGACTTCCTGGTGGATTCTGGGTGACGACGACGCCGAAGTTCGCGACGGCTCGTCGTAGGCGGACGCGATAGACCGCCTCGGGCCCGCGCAGGAACGTGTTCAGACCGACCCCGATCGGATTGTCCGGATACCGGTACCGCGTGACGCGAGCAGGCTTCCCCGCAGTCGTTCCCCGGTGCGCGCCGACCTTTCGAAGCGTGACGGGCTGTTGTCGCGCGAGCCTGGACACCACGACGCGCCCCCAGAAGGGAACGCGGCGGGCATCGGCTCCCCGCCGGAGCTCGAGATATCCGCTGAAGTCCCCTTCCGCGGCGGATGCGGAGGTCACGACTTGATAGGAGAGTGATCCCGGAACGGTCACGGTCGCGGGGATGACGAGACTCGCACCTACGGGACGCTCCCGGCGAACCACAGAGACCTGCCAGCTGCCGGCGCCTCCGCCGGCATCGGTGAGCGCTATCCCGCGGACGGCGCGAACGTCGCGCCCGAGAAGACCGAGCGAGACGCTGACAGGGTTGGCGAAGACGAGTGGCCGGTCGGCTCGCGCCAGTGAGACGACTCCACCTCCCTGGAACTGCGGGGCGGCGGGGCTGTCTTCGCCCGCCGAGGTATCGGCTCCCGTCTGCACCAGTGCCGACTTGAGCTGCGCGACCGTCCAGGTCGGGTGTCGCTGGAGGAGCAGCGCCGCGGCGCCGGCGACGTGCGGCGAGGCCATGCTCGTCCCGGAGAACGACGACCAGCCGGCCGGCACCGAGGAGAGGACGTCGACGCCGGGCGCGGCGACGTCGGGCTTCAGCCGAAGCGAGATCGTCGACGGCCCGACGGAGGAGAACCCTGCGTGGGTGCCGCCCGGGCTCGTGCCGCTCACTTCGACGGCTCCGACGGTGATCGCCCGCTCCGAGTTCGCGGGTGACGAGACCGAGCCGGCGCCGAGGTCGTTGAAGTCGTTTCCGGCAGCGACGGCCGAGACGACTCCGGCGGCGGCAGCGGCGTCGAGCGCGAGTGCGACGATGTCGCGGCGCGGCTCGAGCTCCGGCTGTCCGATAGAGAGGTTGAGCACGTCCATGCCGTCCCGCACCGCCGCCTCGATGGCAGCGACGATCTCGGGGGCATTCCCGTTCGGGCTCAGTCCCGAGTCCGTCCCCACGAGCGCCTTGTAGTTCCCGATGAACGCCCGCGGCGCGATGCCCGACACCGTGCGACCGTTGGCCTGCGTGCGAGCGTTTCCCGCTGCGATCCCGGCGACGTGCGTGCCGTGTGAGGAGTTGTCGCCGTCGGAGGCGAGCGCTGCATTCTCATAGCGCGCGCCAGGCGGCGGGAACGCCCGCGCGACGATCACTTTCGCGTTCGTGAAGCGCTGCTGACCCTTCGGGAACCCGGTCGGCATCGTATAACCGCCCGGATCGAAGAACGGATGATCGTGATCGACGCCCGTGTCGATCACGCCGATCTTGACGTCCTGGCCCGCCGTCTCGAGGCCCGCGCCCCAGAGCGCCGATGCGCCGATCTGTTGCGGGCTCCGATCGAGCTGTGGGACGTACGACGCGGATGCGAACACGTCGCGGACTCCGGGGAGGCCACGGAGACGGGCAACCTCCGCGCTCGGGAGAACCACGGCGAAGCCGTTGGCGACCAGCCGATAGCTCCAGCGGACCCGAGCATCCGGGAGCCTGCGCGCGAGCTCACGCCTGAATGCACGGTGCTGGATGGCGATAACGGCTTCAGTCCCCGGAGCATGTGCGAGCGGAGGAGCGGCCAGTGCGACCACCACTTCGGACCGTCCGCCGAATCCTGTGGTTTTAGCCGTGCCCGTGCGCTCGATGCCGCCGAGTGCGAGGACGGCGACGGTCACCGCGAGGAGTGTGGCGATCCTGGTCATCGAGAGATGAGACGAGCCGAAGCTAGAATCGGTAGGCCGCGCGGATGTGGCGGAATTGGTAGACGCGCACGGTTCAGGTCCGTGTGCCCGAAAGGGCGTGGAGGTTCAAGTCCTCTCATCCGCATCGACCTCTGCCTCGGGGTGTCGAACGACCGCTCATGAACCGATTGTGGCGATGCAACCCGTCGCCACGCCGGATCACTCGATCGGGGGACGGTTGCCGGCCGCACCGCCGGATGTGGTTCAACCCCCGGTACAAGGCCGTCGGGATGCTCGGGGCGCCCTTCTACCTGATCACCGAGGTGCTCGCTCCCGTGTTCGAGCTCCTCGCGATCGCCGCGCTCGGTCTCTCGCTCGCGCTCGGGCTCTTCGAGCCGCGCACCTTCGTCTTGATGCTCGTCGCGATCGCGTTCACGAACGCCGCGCTGACCGCCTCCGCCGTCCTCTTCGACGATCTGCAGTCGAGGATGTACCGCAAACGCGATCTCGCGCGGTTGCTCCTGCTCGCCCCGCTCGACCTCGTGCTGTATCGGCCGATCATCTTCTGGGCACGCGTCAAGGGATCCTGGAGGTTCCTCCGCGGCGACAAGGCGTGGCACAAGTTCGAGCGGAACACGCGCGAGGCGCCGGCGTAGCTCTTACCGAGGAAGTGCGGCGAGCACCTCGTCCGCGTGCGTCTCGGGCATGACGCGCGACAGCACCTTCGCGACGTTGCCGTCTGCGTCGATCACGAACGTCGAGCGTTCGACACCCATATACGTCTTGCCCGCCATTGGGAGAGACACTCACCGACAAACCTCTGGTCGGCTACTCCTCACCTTCCCAGTAGTCCGCCGTCGGCCCCGGCCGGGCGAACATGATGTCTTCGTCTTCGTTCCCCTTGGCGAGGACCTTTCCCGTGTCGAGGTACTCGATGATCTCGCCACGGATCATCGAAGACAGCATGAGCACGCGAATCGGCGAGTCAGATCGGTTGATGATCTGATGGGCACCCTCCTTGCCGCGTGGAAAGCAGACCACATCGCCCTCCTTCAGGATCTGCTCGTCTTCGGGCGTTCGCAGCGTCGGCTCGCCGCGCAGCACGATTACCCATTCCTCGTTCAGGTAGTGCGTGTGGTACGGCCAAAGCTTGCTGCCGGGCTCGACCTCGGACATGGTCGCGCCTATGAGCTCACCGCCGATGCGCTCGCCGACGAGTGTGCCTTTGGCGCGCCACCCCTCGCGGTCCCGCGTCGCGTCCCACTCGTCGTCGTAGAAGTTGAAGAGCTTCATTCGCTGCCTCCTGGTTCGCCGTCACCGCGTACTACAAATTATTGGCCCGTGTGTCGTCCCGTGGATAGAAATAGAGGGCGACGCGCGCGCCTCTGCACGAGGACAAGTTGACCGCCTCGCCTGAGTCCGACGCGAGCGTGAAGTCGGGAGCTAGGCTAGCTTCCTCGACCGCTGGTGCCTCCGTTCATCGATCACCGGGATCGTTCAAGCCGGGAGCCAACCCTCGCCGTACCCTGACCGCTCCTCTGGCCCCCAGCGGGCATATGCCTCGTCCGGGCTCGAGGTCTCCTCGAGCACGCTCGCATCGTGCTTCGCTGCAACCTCGTTTACGGGATAGAGAACCTCGAAGCCACCTACACGGCTGCCGGTCATGACGATCACGCACGGCGCGTCGCCCGTGCCGACGAAGACGTGCTTCGTCCACGGCGGGCAGTGAACGAAGTCCCAGGCCTTCAGGCGGCGCTCCTCATCCTCGATCACGAGCACGCACTCGCCGGAGACGACGAGGAAGTCCTCCTGGCCGCGCTCGCCGTGGTACACGCCCCGCTGACCGGGGGCTACGACCTGGATACGAAAGCCGAGCTGCGCCCACTCCTGCCCACCTTCGAAGTCGGTGTCCTGCCCTCGCTCCTCGCTTCGGATCCACGATGCGTCGCGCGCGTTGAGCACGAACCAGCCCTCGCCCTGGGGAATGAGCCCGGCGTCCGTCCTCTTCAACTCTGCTTCCGGGACGGTCATGGCCTGGCCACGGGGATCGTCGCGTCGGTCATGCGGACATACTGTCGATAGGAGACAGCGAGTCGTCCTTCGGATAGAAGTAGAGGACGACCGGCTTTCCGCGCAACTCCTCGAGCGAGACCTGCTCGCCTGAGTCGCTCTGCAGGGTGAAGCTCGGGGCCGGCTGACCTTCCTCGATCACGTGACTTTCTCCTCGGTATGGTGACCGGCGATGGTAGCCGTGCACGTCGTTCTGGCCTTCGCCGTGCTCGTCGTCTGCGTCGGGGCCGCCGTATACGGCTTCATCGCGTACCGGCGTGGAGGCGCGGGAGTGACCGTCGCGCACGGGCTCGCACTCGCGCAGACCGCTCTCATCGCACAGGCGGCGGTCGGGCTGCTCCTGCTCTCCGACGGTCGGCGTGCTCCGGACCGCCTGCACTACGCGTACGGGGCGTTTGCCCTCGGAGTTGCGCTCTCGCCCTGGTTCTACGCGCCCGCCGAGGGGCCGCGGAGACTCCTCTGGTTCGCCGGGACGACGCTGCTCGCCGGGGCCCTCGCCGTGCGAGCATTCACAACGGGCTGATGAGAAAGCGGTGATGAGAGCCCTCTGGGACCGCATTCCGCCGCTTGCCCGCGGCCTTGGGATCATCGCGCTGATCGCAGTCGTGGTCGTCGTGCTCTCCCTCGAGCCCGTCCTCGCGACAGTCGGCGGGCTGCTGCAGATCGCGTTTTTCCTGGCGATCGCCTTTTTCCTGTTCCTGCTTTGGCGCGAGCGGAGGGGGGACCTGGAGGCGTGGTCCGAGCGGAACCGCAAGCTCTTCTACGCGGCGATCATCCTCGCGGTGGTCGCGATCGGGATGGCGATCGGGCTCGGCGTCCCCGGTCGCGACGCTTTCGCTCTCGTCCTCGTGCTCGCTGCGTGCGCGTACGTGGTCGTTCGCGTCTGGCGGCTCGAGCACCGCTACTAGAGCGAACCTACGGCAGCGCGAAGGGCGGGCTCTGGCGGAGCGTGGGCGGGCCGGGGTTCACCGGGTGTACCAGACGCAGTGTGTAGCGGTACTCGCCGGGACCGAGCCGCCGCGGGCCGAGCTCGATCTTCGCGAGCTCGCCGACCTCGAGGCGACCTCGCTTGACCAGCTTCGTCGAGTGCGTCGACGCGCGTTCCACCCGCAGCACGTAGGCGCAGTCGAGATCACAGGTGAGGCTGGCACGGAAGACCCCGCGCTTGGCTGCCGTCCGCGTCCCGAAGCGCAGGAGACTGGGGCGGACGGTGAGCTCGACGCCGGGGCAGCGAGCGATCGAGCCACCTGCCGAGCGGTCGAGCGCCTTGGTCACGCGCGGCAGGCTGGCCTTCGGCGTGCCGTCGACGTAGTGGACGCCGGACTGCCACCCGGCGCGCGCCCGTTCGTCACGAGAGAGGAAGAGCAGCATCCCCTCCACCGTCGGCTGGCAGAACGAAAGCGCCAGTGCCTGTTCGTAGTAGGCAGCCTGGGTCGCCTCGTCGACGGGGCGCGTCACGGCCGGCTCACTGCCGGTGTAGAGCGCCGCTTTCCCGGCCGGGATCTGCGACTCGACCCCGAACTCCGCATACAGAAGGGGGAGCTTCGAGCCGAGCTGAGCCGTGCCGTCGAACGCCTGTCCGAGGAGCGCCACCACCTTGTCGTAGTCCGCGATGCCGATGCTCGTCGTATTGGGATGGGCGGTGGTTGGAGGCTGGCTGGAGTTGTCCCCGTACGGGTGGATGGAGAACGAGTCCATGACCGGCCGATCGCGTCCACTGGCGCGGTATGCGACTCCGAGCTCCTGGATGAACCTGGTCGGGGAATGCGTCGGGCGGATGCCGCCCGCGCGATCGCTGCCGCGCGGTGACACCGCACCTCCGACGATCTTGACCCCGGGCGAGACCGTCTTCAGCGCATCGTAGGTCCGGGCGAGGAGCGTGAGGTATGCGGCCGG
>Ga0136613_10000422_pt1 | contig 19490 bp, 17 predicted proteins | sample AntDrymUQ2722106_2_FD_106649 | JGI IMG/M metagenome (GOLD analysis project Ga0136613, IMG submission 106649) | Polar desert sand microbial communities from Dry Valleys, Antarctica - metaG UQ272 (21.06) | ecosystem: Environmental > Terrestrial > Soil > Desert | place: Antarctica: Dry Valley... | reverse complement strand
GTCCCGCGGCCGGCCATGTTGGTGGCGATGGTGACGGCGCCCGAGCGGCCGGCCTGGGCGACGACCTCCGCCTCCCGCTCGTGCAGCTTGGCGTTGAGGACGTTGTGCTTGATGCCGCGCCGCTTGAGCAGCTCGCCGAGCATCTCGCTGACCTCGACGCTGATCGTGCCGACCAGCACGGGCCGGCCCTTCTCGTGCTCCTCCGCGATCTCATCGATGACCGCGTTCCACTTGCCACCCTGCTTGGCATAGATGAGGTCGGCGTAGTCGGCGCGAATCATCTCTCGATTGGTCGGGATGACGACCACCTCGAGGTTGTAGATCTTCGCGAACTCCTCCGCCTCCGTCTCGGCGGTGCCGGTCATGCCGGCCAGCTTGTCGTACATCCGGAAGTAGTTCTGGAACGTGACGGTGGCGAGCGTGCGCTGCTCGTTCCTGACGGCCACGCCCTCCTTGGCCTCGACCGCCTGGTGGAGGCCCTCCGACCAGCGCCGACCGGGCATCAGGCGTCCGGTGAACTCGTCGACGATGATCACCTCGCCGTCCTTGACGACGTAATCGCGGTCGCGCTGGTAGAGGACCTGCGCCTTGAGCGCCTGCTCGAGGTGGCGGGCAAGGCTGAAGTCGTCGGCGAACATGTTCTCGACGCCGAGCCACTTCTCCATCTTGTCGGTGCCGGCCTCGCTGATCGCAACCTGCTTGAACTTCTCGTCGACGACGTAGTCCTCCTCACCCTTCAGGCGAGGGACGAGCTTGGCGAACTGGAGGTACTTGTCGGCCGACTCCTCGGCGTTGCCGCTGATGATGAGCGGGGTGCGGGCCTCGTCGATCAGGATGCTGTCGACCTCGTCGACGATCGCGAAGAAGTGGCCGCGCTGCGCCCTCGCGGCCAGGTCCACGGCCAGGTTGTCGCGCAGCATGTCGAACCCGAACTCGTTGTTCGTCCCATACGTGACGTCGGCCGCGTACGCCTCTCGCCGGCCGACCGGTCGGAGGTCCCGCAGCCGCTCGTCGGTTGCCGGGTACTCCGGGTCGAAGACGAAGGCACCCTCGTGCTGGATCGATCCCACGCTCATCCCGAGCCGATGGAACACGGCGCCCACCCACTGCGCATCGCGCTTGGCGAGGTAGTCGTTGGGATCGACGACATGGACGCCGCGTCCGACCAGGCCGTTCAGGAACGCGGCCAACGGTGCGACGAAGGTCTTGCCCTCGCCGGTACGCTGCTCGGCGATGGCGCCTCGGTGAAGCACGATGCCGCCCATCAGCTGGACGTCGTAGTGGCGCTTGGCCAGGGCCCGAACCATCGCCTCACGGACCGAGGCGAACGCCTCTGGCAGCAGCTCCTCCAGCGCCTCGTTGATCTGCCCCAGCTCGCTCTTCCGTTGCTGCTTCAGCTGGTCCGCCAGGCGCGCGGCATCCGCGCCGGCCAGCGCGGATTCCATCGCATCCTCGTCAGGATCGGTGTCGCGCAGCTCGATCGGGGTGAGGATCTCGCCGACCTGCTCGCGCAATCGGGCACGGAGCAGATCGGTCTTGCCGGCGAGCTCGGCATCGGTCAGGGCCTGGATCTCCGGCTCGAGCGCGTTGATGCGATCGACGAGCGGCCGGAGGGCGCGGATCTCGCGCTCGTTGGAGTCCCCCAGGCGGGACAGGAACTTGAACATCGGGCGGCGAGTATAGCCCGACTCCGGCTGAACCTCCCTCAGCCGGCCTCGACCATCGGCTTCACCTCGCCGATCCAGCGGTCGAGCGTCTCGTCGTCATACGGGGCAGCCATCTCAGCCAGGAAGGCCGAGAAGCCGATCCGGCGGTACGCGATCATCCGCTCCGCCAGCTGGTCGGGCGTCCCGACCCAGAAGGTGTCGTCTTCGGCGACGTCCGCCATCGGCGTGCGGTTGTGCTCCATCTGGCCCTCCCACACCCGCCGAGCCTCGGCCTCCGTGTCGCGGATGATCGGCTTGCAGCCGACGGTGCGCTCGATCTCGGACGAATTCCGGCCGACCGCGTCGCAATGGCCGCGCAGCACCTCGTCCTTGTGCTCGAGCTTCTCGACGCTGCCCATCGCGTTCCATTGGTCGGCGTACTTCGCGACCGTGCGCAGGGTCTTTTTCTCGCCTGACCCGCCGATCATGATCGGCAGCCGGCGCTGGATTGGCGGCGGCTGATGGCGGAGCTCCTGGAAGCCGTACCGACCGTCGGGGGCGGACGTCACCTCTTCACCGTCCAGCAGCACACGCATGGCGCCGACCGACTCGTCCAGCCAGTCGAGCCGTTGGCCGATTCCGCTGCCGAACTCGATGCCGTGCGCCGTGTGCTCGAGCTCGAACCAGGCACCGCCGACCCCGAGGGCCGCACGTCCGTCACTCAGATGGTCGAGCGTCGCCGCCATCTTCGCCACCAGTCCCGGATTGCGGAACGTGTTCGCGCCGACCAGCAGGCCGAGCTGGACCCGGGTGGTGACCTTGGCCCACGCCGCGATCGACATCCACCCTTCGAAGATCGACTGGTACGGGTCGCCGAAGATGGCGTAGACGTGATCCCACGTCCAGAGTGAGTCGTATCCGAGCTCGTCCACGCGCCGGGCCGCGCGCTCGAACACCGGCCAGTCCGTGGCCTGGCTCCAGAGCAGCACGCCGAGCTTTGTCTCGCTCATCCGCCGACGCTCACCCGATACGGTTCCGGGATGGCCTGGTCGTCGTCGGCCGAGTCCTCGTCCCAGAAGGTCATCTCTTCCACCATCTGGACCTCCGAGCTGAAGAGCGCTCCAACGCTCTCGCCGCGATGAATGCGCTTGATCGCCTCGCCGAAGAGGGGAGCGACGCTGAGCACCGTGATGCGCGGATCGTCCGCGCCGGGCGGCAGTGGGATCGTGTCGGTCACGATCACCTCGGTGAGCGCCGACTCTGCGATCCGCTCCAGCGCCGAGCCGGAGAAGACCCCGTGCGTCGCGCAGCTGTAGATGGCGGTGGCCCCGGCGGCCTCGAGCGCGCCGACCGCCTCGATCAACGATCCGGCGGTGTCGATCTCGTCGTCGATGAGGATCGCCGTCTTGCCGCCCACCTCGCCGATGATGTTCATGACCTCCGAACGGTCCTCGTTCCCGAGACGCCTCTTCTCCACGATCGCCAGCGGCGCGGAGAGCAGCTCCGCGAAATTGCGGGCCTTCTTGGCGAATCCAAGCTCGGAGACGACCACGATGTCGTCGATCTGTTTGACCTTGATGTGCGCGCAGATGAGATTGACGGCGGTCAGCTCGTCGACCGGGATGCTGAAGAAGCCCTGGATCTGGCCCTGGTGCAGGTCCATGGTGAGGACTCGGTCCGCCCCGGCGACGGTCAGCATGTCGGCGATCAGGCGCGCCGTGATCGGTACCCGCGGCTGGTCCTTCTTGTCCGAGCGTCCGTAGCTGTAGTGCGGGATCACCGCCGTGATCCGTCCCGCGCTTGCCCGCTTGAAGGCGTCGATCATGATCAGCAGCTCCATGATCGACTGGTTGACGGGCCGGCTGGTGGGCTGGACCAGGAACACATCCTGCTCGCGAACGTTCTCCATGACGCGCACGAAGATGTTCTCGTTGGCGAATTGGAACACCTCGACCTCACCGAGCTGGGTCTTGAGGTAGCGGGTGATCCGCTCGGCGAGCGGCTTGTTGGCGTTGCCGGCGTAGATACTGAACTCGTCGGCGTACACGTCGATCTCCGCGGGGCGGGTCAGGCCCACCGATTCTAACGGTTGGGGCCCATGATTGACACGGCGTGAGACCCGCACCATCCGATCCCCCTCCATCCTCGGTCACCGAAGCCTTCGGATCGACCGATACGCCACTGCGGCTGCCCGGCGGTGGGAACGCGTGGCGAGCCGGGGATCTCGTCCTGAAGCACGTGAATGTCGAGCCGGCGTGGCTCGAGTGGGAAGAGCGGGTGCTCGTCACCGTGGATCAGGATGCGTTCCGGATTCAACAGCCGCGGCGGACCCTCGACGGGCGGCTCGTGGTGGATGGTTGGTTCGCACGCGACTACCTGGAGGGCGCACACGAACCCGGCCACTGGTCGGAGATCATCGGGGCCGGTGATGCGCTCCATGCCGCGCTGGCCGCTCTGCCAGAGAGGCTCGTGCACCCGCTACCGGTGGCTCGAACCGATCCCTGGGCCGTCGCCGACCGCATCGCCTGGGAGGAGGAGCCGCTACCGCCCAATGGAGCGGCCGGCGATCGCGCTTTGCGGGAGCTGATCGCCGCGCGTCGCCCGATTCGGCTGCCCGCCCATGTCGTCCACGGCGACCTGACCGGCAACGTCCTGTTCGCCGGTGGCCTCGTCCCGGCGATCATCGACTTCTCGCCATACCGGCGCCCGCCGGCCTACGCGATCGGCGTGATCGTCGCCGATGCCGTGGTCTGGCATGGCGCCGATCTTGACCTTCTCAATGCGGAGGCATGGCGGCCCTCGTTCGGCCAGTGCGTTGTCCGAGCGCTCATCTTCCGTCACCTGACGGCCCTGGTGTTGCCGGCTCGGTTACCGACCGGTGCCGCCGCTGACCGCTATGCGTCGCTGCGGAAGGCCGCGATCAGGCTGTCGTGATGGACGGCCGGCATCGGTGGCCGCCGCCGAGATTCGAGCGTTCGGTGACCTCGGGGGGGCGATGCGCGCGGCTCAGCGACGCTAACTGAGCACGAGGCGCACCTGGCCCCTCGCGATCTGGTTCGTGACGATGACTGGGGCCTGCTCAGCGCCGCCCGGCGTCGACCGCTGAGCCCGGGGCGCGATCCTCAACCGCCGGGCCGAGTCATCGCCGCTGAACAGCGGCGTGGTCACCAGGGGCGCGCGGACGACGCTGATCGCGTCGAGGGCGGCCCTGCGCCGGCTACTCGACCTCGAGGAGCTCGGCAGGCGGCCTGTTGTCGACGAAGACGGTGATCGACACGATCCGGTCGCCACCCTGGAGCTTCATCACCGTGACGCCCCGCGAGGAGCGCCGGTAACGATTGATCCCGCCGACCTCCGTGCGCATGATGTTCCCCAGCTCGGTGATGAGCATGACCTCCTCGTCCTCCTGGCCGACGAGCCGGATGGCGGAAACGTCCCCGGTCTCCCTGCTGAGCGAGTTGGCGATCACGCCACCAGTGGCCCGATGCTTGATCGGGAAGTCGGCGATATCGGTCCGCTTTCCAAAGCCCTGCTCGGTGACGACGAGCAGCTGCTGCTCGAGGTGCTCGATCACCTCCATGCCGACGACCTCGTCGTCGTTCCTGAGGCGGATGGCGGTCACTCCCTGCGTCCCGCGGCCGAGCGGCCGGACCTCGCGCTCGGTGAACCGCGCCGCCTGCCCCATTCTGGTGGCGACGATGATGTCGTTCTGGCCGTCCGACAGGCCCACCCACTGGAGCTCGTCGCCGTCGATCAGGTTGATGGCAATCAGCCCATTGGCGCGGATCTTGGCGTAGTCCTCGAGCGACGTCTTCTTGATCATCCCCTTGCGGGTCGCCATGACGAGGTAGTGGCCGGGCGCGAACTGCGGGAGGCTGATGATTGCGCTGACGTATTCGCGCTGCTCGACCTGCACGCCGGGCAGGTTGATGATCGGCAGCCCCTTGGCCTGGCGCGACGCGTCAGGCAGCGTGTGGACCTTGGTGATGAAGACGCGCCCGCGGTTCGTGAAGAACAGGATGTTGTCGTGGGTGTTGGCCACCACCAGGTGACGGACGGCGTCCTCCTCGCGCGTCAGCATGGCCAGCTTTCCGCGCCCGCCGCGGCGCTGCGAGCGGAAGGTGCCGATCGGCTGGCGCTTGATGTAGCCGCGCTGGCTGAGCGTGACGACAACATCCTCCGCCAGCACGAGGTCCTCGGCCGTCAGCTCGCGGTTCGCATCGGCCTGGATGCGAGTCTTGCGCTCGTCCCCGTACTTCTTGACGAGGGCGGTGAGCTCATCCTTGATCACAAGCAGGATCTTGCGCGGGTTGGCCAGCAGGTCCTCGAGCTCGCTGATGTGCTGGATGATGGCCCGATACTCGTCCTCGATCTTCTTGCGCTCGAGGGCGGCCAGGCGGCGGAGCTGCATCTCTAGGATGGCGTTGGCCTGCACCTCGGTCAGCCCGAAGTGGGCGATGAGCGCTGATCGAGCGGCGTCCACGTCAGCGGCGGCCCTGATGGTCGCGATCACCTCGTCGAGGTTATCGAGAGCGATCTTCAGCCCTTCGAGGATGTGTGCCCGCTCCTGAGCGCGAGCCAAGTCAAACTCGGTCCGCCGCCGGACGATGTCGCGGCGGAAGGCGATGTAGTGCTCGAGCATCTTCTTGAGCCCGAGCGTCTGCGGCTGCCCCTCGACGAGCGCGAGCATGTTGGCACTGAAGCTCGTCTGCAGCGGTGTGTGCTTGAAGAGCTGCTGCATGACGGTATGCGGCGAGCCGTCGCGCTTGACCTCGACGACGATCCGCATGCCGTCCCTGTCGCTTTCGTCGCGAATGTCGCGAACATCCGTGATCTTCTTGGATGCCACCAGGTCGGCCATCTTTTCGATGAGCGTCGTCTTGTTCACCTGGTACGGCAGCTCGGTGATGACCACCGCCATGCCGCCGCGGGCCTCCTCGAAGGCGACCTGGCCGCGAACGATGATCCGCCCTCGTCCCGTGGCGTACAGGTGGCGAATTGCGTCGATCCGCTCCCGCTCACCGGAGAGCGGGTTGCGCTGCTCCTCGAAGCGGAAGATCGTGCCGCCGGTCGGGAAGTCCGGCCCGGTGACGATCTCGCACAGGTCGTCGACGCTCATCTCCGGGTCGTCGATCAAGGCCCGGATGGCGTCGCAGATCTCGTTGAGGTGATGGGGCGGGATGTTGGTGGCCATGCCGACCGCGATCCCCGACGACCCGTTGACGAGCAGGTTCGGCAGCCTCGACGGAAGCACGGTCGGCTGACGGAGCCGGCCGTCGTAGTTGTCGACGAAGTCGACCGTCTCCTTCTCGATATCGGCGAGCATCTCGTCGGTGATCGAGGCCATCCGGGCCTCGGTGTAGCGCATCGCCGCCGGAGGATCGCCATCGACCGACCCGAAGTTGCCCTGCCCGTCAACGAGCGGATAGCGCAGGCTGAAGTCCTGGGCCATGCGCACCAGCGTCTCGTACAGGGCAAGGTCGCCATGCGGGTGGTACTTGGCCATCGCCTCGCCCACGACGCCGGCGCACTTGCGATAGGCGGCGGTCGAGCGCAGCCCCATCTCCTGCATGGTGTACAGGATTCGCCGATGGACCGGCTTGAGCCCGTCGCGCACGTCGGGAAGCGCCCGCGCCACGATGACGCTCATCGCGTAGTCGATGTACGCGGTGCGCATCTCGTCTTCGATCGCGACGGTTCGGACGTTGCCGACCCTGTCCATCTCCATCGGCCTACGTCCCCGTCATGGAGCTGCGCACGCCCCGCAACACGCCGCAAGCAGGTCGTGTCGCAAATGTCGCGAGCGACGCGTGCATCATTCGCCCGCCGTTCCCGGTGCCAGGCCGTATCGGTCCTTCAGTTGCGCCTTCTCGGTGGGGGAGGCGCCGAGATAGCGGCCACGGCCCTCCGCGATGAGCCGATCGTCGGCCCCGCGTACCTCTCCGACCACGTCGTAGATGCGGCGTCGCCTTCCCGCCACGCGTCCGTTCGCCGTCAGCTCCTCTCCAGGGTTGGCCGGCGACCGGTAGCGGACCGTCATCTCGGCGGTCACCGCCCACGAGTCGTAGCTGGAGGGTGCCCAGGCCATCACCTCGTCCAGGAGCGTGGCAATGATGCCGCCGTGGACCTTGTCGCTCCAACCCACGTAGTCGTCCCCCGCCCGCCAGGCGGCCCACGCGGTTCCCTCGCCGATCTCGATGTGCAGCCGCATGCCGATCGCGTTCTCGGATCCGCAGGCGAAGCAGTTGTGATCGGCGAACGCGTATCGGCGGCCGTCCTCGGCCACGATGGAGCGGCTGTCGCCCAGGGTTCCGGGCTCGGTCTCCATGCCTACCAGCGATCCGTTCCTTCCTCGGCCTCGTAGTCGGCGGCTCCCCATTCGTCGTCGCCCGAGCTGCGCAGGCATTTGTCCGCGATTGCGAGTGCGAAGGCGTGGCTGACGGCATACGAGTCACGCAGCATGTTGACGGCTTCGCGGCGGTCGCCCACCCCGTTCGCCTCGAGGAGCTCGCACCACTCGTCGATGGTGCGTCCGGTTTTCTGGGCCACCTGCCGGAGGTCGGCCACGTGTCGTGATGGCATCGGTCTGCTGCCTTTCAGTGTCGAACGTCAGATGTCGAGGTTGCGTACCTTGCGGGCCTCGCCACGAATGAAGTCACGCCTTGGCTCGACATGCTCACCCATGAGGGTACTGAACATCTCGTCCGCCGCCTCGGCGGTCCCGACCTCCACACGCAGCAGCGTGCGGGTTTCGGGATTCATGGTCGTCTCCCACAGCTGATCGGCGTTCATCTCGCCGAGCCCTTTGAATCGCTGAACGGTCACGTTCTTCGTCTTCCCGTCGCGAGACAGCTCCTTGTGCGCGATCTCGCGCTCCTTCTCGCTCGTCGCGTAGCGGGTCACCTTGCCGGTGCTGACCCGGTAGAGCGGCGGCTGGCAGATGTACAGGTATCCGTTGTCGATGATCTGCGGCATGTGGCGGTAGAAGAAGGTGAGGAGCAGCGTGCTGATGTGAGCACCGTCGACATCGGCGTCGCTCAGCAGGCAGATGCGGTGGTAGCGCAGCTTGGCGATGTCGAAGGTCTCGCCGATGCCGGCGCCGAGCGCGATCACGAGCGGCCGAATCTTGTCCGAGCTCAGGACGCGGTCGAGGCGCGCCTTCTCGACGTTGAGCATCTTGCCGAACATGGGCAGGATGGCCTGGAAGCGCCGATCGCGACCCTGCTTTGCCGATCCACCGGCCGAGTCGCCCTCGACGATATACAGCTCCGAGTGCGATGGATCCCGCTCCTGGCAGTCGGCCAGCTTGCCGGGCAGGGCCATCCCCTCGAGCGCGCCCTTGCGGATCACGAGATCGCGCGCCTTGCGCGCCGCCTCGCGCGCCCGGGCCGCGGTGATCGACTTTTCGATGATGCGTCGGCCGTCGGCCGGGTTCTCTTCGAGGTGCTGGATGATCCCTTCGGTGACCACGTTCTGGACGATGCCCTTGATGTCGGCGTTTCCGAGCTTGGCCTTCGTCTGGCCCTCGAACTGCGGATCGGTCAGCTTGACGCTGATCACCGCGGTGAGGCCCTCGCGGACGTCGTCGCCGGAGAGGTTTGCTTCCTTCTCGCTGAGCGTGCTCGACTTGCGCGCCCAGGAGTTGAGGGACGTCGTCAGCGCGGCGCGGAATCCCGCCACGTGCGTTCCGCCGTCGACGGTATTGATGTTGTTGGCGAACGCGATGACGTTCTCGGCGAAACCGTCGTTGTACTGGAGCGCCACCTCCACGCTGGTGGAGCCGACCAGCCGCTCGACGTAGATGGGACGGGCGTTCAGGACCCCGCGTCTGCGATTGAGGTGCCGCACGAAGCTGGTCACGCCGCCCTGGAAGAAGAAGTTCTTCTCGGATGCTGAGCGCTCGTCGCTCAGGCGGATCCAGAGACCCTTGTTCAAGTAGGCCGACTCACGCAGCCGCGTGGTGATCGTGTCCCAGCTGAAGTCGAGCGTCTCGAAGATCTCCGGATCCGGACGGAAGAAGGTGCGGGTGCCGTGCGCTCGCTTCCAGTCAGGGTCGAGGCCGCGATTTGCCTCAACCGCGCCACCGCTCTGCTTCACAGGACCCTGCGGCGCGCCCCGCACGAACTCCTGGACGTGGCGCTTGCCGTCGCGCAGCACCTCCACCCGCATCTCCGAGCTGAGGGCGTTCACCACGCTGGCGCCCACGCCGTGCAGTCCCCCGGACACCTTGTACCCGCTACCGCCGAACTTTCCGCCGGCGTGCAGCTCCGTCATGATGACCTCGAGGGCGCTCTTTCCGGTCCGATGCCGGTCGACGGGAATGCCGCGTCCGTCGTCGACCACCTCCAGCTTGCCATCGTCGTGGATGACGACGTCGATGCGGGTGGCCTGGTTGGCCATCGCCTCGTCGATGCTGTTGTCGACGATTTCCCAGACGAGGTGGTGCAGGCCACGGCCATCGGTGGAGCCGATATACATCCCCGGGCGCAGACGGACGGCCTGGAGGCCCTCGAGGACCTCGATGTCCTTGGCGGTGTAGCTCGGTGACGCCTTGCGCCCGCTGCTGCGCGTCCTGGCTGCTCGTTCGACGGTCATGCTGACGGGAGATCCTCGTGGTCGGCGGTCGGCCGCGGTGCGTCGGCGGACGCTCCGCCGTTCGCGCCGCGGGCGATGATCGAGTAGAGCCGGTCGAGCTCCTCGTCGGAATGGAAATCGATGACGAGGCGACCGCCGCGGCGAGTGCGCACGATGCCCACCTTGGTGGCGAGCACGCCACGCAGCTGCGCCTCGAGGTCCTGGAGATCGTGGCTGAGCGATCCGCGCCGTGGCGCAGGGCTCTTGTCGCCCCTGCGTCGAACGAGCTCCTCGGTCTGGCGAACCGAGAGCTGCCGCTCTTGGACCACCGCGAGCGCCGCCCGCTGGAGCTCCGGGATGATGATCGCCGCCAGGGCGCGGCCATGCCCTTCGCTGATGCGGCCATCGACGATGGCCGCGCGCGTCTCGGGTGCGAGCTCGAGGAGCCGCAGCGCGTTGCTGACCGCCACGCGGCTCTTGCCGACCTGGCGTGCCACCGCCTCGTGGGTCATGCCGAACCGATCGATCAGCTCACGGTAGGCGAGCGCGGTGTCGATGGCGTTCAGGTCCTCGCGCTGGAGGTTCTCGATCAGCGCGAGCTCCAGCGAGCTCTCTCCGCCCTCGGTGTCGCGGACCACCGCGGGGATCATCTCCAGTCCGGCCATCCGGGCCGCGCGCGCTCGTCGCTCGCCCGCGATCAGCTGGTAGCTGCCGTCGGCGAGCGCTCGTACGACGATCGGCTGGAGGACCCCGTGCACGGCGATCGATGCGGCCAGCTCGCCGAGCTGGGTCTCGTCGAAGCTGGCGCGGGGCTGGTCTGGGTTGCGCTCGATGCGGTGAAGCGCAATTTCGAGCGCGCCCTGGCCTTCGTCACGTCCCGGGATCAGCGCGTCGAGCCCGCGGCCGAGGCCGAAGGCACGCGTGCCGCGTGGCGGGCTGCTAGCCACGGGCGACCACCTCGCCGGCGAGCGCGCGATACGCGTTCGCACCGCGCGATGCCGGATCATATAGGGCGATCGGAAGACCATGGCTCGGCGCCTCCGAGAGGCGCACGCTGCGCGGCACGACGGTGGCGTAGACGCTGCCGTTCATGTGACGGCGCACCTCGGCGGCGACCTGTGCGGAGAGGTTGGTTCGCGCGTCGTACATCGTGAGCAGGACGCCGTCGATCTCCAGGCGGGGGTTCAGCCCTTCGCGGACCCGTCGTATCGTGTTCACCAGCTGGCTCAGGCCCTCCAGGGCGTAATACTCGGTCTGGATCGGGATCAGGACCCCGTCTGCCGCCGTCAATGCATTCACCGTCAACAGCCCCAACGATGGGGGACAGTCGATCAGCACCCGCTCGTACCGGCCGTCGAGCGCCGCGAGGCTGGATGACAGCCGATACTCGCGCGCCTCGACCCCCACCAGCTCCACCTCCGCGCCCGACAGCGCGAGTGCCGACGGAACGAGATCGAGGCTCCGTACCGGAGTCTCCACCACGAGCTCGGAGATCGGCGTGGCATCGACCAGGGCGTTGTATGAAGAGTGCTCGACAGACCGCCGATCGATGCCGAGTCCGCTCGTGGCATTGCCCTGAGGGTCGAGATCGATGACGAGGGTTCGCGTGCCAGAGAGCGCGAGAAAGGCCGCGAGGTTGATGACCGTGGTCGTCTTGCCGACGCCGCCCTTTTGATTCGTACAGGCCGTGACCCGAACCACGCGTGCTCCGCTGCGAGTTCAAAATGTGCCCCTCCATTCTACCAGTTTCGGACCCTGCGGGCGCTTATCGTTGCCTTACCAGCGCACCTGCGGTCAACCGGAATGTTTCACGTGGAAACGTTATCCACAGATCATGGAAGGGACGCCGGGAACAAGTTCTTCGGCCGTATACTTGACCCCTCCGCCGCCTCGCCAGGGGTCTCGTCCGATCAGCTACCTGAGCCCACTCCTCGCCGTCGTCGTCGGAATCGTTCACGCCGGCCTGGCCCCGGTCATGGTCATTGCCGGGGTGAAACCGAACCTGGTCCTCGTGGCCGTCGTCCTGGTGACGTGTCTCACCGGCCTCCATCCGGGCATCACCTGGGCGTTCGTGGCGGGACTGACCGCAAATCTCCTTGTCGGTGAGCCGCTCGGCTCGGTGCCGCTCGTCCTGCTCCTGGTGGCGGTCGGCGTCGCCGGTGGTCGCCGGTTGCTTGGTGGGCTGGTCTGGATCTATCCCGTTGCGGCCGCAATCATCGGCTCGATTTTGGCGGACGTCCTGTCGCTTCTCGTGTCGCAGATGGTCACCGACGCGGTGGCAGCCGTACCGCCACTCGACATCCTGCTGCGAGCCGCAGTCCTCAACGCTGCGGTCGTGGCCGTTTCGATCTATCCCGCTCGTGCGCTCGCGGGGCGCTATGCGCCGGAGGAAGCGTCCGCGTGGTGATTGCATGGCGGATCTGAACGACGGCCGCGTCGACCTGCATCGGTCGCCGGGTCGCTTTATCGCCTTCTCGATCGCCGCGATGCTCCTCCTGCTGGCACTGGGCGGTCGGCTGTTTCATCTGCAGATCCTCGATGGCGAGGTGTATGCGGGCCGGGCGACCGCCGACCGCACGGCCGAGGTGCCGATCCCTGCGCCCCGCGGGCTGATCTTCGACCGTGCCGGACGGGCGATCGCCGTCAGCGTCCCGGCGTGGACGGTCAAGATTCGCCCGGCCGATCTTCCGGCCGCGGACCGCTCGCGGGTCATCGCCCGGGTCGCCACCCTGACCGGGGCAGATCGCGCGGCCCTCCGTGGACGGCTCGACGCCTTCAGCGGCTCCCCGTTCGACCTCGTGCCGCTCGAGCGCGGCGTGAGCCGTGAGGCCGCGCTGCTCATCGGTGAGGAGGCGGAGGCCCTGCCGGGCGTGGTGGTCACGGTCGAGCCGATCCGGCGGTACCTCGATGAGAGCGGCGCCGCCGGCGGGCCGCTCCTCTCGCATGTGATCGGCTACACCGGCCCGGTCAGTCGCGACGAGCTGGCGACACTCGAGGCCGATGGATACCTGCGCGACGACGTGATCGGCAAGGCGGGCGTCGAGGCCTCCTTCGAGGAGGAGTTGCGCGGCACGTACGGGTCACAGCTCGTGGAGCGTGATGCATCGGGCCGGCAGCTCAAGGTGATCGAGACGATCCGCGAGCCGACGCCGGGACGCAACCTGATGCTCACCATCGATGCCGAGATCCAGCGTAAGGCGACGCAGGCGCTCACCTGGGGCATGGAGGTCGCGGATGTCAGCCAGGGCGTGACCGTGGTCATGAACCCGCAGACCGGCGAGATCCTGGCGATGGTCTCACTCCCCGCCTACGACAACAACAAGTTCGCCGCCGGGATCAGCACCGAGGACTTCAATGTCTATCTGGCCGATCCGGATCGGCCACTTCGCAATCACGCCGTCACCGACATCTATCCGCCCGGGTCGACGTACAAGCTCGTGACCGGCATCGCCGCCATGGAGGAGGGGGTCACCACGCCGGGCCGGCAATGGCCCACCTTCGGGTGCTATCAGATCCCGGGAGCGCCCGATGGCGAATGCCTGTACGACTGGAATCGCCAGGGATTCGGCCCGCTCGACATGGTCGACGCGTTCGCCAAGAGCTCGGACACGTTCTTCTACCAGATGGCGGTCGAGACCGGGATCGATCCGCTGGCCGAGTGGGCCGGCGAGCTGGGATTCGGTAAGCTCTCGGGCATCCGCCTGCCGTCCGAGGAGGAGGGGATCGTCGCCTCCACGGACTGGGCGCGTCAGCAGGGCAGATCGGGCGTGTTCACCGGAGAGCTCGCGCAAGCCGGCATCGGACAGAACGTGGTGGCCGTGACCCCGCTCCAGCTGCTGAATGCGTACGCCGCACTGGCGAACGGGGGCACGCTCATGAAGCCAATGATCGCGCGCGGCGAGACCGACGCGACGGGCGAGCTTGTCGTCCCATACGAACCGGAGGTGCTGCACGAGATTGGCGCCGATGAAGGAACGCTGCAGACGATGCGCATCGGAGCGCGGGAGGTGATCACCTCGGGGCACGCCTACAACATCCGGGACCTCGATCTTCCCGGGGCCCTCTCCGGCAAGACGGGGACCGCAGAGTTCGGCGAGCTCACCGACCAGGGCACGCTCCCGTTCCACTCCTGGTTCGTGGCCTACCTGCCAAGCACCGCCGGCGCGACCGACGCGGACCTGGCGGTCGTCAGCTTCAACTACTCGGCGGTGGTGCCGGGCAACGTCTCCGCCGAGGTCGTGAAGTACTTCCTCCAGCTGCACTACGACCTGGACGAGGATCTGCGCCTCGACCCGAACGACTTCAGCCTCGTGACGGCGAACTGACCGATGGGTGTCGCGACCGCCACGCTCGTCGAGTCTTTCCGGGGTCGCGACTGGCATCATTTCGACGCGCAGCTACTGCTGTACGTCCTGCTTCTCATGGGACTCGGCGTGGTGATGGGTTACTCCGCGGGCTTCAACGACCCGAGCGCCGCAGGCGGCATGTCGGAATCGGTCAAGACCCTGATCTGGGCCTCGATCGGTATCACGCTCTTCTTCGTGGTCGCGAGCGTGGATTATCACTGGCTGCGGGGGCTGGCGGCACCGATCTACCTGGTGGTCCTGGGTCTGCTCACGGTCACCATGCTGATCGGCACCAACCTGTTCGGGGCACAGATGTCGGTGACCGTCGCGGGATTGGACTTCCAGTTCAGCGAGGCGAGCAAGGTGCTCATGATCGCGGTCCTCGCCGCATATCTCTCAGGGCGGCGAGAGCGCATCGGACGGCTCTCGACGATCGTGGTCGCCGGCGTGTTAATGGCCCTGCCGGCGTTCCTGGTCTTTCGGCAACCGGATCTCGGGACGGCGCTGGTGTTCATCGGCATCTTGGTCGGGATGCTGTTCATGAGCGGCGCCAGCCTTGGCTGGATGGGTCTTCTTGCGGCCGGCATCATCGGCGCGGCTCCGATCGCGGTCAGCATGCTCCAGGACTACCAGCGCCAGCGATTGTTCTGCTTTCTCGAACCGTCCGCCGACCCGCAGGGGGCGTGTTTCCAGCTCATCCAGGCGCTCAACGCCGTGGGATCGGGCGGTTGGCTCGGGCGCGGCCTGACCGTGGGGGGTGAAGGACAGCGGGGCTACATCCCGGTCCAGTCGACCGACTTCATCTTCACCGTCGTCGCGGAGGACCTCGGCTTCGTGGGCGGCCTCGTGATCCTGACCCTGTTCGGCCTGCTCGTCTGGCGGATCCTGCTGATCGGCTGGCAGGCGCGTGACGCATTCGGCATGATGATCGCGGCCGGCCTGGCGAGCATGATCCTGTTCCAGGTCCTCGTGAACATCGGCATGGTGATGGGGGTCATGCCTGTGACCGGCATCCCGCTGCCCTTCATCACCTATGGCGGGTCGAGCCTGATCAGCCTCCTCTTCGGGATGGGCATCCTCCAGTCGATCCGCATGCGAGCGCACAAGCCGACGCTCTGAGGGAGGAGGCGGTGCGAGGCCGATGCGAGGCGGGTGCGACTCGCAAGCATGTGCGCTGAGTGGGGCAGTCCGCGAGTCGGACTCGCTCGACTTGCAGAACGTGTCCCAAGCGGCACTTTAAGCGACAGATCGGGCTCCGCCGCACCAATTCCACGCTCAGCACGGGCCGTTGCCGGCCGCAGCTACCGGGTACTGCTTTCGGAGCTGCACTTTCGACGAGTCGGTGGAGCCGGCCGTGGAGTGAGGAGACATGAGCCGGCCGTGGAGTGAGGGAGACATGGAGCCGGCCGTGGAGTGAGGAATCGACCCGGATGTGCGGATCAGGCCGGCGCAGCCTCCGGCTCAGACTCCGGCGGATCAGGCCGGCGCAGCCTCAGGCTCCGGACCCGGCGGCTCAGCGTCCGGCGGTTCCGACGGCTCATCCACGGGCCTCCCGCGCGCGCCGTGGAGGGCAAGCTCGAGCGCCAGTGCCGGTGGCTGACCGCCGAAGCGATGGAAGCCGTAGCGATAGAGGTCGCGCCCGGCGGCAACCACCGGCGCCGCTAGGATGGCGCCGCCGATGCCGAAGAGCGCCCCGCCGACCACCAGCGCCAGGATCATGACGGCCGGATGAAGCTCGATCGCGTCGCCCATTACCTTCGGCACCAGTATGTTGTTCTCGAGCTGCTGGATCCCCGTGTAGAGGACGGCCGCCGCCAGGGCGGCGGGGAACGAGATCGAGAGGCCGATCAGGATGGCCGGCACGGCGGCGATGATCGGGCCGAGAATCGGGAACCATTCGAGCACTCCGGCGATCAACGCCAGCACGAGTGTGAACTGCCCGAACTCGCTGAAACCGATCAGGGTCAGGATCGTGAGGCCGACGACGGTCGCCAGGAAGATCGAGCCGCCCAGCAACAGCTGGCCGCGGACCCATCGGCCGCCTACCCGGCCGAGCAGGGCGAAGAGATTCTCCGCGTCCGGCCGCCAGTTGGGCGGGAGGGCGCCGGCCACCGAGCGCGAGAACCGCTCCCGATCCTTGAGCACGAAGAACAGCCAGACCGGCACGACCACGAGGCCGAGGATGAAGGTCGCCGCTCGGAGCACGACATTCAGCGTTGGGGCGAGGAGCCCGCGAGCGAGATCGGCCACCGCCTGCCCGGTGGCGGTCATCTGCGCGTCGACCGCTGCACGAACCTCGCCGGGCAGCGGCAGGCCGGCGTACCAGCGCTCGAGCCCCCGCTCGATGTCGTCGACCGCGGCCCCCAGCTGTGGCAGCTGCTCGATGAACTCGCTCGCTTGGCGGCTGATCGGCGGCAGTGCGTACGCGATGATCGCCCAGACCAGGAGCACGACGATCACGTAGGCGACGATGACTCCGGCCCAGCGCGGCACCCCTTGTCGCGCCAGGAAGCTCACGATCGGATCCAGGACGAAGGCGAGCGCGAGGCCGATGAAGAAGGCTGGAAGCGCGCCCCGGGCCGTCCACAGCAGCGCCGCGATGATGAGGATCATGGCCAGGGCGAAGATCGCCTGTCGATTGCGGCGCAACGTCGCGACGAGCTCGGTCATCGATCAGCATGCTACCCGGCCCTCTGGCTCTCCGGCGGGATCGACGGTACGATCTAGGGTGCATGACCAACCGCTCAGCAGACGCCGGCCCGCGACAGCGCTGGCAGATCCTCTTCAGCCGCACCGAGCCCGCCCTGCGCATGCGCCAGGCGGACTTCGTGACCGAGCTGGAGCGCGCGTTCCGCGACGCGAGCCTGCCCCTCTCCTATACGCGCGCGCTGAAGCCACGCCCTCGCATCAAGCTCGCGGCGAACCTGCCGGTCGGTCTCGAGCTGCGCGGCGAGCTGGTCGAGGCCTACTTCGACGACCTCGTGCCGGCCGAGCGCATCCAGGCCGCCGGAGAGCACTTTCCTGACGGGATCGCGATGCGCGACGCGAAGGAGGTCTGGCACGGCTTCCCATCGGCCGCCTCGCAGCTGCGCGCGGCGGAGTACGAGATCGAGGTCGGCGGAGGCGAAAGTCTGACCTCTGATGCCCTGCGCGGCGCTGTCGTCAGGCTGCTCGCCACCGACGAGCTGAACGGCATGCGGCGCCGTGGGGAGAGCGAGCGGCGCAGCGACGCGGGGGACCGCGACCTCAGGCCGCTCATCGAGGACGTCGAGGTCCTCGATGTCGACGAGAAGGCGCACAGCGCCCGACTGCGGACGGTGCTCCGGCTGGATGCCAGCGGTGCTGGACGCCCGGAGGATGTGGTGAACGCCCTGGATCTGCCGCTTCGTGTGCGCAGGGCAGTCCGCACGCGGCTCCTCTTCGTTGACACTCCCCCCATCGCCCGGTAAACTTCGTCGTCCCGCGGGCTGAGCACTCGGCCCATTTCGGTGTGCGCCGAGCAGACGGCGCCACCCGCACGCCAGACCCAGGAGAGAAGCATGTACGCCGTCGTGACGACCGGCGGGAAGCAATATCGCGTCGAGCCCGGCAGCGAGCTTGTCGTGGAGCGGCTGGCGGCTGATGCCGGTGCATCGGTCACCTTCGATCGCGTTCTGCTGGTCGGTGACGGCGAGGCGGTCACCATCGGCACCCCGACGGTCGATGGCGCCAGCGTGAGCGGCACCATCCTCGGTGAGGAGCTCGGCCCCAAGCTGATCATCTTCAAGTTCAAGCAGAAGGCGACGTATCGCCGGACGCGTGGCCACCGCCAGCACCTCGTCCGGGTGCGGATCGACGAGATCACCGCGTCGGGCAGGACGTCGAAGGGCGAGCAGGCCGATACGACCGAGGCCGCGCCGAAGAAGCCGGCGAAGGCGTCCGAATCGGCGAAGGCGGATGACGGGAAGAAGCCGACTCGCAAGCGAACAACGGCAGCCGCCAAGGCCGACTCGGCCGATGTGGCGCCGAAGCCCGCGGCTCGACGACGCAGCCCGGCCAAGAAGGCCGAGTCCAAGGAGTAACCGATGGCACACAAGAAGGCCGGATCGTCCAGCAGGAACGGGCGGGACAGCGCCGGCAAGCGACTTGGCGTCAAGCGCGGCGACGGCCAGTTCGTGCTGTCCGGGACGATCATCGTCCGCCAGCGTGGCAGCACCTTCCATCCGGGCGAGAACGTCGGGATGGGGCGCGACTACACGCTCTTCGCCACCTCGGACGGCCTGGTCCGATTCACCCACGCAACCCGAAGCAAGAAGCGCGTCAGCATCGAAGCTGGCGAATACCAGTCCGCCTGAGGCGGGCACGGAGCACCATTCCCATGAAGGCCGAGATTCATCCCAAGTTCCACCAGGCACAGGTCAAGTGCGTGTGTGGCAACACATTCACCGTCGGCTCGACCGCGGAATCGATCAAGGTCGAGGTCTGCAACAAGTGCCACCCGTTCTTCACGGGTACACAGAACATCGTCGACACCGCCGGCCAGGTTGAGCGATTCACGAAGCGCCTCGAGCGCTCGCTCCGCTGACCCGCCAGCTCGGTCCGCGTCCGGCGCGGCCGACCGGGTGGCCGGCGCATCTGGCGCCACACCTCTTCTTCCTGATCCCGGAGCTGCTGATCGCGGCGGGTCCGCTCGTGATCGGCGCCATCACCGACTCGTCCGGCAAGCGGCGCTTCCGCATGCCGGACTTCTTCTATGGCGGCCAGGCGCTGATCGAGGGCGTCATGATGCGCGGTCGCACGACCGTCGCCATGAGCGTCCGTCCGCCGTCCGGCGAGATCGTGACGATGGCCGAGCCGCTGCCGGCGGCGCTCTCCGCCGACCGAAAGCTGATCAAGATTCCTTTCCTGCGCGGCATGTTCCTGCTCTACGAGACGCTCGTGATCG
>Ga0136613_10000420_pt1 | contig 19532 bp, 28 predicted proteins | sample AntDrymUQ2722106_2_FD_106649 | JGI IMG/M metagenome (GOLD analysis project Ga0136613, IMG submission 106649) | Polar desert sand microbial communities from Dry Valleys, Antarctica - metaG UQ272 (21.06) | ecosystem: Environmental > Terrestrial > Soil > Desert | place: Antarctica: Dry Valley... | reverse complement strand
TGATGTTCTTCACTCGATCGTTCCCCAGTGATAATGTCGGCATTGACATCAATGAGATCTGATCGACAGCGATCGAAAAAGTTCATACAACAAATCAACGAGTTAAAAGATCCTACCTATGAGATGCTCTTACTCGTCCCAGCATGCCGCAAGGCCCGTAGCCCGTCCCGCCCGCATCAAAGCCTATTTTCCGTCAGCCGGGCCCGATCTAGACCCGCTCGTCCTCGCTCGCCCCTAAAGCGGACCTTCGCGAGGGCTGCGTCTCAGCGGCGCAGTTTTCGCACATCCATCAATTCTGCGCCGCGTTTTTTGCGGTTTTTTGACGCCCGCGCGGCCGCCTCTCGCACGATCACGAAGCTTTAGTGCGCATCCGATTTTTTGTCCGCACCCCGATCGTTTCCAGTGCGCATCCTCAGCCTGTCAATGCGCACCCGATTGTTCTCAGTGCACACCCTATTCTTTGCAGTGCGCACCCGGTCGATCCTCCCGTTTACGGCGGCGCGGCTTGGCGCCACACCTACATAAGGATCTACACGATCAACACTTTCTACTTAGTTTGTTTCGGGAAGATTTCTTCAAACCCGCCTCGTTCCTTTTCGCACTCCTCGGCGGTGAGGGGATAGCCGCAGGCTTCAACCAACGGCAACATTAGATTGGTATAGTGAGCATGAGGTGATGCCCTGACAGCATCAAGATATTGATGCCAATGGAGATCGCGATTGGACAGAGTGTCTGAAAGACTACTGCCTTCGGGCTCCGCCCTTAAAATCTCATCGACCAGAAACTCCAGGACATCCTCAGGATCAGGCTTATCCAGCAGGTGATCGACTACCTCAGGATCATCCCAGTTGTAGTAGTCATCGAGAAATTTCGTCCGCGCCTGGACGCCTTCGATAGCGCGTAGTTGTTCGAGGAGCTGCGGCGCTAAAGCCTGCTGTTTAGCTATTTGCTCGCAGCGCTCTTTCTCTTTGCGGGCTGCCTCCGCCTTTTTTTCGGTGAGCTTCGCCATCCTTGCTGCGTGCTTTGCCGCGGCATGCGCCTGCGCCTGCTTGCCTAGGGATTTTGCGAGCGCCCGTGCTTTCTCCTTCCGCTTTGCGTGACGTTTTTTGCTCACCGCCGCCACCTTTTGCGCCTTCGCTCCCGCACCGCCTCGACGACAGCGCGGGCGGCCGCTTCCGCCGCACGCATGAGCCGTTGCCATTTCATCGCCTCGCGGGCGCCTGCCAGCCGCTCGGCGAGCTTAGGGTCCATCTCGGCCGCGAGGGGTTCAATCGGTTTGCTGCGCATCGGGCGAGAGAGGGGTTCTGGTTCTTTCATAACCGCATCACCCGCTCGCGCTCGGCCAGCAGCAGCTCCTCGATGATCGTTTTCATCCGTTTACCGGTCGTCCGGCGCAAAAACAGCAGCGCGATCGCCGCCTCGCGGTCGATCGTCACGGTCAGCCGCTTGTCCCCGCGCATCCGCGCCCGCATGGCGGCGTTGCGCGATCGTTCCCGGGCGGTGAGCTTAGGTTTGTTGGTTTCCATGGTTGACCTCCTTGGGGTTATTGCAACAGCGACGCCTCGGCCGCTAGCGTTTCCGGTGAAGCGAAATTGGCCGCGTCCCATTTCGCCCTAGCCAGCTCGGCCGCCGCGTGCGGCCTTGCGGGCGCGAACGCATAGGGTTTCCCCTCGACCGCCAACCACAGCCGATCGCGGATGTCCTTAACCTCGGCCGGCCTGAGCGCCTTGACTCGCTCCCAGGACCTGGTAGCCGCGAATTCCTCGATGAGGTCACCCTTGATCTTCTTGGCCTCGGCCGTCTGCCCCGGGTAGTGCTTGCCCAGGAGCTCCGCGATCTCGTCGAGCGCGATGTCCCGCTCGCGCAACTCCCGGCGCCACTGGCTATCGCCGTCGCCGTCGAAAAGCTCCTCCGACGTCCGGGACGTGTCCACGCCGAGCTGCTCGCCGCCGAGGTTCAATGCGCGAAAATGCGGCAGGAAGTGCTGGAATTTCGGGTTAGTGAAATCCTTGCCGTCAATCTTGGTAGAGCGGTCCTTCAGCACGTTCGCCACCCGGAACACCTTGCGGGTATCCATGTCCATGTGGCGCTCCATGAGGATCAAGAGACTTGCCTCGTACCCGGTCTCGGTTTCGGCCTTAAGCTTGATTCCGGTTTTCTCGAGCTGCTTCTTGCCGTCATCATCCTCAAAATAATCGTACTCATACCCGGCTCGACCGCACATTAAAATATGCAGCGCCGAGTTGATGTAGCGATCGGTAAACCGGCCCCACTCTTTCTTGAGCACGCCCCAATCCTGGAACTCGATCCGAGTGCGTTTTTTTGCGTGCAGAAACGTATCCACCAGCTCCCGCCAAAAATGGGTGATCGAATCCACGATCAACACGGACGCGTCGCGCTCGGCCTCGTCTAGCGCCCCGAGCAGATCCACGAACGAGCGGGTTTTGGCCGTGTGCAGCGCGATCCCGGCTTCTTTGAACATGGGATCTACCCAGTCGGCGCCGGTCTCCGTATCGAGGAAGAACGCCGGTTTTAGCCCGGCATCCAGGCCCGCGCGGCGCATGAGCTCGACGAGCCCGATGGCCATGCGGGTCGCGGTGTAGGTCTTGCCGCTACCGGCGAACCCGAGCAGGCCGACCTTGGCGTAAGCCTGGGTGTTCTGGGATTTGGTGAATAATGCTTTCCTGTCCATAATAATCACTCCTGTTGTTGTGTACATACGCGTGTCCGCAACGGACGGGACGGCGCGGAGTTTTTGAACGACTGCTCCGCGCCGATTCTTACTCGACCCCATCCCACTTCAGTTTCTCGCGATGACCTTGCGCGGCGATCTCGAACAGCTCATTGAGAATCTCCTTGATGCGCCGCATCGCGAGCTCGGGGCGATAGTTTTGAACCGAGTCGTTTATTTCCGCGAGCGCATCACTGATATGCCACGGCTTCAGGTGTTCGAGGAAATCCGCCCCGCCGTCCTCGCAGTGCTCGCGGAAAGCCTCGACCATTGAGTCGATGGATGGGGGCGGGTGAAAACTGTGCACCAGCCGCGCGGCGTACTCTAGATCCTTGCTGTTTCTGTTCATGTGAATCTCCTTGTGGTCATCTCCTTAATGACATTTAGTGACGCTGCCGCCCCAATTAAGTGGGATTGTCACGCAGCTCGTGTTGTTGGACGGCTCTTGGTCGTAGCGCGGCTGTTCCTGCAACTTCGGTCTAGCCAGATCCGGATCGCCTGCGTCCAGACACATGAACTGAACCTCTCCTTTCGGAAACTGGCCAAACCCGCCTGTCGGGGTCTCGTTGGTGCCGACGACCTGGAACACCTTGCCTTTACTCTCGCAGTAGCTGTTAGCTTCTTTGAGCGCTTCAACTCTTAGTGTGCTTGGCATTGCCCAGAAGCCGCCGCCTTGATGAGATAGAAGATAAGTATCCGGCCCAATGGGGATAGCGCCTGAGGTTGCCGCACACCCCGAAATACTAGCTGCCATGACGATCGCTAATAGTCCTTTTAAAGTGTTCATTTCCATTCCTCTTCCTTTTCTATATGTTGGGCCCCGTTTCGGTCAGGCCGTTACCGTTGCTATCTGAACACAGAGTACAGATATCGGCACCACATGTCAAGACTTGAAGAAGTGTTTGCTTCTGTTATCTGAACCCCTGTAGAATCGGGCTCGTGGACGAGCTGATAACTACCGCTGAAGCAGCCCGCCGGCTAGGCGTATCCCCCCGGTGGGTTGCGCGCCTCTGCGCTGATGGGCGTATTGAGGGTGCTAAGAAGCTGGGGAAGACCTGGCTCCTCCTGGCTGGCGCCAAGATTGCCCCGGCCCCGGCGCAGCCAGGCCGGCCGCTCAGGACGGAGATCCCCGTATACAAGCACTACGGGGCAGGCCCCGGCTCAAAGCATGCGGGGGCAGGCCCGAGGGCGGGGAAGAAGAAGGGGAAGTGATATGGCGTCACTGCACATTGGGGCGGCTAACGTGGACTATTCGCTCATGGATGGGCGGGTAAGAAGCTTCAAGCTCGATGGGACGACCCTGTTCGATGAGGACATGGGGATCGAGGCCGACGGGTGGCGCGACAAACTGCATCAGCTGGTCCTCGATTACTCGCTGCATATCGATCAAGGGCTCGGATTACACGCTTTCGTTCCCGCTGTGCTCGACTGGGCGGGGAAGAAGGGGGCTAAGAAATGACGGAAACCGACAACAACCTGGTGATGGAGCAGCTCAGGCTCATCCGCAAGGAGATTGCGGATATCAAAGAGGGGCAGACGGCGATCCGTGTCGAGATAGGCGCGCTCGGCCAGCAAGTCGCTGGGCTCACTACCGCCGTCTATTCAGGACACGATGCATCCTCGGCGCGCTAAACAGGCCCCTCCTGGGCCTAGCTTTCGGGTGGCAAACATCGAGCGCCGCGTCGAGCGCATCGAGCGCCGTCTGGAGCTGAGCGAATGACCGAGAGCAGCAACAACGTGGTGCTGGCGCAACTGCGCGCTATTCGCGAGACGCTCGATGCGCACTCGCTGGAATTTAACACCATTGGGCAGCGCATGGTCGCTCTTGAGACGCACATGGCCGCGTTACTCTCACAGCTTCCGCCGGTGTGGGAGGAGATTGCCGGCCTCAAGCGCCGCATGGAGCGCATCGAGCGGCGGCTGGAGCTCGCCGATGAACCCTGAGCTCAGAACCGTGACGATCGTCCGCGACATCGCCGAGGAGGAGGCCGCGGATGCTTACGAGGCGCTCTCCGAGGATATCGCGGAGTTGCGCGAGGAGGTCGGAGCGCTGCGGCGCGAGATCGCGGCGCTCAGGCGCGGGGTGCTCGAGGAGCTTGAGCGGGTGAAGGATTTACTCTGACCAAAAATCCTTGAACCGATCAGGCGCGAGATCGGTATATCTCACCGTGTGTTGAATATTGCGGTGGCCGAGGTAGCCCTGGATTGCGCGCGTGTCCCGCCCATCGTTGGCGAGCTTGTAGCCGCAGGCGTGCCGGAGCATGTGCGGGTGCACGGGGAAAGGGATGTTAGCAATCTGCCCGGCGCGCTTGATGATCCATTGAAACGCATCGGGCGAGAGCGGGCCGCCGCGCTCGGTCGAAAACACATAGGGCGAGGGCAAGTATTCGCGCTGCAATCGGCGGAAGTTGCGCAGCTCATCCCCGACGATCGGTTGAGTCGATGCGGTGCCTTTTTTCAGCCTTTTGACGTGTAGCATTCCCACCGAGAAATCAATTTGATCCCAACGCAGGCTCACCAACTCCGACACACGAAAGGCGTGCCGATAAGCCGTAAGTATCAGGGCCGCGTCCCTTGTGCGATGCCGCCCGACGGTCTTCGCGGCCTTCATAAGCCGCAAGATTTCCTCGGCGGTGAGATGCTCGCGAACCCGCAGCTCGTCGTTCTTTCGACGGCCCGGCGGCTTTCGGCTTTTCGGTGGCTGGTGTAGTTTGACGACGTTGTTGTTCATGGCGGGTTTAGCGGCATTTTCGCGGCCAACTTTCGCCTAAGGGGCTATTTTACCGAAAGTCAGGCCGCCCCGGCCGTCGCCAGATATTATGAGTCCACGCACTCACGGGGTAAGCTTAAGGCGGGCACCAGCGGAGGGCCAATCATGAGACGCAATCCAGGTCCTTTGCGGCCTGTCGATCGACGCAAGCTCGTCATGGATAGGATCGAGCGCGAAGCGCGCTCGATGGCTTCGGAGGGGGCGATGCGGGGCGCGATGGGCCGCGAGAAACCGGGCGTTTTGAGCTTGAGTAAACCTGCCACACCCCCGGCTAGAGGCACGCCGGGGCAGGCGCGGAAATAGCCGAGACGCGCGGGCCGGCCGGGGCCGGCCCAGGGTTATCTGAGCCCTAAAAAGGGCGCGACCCTCATCAATGTGCGGCGCCTGGGCGTAGCGGTGCATTGAACTTGCGCTTGAGATAGCCCTGGAAAAATTCCGTGAGCCAAGGTCGGCTCGACATCCAGACCGTCCTCATCATAGGAGCTTACCCGCGGGCCGTAGCCCGTAATAACGGCGTCGGCATTGCGCAGTAGCGGCGCCCTGATCAGAGCGGCACGGCCGTCGATCGTGGCTCCGCACAGCATGGCCCATTCCTCGCGGTCCTCGTAATCGCTAACCTGGCGGTTGCCGCGGGCCCTTTCCTCTTCGGGCGTAAAGGTCCGGATCCACATCTCGGAGGTCAGCGCCACCGCGACAGGCTGCATCCCGTCATCGCGGCAGCGCGCCCCGAGCATACGCATGAGCGCGAATCTCTGCTTGGTGTCGTTGAAGGCGTCGCCGACTGCTAGAGCCATCACCGTCATTTCCAACGGCTCGCCGTCTGTCTTCGGCAATGAGGCGACGAATAGCGCCAGCGTAATGTTGTACTCGCCAGGCTCGGGGAAATCGAGCTTGGTGAACCATTCGCGGAACTGCCCGTCGGAAATGAGCGCTTGTGCTAGCTCGTCGTCGGTCACGGCCCGCAGTCTAAAGCTTTCCCCCCCGCTTAGTCCCCCAGCAACTGCGCCTTGAGCCGCGCCACCGCCTGGGTGCGTAGCTGGCAGACGCGGGATTCCGTTATACCTAGCTCAGTACCAACTTCTAGCAGCGTCGCGCCGTCGAAGAACGTCCTCTGGACGATCAGCTGTTCCCGTTCCGGCAGCTTGGCGATCGCCTTGTGCACCGCGCCCTGAAACCCTTGCCTCTCCAGCGCCTCGTCCGGAGGGGGTGGGCTCTGGGTGAGCCCCTCCGTCACACCGTGGATTTGTTCCGCGTGGTCCTCGCCGTCGCTGCTGAATACGTGCTGGCAGGTGGTATCGAGCAGCACCTTGCGGTAAGCGGTCAGCGTGAGGCCCATGCGCTCGGCAATCTCGGATTCGCGTGCCGGGCGGCGCTCCGCGACCTCGATGGCGCGCATCGCTTTAGAAATGTCTCTTCCGGCGCGGTGAACCGAGCGCGGCGTCCAGTCGCCTTCGCGCACCGAGTCCAGCATCGCGCCCCGAATGCGGCGGCCCACGAAGGTCTCGAAGCAGGCGCCGCCCTCGGCAGTAAATCGCGGCGCGGCTTCGATAAGTCCCTCCATTCCGGACTGCTCCAGATCGGCTAGATCAACTGAGTGTGGCAGCCGCCACTTTAGCGCGTGCGCGATTAGGCGCACGAGTGGCCGGTATTCCTCAACCAAAGCGTCATTCGCTTGTCGCACGCTCTCCCGGTGCGGCGAGCGTGCCAAACACCAGATCCGTGCCCCGCTCACGTCCTTGTGCGCGAGGCGCCGGAAACGCGGCCGGTCGGGAGGAAGGGGGACCGGTCGCGCGTTTTAGATATCGGCCAGGGGCCGTGAGCGGTGAGGGGGGGTGCCGTTTAACGGCTGTCGAACGGCATCCACTTAGGCTGCATATCCCGCCGGTCCAGCCCCCGCTCTCGGTCTAGCACCTGCTTGACGATCCTCTCGACGGATTTCTCCCGCCCACGAGGATGGCACGAGTAACACACCCCGCTCCGCAGGTCGGCTTCCCAGACGCGGCGGCGGCATTGGATCGGCGGCTCTCTTGCGGTCACCAGTATCCACAGCGAGCATTGCGCCATGGGCCAAATTATAAGGCGCGCTAAAGCGTTGCGCGGCCGGGCCGTTAAATGGGGTGGGGAGAGATCCCTTCACCAGCCCCCCGACAAGCCCGCCCTCGCGGGTATTTTTTTGCCCGCAGTCCGGAGACCTCATGAGCGAGACGATTTACGAGATGCTGATGCGCCACGAGGGCGTCAAGCGCAAACCGTATCGGGACACGATGGGGAAGCTCACGATCGGCTGCGGACGCAACCTCGAGGATACCGGCATTAGCGAAGATGAGGCGTTTCAGCTCCTTCACACCGACGTGAACCGCGCGCGCCGAGGCCTCGACAAATACCTGCCGTGGTGGAGCGCGCAACCGGATCCCGTGCGCCTGGTGCTGCAAAACATGGCGTTTCAGCTCGGCGTCAAAGGGCTCCTCGAGTTCAACCAGACCCTGGCCGCGTTACGGCGGCGGGATTATCCGGCCGCCGCGAAAGAGATGCTCGATAGCCTCTGGGCAAGACAGACGCCCAAGCGCGCCCAGGAGCTGGCCGAGATCGTGGCCGTTGTACTGGCTTAGGGCGTGCTACGCCCTTTGGGGTCCAGGGACGGACCCGCCTTTCTCTAATTTTTGAGGTTTTTCCTATGACATCCTTCATCTTCCTGTTTTTCGGCGTCCTGCTCGTCGCAGGCGTCTTCAGCATGGCGAAAATCCAACGCCAGCAGCTGCTCGAGGCGCGCGCGAAGAAAGCGCAAGGCTACGCGGCTGAGCGCGCGAGACTAGCGCGCCTCGAAGCGTACCGCGCTAAATGTTTCCGGCCAGACGGCGACTAGCTCCATGCCACCGATTGCCGTTGATCTGCCGCCCAACCTCCTGCTGGCGACACCCTCGCCGCCGCCTGGGATCGTGGAGATGCTACAGCGAGACGAAGGGCTACGCCTGAAGTTGTACCGGGATACTCGCGGCAACTGGTCAATCGGTTATGGGCGCAATCTCCACGCGCGCGGTTTGAACAAGGAAGAAGCGCTGCTCCTGATGCAAAACGACATCCTCGCCTGCCAGGGCGATCTCGATGCTCATATCGGGTGGTGGCGCTTGCTGAGCGCACCCAGGCAGCTCGCGATGCTGTCGCTTTGCTACAACCTCGGTATCTACGGCCTCAAGGAGTTCAAGGACGCGTTGGCCGCGACAGAGGCCGGACACTATCAGGAGGCCGCTCGCGAATTCTTGGACTCGAAATGGGCGCGACAAGTGGGCTACCGGGCGCGCCGGATCGCGCACCTGATTGAGCACGATAGGGCACCGTGATGGATCCGTGGCCGACGGGCTGGTGAACGCGAGAGGCCGCGTGATCTGGCGCGGCTTTGAAATCCTGCTCGGCCTCCTGCTCATCCCCGTCGCTTTATTTTTTTACCTGTGGAGTTTCCGAATGAAAGAACGCAAAGACGCAGCCTGGAAGCGGGCCGCGGCAAAGTGGCTGGAAGCGGAGAAGCTGATGGATACGGCCAAGGCCTCGATCCGCGCGCTCGCCGGGGAGGAATCCTGCTACGGCGGCGGAGTGAAACACCTGTACAACCTCAAGGCCGGCAACGTCCAGTACAAACAGATCCCCGAGCTCCGCGGCGTTGACCTCGACCAGTATCGCAGGCCTGGGCATTTCGAGTCGCGGGTGAGTGCGATATGAAAACGTTTCTTGTATTGCTGGCAGCGTTGCCGGCGTTTGTGTCCGCCGCTGAGCCCGCCGAGACGGAGCCCCCGGCTACAAGCATGCCGGGGCAGGCTTATGCGTGCGGCTACGTGGAAGGCGGCCGCGACGGAGTCGTCACGGTCATGGTCGAGCCCGCGGGCACGGACGTGCGCTGCAAAATTGACGTGCGGGGTGAGGTGGCTGCGCTGCTCAAGGTGGAGGTCACGTTCGCCCCCACCGAGCCAAGACCTTGAAAGGCGCGGGACTCTTGCTCTTGGTGCTCTCTGCCGGTGGGCCCCCGGCTAACAGCATGCCGGGGCAGGCGCCGGAAGGGTGCGCCGATGAGCGCCGATGCACGGACGCGGAGATCATCCGGTTGAATATCCAGCCTCCGCGCGAAAAACCCCCGCATTGCAATTGGTATGACGATGGGGATCCCGTGGCTGAATTCGTCAGGCGGCCGGCGAATTGTGGGGCCTAGCAGGCTTTGGCGATCCGCCGCGGAAAATGCGCGCCAAGCTTCTGCACGTCGTGCGCTATCTGGCGGCGCGGGACGAGGACCGGAATTCGCTTTTATGAGTACGCCGGTCATCGGACAGATCACCGACCGGCCGATCGAAGGATTGATCCCCTACGCGCGCAACGCGCGCACGCATAGCGATGCGCAAGTTGCGCAGATTGCCGCCTCGATCCGGGAGTTCGGATTCACCAATCCGGTGCTTGTCGATGGCGCGAACGGGATCATCGCCGGTCACGGCCGGGTGTTAGCGGCGCGTAAGCTCGGGCTTACGACGGTGCCGTGCATCGAGCTCAGTCACCTCAACGAGACGCAGCGTAGAGCCTATATCCTCGCGGACAACAAGCTCGCGCTGAACGCGGGGTGGGATGAAGAGTTGCTGGGCCTGGAGCTGCAACAGCTCCAGGCCGACGATTTCGATGTGAGCCTCGCGGGGTTCGGCGCCGAGGAGCTCGCTGCGCTGCTTGCCGACAAGACCGAAGGCCTGACTGACCCCGATGAGGTGCCGGAGGCGCCCACCGAGCCGGCGACCGTGTTGGGCGATGTGTGGGTGCTCGGGCGGCATCGGGTGATGTGCGGTGACTCTACGTCGTTTGATGCCGTTGAGCGGCTAATGTGTGGCGAGAAGCCAGCCGCAGTGATTACCGACCCACCGTACAACGTAGATATAAATTACGGTGAGAGCTCGACCGACTCGAAGACGGTGGAGGATTATGAGGACTTCACGCGCTCGTGGTTTCATATCGCACGGACCATAAGCGACCAGGTGCTTCTTACCCCGGGCACCGGCCGCGGGTTGGGCATGCCAAACCTGCACCTTTGGTTTGAAATACAAAAGCCAGGCTGGATCCTGATCTGGGTTAAGAAGAACACGGTCGGTCATTCATCCCTCGGCGGGTTCAATGCGTGGGAACCGATTTATTTCTACGGCAAGCCGAAGAAAAAGATCGGCCAAGACATTTACGACATACCGCTCACGGTACAGTCTGATGTCGCCGACAAGGACGGCAACAAACTGCACCCAACACCAAAGCAGGTCAAGCTGTGGGCGGCTATGGTGGAAGACTTCACGGATGCTGGCGACCTGTTGTTCGAGCCTTTCTCTGGCTCTGGGACCACGTTGGTGGCTTGCGAGAAGACGGGGCGCCGCTGCTACGCGCTAGAACTTGAGCCAAAGTATTGCGACGTCGCCGTGCGCCGCTGGCAGAACTTCACGGGCCAACAAGCCACCCTCGAAGCCGACGGCCGGACCTTCGACGAGATAGCCGCCTCCCGTGGCCCGCCCAACTAAATACCGCAGCGATTTCCCCGACCGTGCGCTCGGGATCCTGCGCAACGGCGCCTCGCTTTGCGAGGTCGCGGCCGAGCTCGGGATCTCGGAGGAGACGATCCACGTCTGGAAGCGCGACGGCAAGCACAAGCCGTTCACCGAAGCGCTCGCCGCGGGCACAGCGCTGGCGCAGGCCTGGTGGGAAAAGCTAGGCCGGGCTGGGGCCGCAGGCAAGGTCGATGTTCAGCCGGCACTGTGGATATTTACGATGAAAAACCGCTTCGACTGGACCGACAAGCGCGAAACCGAAGTCACCGGCAAGGGCGGCGGGCCGATCGCGATTACCTGGCCGCTGCCTAAGACCGAGCTCGATGCTTGATCTACGCACCGCGCCCACACTTCCTGCCGTTCCACTTGCGGCGCGAGCGGTGGGCTGCGCTCGTCTGTCACCGCCGGGCCGGCAAAACCGTCGCATCGGTCAATGAGCTGCTGACCCGCGCGCTCGCATCGCAAAAGCCCGATCCTCGCTTCGGCTACCTGGCCCCGTTCTATGGCCAGGCCAAACAGATCGCATGGGATTACCTGAAAGGCTACGGCGATCAGGTCATCCGTAAGGTCTCTGAATCGGAGCTCTCGGTCGAGGTGCTGAACGGCGCCCGGATCCGGCTCTACGGCGCGGATAACCCGGATTCACTTCGCGGGATCTACCTTGACGGGGCAGTCCTCGATGAGCCCGAAGATATGCGCCCCTCGATCTGGGGATCGGTCATCCGGCCGGCGCTCGCCGACCGCAAGGGCTGGGCCGCGTTCATCGGTACTGCAAAGGGACACGGCTCGTTTTACCAGATCCACGAACAGGCCAAGGCGTCGCCCGAGTGGTTTTCGTTTCTTCTCAAGGCATCGGAAAGCGGGATCATCCCCGAAGCCGAGCTCGCGGACGCACGCAAGACAATGACGGCCGATGAGTACGCCCAGGAATTCGAGTGCTCCTTCGAGGCCGCCATCCAAGGGGCGATCTACGCCAAGGAATTGCAGGCGGCGCGCGAGGCGAAGCGTATCGGGCGGGTGCCTTACGATCCGGTGCTGCCCGTGCATACGGCCTGGGATCTGGGCGTCGGCGACGCTACCGCGATCTGGTTCATCCAGCTCTTAGGCCAGGAGGCGCGGCTGATCGACTATTACGAGGCCTCTGGCGAAGGTCTGCCCCATTACGCCAAGGTGCTCCAAGACCGCGGCTATGTCTACGGCCGACACTGCGCCCCGCACGACATCGCAGTGCGCGAATTGGGGTCGGGCCGCTCGCGTATCGAGGTCGCCGCCAGCCTCGGGATCAAATTCGAGATCGCGCCCGCCGTGCCCCTCGAGGACGGTATCCACGCCGCCCGGCTTTGGCTCGGGCGCTGCTGGTTCGATGAGACCAAGTGCAAGGCCGGACTCGAAGCGTTACAGCATTATCGTTGGGACTACAACGACCGGCTGGGCGAGTTCAAATCGACGCCGGTAAAGAACTGGGCCGGGCATTGCGCCGACAGTTTTAGATATGCAGCACTGGCGCTGAAAGACAAGCCGCACACGGTCAAGAAGCCGTCCCGCGAGAATTACGCGGGGCCGGGGGCGTGGATGCGCTGAAGGTCGCGGCATTCCACATTCGCCCACATGGTAGTTCGCCAGGAAGCATCCCCGACATTCTAACAAGCAATAGGAGAGCAGCTATCACAACGATTGCCTGGGACGGCAAGACGCTGGCTGCGGATACGCTGGCGCAGACCTCGGTCAACCTCAAAGCGCGCAAGCTCCACCGGCTTTCCAATGGGGCCATGTTCGGGGCAGCGGGATCGTGCCAAGAAATCGCCGCGGTGTTGGCCTGGCTCAATGGCGGTGAGAAGCCGTCCGATCTGGATGTCTTCGAGGGGCTGATCATCGAGAAGCACGGCGCCGAGAGGCTCGGCGAGCGGCTGATGCGCCTGCCGGTCTTCGAGGCGTTTTGGTCAATCGGTTCGGGCTCGCACTTCGCCATCGCCGCGATGGCCTGCGGCAAGAGCGCCGTTGAAGCCGTGCGCCTGGCCGCGCGCTTCGACCCCTACACCGGCGGGCGCGTTGAATCCATGAAATTAGGAACAAAATGAGCAAGGACGAAACCAAGGACGACACGCTTCTCGAAGAAGCCCGCGAGCGCTTCAAAGCCGCCTCCGACGCCGAGTCGCAGTTCAGAGTCGACGCCCTCGATGATCTCCGCTTCCTCGCACTCGATCAATGGCCGGAAGCCCTCAAGCGTGCGCGCGAGAATGATCCCAACGGCGCCCGCCCGTGCCTTGTGTTGGACAAATGCCAGCAGCACGTGCGCCAGATCGTCAACGACATGCGCCAGAATCGCCCGGCCATCAAGGTCCGGCCGGTCGATGACTCGGCCGACAAGGACACCGCCGAGGTGTTCTCAGGTTTAATCCGGCACATCGAGAATCGCTCCGGAGCCGAGGTCGCGTACCTTACGGCCGGCGAGTACGCCGCCTCGATCGGCCGCGGCTATTTTCGCATCCTGACCGAGTACGAACACGAGCATAGCTTCCATCAAGAAATCAAGATCGCACGCATCCATAATTCTTTCTCGGTGTACTTCGATAACTACTCGACCGAGCTCGACGGCTCCGACGCCGATTGGTGCTCCATCACGGATCTGTTGCCCACCAAGTTATTTAAGCGGACATGGCCCGACGCCGAGCCCGTCGATATCGAGCACGCCGGCGTCGGAGATCTCCTCGAGTGGTATCAAGAGGATTCCATCCGCGTCGCCGAGTACTTCTATCGCGTCGCCAAGCCCGAGCCGCTGTTATTGCTGGCTGACGGGACGACCGCCTGGGGCGATGAATACGAGCGCGCTTTACAGAACGGCATAGAGCCCGTGCCGGTGGTCCAGGAGCGCCAGGCGCAACGCCGCCGCGTGCAGTGGTGCAAGCATACGGGGAGCGAAATCCTCGAGCGTCGCGAATTCCCAAGCTCTTACATCCCGGTCATCCCGGTGTACGGAAACCAGTATTGGTTAGAGGGCGAGCGGCGGATCTTCGGTTCCGTGCGGGCCGCGAAGGACCCGCAGCGGGCCTATAACTACACGGCCTCAAACGCCATCGAGCTGAATGCACTGTCGCCGCGAGCGCCCTACATCGGCGCGGCCGGCCAGTTCGAGGGCTACGAGGACAAGTGGGGCTCGGCTAACACCGAGAATTATGCCTATCTCGAATACAAGGAGCTTTCGGTCGCAGGCGTGGCCGTCCCACCGCCGCAACGCACGGCCTTCGCCGGGTTCCAGGCGGGCGCGGCTCAACTATGGCAGCTTGCCGAGCACGACGTGCAAGCGGCGTTCGGCCAGTACAACGCGAGCCTCGGCGAGGCGAGTAACGAGAAATCCGGGGTTGCCATCCGCCAGCGGCAGATGGAATCCGACATGGCGAATAGCCACTACATGCATAACCTCGCGCGCTCCATCGAGCACGCCGGGTTCATTTTGGTCGAGATGATCCCCAAGGTCTACGACACTCGCCGCACGCTCCGGATCATAGGCGAGGATGGCACCGCCGATCAGGCGGTGATTGATCCGTCAATTCCTGACGCTGTACAGCAGGACACGCAAGGCCAAGGCGGCAAGGCGCAAAGCATCTTCAACCTCAACGTCGGCCGCTACGACGTCGCGGTGACGGTGGGGCCCGGCTATTCGACCCGCCGTCAAGAGGCGGCCGAGGGCATCGTGCAGATGGCGCAGGCCAATCCGCAAATGATGCAGCTCGCCGGGGACCTGGTGATCCGCAATCAGGATTGGCCGGGTGCCGAGCAGATCGCGGACAGGCTCAAGCGCGCCATCCCGCCCGAGATCCGGGGCGCCGAGGAAGGCGAGCCGGGCGCTGATATACCACCCGAGACACAGGCCCAGATGCAGCAGATGCAGGCCCAGTACGAGCAGCAACTCGCGCAGGCCCAGGAACAAATGCAGGCGATGGGCGCGGAATTGGAGAAGGCGCAGGCCAGTGCCGCCGACACCGACGTCAAGGGCGCCGAGATCGAGATTAAGCGCTTCGAGGCGCAAAGCAAGCGCATGGAGCTCGACATCAAGGCCAGGGAAGCGGACGCGCAGATCGCGCACACCGACGCCCAGACGGCCCAGATTGAGGGCCCGAACGAGATCCTGGCGAGCCTCATTCAGGCCAGCCAGGGCATGGCCGAGACCGTGGCGGCGCTTGCGCAGGCCGCGGCGGGAATGAACGCGCCGAAGCGAATCGAGCTCGTGCGGGATGCACAAGGGCGCGCCGCGGGTGCGGTGATGGTGCCGGAGGCCGGCTGATGGCGCTGCCGGTCTTTGAAAGTGTCGGCACGTTTGGAGCGTCGCTGGGCAATGTCACGCCCGGTATGCCGGCAAGCGTCGCTGTCGGCGATTTACTGCTCCTCCTCGTAGAATCCGCGAACGAGGCTATCACTGCCCCGTCTGGTTGGACCGAGGTCACCAATTCACCGCAGAGCACGGGCACGCCAGCCGCTGCCGGCGGTGTGCGCCTCGGCGTTTTCTGGCGCATAGCGACGGGGTCGGACGCAGTGACCGTGACCGACACCGGCGACCATACCGTCGCCGTCGTCGCTCGGTTCACCGGGGCGCACGGAACCACCCCGATCCACGTGACCGCTGGGGATGTGCTGGCCATCGCCGGCACTACGGTTATCTGCCCCTCCGTTACGACCTCTATCGCCGACTGCCTGATTGTCAATGCTGTCGGCACCGACCGCGACATAAACTCAACGACGTATTTCTCTGCTTGGACAAACGCCCTTCTCTCGGATGTCACCGAGCGACAGGACCAAACGTCGAGCCTCGGCGCAGGCGGTGGGCTTGGTGCGTCCACTGGCGGGCTGGCTACAGCAGGCGTCGCCGGTGCGACGACGGTAACGCAGGCGACCTCCGTGACCGCGGCGATGATTACGCTGGCGATAGCGCCGGTGGCGGCGGGTGCTGCCCGTCAGCAAACCCTGACCTTATTAGGACTAGGAGCTTAGAGCATGGCCGATAATTTAACCGCCGACCCCGGAACTGGCGGCGGCGTCTTTGCAACCGACGATATTACGGGCGTTCACTGGCCGTTTGCCAAGCTCGCCTTCGGCCCGAGGGATACCGCCAACGAGGTCGATGACGCGTCGGCCAAACGCCTGCCGGTCAAGGTAGGCGATGCCCTCCCCGCCGGAACGAACAACATCGGGGATGTGGATGTCCTCACGCTCCCGGCACTACCGGCGGGCACGAACAACATCGGAGACGTGGACGTGCTCACGCTCCCAGCCCTGCCCGCCGGGACCAACAACATCGGGGATGTTGACGTTCTAACGATCGCCGCGGGGGACAACAACATCGGCAACGTGGACGTTGTGTCTCTTCCTGCCCTGGTTGCGGGCACCGCCAATATTGGCGACGTGGACGTTCTGACCTTACCGGCGCTCGTGGCCGGGACGGCCAACATCGGCGATGTCGATGTCCTCACGCTCCCAGCCCTCCCCGCCGGGACCAACAACATCGGCGATGTTGATGTTCTGACCCTTCCGGCGCTTGTGGCTGGAACGGCCAACATCGGCGATGTGGACGTGCTCACGCTGCCCGCACTCCCCACGGGGACCAATTCAATCGGCCGGGTGAATCCCGAGCCGCAGACGGCGAACGGGCTGACCATCTCGCGGGTGCTGAGCGCGGCCTCGACCAATGCGACATCCGTTAAGGCAAGCGCGGGCCAGGTCTATACGGTCTACGCGCACAATATCAACGCCGCCGTGCGCTACCTGAAGCTTTACAACAAGGCCAGTGCGCCAACCGTGGGGACAGATACCCCGGTCCTGACCATCCCTATTCCTGGCAACACCGCGGGCGCTGGCGCGGTGCTTGACACCGGCGGCATGGGCATAGCCTTCGGGACTGGGATTGCGCTCGCGATCACTACGGGAGTTGCCGACGCGGATACCGGCGCGGTAGCAGCCAACGAAATCGTGATCAACCTACTCTATAAGTAGGGATCGATGATCCTCACCCATCTCGTCCTGTTCTCGTTCCTCGCCGGGGCGAGCCCGGCGGATGCGGCGGCCCCGGCGGTCGCCGAGACCTATTCGGGTGGGCACGTATGTGCGCCGGCGAGAAGCCGGCGGGAAACGGAGTGGGCGCGCGAGGAAAGCGCAAGCGCGCGCGAAGCCAGGATCCACGCCGAACGGGTGCGGATGGGCATTTTGCCGCCCGATGAGCAGAAACCAGCCGCATTAGAAGCCGCTGACGCGACGATCGAGGGGGTACCCTCACCCCTACTACCCTCTGAAACGCTGGACCCGGCCTTGGCCGAGGCCTTGGCCGAAATGGTCACCTCGGCGTATCTCGATGCCGAGATTACACGCTTTTTCGCGCTTCAAGACGAAGACGACGCCGCGGTATTACTGTTGGCGATTGCGACGCTGCACTGAATTTTAAATAGAGGGATAACCCCATGGATTTGATCTCACTTATCGTGGTTTTGATCGTCATCGGCGTGCTGCTGTGGCTCGTCAATACGTATATGCCGATGGATGCGACCGTCAAGCAGATTTTGAACGCCGTCGTGATAATCGCTCTCGTCTTGTGGCTCTTGTCCCTATTCATCGGGCCGCTGCCGAATATTCACGTCGGGCGCTAACCGATTTAGATTTCGCGGCCCCCGGCTTTCGCCGGGGCAGGCTAGGCCGTGCGTACCGGATAGCCGCAAGCGTGCGGCGCACGCCCTGGCGGGAAGGTTTTACGCGGGGCGGCTGGATGTGCGCTTTCCTATCCCCAACAACCGGACACCTGCCCGCTACAGCGCTTGCGCCCTTAATTTCAAAGTATAGCTTGATTAACCCCCTATCCGTGGGGCTTCACGGAGCCACCCGCCGAGTGCGGGTTTTTTTTCGCCTACCGCTGGGCTAACAGCGGGCAATCATCGCCGTGAGGCGAGGAGATCCCATTGATGGATGAGAACACACCTGTTGCTGAACAGGGCTTAGAGGCCGACGACACATTACCCGCAGCCGAGGCCGCCGCGGCGCCCGAAGTCGATCCCCGCATTCGCGAGGAGGGCGAGACCCCTGACACCCCCGAGGAACCCGGTGCAAAACCCGCCGAGAAACCCGACGGCGTTCAGAAGCGCATCGACGAGCTAACACGCCGACGCTATGAAGCGGAGCGCGAAGCGGCTTTCTGGAGAGGTAAGGCCGAGGGCGGTGTAAAGCCTAGCGATACACCCGACACCGAAGCCAAGCCCAAACAAGAGGCATACGACTCGTACGAATCGTACATCGAAGCCGTCACCGACTGGAAATTATCCGAGCGACTCAACATCGAGCGGGCGCGCATGCAGCAGGAGTCGCAGGCGCAGACAGTCGCACAAGGCTTTGATGCGCAGGTCCAGACCGCGCGGGCAAAGCACGCCGATTTCGATACCGTGGTCTACAACGAGGATCTCCGGATCTCCGAGACCATGCGGGACGCCATGCTCCATTCGGAGAACGGCGCCTCGCTCGCCTATCACCTGGGGACACACCCCGAGGAGGCGGCGCGGATATCGGGCCTGCCGCCGATGGTGCAGGTCATGGCCATGGGGCGGCTGCAAGCCAAGCTCGAAGCCAAGGCCGCACCAGCGGCGCCAGCACCCTCAAACGCTCCCGCGCCCATCACCCCTGTGAGGGCCAGCGCCCCGTCCACAACGACCGGACTGCGCGAGGACCTGCCGATTGGAGATTGGATGCGGCGCCGAACCGCCGAGCTTCGTAAGCGTTAGCCAGTAACAAGGAATGCGAGAAGAACCGCCGCGAGGCGGTTTTTTTTCGCCTGTTTTTCACCCGCCAGCGTCGGGAGACGCCGGCTTTCCCATTGATGGAGATTTAACCAGTGGCTAATACTATTCTTACGCCCACCGCGGTCACGCGCGAGGCGCTCAGAGTGCTGCATCAGAAGTGCAACTTCATAGGCTCAATCAATCGTCAGTACGACGACTCTTTCGCCAAGTCCGGCGCCAAGATCGGCGACAGCTTAAAGATCCGGCTCCCTAACGAGTACACGGTCCGCTCCGGCGCGGTCCTCGATGTGCAGGACACCACCGAGACCTCGACCACTTTGCAGATCGCAACGCAGAAGGGCGTCGACCTCAATTTCACCAGCGTTGATCTGACCCTGAGCTTGGATGACTTTTCCAAGCGCATTCTCGAGCCCGCAATGTCGGTCCTGGCCGCCGCGATCGAGTCCGACGTGATGAATGTTTATAAGAGCGTTCCATATCAGGTCGATAATATCGATGCGGCGGCGACCTTCGCGAAGCTCCTCGCCGGCCGCAAGATCCTCAACGACAACCTGGCCCCCTACAACGCGCGTACCGCGAACCTGACGACTCAGAGACTGTGAAAAAATTGTTTGCAGGGGGATCGCCAATCGATCATGAATATGCGATCTTAGCACCATGAGCAAAGAACCTTCGCTGTTCCCTGATCTCCCGCAACCCGATACCACTGT
>Ga0136613_10000418_pt1 | contig 19549 bp, 18 predicted proteins | sample AntDrymUQ2722106_2_FD_106649 | JGI IMG/M metagenome (GOLD analysis project Ga0136613, IMG submission 106649) | Polar desert sand microbial communities from Dry Valleys, Antarctica - metaG UQ272 (21.06) | ecosystem: Environmental > Terrestrial > Soil > Desert | place: Antarctica: Dry Valley... | reverse complement strand
GGTGAGACAGGCGTTAGCATGTGACACGAGGGCCCCTTTCTTCTGCTGTGGCTTGACACCAACAGCCGAAGGATACGGGCCCTCAACCCGTCAACAACCTGATTGGGAACTAGAGCTAGACTGATCCGGCGGGGCGCATGTTCATCGACGTCCCACGAGGCTGCGCGGTGCGGCCTCGACTCATGTTCGGAGCGACTGCTCATGCCCGACCAGGCGTCAACACCCGAGACGATCACGCAGAAGACCACTATCGCGGAAGCCGATCGCATCCTGCGCATGGAGCCCGTCATCGTGCAGGCAACCGACAGCCTGCACGACGTTGCCGGCCGGGCGGTCGAGAACACCGGCTGCCGGGTCCTGGCTGTGGTCGATCTCGAGCGAAGGCTCGTCGGTGTCATCACCGTCCGAGCCCTGGTGAACGACGTGTTCCTGAAGATCGTGCCCGAGGAGTTCTTGGGCGAGATCATGGATCTCAAGGGAGCGATGAAGTACGCCGAGCACCTGGCCGCGCGTACGGCGGGCGACGTCATGACTGAGCCGGTCAGCGTCCACCCCGATGAGAGCGTGCGATCCGCGTTCGAGCGGATGCACGCCCACAAGCTCAACGGGCTCCCGATCACGAGCCGCGACGAGACGGTGATCGGCTATGTCGATCAGCTCGAGCTGCTCCTCGTCTGGGTGCGCGCCAGTGGTCGTGAAGCGTTGCTCGAGCCTGCTTCCGGCGACGCAGGAGACGGCCAATGACGCTCGAGGTCATCACGGGCCTCGCCATCTTCGGCGTCACGTATCTGCTCATCGCAACAGAGCGCGTCCACAAGACGCTCGCCGCCATGGCCGGTGGAATCGCGATGGTCCTGCTCGGCATCGTCAGCCAGGAGCAGGCGTTCGAGGAAATCGACTTCAACGTCATCTTCCTGCTGGCGGGCATGATGATCCTGGCCGGCATCATCCGGCAGACCGGGGTGTTCGGCTGGATCGCCGTGCGGGCGGCGCGCTTCGCCGGGGGCGAGCCGTTCCGTATCCTCGTGGTGCTGAGCGTCATCACGGCGGTCGCCTCAGCGCTGCTCGACAACGTGACCACCGTGGTCCTGGTCGGCCCGATCACGATCTTCCTTGCGGCGCGTCTCGGCATGAACCCCTTCCCGTTCCTGATGAGCGAGATCCTGGCCTCGAACATCGGCGGCGCCTCGACCCTGATCGGCGACCCGCCGAACATCCTCATCGGGAGTGCGGCCGGACTGGACTTCGGAGCATTCCTGGTGAACATGGCGCCGCTGTCGGCGATCCTGCTCGTCGTCTACCTGGTCGCCGCGCGCTGGCTGTTCCGTGGGCAGCTGACCGCTGACCCGGCGCTGCGGGCGAGCCTCCTCGAGCTCAACGAGCGCGAGATGATCACCAATCCGGGGCTGCTGCGGATCTCGCTGATCGTGCTCGGCCTGACGCTCGTGGGATTCCTGGTCCACGGCATCCTGCACCTGGAACCCGCGACCATCGCACTGGCCGGCGCGGTCGTCCTCATGCTCCTGGCCAAGAAGAGCCCGGATGAGGTCCTGCGCGAGGTCGAGTGGCCGACTCTCTTCTTCTTCATCGGCCTGTTCATGCTCGTGGCCGGGGTGATCGAGATCGGTCTCATCGATGCGGTCGCCGACGCGATCTTCGCGTTGACCGGCGGGGAGCTGGCCAGCACGTCACTCCTCCTGCTCTGGCTGTCCGCGACGCTGTCGGGGATCATCGACAACATCCCGTACACCGCGACGATGATCCCCGTGGTGGCACAGCTGGCCGAGGGCCAGCCGAATGATGGGCTGTGGTGGGCCCTGGCAATCGGCGCCGACCTGGGCGGCAACGCCACGATCATCGGGGCGAGCGCGAACGTCATCCTGGCCAGCATGGCCGAGCGCGAGGGGCATCCCATCAGCTTCGGCCGCTTCCTGAAGTACGGGCTGCCGGTCACCATCGGCACGATGCTCATCGCCACCGTCTACGTGTGGCTGCGCTACCTGCTCTAGCCGATGGAGCACCTGGCCGAGGTCCTGCGACAGCTTTTCCTGCTGCTTCTCGCCGCCAAGGCCGGCGATGAGATCTTCAAGCGGCTCGGTCAGCCGCCCGTGGTCGGCGAGATTTTGGCTGGCATGCTGGTGGGCCCGGCAGTCCTGGGCTGGTACGAGATCAACGCCGAGACGATGCTCTTCGCGGAGATCGGCGTCGTGCTGCTGTTGTTCCAGGTCGGCGTCGAGACTCGGCTGCATGATCTGGTTCGGGTCGGACCGACCGCGCTCGCCGTGGGCGCGCTGGGCGTGGCACTTCCATTCGGCGGTGGCTTCCTGCTGGCAGCGCTGCTCGGGTCATCGCTGGTCGTGGCGGTCTTTCTCGCCGCGGCCCTCACGGCGACCAGCGTCGGCATCACGTCGGGCGTACTGCGCGACCTCGGTGCGCTGCGCATGCGGGCTGGCCGGGTCATCCTTGGCGCGGCGGTGATCGATGACGTCCTGGCAATGCTCATCCTGGCGTTTGCCAGCGGGCTGGCGGCTGGGAGCGTGTCGTTCGATCGCATCGCGGTGCTGGTGGTCGTCGCTGTCCTCTTCATCGGTGTCGTGCTCGTCGGTGGCACCCGGATCCTCGCTCGTCGCCGTTCGTTGCTGACCGATCCTGAATTCGCCGATACACCGTTCCTGCCGGGCATGATCGTCATGCTTGGACTCGCTGCGCTGGCGGCCCAGATCGGCCTGGCAGCGATCATCGGCGCCTTCCTGGCTGGCATGGTGGTGGGTGAGTCGAGCGAGCGTCACGCACTCGAGTCGGAAGTAGCGCCGGTGGCCGCCTTCTTCACGCCGTTCTTCTTCGGGTTCATCGGTGCCCAGATTGACATCGCGGGGCTTGCGGACATCGGCACCCTCGCGCTCGTGGCGGGGGCGACGCTGATCGCGATCGCCACGAAGTTCGTCGGCGCCTTCCTGGGCGCAATTCGCCTGGGCCGGGCGGAGGCGACACTGATCGGTTGGGGAATGGTGCCGCGCGGCGAGGTGGGCATCGTGATTGCCGGGCTCGGACTTCAGATCGGGGCGATCGAGGGTCAGCTCTATACCGTCGTTGTCGGCATGGCGATCCTCACCACGCTCATCGTGCCACCTCTTCTCCCGATGCTCGTTCGACGAGCCGGAAGCTCCTATGGTTCCGACCACCAGGATGGCCCCTCAGCCGGCATCGAGGACGACGACGGCGTGATCGACGCACCCGCCGGTTGAGGCCCTATCGAGCGGATCGCACGCGGCGGAGCGCTTCGGCGAAATTTGCTCGATTCATCGAGCAATAGAGGCCCCTCCCCGACGGATCGGAGAGGGGCCACCGATGTGCGAGAGACTGGCTCGGTCTATTCGCCGCCGGGCGTGACCTCCACATCGGCCTTCTCGAAGTCGTCGCCGGTGGTGTCGCCCTCGATCCCATCGAGCGCTGCCTGCGCCAGATCGGTCCGATAGGCGTCGTCAGAGGGCTCCTCGGTCAGGATCTCCGAGTCCAGGCTGATCTGGACCGTCTGGTCCCATTGCTCCGGGTCGAGGATGCCGATGCCATCGGGTGACGGCCAGATCAGCGCGTTGATCTCGTTCATCATCCAGTGCTGGTGGCCCTCGCCCAGGATCGTCCCCTGGTCCAGGACGATCTCGACGCACTCTTCGGCATTGTCACGGCAGTGCATCCAACCCTCGAAGGAGGCGCGCAGGAAGCACGTCGCGATCTGCTCGTTCGAGACGCCGTTCGTCTCGTCGGCCAGCCATGACTCACGGGCCATGATGTGGTCCTGGAGCATCGCGGCACCGACCTCGTTGAAGTCGATGATGTTGAGATCCTCGAGCTGGTAGAGGTCACCGGTGTCGGGGTTCTCGCTCTCGAGGACCTGCGCCAGCTCGTTGTAGGTCATCGCCTCGGCCGCGTCGAGGTCGCCGTTGAGGAACGCGACCATGTCGAAGTTCTGGGTGACCTGCTCGAAGTCGGTGCCCGGCTCAAGGCCGGCCTGTCGCGCGGCTGCCACCACCTCGAACTCGTTGCCGAAGCCCCAGGCCCCGACCTTCTTGCCGGCCCAGTCCTCGGGCGACTCGATGCCGCTGTCGGCGAAGCTGACCTCAACGGCACCCGAGCGCTGGAAGACCTGGGCGATATTGACAAGATCCGCCCCTTCCTCGCGAGCAACGAGCACCTTCGGCACCCAGCCCTCGCCGAACTCGGGACCGCTCGGATCGGCGACGACCTGCTGCGGCGCGATGTCGGGACCGCCGTCGAGGAAGGTCACGTCCAGCCCGGCCTCCTCGTACAGGCCATTGTCCTTGGCGGCGAAGTAGCCGGCGAACTGTGCCTGCGGGACCCACTGCAGCTGGAAGTCCACGGCCACCGGCCCTCCGAGCGCCTCGTCGCCACAGTCGCTCTCGGCGGTCGGTTCGGACGCTGCCGGTTCGGAGCCGGCCGGCTCGGATGCGGCCGGTTCGGACACTTCGGGAGTGGGTGTCGAGTCACCACTGCCGCCGGTACCGCAGGCCGCGAGCATCAGCCCGAGGACCATCAAGATGGTGAAGATGCGCCAGGAATGCTTCATGCCCTCCGTCTCCTTGCTATTGAGTCTCGGTCAATCTCGACGCCCTGGATCGGCGACGGCTGTCCGTCAGCCCTGCCCCCGCATCGATGCGTGCCACGGGATCGCGATCCGCTCGATGCCGATGATGATCAGATAGAAGCCGATGCCGAGCGCGGCGGCGATGATGATCGCGCTCCACGCCTGGGCGAAGCGCAGGAACGATGCACTCTCGACGATGATGCGCCCCAATGCAACCGTTGCGCCGCCGAAATACTCGCCCACGATCGCCCCGATCAGGCTGAGCGTCGCGCCGACCTTGACGGCCGTGAAAAAGTAGGGGAGCGCGTTCGGGATGCGCACTCGCGCCAGGATCTGGCGCTCGGAAGCCGCATAGCTGCGCATCAGCTCCAGGCTTGCCGCGTCGGCGCTGGTCAGGCCGCGGACCGTGTTGATCATGACCGGGAAGAAGACCAGCATGGCCACGATCATCATCTTGCTGACCGGGCTCGTCACGCCGAACCAGGCGTTCATGATCGGCGCGAAGGCGATGATCGGGATCGCGTTGGCGGCGATGGCGAAGGGCATCAGCGCCCCGCGCGCCATGGCGAACCGGGCCGTTGCGAAGGCGACCGTCAGGCCGGCGACGAGACCGATGGCGAAGCCGCCCACCGCCTCCAGCAGCGTCGTCGCACCCGCCCGCAGCAGCAGATCCCAATTGGTGATCAGCGCGGCCGCGATGTCCGACGGCGGCGGCAGCAGGAATCGCTGGATCTGGAGCGCCCGTACAGCAAGCTCCCAGAGGAGGATTCCGCCGACGAATACCGCCACCGCGGGCAGGTAGTAGCGGAGCTGCCTCCTCATGGCAGCGCCTCCCGAAGGCCATGGTCCTGCGGGCCGTGGCTCGACTTCAGGCTCTCGCGCACCTCGGTGATCAGCTCGAAGTAGCCATCCAGCGCACGCGTCGCGTCCGAGCGTGGACGTGGCAGGTCGACGTCGATGATCCTCGTGATGCGGCCCGGGCGAGCGCTCATGACCACGATCCGGGACGACAGGAAGACCGCCTCCGGGATCGAGTGCGTGACGAACACGATGGTGGTCCCCGTCTGCTCCCAGATGGTGAGGAGCTCGCTGTTCATCCGCTCGCGCGTCATCTCGTCCAGGGCACCGAACGGCTCGTCCATCAGCAGCAGGCGCGGCTCGAATGCCAGCGCCCGCGCGATCGCCGCCCGCTGCTGCATGCCGCCCGAGAGCTGCCACGGATGGTGCCGCGCGAAGTCACTGAGCTCGACCAGCGCCAGCATGTCGGCGATGCGCCGCGTGCGCCGTTCCTTCGGCATGTCGATGATCTCGAGCGGCAGGCCCACGTTGGCCTCGATCGTCCGCCAGTCGAACAGCACGGGAGCCTGGAAGACCATCCCGTAGTCACGGTCAGTCCTGGCGCGGGTGGCCGGCTTGCCGTTGACCTCGATGCTCCCACTGGAGGGTTGTGTCAGGTCGCCGATGACCCGCAGCAGGGTGCTCTTCCCGCATCCGGAGGGACCGATCAGGCTGACGAACTCACCCGGCTGGATGGTGAGGTCGATGGCGGACAGCGCGACCGTCCCCGCGCCGGCGTTGCCGAACGTCTTGTTCAGGTCGTGGATCGCAACCACCGCGCTCGGGTCGCTCACGCCTCCACCTCCTGCCGCCGATTCCGCAGTACGAGCATCTCGGCGATCCGGATCACGCCGAAGAACACGATGCCGAGCGCCGCGCACATGAACGCGGTCGCCCAGAGCTTCTCCGGCCCGGACGTGAACTGTTGATTGAACTGGATGATGGCCCGGCCCAGGCCACCGGCGATCCCGGTTGGCGCCTCCGCCACGATGGCGCCGACGATGCTCGCCGTGGCGCTGATCTTCAGCGCGGTGAACAGGTAAGGCAGTGCAGCGGGCAGGCGCACCTTCCAGAGCACGGCCTTCCAATCGGCGGCATAGCTGCGCATCAGTTCGAGGGCGCGCGGATCGGGCGACTTGAGCCCCCTGATGCCGGCGATGGTGACGGGGAAGAAGGTGAGGTAGGCGCTGATGATGGCCACGCTCGGCCAGTCCCGCCCGACCCAGAGCACCACCATCGGCGCGAGCGCGATGATCGGCACGGTCTGGCTGGCGATGACGTACGGCACCAGCGCCCGCTCCAGCAGCCCGGAATGGACGAACAGGATGGCGAGGCCCAGGCCGATCACGGCGCCGAGCACGAAGCCGATGGCCGCTCCGCGCCAGGTGAAGATCGCCGCGTCGAGCAGGACGGCGAACAGGCTGAACTCGCTGCGTCGCGTCGCGGGCTCGACGAAGGCGCCGACCACCTCCCAGACGTGCGGCAGGTTCGTGTCGTTGAGCTGCGTGATGCGCAGCGGCGGCATGTGGGGCGGATCCAGCACGACGCCGAACGCCTCTCGCCACACCCCCCCACCGACCCACTTGGCGGCCTCCCACAGAATGGCGATGGCGACGAGCACCACCACGAACGCCAGGATCGAGCGGGCGATTCCCGCGGCGGCGGTCAGGGCACCTCCGACGTCGGCCCGCCGGCCGATGGAGGCTGTCGCGCCGGTCATCGGTCTAGGCGACCGCCGCGTCGGTGATTTCGAGCGCGCGATCGATGATCGCGAACCCGTCGGCCAGCTCCTCCTCGCTGATGGTCAGCGGCGGATTGGTAAAGAACGAGTTCCAGCGCACGAACGTGTAGAGGCCCTCATCCCGGAATCGCTTACCAAGAGCCGCCATCTCGTCGCTGGTGCCGTTGAATGGCGCCATCGGCTCCATGGTCTCGCGGTTTCGCACCAGCTCGACGATCCCGAAGAGACCGATGCTGCGCACCGCCCCCACGCTGCGATGCTTCGCCGCAAGCTGCTCGTGATGGACCTTGAGCCGCTCGCCCATGCGCGCTGCACGGTTGATCAGGTCCTCGTCCTCGTAGACCTGGATCGTGGCCAGGGCGGTGGCGCAGGCGAGCGGGTGCGAGTTGTAGGTCAGTCCGCCGTAGAAGACGTTGTTCTCGAAGTGCTCCGCGTACTTGCGTCGCATGCCGAGCGCTCCGAGCTGGACGTATGCGCTGGTCAGCCCCTTGGCCATGGTGATCAGGTCGGGCACCACGTCCCAGTGGTCGATGGCGAACCACTTGCCGGTGCGCCCGAAGCCGGCCATCACCTCGTCGGCGATCATGAGGATTCCGTAGCGGTCGCAGATCTCGCGAACGCCCTGGATGTAGCCATCAGGCGGAACCAGGATCCCGTTCGTGCCGGTCACGGTCTCGAGGATGAAGGCGGCGATGGTGCTCGGGCCCTCGAGCTGGATCGTCTCCTCGAGATGCCTGAGGGCTTCCTCGGCCGTGTCCCAGCCGCGCTGGATGCCGTGATACGGGTCCATCACCCGCACGACGCCGGGGATGCCGGGCTCCGCCGCCCAGCGGCGTGGATCGCCTGTCAGCGAGATGGCGCCGGCGGTGCCGCCGTGGTAGCTGCGGTAACGGGCCAGGATCTTGTGGCGGCCCGTGACGAATCGGGCAAGCTTGATGGCGTTCTCGTTGGCCTCCGCGCCGCCGTTCGTAAAGAAGAAGGTGTCGATGTCTCCGGGACACAGCTCGGCCAGCTTCTGCCCCAGCCGCGCGCGTGGCTCGGTCGCCATGAAGGGATTCGCGTAGGCGAGCGTTTCGGCCTGGCGCTTGATGGCGTCGACCACCGTCGGGTGGCCATGGCCGATGTTGGTGCACATCAGCTGGGAGTTGAAGTCGAGATAGCGCTTGCCTTCCGGCGTCCAGAAGTAGACGCCCTTGGCGCGGGCGACCGGGATCGGATCCACCTTCGATTGGGCGGACCACTCAAAGAGGGTGTGGCGCTTCGTCAGTGCGACGATCTCGTCGCCGGTCATGCTGCCTCGCTCGGTCTCGATCGCCATCGGGTACTCCGTCACGTGCGCTCAAAGCGGGAATGCCGATTACACCACACGCCGCAATCCGATTTCGTGGGCGTAGACTCGACCGATCATGCGCCTGCCGATGGCAGCTCATCGCACCACATACGGCGAAGATGCCGAGGCCGTGGTCCGCGCCATTTTCGGGGTGACCGTCGCGGTCGGTACCGTTGGTGCCGTCATGCTCGCCGCGACCGGCCAGCTACCGTTCATCGGGCTGCCGACGCTGCTGCTGCTCGGATGCCTGGTCCTCGGCGCACCGGTCGCCGGTGCTGCCTATGCGGCCGCTGCCGTGTGGCTGGTGCTGGCGCCGATCGCGCACGGTGAGGCGCTGCTCGCGCCAGTGGCGATGGTGATCGGGTGCCTTGCCATCGCGTTGGGGCCGGAGCGGCTGCTCTCGTGGCTGGCGCACGATTTCGCGCCCGGGCCTGGTCGAGCTGCCGAACGCGAGGGTTGGATCGAAGCCGACGAGCGTCAGTGAGAGTGCGACCTCGACCGACTCGCAAGGCGTTAACGTCGGCACTCATCACGGTCGCGGTGTTCGGGAATTTGGTTGGATGCACCTCGACGTCCCGATCGAGACGGAGTCTCCAACACCCTCGTTCTTGACGCGGAGGACAGTGCAGCTCCGCCGTCCGCATCGGAACACGCTAGCCCTCATCCGACACAGACGACATCGCGTGAACCCAGACGTTGCAGTCCCGCTGAACCGATGCCTGAAGTCGCGGATCGGCCGGGAGTACGTCCACCAGATGGCTGTTGGGCAGCGGCGGTGGCGGATGGGACATCGGTGAGAGTGGAGGATTCGAGTGGCGAGGGGAACACGATCTCAGAGGCCAATGGAGTGCCAGCCTTGGTGCCGCCCGGCGTCACGTACTCTGCATCCATTGACGGCCACGGATCGGTCAGCCGGGCAGGTGATCGGTGCCGATCGAGGTGCAGCGCAGGATGGCTTCGACCGTTCGGTCGGCATCGGCCTCGGTGGTCGACCAGTTGCTGACGCTGATGCGCATGGCGGCCGCCCCCTGCCAGGTCGTCCCGCCCATCCAGGCGGTCCCCTCGTCCTGGACACGAGTGATCACCTCGCGGGTTTGATCGTCGTCACCGAAGCGGACAAGGATCTGGTTCAGGACCACGTCGTTGAGGATCTCGACCCCGGGTGCCTCCCCAAGCCGATCGGCGATGCGTCGCGCCAGTGCGCAGCAGCGCTCCACGAGTGTCTCCACGCCCTCGCGGCCGAGTGAGCGGATCGCCGCGTAGAGCGCGAATCCTCGCGCGCGGCGTGAGCTGTCGAGGACCCATTCCCATGACTCGCGTTGCTCGCTGCGCATCAGGTACGGCGCCGTGGCCGACATCGCCGCGCGGTGCGCCTCATGGTCTCGGACCGCCACGAAGCCGCAGTCGTAGCCGACATTCAGCCACTTGTGGGCGTCCGTCGACCACGAGTCGGCGCGCTCGATCCCGTCGACAAGGTGACGAAGGCGCGCCGGCACCGCCGCCCAGAGCCCGAATGCGCCGTCGACGTGCAGCCACGAGTTCGGGTGAGACGCCAGCACCTCGGCAATCTCGCCCGAGGGATCGAAGGCGCCGCTGTTCACGTTCCCCGCCTGCACGCACACGATCAGCGGCCCGTCCGCCGCCACGACGGCCGCCCTGGCGTCCTCCACGATCATTCGCCCCTGGTCGTCCACGGCGATGCGGGTGACCCGCTCGCGGCCGAGACCCAGGTACTGCAACGCTGTGAGCACGGTGGCATGCGCCTGCTCGCCGATGAGCACCGTGATCGGCGGCGCCCCGTACAGACCATCGGCCTCCACGTCCCAGCCCACGCGCCGCAGGACGGCATGGCGGCCGGCGGCCAGCCCGACCGTGTTTCCGAGGCCAGCACCGGTGGGAAGCCCGAAGCTGGCATCGGCCGGAAGCCCGAGAAGATCGAGCATCCACCTCCCGGCCACTTCTTCCGCCGCCGCGGCCGCGGGAGAGAGGGCATGCAGCGCGGCGTTCTGGCCCCACGCGGTCGCGAGCCAGTCGGTGGCGGCCGCCGCGGGCAGCGCTCCGCCGATCACGAACCCGAAGTAGCGGGGCCCGGCCGACGCCACCAGTCCGGGGTCGACGCTGAGGGCCAGCTCCTCGACGACGACGGTCGCGTCCATGCCCCGTTCGGGAACCGGGCCGCCGAGTCGAGCCACGAGGGATGCCGCGTCCGCCCTCGGGCCGACGTGGCGTTCCTCGAGAGCCAGGTATTCGAGCCCGAGCTCGGCGGCGCGCCTCAGCGCGGCCTCTCGTTCGTCCATGGCACGCATCCTACCTTCGAGACAATGTCCCTACAGTCCCGCGATCAGGCCTCCGTCGACCGCGATGAGCTGGCCGGTCAGGTACGACGCCCGCTCGGAGGCAAGGAAGGCGACGAGTGAGCCGAGCTCGTCCGGGCGGCCGTAGCGTCCCGCGGGAATGGTCCCGATGTGAGCGTTTCGGACCGCCTGTTCGGTGGTGCCCTCGCGCTCCGCCCGACCCGAGTCGAGCTGGGTGATGCGCGGCGTGTCGATGCGCCCCGGCATGACGCCATTGAGCGTGACGCCCTCGGCAGCGATGGCGCGCGCCGTCGTCTTGAGCCACGCGGCCAGCGCCGAGCGACCGGCGTTCGAGTAGACGAGGTCGTTGATCGGCTGCCGGACGCCGCTCGACAGGATGGCCACCACACGTCCCCAGCCGCGTTCGCGCATCGCGGGCAGGAGGTGGGTGGCGAGCTCGATCGGCGTGGCGGCCAGCAGCTGAAAGGCGTGCTTCCAGGCATCCGGATCGGTCGCGGTCGGGTCGGCGGTCGGCGGCCCACCGGCGTTCAGGACGAGAATGTCGATCGGCCCCACGTCGTTGGCAGCGGCGGCGATCGCGGCCGCCGCATCGGGCGCCGAGGCGTCGGCGACGGCGTGCGTCACTGCCACTCCATGCGTCGCCCGCAGGTCTTCCGCGGTGGCGCGCAGCGCATCGGCGTTGCGTGACCAGATGAGCAGGTCGCAGCCCTCGGCCGCCAATGCCTCGGCAGAGGATCTGCCCAGTCCGGAGGTGGCGCCGCCGACGATCGCGGTTCGCCCGCGGAGCTCGAGGTCCATGGCGCCTAGCCTGGCACGAGGACGCCGCCCTCACGGCGCCGTCGCACCAGGTGAACTGCCAGGCCGGCCACGATCGCGGCGAGCCCCGCGGCGACGAAAAGGGGGTCGGTGTAGAGCAGGGCGAGCGCCCCGCCTGCCATCAGGACGCGCTCCGGCCACCTCGCCGGACCGAGCAGCCAGCCACCGGTCGCGACCGCCAGGGCCGCGACGGCGACCACCGCCACGGGCAGCACCCAGAGCATGTTGAGCACGGGTCCTCGCAGCAGGAGCGCCTCGCCGGCGGGCGCGAGCACGAACACGAAGGGCACCAGGAAGGCGGGGAGCGTGTAGCGCCAGGCCATCATCATCGTGCGGGTCGGGCTGCCGCGGGTGATGGCCGCCGCGGCGTAGGCGGAGAGCGCGGTGGGCGGCGAGACCTCCGACAGCACCGCGTAATAGAAGATGAACATCAGCGACGCGTAGCTCGGGACGTCGAAGGCGTCGAACGCGGGCTTGATGATGACCGCGGCGATGATGAACGACGCGGTGACCGGCACCGCCAGGCCGAGCAGCATGACGGCGAGTCCCGAGAAGAGGGCGGTCAGCGCCAGGTTGCCCGCTGCGATCGCCACGATGATTCCGGCGAGCTTCAGTCCCAGCCCGGTCAGCGTCACCACGCCCACGATGATGCCGGAGGCGGCGCACACGGCCACGACCGGCAGCACGCCGGTGGCTCCGGCGGCGAGCGCATCCCACAGCCGTCGCGGTGTGAGCCGATGCTCGCGATCCAGGAAGCTGAGCGCGAATGCCAGCCCGGTCGAGAGCACGACCGCCCGGAACGGCGTCATGCCCATCACCATGAAGATGACGATGGCGAAGAGCGAGCTGAAGTGGTAGCCGTAGCGCATGAGCTGCCTGCCGAGTGGCGGCGCCTCGACGGCAACGGCGTGGGTCCGGTAGCGACGCGCATCGAGCTCGACCGCCAGGATGATGCCGAGGTAGTAGAGCAACGTCGGCACGGTCGCGAGCAGCAGCACCACCAGGTACGACTCGCGCAGCAGCTCGGCGATGATGAACGCCGCTGCGCCGAGCGTGGGTGGCGAGAGGATGGCGCCGATGCCGGCGGCCGCCAGCACCCCGCCGCCCTGCTCCTTCGGATAGCCGGCGCGACGCAGCAGCGGCCAGGACACGCTGCCCAGGGTCACCGTGGTGGCGACGCCCGATCCGGACACGGTGCCGAGCAGGAAGCCGGCGAGCGCAACCGTCCGCCCGGGTCCGGCGCTGGACTGGCCGAAGGCGGCGAAGCTGACGTCCAGGAAGAACTTGCTCGCCCCCGAGTACTCGAGCACTGCGCCGTAGATCGTGAACAGCACGATGTACGTGGCGGCGACCTGGAGCGGCGTGCTGAAGATGCCCGCCGAGGTCAGGTACTCGTGGCCGATGAAGCGCGGCAGCGCATAACCACGGTGGGCGATCACGTCGGGCAGGATCGGTCCGAGGTAAGCGTACGCGATGAAGACCGCGACGACGACGACCATGATCCAGCCCACCGTGCGCCTGGTCGCCTCCAGGATGAGGACGATGGCCAGGACGCCCATGACGATGTCGAGCTCTGTCGGAGCGGCAGCGCGACGGCTGAACTCCTCGTAGAAGATGATCGCGTAGACCATCGGGACCGCGGCGAGCAGGGCGAGGATCCAGTCAATCGGATGCGGATTGTCGGGCCGGTCCTCCTCGATGGCCCGCTTCGATCGCCCCCAGCCCCGGTAGACCAGGAAGGTCATCGCCAGTGCCACCCCGGCGAAGGCCGGGATGTACACGTTCGCGGTGATCGTGCCGAAGAAGGCGAGCACCCAGTAGAGGGCGTACAGCGAGAGCGCCACCGCCAGCGCCCACACGACCCGCTTCGGCCAGCCCGACAGCGTCCGGCCCGGCTTCTCGGCGTCGTACTCGGCGATCAGCGCCGCGTCCCGTGCTGCCTGGTCGCTCATTCGGAACCCTCGATGGTGAGGACGACGAGCGTGTCATCCCGATCGGCGACCAGCCGCCACAGCTCGATCTCCTGCTCCGAGGCCAGCAGCGTCCGCTGTCCGAGCGCCGTTGCCTGGACCGGCAGCGGCAAGGCGATCGGCGGACGCTCCACGCCGATGCGCCAGGTCCGGTCCGCGCCCGGCTCGGACCGCGTTGCACCGACCGCCGTGTAGTACTCCTCCAGGACGGCGAGCTCGTCGGCCCGCAGCTCGACGAGGTTCAGCTGATCGCCGTCGAGCACCTCGAACTGCTCCTCGGCGATCGACTCGTAGACGGAGTTGCGGTAGCGCAGCGCGAACCCGTCCGACGCTGCGATCGAGGCGCGCGCCAGCTCCCCGCCGGTGCGGTCGCTTACTACGACCCAATGCGGGTCCCGATCGACCGCCATTGCAGCCACGACTCCCATCGCGCTGGCGATCAGAACGAGCAGGGCGAGGCCGGCCACGCGCCGGCCTCGCCATCGGGCCATCGGCTCAGGAGCCGTAGAAGGTCTGTGCTCCGGGACACACGTCCATGAACGGCACGTCGCTCGCAATCTCCTGGTCGAGCTCCTCGGCCGCCGGGTGGACGGCAACCAGGTCATCCTTGTGGTCGAACAGCAGCGCGGTGAGCTGCTCCTGGAGCGCCTCGTCCATGCTCGTGTTCACCACCAGGACGTTCGGTACGCCCACCACCGGGACGACGTCAGTTTGCCCCTCGTAGGAGTCCGCGGGGATCTCCGACTCGAGGTAGTACTCGCCGTACGTACCCTGGAGATCGGCCGTGAACTCACCCGTCGGCACGAGCACCATGTCGCCAGTGCTGGCGTAGTCGACGAGCGCCCCGGTCGGCAGGCCGCCGGACCAGAAGCCGGCGTCCAGCGTCCCGTCCCGCAGCGCGTCCACCGTCTCGGCGACGCCCAGCTGGGCACGGTCGATGTCGGCGTCCGGATCGAGTCCCGCTGCCTCGAGGATGCGCAGCCCGATGATCTCCGTGCCCGACCCAGCCTCACCGAGCGAGACGCGTTTGCCCTCGAGGTCGGCGACGCCGGTGATGCCGCTGTCGGCCGAGGCGACCAGCTGGGTGAAGTTCGTGTAGATGAAGCCCAGGGCGCACGCCTCGATCGCGCCGCCCTCGAAGTCGCCGGTGCCGGCCACCGCGTCGGACGCCGTATCACCGAGGACGAAGGCGATATCCGAGTCGCCTGAGCCGATGAGGTTCATGTTGTCGACGGAAGCATTCGTCTCTTCCGCCGTCGCGGTGTATCCCTCGACGTTCTCGGTGATCAGGTCGGCGAGACCGCCACCGAGCGGGAAGTACACGCCGCCCGTACCGCCTGTCGCGATGGAGAGCCGGCCCGTCCCGGCGTCGCCGCCACCGCTGGCGGCCGGGCCGCTGCCTGTGGGCTCGTCCTCGCCCTCGTCGCCCTCGCCCAGTGGCTGGCAGGCCGCCAGCGCCACCATGATCGCCAGAAGAATGGTCCCGACCCCGCGACCACGGAGGTATCGGGATCCGTCCGATCCAGACATTCGATGCTCCTCACTCCTTGGCGACGGCTCCCTCCGCCTGCCGCCGCGGATGATTCGCCCGGGTCGTTGTCGTGCGGAAGCAAGTCTAGCGAGGGCGTCGAGTGTCGCGCGACCCCGCCTCGACAGATCGCTCAATGCGGCGGCTACCATGACACCAGCATCACCCCCCGATGCTGCCCAACAACCAGATGACAGGTGAGTCATGCGATGCACATAAAACGGGTTCCGCTGATGATGAGGATGCGCATGGGGCGCGCGGCATTGGCACTCCTGGTCGCCGTCTCGATCGCGGGATGCGGCACTGCCGACGCCCCGTCGGAAACGGCAACGTCCGCCACGACCGGCACATCATCGCCGGCCCCGGCGAGCCCGACGGCGACTGTCACGGACGAACCGACGGCGACCGTCACGGCTGGACCGACGGCATCGCAGGTGGTGGGGGCCTGCCTGGACGAGGAGGTCATCGACGCCGTCGACCAGGTCCGCACCGGAGACCTTGACACCGACCCGCCGATCGGCGAGGTGGCAGATGCGCTGGAGACCCTTGAGCTCGAAGGCCGACCGGACGAGATCCGGGAACGATTGGTGAGCACCCTCCGCGCCAGCTCGACTGTCCAGGATGACATCGTCTTCGCCGCCGTGGCGTTCTGGGCGGAGGTGCCCGTCGTCGAGTGCTGACGTGACAGCCTACAGGCAGGCGCCGGTCCCGACGGCGCTCGTCGAGCCCAGGGCCGGCCCCAGGCGTTCCAGCGCCTGGTCCGCACCGATGGCGTAGCCCACCTCCGGCGTAGCGAGCGATGCGCCGAAGACCACGCCTCCAACCACGCCCGGCGCCGTGACGAGCGGGCCGCCGCTGTTGCCGCGACGGATGTTGGCGGTCATCTCGACGACGCTCCTATCGGTGATCCCGTCGCCGTAAATGTTCGGGCCGCCCGCTCGATACGCTGCCGTAACCGCCGCGGGCGTCGCCGTCAGGGCGCCGCCCCCGGGATGGCCCAGGGCGACACCGGTCGTCGCGCGGGCCGGAGCCATGGCGCTCAGCGTGAGCGCGGGTGCGCCCGCGCCCGGGACGCTGAGCAGCGCGAGATCGGCGTCGGGATCGAAGGCCACCACCGTCGCGGGATGGATTGATCCGCCCAGGCCGACGCTCGTTTCGGTGCTGCCGGCCACGACGTGCGCGTTGGTGATCACGTCGGTGGCCGAGACGAAGAAGCCGCTGCCGACGGACAGGCCGGCGCCGCAGCCAGAGCTCGTGATGCGTGCCGTGCTGGCTACGGCCGACTCGGCGAGCGCTCGAGCCTCGGCATCGGCCGGCAGGTCGACCGGCGCGGCCGGGATCGGCTCGAAGCCGGCGAAGAGCGGCGGGAGATCGGTCGTGTCGAGCAGCGCGAGGAGCCGTCCCGCGATGACGGTCGGTTGCGGTAGACGCTCGCTTGACAGGCGCAGCGCCGTCGAATCTCGTGCGGCGTTCGCGAGCGTCGGAGCCATCCCCACGGCCAGCATGCCGCCGACAAGCCACACGAGCACCACGATGTGCGCGACGCCGATCACGGCCCCGCCCAGCGCGTCGAGCGGCCGCAACCGGGCCAGGCGAATGCCGTGGCTCATCGATGCGCCCACCGCCGCCCCGGTCGCCTCGCCGACGATCACGAAGGCCCCGAACATCAGCAGCGTGGCGATGGCGCGCATCGGCTGCTCGATTGCCGCGAGCTGATCGCGGAAGAGGGTCGCCATCAGGATCGCCAGCCCGAACCCGATCGCGGCGCCGATGAGGCCGAGAACGGGACCGAGGAACCCTGCCCGCGCCCCGGCGATCACTCCGATCAGGAGCAGGACGAGCACGCCGGCATCGATCACGTTCATGGGATGCGCAGCCTAGCGGCTACGCGGATCGGCGGCGAAACGCGAACCAGGACACGCCGATCGCGCCAACCCCGACGAGTGCGATCCCGAGAAGCATGACCGGTGGGTCGGCGTTGACGGCGGGATCCGCCAGGACCCGCGCGTCGGCGGGGCGAAGCGCCGCCAGCTCATCGGTCCATTCGGTGGTTGCCGTGCAGATGTGGTCGCGCAGTATGTTGCCATCGGTGAAGGGAAGGATGAGGTAGGTCGTTCCGAGAACCCAGCGGCGGTCATCCTCGCTGGGTCCCTCGGCCACGCCGAGCTCCGGGCCACGGCCCTCGTCGCCCAGACCGCGAACCTCCACGACTGCTCCGACGTCGCCGGCCCAGACCTCGGTGACCGCGATTCGCGCGGTGGCCTCGCCGACATCGACCACCTCGCCGACGAACGCAATCTCGGCGTTCGGCAGGACTTCGGCGGGCGTGCCGGCCGGCTGACAGTCGGCGGCGACCCGGGCCGCGCCGAGGAGCGCGCAGGTGGCAACGATGGCGGAGAGGAGGCGTCGGTCGAGCATGGGACCCGGTGTAGAGTATCGGCTCCATTCAGACGTCATTGAGAGCCGATTCGGTTCTGCGGAGGATGAACTCATGGCGCGAAACGTTCGGGCGGCGTTGCTCCAGGCGGAGTGGACGGGGGACAAGGAATCGATGATCGAGAAGCACATCACGTACGCGCGCCAGGCAGCCGAGCAGGGCGCGAAGGTCATGTGCTTCCAGGAGCTCTTCTACGGCCCGTACTTCTGCCAGGTCCAGGACCCGCAGTACTTCAGCTACACCGAGCACATCCCGGACGGCCCGACCACGAAGCGGATGCAGGAGCTGGCGCGCGAGACCGGGATGGTCCTCATTGTGCCGATGTACGAGGAGGACGAGCACGCCCAGGGGATCTACTACAACACGGCGGCGGTGATCGACGCCGACGGCACGTACCTGGGCAAGTACCGCAAGACCCACATCCCGCAGGTCAAGGGCTTCTGGGAGAAGTTCTACTTCCGCCCCGGCAACATGGGGTATCCGGTGTTCGACACGGCTGTCGGCAAGGTCGGGGTCTACATCTGCTATGACCGCCACTTTCCCGAGGGCGCGCGAGCCTTGGGTTTGAACGGCGCGGAGATGGTCTTCATTCCATCCGCCACCTCGCGCGGTCTGTCGGAATACCTGTGGAGGATCGAGCAGGTTTCGCACGCCGTCGCCAACGGCTACTTCGTCGGGACCATCAACCGCGTGGGCATCGAGCCGCTCGGCGACAACGACTTCTACGGCCAGTCCTACTTCGCCGATCCGCGCGGTCAGTTCGTCGGCGATGTCGGGGACGCGCACGACGAAGAGCTGATCGTCCGCGACCTCGACCTCGACAAGGTCACCGAGGTGCGGCAGCTCTGGCAGTTCTACCGCGACCGACGCCCGGACGCCTACGACGACCTCGTCCGACCGTAGCTGCTCGGAGATCGATGCGTCAGCGGCGACCAAGCGTCCCGATTCACACCAGGCGTGCGGTACGCAGGGAATCGGGCTTCTCGAGCGTCCTATCTCACGCCCCATGTGATTCGGGACGCTCCGTCCGGCCATTGGTCGCTGTAACGCACGCCTCATGTGATCCCGAAGGTTCGCCGACCCGCCCGGCGCGCCCCGAGTCCGCCATCCACTCCAGCGACGGGTGAGTTCGATGACAATCAACGAACGGAGGCGATGCGGAGATGAAGTTCGGGATCACCCTCAAGCCTGATCATCGGTTTGACCGGAGCGTTGACCTCGCGAAGCGCGCCGAGGCGAACGGCTTCGGCTACGGCTGGATGTTCGACTCGCACGTGCTGTGGCGCGATCCGTATCCCCTTCTGACTCTGATGGGTGCCGCCACGACCGAGATGCGCCTGGGCACCTGCGTCACCAACCCCGCCACTCGAGACATCACGGTCACGGCCTCGGCGCTCGCGACGCTCAACGAGGTCACCGGCGGCCGGATGGATTTGGGGATCGGCCGCGGAGACTCGGCACGGCGCGTCATGGGCAAGAAGCCGACGACCGTCGCTTATCTTGAGGAGTGCTGCAGGGTCGTCCGCTCGTTGACCGCCGGCGAGAAGGTCACCCTCGACGGGACCGAGATCCAGATGCCGTGGGCGACGAACGGGCCAGTGCCAGTCTGGGTGGCCGGCTATGGACCGATGGCGCTCGCCGCCGCCGGCCGCGTCGCGGACGGGATCATCCTCCAGCTCGCCGATCCCGACGTCATTCGCTGGTGCATGTCGTTCGTTCGAGCTTCGGCCGAAGAGGCCGGCCGCGACCCTGATGCCATTGAGGTCATGGCCGCCGCCCCGGCCTATGTCAGCGACGACGTCGCCATGGCCCGTGACAAGGTCCGCTGGTTCCCGGCGCTAGTCAGCAACCACGTCGTCGACCTCATCAACAAGTATCCGAAGGACGAACTGCCCGAAGCGCTCTGGAAGTACGTCGAGAACCGCGAGGGCTACAACTACCTCCACCACGCCGAGGTCGGCAGCGACAACGC
>Ga0136613_10000417_pt1 | contig 19558 bp, 19 predicted proteins | sample AntDrymUQ2722106_2_FD_106649 | JGI IMG/M metagenome (GOLD analysis project Ga0136613, IMG submission 106649) | Polar desert sand microbial communities from Dry Valleys, Antarctica - metaG UQ272 (21.06) | ecosystem: Environmental > Terrestrial > Soil > Desert | place: Antarctica: Dry Valley... | reverse complement strand
TAGGAGGCGCTGACCGACATCGCGCTGCCTGCTGCGCAGGCGGCGCTCGCCCGAGCAGAGGTCGAGGCGGGGGACATCGACCTCCTGATCTGCGCCACCGTCACGCCGGACATGATGTTCCCCACGAGCTCGGCACTGCTCGCCGACACGCTCGGCTGCAGCAATGCCGGCGCCTACGACCTCCTCGCCGGCTGCACCGGATTCATGTACGCCATCGCTCAGGCCTACGGAATGCTGGCGTCGGGGCTCGCGCGGCGGGCGCTCGTCATCGGGGGTGACGTCCTCTCGAAGATCCTCGACCTGGAGGATCGATCGACGCTCGTTCTCTTTGGCGACGGCGCGGGTGCCGTTGTGATGGAGCCCGTCGCGCGCGGAGGGTTTCTCGGCTTCGAGCTCGGCGCGGACGGCGGCGGCGGCGAGAACCTCTGGCTGCCCGGAAGCGGCTCACGCCACTTCGACGACCCGACCAAGTTCGTGAAGATGAACGGACGCGAGGTCTTCAGGTTCGCGACCCGAGTGATGGTCGCCTCGGCGCAAAAGCTGCTCGCCGAGTGCGGCAAGACGGTGGCCCAGATCGACGTGTACGTTCCCCATCAAGCAAACAAGCGGATCATCGACTACGCATCGGGCAAGCTCGGGATTCCGGAGGAGAAGGTGGTTGTGAACGTTGACCGATACGGCAACACTTCGTCGGGATCGATTCCGCTCGCGCTTGCCGACGCACGCGCCGACGGCAGGCTGCGCGAAGGCGAGCTGGTGCTGATGACGGGAATGGGAGCGGGCCTCACCTGGGGTTCCGCCCTGATGGAGTGGACGGAGGAACGAGCCGCATGACCAAGCTGGCATTCTGTTTTCCCGGCCAAGGGTCGCTCGAGCCTGGCATGGGCAAGGAGGTAGCAGAGGCGTTTCCAGAGGCGATGGAGGTCTTCCGGCTCGGCAGCGAGGCGTCCGGGCTCGATCTCGAGCGCCTCTGCTTCGAGGCGCCGCTCGAGGAGCTCGTGGACACCGAGGTACAGCAGCCGGCGCTCGTGGCAACGAGCCTCGCTGTTCTCGCCGCCCTTCGCGCGCGCGGGATCCAGCCCGACGTCGTCGTCGGGCACTCCGTCGGGGAGTTCGCAGCGCTCGCGTCCGTCTCTGCCATGTCGGCCGGCGAGGCGATCGGTCTCGTCCGCGAGCGCGGTCTCGCGATGGCCGAAGCCGCCCGACAGCATCCCGGTTCGATGGCCGCCATCCTCGGGCTCGAGGACGCGGCTGTCGAGAATCTCTGCCGGAAGATCCTGGGCGTGTGGCCGGCCAACTACAACTGTCCCGGTCAGATCGTGGTTTCAGGTGAATCTGGAGCTGTGGAGGAGCTCTGCGCCGAGGCCGAGAGCCTCGGCGCCCGACGAGCGATCAAGCTGCGGGTTTCCGGCGCCTTCCACAGTCCCCTCGTCGCGAGGCGGCCGATCGGCTTCGCCCGGCGATCGACCGGATCGGCTTCCACGAGCCGAGCGCGCCGTTCATGTCGACGGTCACCGCTAGGATCGAGCCCTGCCAGCGCTTCGCCTCGCTGCTCGTCGACCAGCTCACCGCGCCCGTTCGCTTCACTCAGTCGGCGACGGAGCTGATCCGCGGCGGCGTCCACACATTCGTCGAGGTGGGGCCGGGGAACGTCCTGTCGGGTCTCCTGAAGCGGATCGACCGGAGTGTCAAGGCTATTTCGGTCAGCAACATCGCCGGGCTGGAGAAGCTCGAAGAGACGCTCGAGACCGCCTGAGGATGGCGGGCGGTTGAGCTTCGCGTCGCTGGACGGCAAGACGGCGCTCGTCACCGGCGCGTCGAAGGGGATCGGCCGCGCGATCGCGATCGAGCTGGCTGCGGCCGGAGCCGCTGTCGTCGTGGGCTACCGCACCGGCAAGGACGACGCAGAGACGCTCGCGGAGGAGCTCGGCGCCCGTGCCGTCCAGGCCGACGTCTCGGACCCGGCGGAGGCGAAGCGGCTCGTCGACGAAGCCGGCGACCTGGACATCCTCGTCAACAACGCCGGCCTCACGCGCGACGGCGTCTTGGCCCGGATGGCTGACGAGGACTGGCGAGCCGTGATCGAGACGAATCTCTCGTCGGTCTTCTATACGTGCCGGGCGGTTAGCCGTTCGATGATGCGCAGGCGGGCGGGCTCGATCGTGAACGTCTCGTCGATCGTCGGCGTCCACGGGAACTGGGGCCAGACGAACTACGCCGCCTCGAAGGCCGGGATTATCGGGTTCACGAAATCGCTCGCGCGCGAGCTCGGGTCGCGCAACGTGCGCGCCAACGTCGTTGCCCCCGGTTACGTGAGGACGCAGCTCACCGACGTGCTGCCCGAGGAGGCCACCCAGGCGATGCTCTCCAACACGCCTCTCGGCCGGCTCGGCGAGCCGTCGGATGTGGCCGGGGCGGTACGCTTCCTCTGCTCCGACGAGGCCTCGTTCATCACGGGCGAGGTGCTACTCGTCGACGGTGGCCTCGGGATGTAGGGACAGATGAGCGCAGACAACGGCAGACGCAGAGTGGTGGTTACCGGCCTCGGCATGGTCACGCCGCTCGGTAACGATGTGGAGTCGACGTGGTCGAGCCTGCTCGCCGGCGACTCGGGCGCGGCGCCGATCCAGCAGTTCGACGCCAGCGAGTTCCCCGTCCAGTTCGCCGCAGAGCTGAAGGATTTTGACCCGACCGCCTGGATCGACCGGAAGCAGGCGCGGCGCATGGACCGCTTCGCGCAGATGATCCTCGCCGCAGCCCGGCAGGCCGAGTCGGACTCGGGCCTCGACATCGCCAGGGAGTCCGATCGCATCGGCGCCTCAATCGCCACCGGAATCGGCGGCCTCGGCGCCTTCCAGGACTGCTACCAGACGCTCATGGATCGCGGTCCCGATCGTGTCAACCCCTTTTCGATCCCGGCGATCATCCCGAACATGGGGGCCGGCTGGGTCTCGATGGAGCTTGGCACCCAGGGCCCGCTCTCGTCGCAATGCACGGCCTGCGCGGCCTCGAACATGGCGATTGGCGAGGGTGCCGACGCGATCCGCCTCGGCCGCGCCGACGCGATGTTCTGCGGTGGGACTGAGGCGGGGATCACACGCGTCGGCATCGCCGGCTTTGCCGCCATGCGCGCGCTCTCGCGCCGGAACGGCGACCCGACTGCGGCCTCGCGGCCGTTCGATGCCGGGCGGGACGGGTTCGTCATGGGCGAGGCCGGCGCAGTCGTGCTGCTCGAGGAGCTCGAGCACGCCCGAAGGCGAGGGGCGAAGATCTACGTAGAGCTCCTCGGGTATGGCGTCTCGTCCGACGCGAACCACATCACGGAACCCGATCCAACGGGTACGAATCCGGCCCGCGCGATGAGGATGGCGTTCGCGGACGCGGGCATCCAACCCTCCGAGGTCGACTACATCAACGCTCACGGCACCTCCACGCCGCTCGGCGACGCGTCCGAGACGCGGGTGATCAAGCTCGCGTTGGGCGAGGAGGACGCACGCCGCATCCCGATCTCCTCGACGAAGGGAGCCACCGGTCACTGTCTCGGCGCCGCGGGAGCGGTAGAGGCGATCTTCACCGTGCTGGCGGCGACCCAAGGCGTGCTTCCGCCCACGATCAACTACGAGGTCGAGGATCCCGCCTGCGATCTCGATTACGTGCCGAACGAAGCACGCAAGGCGGACGTCGAGATCGGCGTCTCGAACTCGTTCGGCTTCGGCGGGCACAATGCCTGCGTCGTCTTCCGCAGGTTCGACAAGGCTCCGGCGCCTGGCGCCTGATCTTCAATCGGAGGTACGGGCGGCGGGCCTCACGTACGAGCGGGCCAAGGAGCTCGAGGCAGAATCCACACGGCCCGGCATGCTCCGGCTCTTCGCATGTCGTTCCGCCGGTTCCGCCGGTTCCGCCGGAGATCGCCGGACGCGTATCTCGCGCTTCCCCTCCACGATCTTCTTACGGACGACGCCGATTGGGACGAGCCGGCTTGGACGATGGAGCCGAAGGGCCTCGCGGAGCTTGCAGTTACGCTCGGGTGGCTGCACGGCCAGCTCCCTCAGGGCTTCGAGTTCTTCGCTGCCTGGCCGCCGGACGACATCGACACGACCGTCGATGTGTCGATCGACGAGCTGGTTGCTCTCGTTCGTGAGAGCCGCATCGGGACACGGAGCCGCTATCGGGTAGCGGCTCCTGCAACTCGATGAGGCGCGCGCAGGTGGCGGTACGGCCCGGTCGTAGTCGTGCGTTCGCACGCGCGCTCGCAAAGTGGCCTCAGAGACGATCGGAAGACGGACTACCACCATCGCAGCGCAGCCGCAAGTGGCGTTTCGGGACAGCTGGCGAGGCGGGCTGAGTAAGCTGCCGGCCATGACTCGTTGGGCCACGTTCGACTGCTACGGAACCCTGATCGACTGGAACGCCGGCATCGGTGCCGCACTCGAACGGCTCTACGGCGCGGAGAGGGTGCCGGAGCTCCTTCGCCTCTACCACGAGCTCGAGCCGCAGGTGCAGTCGGAGGCGTACAGGAGTTACGCGGAGGTGCTCTCGCTGACGCTCGAGCGGCTCGCGAGCGAGACCGGCTACGGGATGCCCGAGGGGGAGAGCGGCGTCCTCGCGCAGTCGTTGCCCGACTGGCCGGCGCACCCGGAGGTTCCCGCGGCCCTCGCCGAGCTCCGGGCTCGCGGCTGGCAGCTCGCGATCCTCTCGAACACGGACCGCGAGCTGATCGCGGCCTCGCAGCGAACGCTCGGCGTGCCCTTCGACCTGGCCGTCGTCGCAGAGGACGTCCGCTCGTACAAGCCCGCTCACGCGCATTGGGAGCGCTTCTTCGAGCTCACCTCGACAGACCGCGAGCACCACGTGCACGTCGCCGCGAGTCTCTTCCACGACATCGCCCCGGCCCGGAAGCTGGATCTGAAGACCGTGTGGATCAATCGGGAGGCCGAGGAGGCCGACCCGGAGCCGGATCGCGAGCTAGCCGACCTTTCACACCTGCCCGACGTGCTCGACGAGCTCGTGCCATCATGATCCGCCCGTTCGGCGAGGAGGACGTCGCCCCCTCGGTGGCGATGTTCAACGAGATCGCGCAGGCCGCCTACGGTGTCGACGACACGAGCGAGGCCGAGCTGCGGCTGGTCCTTTCTGAGCCAGCGATCGAGCCCGAACGCGACATGCGGGTGATCGAGCGCGACGGCACGATCGCCGGTTACGCAGACGTCTTCGATCAGAACGGATGGCACACGCGGTACTGGTGCGACATCCGCGTCCACTCGGAGCGCGGCGACAGCGGGGTCGCAGAGAGCCTCGTGGCGTGGTGCGAGGAGAGAGCGCGCTCGAACGCGCAGAACGGCGCCTTCCTGCGCACGTACGTCCCGACGGAGTACCGCTTCCTGCACGAGGTTCTGCACTTGCGCGGTTTCGACGTGATTCGAGCCTCGTACAGGATGGCGATCGACCTGGATGCGGAGCACGAGCCGGAGTGGCCGGCGGGGATCAGCGTGCGCAGCATGCAACCGGGCGAGGAGCGTGCCGTCTACGACGTCAACGAGGAGTGCTTCGCCGACCACTGGGAGCACGTTCCCGAGCCGTACGAGGAATGGGCTCACTGGACCGTGAATCGCGACGACTTCGACCCGGGTCTCTGGTTCCTCGCGCTCGACGGAGACGAGATTGCCGGTTACTCGCTCTGCCTGCCTCACGACGGCCAGCAAGACACCGGTTGGGTTGGCAACCTGGGCGTTCGCCGCCCGTGGCGGCGGCGTGGCCTGGGTGAGGCGCTGCTCAAGCTTTCCTTTGCCGAGTTCCGGCGGCGTGGCTTCAAGCGAGCGGGCCTCGGCGTCGATGCGGAGAACTTGACGGGCGCGGTGAGGCTCTATGAACGTGCCGGCATGCACCTCGCCAGACGGTCGAACTGCTACGAGAAGCGGCTGGGGGATGTGGCATGAGCCTCTTGCGCGCCCGTTGTCCCGACTGCCGCACACTCACCGCAGTCGCGCTCGATCCCGACTACCAGTGCCACTCGTGCGGACGGGAGTTTCACGCCGGTCTCGTCCGTGTGCCACGCGCCTGGGGCACCGGCGGCGAGTCGATGGCAGAGGCGGCCTGGATGGAGCTCCCGTATCCCGAGGCGGGTGTGGTTGAAGAGAGCTCGCTCGCGGAGCAGTCCGTCGCGCTTGCGGCCGCGCTCCCGGGCCGCCCGCTCGTCCTCGGCGGCTGCTGCTGCGCTCACATCGGCGCCGTCGAAGGACTCGCCGCACGGGGAGACACGCTTGCGCTGGTGTGGATCGACGCACACGGCGACCTGAACACGCCCTCGACCTCGCCCTCCGGAAACGCGTGGGGCATGCCGCTACGGATGCTGATCGACGGGGGCGCCGTCTCGCCCGAGCACGTGGCGCTGCTTGCCGCGCGCAACCTCGATCCGCCGGAGGCCGAATTCATCGAGCGCAACGGGATCCAGGCGGGTGACGACGCGGTGTCGCGCGCGCTTGCCGGAGCCGACGCGGTCTACGTCGCGCTCGACTGCGACTCGGTCGAGCCTGGCGAGCTCGACGTCTTCATGCCGGAGCCGGGCGGTCTACGGTTGGACGAGCTCCGGCGGATCTTGCGCGATGTCTCCGAGCGGAAGCGGGTCGCCGGGGCCGGCCTGACCGGCCTGGTGGATGCCGAGGCCAACGAGCCGAAGCTCGCCCAGCTCGTCTCTGCGCTCGGCTTGTAACCGAGCCGAGAAAGGCCGAGTCTAAACTCACCTCATGGCCAGGATAGACGTCTCGATCGAGCACAAGCACGCCCCGCCGGAGCCGCCGGCGAAGAAGCACCCGAATACGTGCCCCGGTTGCGGCTCGCACTACCGTGACGACGAGCTCGAGGCGGCGCTCCGGGTCTGCCGGCAGTGTGGGTACCACTTCCCGGTCAAGGCACGCGAGCGGATCGGGCAGCTCGTCGATCCGATGAGCTTCGAGGAGCAGGCGGAGGATCTTCGGTCGGCCGATCCACTCGAGTTCTTCGACCTGCGTGCGTACAAGGAGCGGCTCGCGGAGGCGGAGCTCGCGACCGGCCTCGGCGACGCGATGGTGATCGGCTCCGCGACGATCGAGACGCAGCCCTGTGAGCTCGCTGTCATGGACTTCTCCTTCATGGGTGGCTCCATGGGCTCCGTGACCGGGGAGAAGTTCGCGCGGGCGTGCGAGCACGCTGCCGAGGCCGGTGTCCCGCTCGTGTCCGTGTCGGCGTCCGGCGGTGCACGCATGCAGGAGGGGATCCTGGCGCTGATGCAGCTGCCGAAGACGGTCGTCGCCGTCGAGGAGCTGCACGAGGCTCGCTGTGCGCTGATCAGCGTGCTTGCGCACCCGACGACAGGTGGCCTTCTCGCCAGCTTCGCGAGCCTCGGCGACGTACTGCTCGCAGAGCCGGGTGCACTGATGTCGTTCGCCGGACCGCGCGTCGTCGCGCAGACGACGCGTGAGAAGCTGCCCGACGACTTCGGCCTTGCCGAGTCGAACCTCCGCTTCGGTCACGTCGACGCGATCGTGCCCCGCCCCGAGCTGCGAATGACGCTCGCGCGGTTGCTTCGGCTGTTCGGATCGGACTAAGGTGCCTCGTGACGCGGAGATCAGGCTCAGGGATCGGTTGAGCAGGCTCGGCGGGCTCGATCTTCTCCGTGGCGCGCGACTCTCGGGTGAGCTCGAGCGGCTGCAGCGTCAGCTCGACCGCATCGAGGCGGAGCCGACCGACGAGGAGATCTGGCGGTCCGTCGAGCTCGCGCGTCACCAGGACCGTCCGTACACGCTCGACTACGTGAACAGGATCTTCGAGGATTTCTTCGAGCTCCATGGCGACCGGGGCCGCGGTGACGACGCTGCGCTCGTGACGGGTCTCGGGCAGCTGGAAGGACGGACGGTCGCGATCGTCGGCCACCAGAAGGGCCGGGATCTCAAGGAGCGGACGACGCGGAACTTCGGCATGGCCTACCCGGAGGGCTACCGGAAGGCTGTGCGGGTGATGGAGCTCGCCGATCGGCACGGCTTCCCGCTCGTGTCGCTCGTGGACACCCCAGGCGCGTATCCCGGCGTGGCGGCCGAGCAGCACGGTCAGGGAGGAGCGATCGCACGGTGTCAGGCGGCGATGGCTCGCCTCGGCGTGCCGACCGTCGCCTGCATCATCGGTGAGGGCGGCTCAGGGGGTGCGGTGGCGATCGCGCTCGCCGATCGTGTGCTGATGCAGGAGAACGCGATCTACTCGGTGATCTCGCCGGAAGGGTGCGCCGCGATCCTCTGGCGCGACGCCGGCGAGGCACGCAAGGCTGCGGCTGCGTTCAAGCCCGACGCCGCGCACTGTCTCGAGCTGGGCGTGATCGACGGGATCGTGCCGGAGCCCGAAGGCGGCGCCCAGGGAAATCACGACGAGGCGGCGAGGCTGCTCGCTGCCGCGCTCGCCGACTCCCTCGAGGAGCTCGAGGATGTGCCCCGGCGCGAGCTCCGCGCCGCGCGACGGGAGAAGTTCCGTTCGATGGGCGTCCTCGCCTGAGCGCCCGACTTTCCACATCATCCACAGGCTTTTCCCCCGCGTGCAGCACGGTCTCAGCAGCCGAACACGGCTCATTTCACCACCAATCGCCGTGTCCTGAGCAAGACGCCTGCCCCCAAGCGTCGTGTCGAGGGCCGGCGTGGGGGGAAGGGCGAGGGTGTGCCTCCGCTTCGCGACTACCGCCGCAAGCGTGACCCGGCCAAGACGCCGGAACCGTTCTCCGACGATCGCGGCGGCGCGGGCGATGCCCACCTTGTCTTCGTCGTCCAGCGTCACGACGCTACCCGGCTCCACTACGACTTCAGGCTCGAACGCAACGGGGCGCTCGCGAGCTGGGCCGTGCCCAAAGGCGTCCCGCTCGAGCCCGGGACGCAGCACCTCGCCGTGCACGTCGAGGATCACCCGCTTTCCTACGGCGATTTCGAAGGGGAGATCCCCAAAGGGAATTACGGCGCGGGCACCGTCGAGATCTGGGATCGCGGAACCTACGAGCTCGTCGAGGAGAAGCGCGACGGCGGCTTGACCGTCCACCTCCACGGGGAGCGACTCGAGGGGCTGTGGACGCTCGTGCCGGCCAAGCTCTCGGGAGACCCGAAGAACTGGCTGCTCGTAAAGAAGCGGGAGCCGGAAGGCGCAGAAGCAGCACCGAGCCGCTCCCGCACTGTCTACGCGCCGATGCTCGCAACGCTGGCGAGCAACGTGCCGGTGGGGCAGGGCTGGCTCTACGAGGTGAAGTGGGACGGCTACCGGATGATCGCAACGATGCGCGGCGGCGAGATCGACCTGCGAAGCCGAAACGGCAACAGCCTCAACGAGCGCTTCCCCACGGTCGTGCGCTCGCTCGAGCGCGCACTCCGAACCCCCGACTGCGTGCTCGATGGCGAGGTCGTCGCGATCGGCGCAGACGGTCGCGCGACGTTCTCGGCGATGCAGCAGGGCAAGGAGGGGACGTCGTACGTCTTTGTCGCGTTCGACGTGCTCGAGCTCGAGGGCGAACCGTCGATCGGCCTCCCGCTCGTAGAGCGGCGTGAGCAGCTCGCGGCGCTGATCGACTCGCGCCGCGCGGGGGTACAGGTCTCGGAGGCCTTCGGCGACGGGAGGTTGCTCTTCCGCGCTGCGGAGGAGCAGAGGTTCGAGGGGATCATCGCCAAGCGAGCCGACTCCACGTACGAGCCGGGCAGACGCTCGCGGGCGTGGTTGAAGATCAAGACGCACGGCCGCCAGGAGTTCCTGATCGCGGGCTATACGAAGGGGCAGGGCCGCCGAAGCGGCCGCTTCGGCTCCCTCATCCTGGCCGTCGCGGAGGGCGGCCGCCTCCGCTACACCGGCAACGTCGGAACCGGCTTCAACGACGAGGAGATCGAGAAGCTGCTCGCGCGGTTGCGGCCACTGGAGCGGCCGGCGAGCCCGTTCGACGAGGTCCCGAAGCTGCCGAAGGTCCGCAAGGGCGACGTCGTCTGGGTCGAGCCCGAGCTGGTCGTGGAGATCGAGTTCGCGGAGTGGACGCACGACGGACGCCTGCGCGCGCCCTCCTACCAGGGCCTGCGCGACGACAAGCCGCCGGAGGACGTGCGCCGGGAGCGAGCGGCGATCGGGCCCGAGCTCTCACGCGGAACGCGGGTCCTGAAGCTCTCGAACCTCGAGAAGCCGTTTTGGCCGGACGAAGGGATCACCAAGGGCCACCTGCTCTCCTACTACCGGGACGTCGCGCCCGTGCTCGTGCCCCACCTACGCGACCGCCCGTTCACGATGAAGCGCTACCCCGATGGAGCGTTCGGGAAGTTCTTCTTCCAGAAGGATGCGCCGAAGCACATGCCGAATTGGATCCCGACGCGCCGGTTCGAGGCCTCGACGCGGGAGTCGCCGCGGCGTGTCCGCGAGCTCGACTTCTCCCTCGTGAACGATGATCTCGCCCTGCTCTGGATGGTGAACATGGGCTGCATCGACATGAACACCTGGTACTCGCGCGTCGACAGGCCCCACCGCCCGGACTTCGTTCTCTTCGACCTCGACCCGTCGCCCGACGTCGGCTTCGCCGAGACGATCGAAGTGGCTCTACTCGTGAAGCAGACGCTCGATCTCCTCGAGCTGCAGTCCTTTGCCAAGACGAGCGGTTCCGAGGGGATCCACGTGCTCGTTCCGATCGAGCGGCGCAACACGTTCGACGAGACCCGCGAGTTCTCCGAGATCGTCGCGGGAGCGATCGCACGTGCGCATCCGCGCCTGGCGACGACCGAGTGGTCGAAGGCCAAGCGGCGGGGAGTGCTGATCGACTCGAATCAGAACGGGGAGGGCAAGACGATCGCCTCCGTCTACTCGGTTCGGCCCAAGCCGGGCGCGCCCGTCTCGACACCACTGCACTGGGAGGAGGTGAACCCGTCGCTCGACCCGGCGGCCTTCACCATGGACGCGGTGCTCGAGCGGGTTACGCGTGAGGGCGACCTCTTCGAGGGCGTCCTGACGACCCGGCAGTCGCTCCGAGCGGCTCTGCGGTCGCTGCGGTAGTCGGCCTAGAGATCACTGCGGGCGAAGCCCCACGCTGCGGCCGTGAGGATGCCGGCAAGGTAGAGCGCGGCCCACACGGGCAGCCAAGAGCCGTAGGTCTGCCCCCCGCCGAAGGGGCCAAGCTCGACCGCGAAGCGCGTGAGCCCACGTGCGTCGAGCGTCAGTCGCTGGAGGCCGTCCTGGTAGAGCGCCTCGAACGGGAGCGCCCAAGAGGTTCGCTCAGCCACGGTGAGCAGTGTCGGCGAGTTGATTGCCTCGCCGATCTGGCCCAGGAGCCCACCGACGAGCCCGGCGCCGAAGAGCATGAACACGGCGATGCCGTTGGTCGTCGCGGAGAGGAACACCGAGCCGAGCAGCGAGAGCGCGACGAGGAGGACGACCGCCGCGGCGAGCTCCACCGCCGGTGCGACCAGGCGGTCGGGCCACCATCCCCCGGCGTTGCCCGTGAGTACGACCGCAGCGGTGAAGACAAGCACGACGTAGACCGCGCAGACCGCCGCTGCCCCGGCGAAGCGCCCGAGCAGGAAGGTCGTCCGCCCTAGGGGCCGGACGACGAGCGGCTGCAGCAGGCCACGCTCGGCGTCGCCTCGGACGGCTCCGAGCGTCAGGAAGACCGCGAGCACGGTCCCCAGGAAGAGCGTCGCGAACATGGCCATGCCAAGTAGCGTCGCGCCGATGAACTCATCCGGTTCGACGCCGACGGGCGGAAAGGCATCCTCCGTTTCCTCGAAGGCCTTGCCTGCGCCGAGACGGTAGAGAAAGAGGAACGCGGTCGTGAGTAGCGCAACGACGACGAACACCCGCCGGCGCAGACTCTCGCGCAGGGCGTAGAGCGCAATCGTGAACGCGTGGATCACGCGTCCTCGCCGACCGCGTCGAGGTAGACGTCCTCGAGCGTCGACCTCAACACGCGCACGCCGAAGACCTGCTCTCCGGCGGCTACTGCTTCGGAGATGAGGCGCGGCACGTCGTCTCGGGAAGCGCGCTCGACCACGCGAATCCCCTTACTCGTCTCGAGCTCGACGCCGCGCGGGCGCATGAGTTCGTCGGGGCGCCCTGAGGCGACCACGCTCCCATCCAGCAGAATGGCGACTCGGTCACACACGAGCTCGACCTCGCTCAGGAGGTGGGAGTTGAGCAGGACTGCGATGCCCCGCGCCCGGAGTTCCTCCAGGATCCCCCGGACAGTGCGCCTGCCGGCCGGGTCGAGCGCGCTCGTCGGTTCGTCGAGGAAGAGCACTCGCGGCGAGCCCACCAGGGCCTGCGCAATTCCGAGCCGCTGCTGCATACCCTTCGACATCGTCTCGACCCTCCGCCGGCGCGCATCCGAGAGGCCGACGAGCTCGAGCAGGCCGGCTCGCTCGGCCTCTCCACCATGCGAGCGCGCCAACCGCTGGTGCAGGGAGAGCACCTCGTCTGCCGTGCACCAGCCCGGGAAGCGAAAGAGCTCGGCGAGGTAGCCGGTTGCGCCGCGCGCAGCCAAGGAGCCCGCCGGCGTCCCGCACACCAATGCGCGGCCGGCGGACGGGCGGACGAGGCCGCAGCCGATCTTGACCAGCGTCGACTTGCCGGCACCGTTTGGGCCGAGCAGCCCGAAGAGCTCGCCGTCGGCAAGCTCGAGGTCGATGCCGCGCAACGCGGTGATCGATCCGTACCGCTTCTCGAGCCCCTGAACCGCGAAGGCCGCGATTACCCGTCCAACCGCTGCGGGTGGCCGAGGAGCGACAGCTCGGCAGTGTCACGGCGGAAGAAGAGCGAGGTCGTCCAGTCGGTGACGACACGTAGCTTGCGCGAGGGCAGCGGCAGCTGCAGGAGGTGGTAGCTGCGGGTGACGAACCAGCCAGGGAAGCCGCGCAGGCGGATCCCGAGGACGTCGGCGATCCCCTGGTAGCGCCCGAGGGTCGCGACCTGGCCGAGCATGCGATAGCCGTAAGGCTGCAGGTCGCCGACGAGATTCTTCGCCAGCCGCCGGGCCTGGCGCAGCGCGTGCTGGCACGTCGGCGGGTCGTACCGGCCCGGCGTCTGCGTGTTCGGAACCGATGCGCAGTCGCCGAGTGCCCAGATGCCGTCGCGTCCCGGCACCCGCATGAACGCGTCGACGGGAACGCGCCCGCGCTCGTCCAGGGGGAGACCGAGCCTCGCCAGGAGCGGGTTCGCCTTGACGCCCGCCGTCCACACCAGCGTGTGCGTGGCGATGCGCGCTCCGTTCGAGAGGACGGCTTCGCGTTCGTCCAGCGCGGCCAGTGTCGTCGACACGTGGATCTCGACGCCTCGCTTCACCAGCTCGCGGGCGGCGTACTCGCCGAGCCGGCTCGGAATCTCGGCGAGGATCTTCGGTGCCGCATCCACCAGGACCCACCGCTGGCGCGCCCGGCGGAGTCGTGGGTAGTAGCGGATCGCGTCGCGCACGAGATCGGACAGCTCGGCGAGCGCTTCGACTCCCGCGTACCCGGCTCCGACGAAGACAAAGGCGAGATGACTCTCGGATCGATCTGGATCGCGCTCGGCGTCCGCCGCCTCCAACTGGCGCAGGATGTGGTTTCGCAGGTGGATCGCGTCGGCGAGATCTTTGAAGCCGAGCCCGTGCTCGGCGAGCCCTGGAACGGGAAACGTGCGTGGCACAGCACCGAGCGCCACGACGAGACGCTCATACTGGATCTCCTGGCTGCCCGCGTCCGGGGTCTCGACACGCACGAGCCGCTGCGCCTCGTCGAGCTCGCTGACGCGACCGAGGAGGAGTTCAGCGTGCGGGCACATCTGGCGTAACGGCACGACCACGTGCCGCGGCTCCAGCGTCCCCGAGGCGGCCTCGGGCAGGATCGGGGTGAAGAGCATCGAGTTCTCGGGGCTGACGATCGTCGCACCGGCCTGCCCGAGCAGCCGTGCGACGTACGCACCCGCGAACCCGCCTCCCGCGATGAGCGTCCCACCCCGTGCACGGCGCCTTCCATCCATCCCGTCATCCTGACACAGGTGGCACTTGACAAATCCTCAGACGAGTTATGGGAGCGTCCAATGACCACAAGATCGATGGGCGGTGTCGACGACGAGGCGACTGTCGACCGGATCGTCCATCCCGGCTTCGAGGTGCGCGTCGAGCTCGTCCGGGCCGACGGCGAGAAGCTCTGGGCGCAGGTCACGCGAGACGCCTGCGAGGAGCTCGGGCTCGAGGCGGGGCAGACGGTCTACATCCGCGCCTCACGCGAGCGTGTGTTCACGGCGTCGCTCTAGCTTCTGGCCACCAGATCTGCGAGCGACGTCTCCTCGAGCACCGCCCGCATGCTGGTGCGCAGCTCGATCCACACCTCGCGAAGGGCGGCTGCCGCACCGACGTAATCGACTTCTTCCGGCCGCGAGCCGCGGACGGTCGCGATCGGCCCCTCCACCGCTCGGATGACATCGGCCAGGCTGACCTCGGCGGGCGGCTTCGCAAGCCAGTAGCCACCCTCGGCGCCCCGCTGGCTCGCGACGATCTCGGATCGCCGCAGCTCGAGCAGGATGTTCTCAAGGAATTTCAGCGGGATCGCCTGGGCGGTCGCGATCCGCTCGCCCTTCACGGGTCCCGGCGGCGCGACGGCGAGCTCCGCGAGCGCGCGGATCGCATAGTCGACCTTCGCTGACACGCGCACGCGGCCATTCTCTACGCCAGCTGGCTGAGGCGTCGCTCGAGGAACGCGCGCTCCGCTGCGTTCATCTCCAGCCGAAGCGCGGCCCGATACTCAGCCGCCGCCTCTCCCGTCCGTTCGAGCCGGCGCAGCAGGTCTGCGCGCGCGGCGTGCAGGAGGTGGTAGCCATCGAGCTCGATTCTGTCGAGTAGAGCCAGGCCCGCAGCTGGACCGTCGGCCATGGCGACGGCCACGGCCCGGTTCAGCTCGACGACCGGTGACGCCTGGCGGCGTGCCAGCTCGCCGTAGAGCGCCGCGATCTGAGCCCAATCCGTGTCGTCCGGACGCGGCGCCTGGCTGTGCAGCGCCGCAATCGCCGCCTGCAGCTGATAGGGGCCCGCTGCCCGCCGCGAGAGCGCCCGTTCGAGCACGCGCGTGCCCTCCGCGATGCGAGCCTGGTTCCAGCGTGCACGATCCTGATCGTCCAGCAGCACGAGCTCGCCGTTCGGTCCCCGCCGCGCCTCGCGCCGCCCGTCTTGGAGCAACATGAGGGCGAGCAGGCCCAGCGCCTCTGGCTCGTCCGGCATCAGCAGGGCGAGCAGCTTCGCCAGGCGGATCGCCTCTTCGCAGAGATCGGCTCGGACGTGCTCCGCGCCGCCGCTCGCCGAGTATCCCTCGTTGAAGACGAGGTAGAGGACGGCGAGCACCGACTGCATGCGCTCGGGCAGCATGTGGTCGGGGGGAACCCGGAAGGGGATTCCTGCGGCGCGGATCTTTCGCTTGGCGCGGACGAGGCGTTGCGCCATCGCGGGCTCGGAGACGAGGAAGGCGTGCGCGATCTCGGTGGTGGTCAGACCCGCGACCTCGCGCAACGTCAGCGCCACCCGCCCCTCCGCGGCCAGTGCCGGGTGGCAGCACGTGAAGACGAGCGCGAGACGATCGTCCGGGATCGAGCTCACGTCCTCCTCCTCCGTGGGTAGCGCTTCCAGTCGCGCCAGCAGCTCCGCCTTCCGTGCGAAGGTGCGCTCGCGTCGGAGGCGGTCGATGGCGCGGTTGCGTGCCGTGGCGATGATCCAGGCGCTCGGGTGGTCAGGTGGGCCGTCGCGCGGCCAACGCTCGAGCGCGATGGTGAACGCGTCCTGCACCGCGTCCTCGGCAAGCGTGAGGTCGCCGAGGACGCGGGTGAGTGTTGCGACAGCGCGGCCCCATCCCTCTCGGAACGTGAGCTCGATGCTGCTCAAGATCCGACGATCGGCCTCAGCTCGACGGACGCAGTCAGCGCGACGGGAATCTTGACGGCGATGCCGATCGCAGTGTCGAGATCCTCGCACTCGAGCACCATGACGCCGCCGATCTGCTCCTTCGTCTCCGCGAAGGGACCGTCGGTGACCGTTGTCTCGCCGTCACGAACACGGACGGTCTTCGCGGTGGTCGGGCTGTCGAGCTCGACACTGAAACCGAGCATGCCCGACGGCCCGAGCTCGCCGTAGAGCGCCTCCCACTTCGGCACCTCCACTGCGCGAGCGGCCTGGGCCTCCCCCGGGGTCATCTGCTCCCAGGCCGCGACAGCGTCCGCATCGTTGGTCAGCAGCGCCGCGTACTTCATGACGCTCCGCCCCCGTTCGCGCTCGGATCGACGTGGATCGGTCGAACCTCGATTGCGCCTTGGGTTGCACCGGGAATCTTGGCCGCCCACTCGCAAGCCGCGTCGATCGAGTCGCACTCGAGGACGAAGTAGCCGCCGAGCGCTTCCTTGAGCTCGGCGTAGGGACCGTCGGTGACCAGCGTCTCGTTGTCCCGGACTCGAACCGTCGTCGCAGTCGACGTCGAGTCGAGCTCCGCCCCGTCCACGAGCACGCCTGCCTTCTGCGCCCCTTCGGAGAAGGCGTTGTACGTCGCGTACACCTCCTCGCGCTCCTCGGCCGACAACGACTCCCACTGGGTCGTGTCGCCGTAGATCATTGCCAGGTACTGCATGAGCTTCTCCTTTCGAACTTCGGTTGCAGTCTGTAAGACGAACGAGGTGTCGCACGATCGACAGTGGGGACAAGATTCTTGTGAAGCTGTCGCCGAAGGAATACAAGGGTGGTCGCGTGAAGGTCTACGGCTGCTCGCCTGGGTGCCTCGCCGTCTCGATCGCGATCTCGCTGCTACTCACCCTTGCGGTCAACGGCTGCATCCATTTCCTCGGCTGACAGAAACCGCCCGAGCAGCGTCAGCGCACCGGCCTTGTCCAGGAACTCGTTCAGGTTGCCGCACTTGGGGCTCTGCACGCAGGACGGGCAACCGGCTGCGCACGGACACCCGCGCAGCATGCGCGTCGTGTCGCCCACCCAACCTTCGAAGCTCTCGAAGCCGCGCTCGGTGATGCCGACGCCGCCAGGGTGACCGTCGTAGACGAAGATCGTCGGCAGGCCGGTCTGGAAGTGCACGTTGGTCGAAAGGCCGCCGATGTCCCAGCGGTCGCACATCGCCCAGAGCGGGAGGAGCGCGATCAGGGAATGCTCGGCGGCGTGGAGCGACGAGAGCAGCTTCGGCATCTCCTCGAGGCCGTGTAGCAGATCGGCGCCGGGCGAGAACCAAACCGCCTCGGTCTCGAAGCTCGTCGGGGGCAGGTCGAGTGGAACCGTCTCGAGCGTGTCGCCGCCGCTGATCGACTTGCGCTGGTAGGCGACGACCTGCTCGGTCACGGAGACGCGGCCGAAAGCGAGGTCGAGGCCGAGCCGGCGCTCCACGCGAAGCGGCTCGACGATCGCCGTCTCGGTCTCCTTCTTCGCCTGCGTGTACCAGTCGACGGACGCGGCGGACACGACTGCGATCAGCGCCTCGAGGTCGAGCGACCGGACGAGGTGCTGCTCTCCAAGGTGAAGATAGACGGCTCCTTCGTGGATGGTGGAGAACGCTCGCGACCGCTCCACCAGGCCGAGAACGGAGCCGGTGGCGGCTTCCACGACGGTGAACGACTCCCGGTCGGCAGAGCGAAGGAGGACGCGGGCGGCCGGGTAGTCGGTGCCCGCCCAGACCCAGCCCGGCTCGGTGTGCTTCAACTCCGGCAATACCGCAGCTCGCTCCAGCGCCTCCGGGCCGAGCGTCTCCGCGTCCGCTGGACAGATCGGGCCCTCGAAGGCCGCCGAGAGGACATGGCCGTCGAGGACCCGCGGGTTCGTCCCGTCCAGGATCGCCGCCTCGACAGTCCGGCCGAGCAGGGCCTCCGGATCGCGCATGAAGAACTGGTCGAGGGCGTCCTCGCTCGCGACCAGAACAGCGAGGCCGCTGCCGCGACGTCCGGCGCGGCCCCACTGCTGGCGCAGAGACGAGACGGTTCCAGGGAACCCGACCGAGATCGCGCAGTCGAGCTCGCCGATGTCGATCCCCAGCTCGAGCGCGTCGGTCGCGGTCACGCCGAGCAGGTCGCCTGCCATCAACCGCCCCTCGATCTCGCGCCGCTGCGCCGCGGTATAGCCGGCGCGGTACGGCGCGAGCCGCCGCGCGACATCGCTCTCCACGCGATCGACGGTGAAGCGGTGGATCAGCTCGACGGCCTTGCGGCTCTTCGCGAAGCAGATCGTGCGGAGCCCCTGCGAGGTGAGGCTGCCGAGGAGCCGCGCGGCGTCGCCGAGAGCGCTCGCTCGTAGTCCGAGCTCCGGATCGAGCAGCTGCGGGTTCCACAGCGCAACCGTCCGCTCGGCTTTCGGTGCTGCGTCATCCTCGATCACGACGGCAGGAGCGCCGAGCAGGGCCTCTGCGAGTCGGGCCGGGTTCGCGACCGTCGCCGAGGTGAGGACGAACTGTGGCTCCGACCCGTAGGCCCGCGCCAGCCGCCGAAGGCGTCGCAGGACGTTCGCAACGTGCGAGCCGAAGACGCCGCGATACATGTGTGCCTCGTCCACCACCACGTAGCGGAGATTCGCGAGCAGGTCGCCCCAGCGGTCGTGGCGGGGCAGTACTCCGACGTGGAGCATGTCCGGGTTCGTCAAGATCACGTTTGCCCATTTGCGGATCTGCCAGCGTCGCTCGGCCACGGTGTCGCCGTCGTAGATCGCGGGTTTGACGCCTTTCAGGCCGAAGGCCCCCAGTGCTCGCGCCTGGTCCTGCGCGAGCGCCTTCGTGGGATAGAGATACAGCGCTCGGCTCTTCGGATCACGTGCGAGCAGATCGAGCACCGGCAGGTTGAAGGCGAGGCTCTTGCCGCTCGCCGTGCCGGTCGTGACGATCACGTTGACGCCGCCGCGCAAGGCCTCCCAGGCCTCCGTCTGATGGCGCCAGAGAGCGCTGATCCCGCGGGCGATGAGCGCCGAGGCGACGCGCGGATCGAGATCGTCGGGGAACGGCTCGGAGCGCCCCTCGCGCGCGGGCTCCGTGTCGAGATAGGCGAGCTCCTCGCCCTCGAGGACGCGGAGCCAGCCCGCCTCCACCGCCCCGACCACCACCCGCTCGACCACCCTCCGATGCTAGGGCAACCGGTCGTCCGCGTAGTCGCCGAACCACGACATGAAGTTGACCCAGGCGTTCGCCCGCTGAACCTCCGACATCCTGCGGGCGCCGCGGTGATGAAAGCGTCGCGCGTGTGCCGTTCAGCAGGGCCTCGAAGCGGACGTCGATCTCGGTGTCCCCGGCGGCCTGTACGCGTTTTCGGTATGTCACGACGAGCCGCTCCCCGGGCTCCCACTTGAGCCGGCCCTGCGCCTGTGGCGGTGCGGCATGCCAACCGGCTGAAGGGCGGGGTTGACTATCCCCGCTCCTTGCCCGAGTTCCTTGACTGGTTCCCGGACGACGAGCTGATCGTCCGAAGCCGAGTCTGACCTGCCGGTCGTGCTAGCGCTGACCAAAATGAAACGATGACATGCGGCTCGAGTCGCGCTATCGTCTGGTGAAGGCGCTGACGGAGACCAGTAGCGAGGTCAGCTGAAGCCGAGAGAGCCGCCGGTAGC
>Ga0136613_10000416_pt1 | contig 19584 bp, 13 predicted proteins | sample AntDrymUQ2722106_2_FD_106649 | JGI IMG/M metagenome (GOLD analysis project Ga0136613, IMG submission 106649) | Polar desert sand microbial communities from Dry Valleys, Antarctica - metaG UQ272 (21.06) | ecosystem: Environmental > Terrestrial > Soil > Desert | place: Antarctica: Dry Valley... | reverse complement strand
CTAACCGGACAGCGCTCGAATCACGAGCTTTCACAGGAGTCTCGAGACTCGGTGTCACAGAAGTCGCTACCGGCTCCACCGAAGCCGGCGTCGTTGCCCGCGTCGCCGACGAGCGTGTCGTTGCCGCCGTTACCCTCGAGGGTATCGCTGCCGTTATCGCCGTTGACGAAGTCACGGCCTGAACCGCCGAAGAACTTATCGTTGCCGGAGCCCAGGAAAGCCCGCAGGGGTAGACCAGTATTGTGGCGTAGGATATCGTTGCCGCCCTGAAGGTTCACCTGAATGTTGGTGATCCCAACACTCGGGCAGCGTACCGCGTTGGTGATCTTCTGGCAGGCCCCTCCGGTGATGAGCGTGTCATTGAAGTTCCTGATGATGAAGGAACCGTCGAGGTCGACGTTGACACTCATGTTGTCGGATATGTTTCCTGAATTGATTGACAGCTGGCCTCCGCTCACCCTCACGTTGGTGGTGGCGTGGGCGGTTCCGGCGACAGCCAACAGCGGGGTGGCTATCAAAGCCCCCACCGTCAACGCCCGCAGTCCGGACCTGTGAACCACGCCTCGCCGCGGCTGCTCGTGCTTCGTGACATTCCTCTGTGTACGCATGCATCCTCCATTGTGTGGTCGTGCATCTTCTTGGTCATCGGTGGACGGCGCCGACTGGTTCGGGCCTGCAAGTAGCCAACCGGACTCGGCGCGCATTCACCTCAGGGCCGAGCCCTGAGGTTTTACCTCTGGGTCGGCATCCGGCTGGCACGACGCGCGCCGCCCGAACTGCCGGGTGAGCTCCCGACCCGTGCGGCCAGCGCTCGATCGCGGTGCCGCGTCAGGGTTGGACCCCGAGATTGCGGGAGAAGGCTTCGCGGCAACCTCAGACCCGCCGAATGCGGGCCCGTGTCGCCCTCGAGATGGCCCGCCCGCTGCGGATCACCCTCGCCTACCGCGCCCAGAAGCAGCCGCATCAGAGCCACCCTGCTCGCCACCATGGCGCTCGGACTCGCGGTCGTCCGGCAGCTGCTCACCTGCTGGCAGGGGCAGCACGTCGAGTAAAATCAATGCCCAGGCGCTGTGGCCTCCGTGACGTTCACCGAACGTGATACCGAAGCCAGCCTGCCCGCCGAATACTGATCACTCGGTCATCAGAGCCTGCCAGTATCAAGTCGGTGCGCGGTGCCGCGGCACGCTGTGGCGAACCGGGGGTATCGGCCTGGCCCGGCCTCGCAATCGGGAGAGCAGCCGGGCCCACGGCCGCCGCCATTGCGTTCGGCGGTGCCGGTGTCGGCGTCGACCCCGCGCGGGAGCGCTTCCTGGGCTGGGAGCGTTGCGGATCGCGGCGCAATCTGAGCAGGGTGGCCCGGGTGGGCAGCTCAGCGCCGCAGCCAGCATGCGGTACCCGCACAGCGCCACGTACCGGCCCGCCTGCCCGGCTTGTATCGCGTCGTCGGTGACCAGGTGGTCCCGGCCGTCCCGGACGCTGATGACCGTCCGCACCGGCTCCACATCCATCGCCTCTCACCGGTCGGGGCCGACCACAGCCGGTTTCGCCTTCCACGTGATCAGCTTCGGAGGGCAGCGCCGTCAGGGGCAGGCCGCGACGGGTGCCTTCTGGCGCCGCCTGTCGCCGCCTGCCTCGGGGCGGCACCGATCCGGCACCGTGGGATCTACCGTGGGCTGACCGACCAAGGAGGTGGGACGATCGAGCAGGAGGCACCACGGACCCGGCTGGGACAGCTGCTCCGGCAACGACACGTCACACTGGAGGAGTTCAGGAAGCGCTACCGCCGGGCCGCCGGGACCGACCTCAGCCAGCGGCAGGCGTACCGGTGGGTGGCCGGAGAGGTGCGCGGGCTGCCCTACCCTCATGCCCAGGCTGCGCTGGAGCGGCTCTTCGGCGAGCCGGTGGCACGGCTGTTCGGCCCGCCGTACGGCACCGGGGCGGTCTTGCCGATCCGACGCCGGGACGGGGCGGTGCCGGAGCGGGGCAACGCGCGGACAGACTGGGAAGGGCAGGTGATCGTCATGAGCGCCGACCGGGCTCGCGGTTTCCTCACCCGCATCGAGGCGTCGAACGTCGGCGCCGAGACGCTCGATCAGTTGATCGACGACGTGCGTCGGCTGGTCACCGCCTATCAGCAACAAGCCTTGCCCACCCTGCTCGGTGACCTGGTGGATACTCAGGATCGTGCCTTCGGGTTGCTGGAGGGGCGCCAACGCCCGGCGCAGACCCAGGACCTCTACCTGATCGCCGGGATCTCCTGCGGGCTGATGGCCAAGGCATCGCACGACCTCGGTGCTCCCCATGACGCGATGACGCAGGCTCGCGCGGGATACGCCTGCGCGGACAATGCCGGCCACGACGGGCTGCGGGCATGGATCCGCGGCGTGCAAGCATTGATCACCTACTGGTCAGGGCGGCTGGAGGATTCGGTGCGCTACGCGCAGCTTGGCGCCGAGGCCGCAACCCGAAGCAGAGGCACCGCCAGCGTGTGGCTTGCTAGTAGCGAGGCGCGCTCACTGGCCGCGCTCAACCGGTTCGAAGACGCCCACGCCGCCTTGGACCGAGCCACCGAGACGCGGGAGCGCCTGCAGCCCGACGAGCTGGACACCCTCGGTGGTCTGTGCACGTTCAGCCGTCCGCGCCAGCTTTACTACGCTGCCGACGCGCTCGCCTGGGGTGGCGAGGCCGAAGCGAATCACACCGAACGGCTTGCCCTAGAGGCGCTGGACACCTATTCCGGGGCACCTGACCAGGATCGGGCCTTCGGCGACGAAGCCGGCGCGCGCAGCGCCCTTGCCGTCGCACGGGTCCTCCTACGGGAGATCGACGGCGCCGCGGAAGCGCTCGCGCCAGTGCTCGAACTCCCACCACCGCAGCGCATCCACGGAATCGTGACCTCGGTCGAGCATGTGCGCACCGCACTGGGCGCCATGACCGATCCGGGCCGGGACGCCATCGAGCTGGCGGGCGCCATCGAAGGCTTCACCTCCGAGCGTCTGGCGCTACAACGATGACCGAAACCACGCTACACGGGGTGCAGTTGACCGGAGACAAGGTACGGCTGCGCGAGTTCCGGGCCGACGATCTCGACGACACCGACGCCATACTCGGTGATGCCCTGGTGACCCGGTGGCTGTCCTTCGACTCCCGAACCCGCGAGCAGCAATCCGAGGTGCTCACCGGTGCCATCGAACGCGCCAAACACACCCCGCGCACCGAGTACTACCTCGCTATCACCACCCACGCCGACGATCGGCTGATCGGATTCGTGCGGCTGGGGTTCAGTGGCGTGCAGGCCGCCAAGCTCGGGTTTGCCATCTCCGCGCCGCACTGGGGCCACGGGTACGCCCTCGACGCCGCGCGCACCCTTATCGGCTACGGGTTCGCCACGCTCGGGCTGCACCGCATCTCCGCGGCCATCGGTCCCGACAACGCCGCGTCCATCGCCATCGTCACTCGGCTCGGCTTCACCCAGGAAGGTCGACTACGTGATCACGTGTTCACCAACGGGGCGTGGCGCGACTCCGTCCTGTATTCCCTGCTCGCCCACGAGTGGCAACTCTAGGTCGAGATGACCGAGGCCGTGCGCGGGCCACTACGACCGCGTCGGCGGTCGGGAGTGGCCGCGGCTCAACCAGGATGTGGTCAACTGGGTCAGCCTGGAGGTGCGCTGCCGGTTCCTGCGCCGCTTCGTCCGGCCCGGCTCACGGGGTGCTGGAGATCGGCGCGGGACCGGGCCGGTCCTGCGCGGGCCGGCGCGCTCGACACGGAAGCACCGCCAGAACGTCAGTAAGGAGCCGTAATGAAATAACTAATGCACTCTAGTCAGCATCTGTGCTGGTCACAGGCTCGCAGACCACCTGAAGAAAGCAAGTTATTTCATTACGGATTCAAACGCCGCATCTGCAGTCCAGTCCTCCCTAATGATCTGTGGTACCGGACATCTGGCCGTAGTACGGGAACCTAATCCAGCTATCCGCTGGCCTCGGCCTCGGCGGCATCCGTAGGGTCTGTAGCTGGGGGTGCCACAAACGCCCACACGGCGACCTCACAGTACCGCAGTACGCGATCCCCAATATGGTAACCTGGCTTGAGCACCTCGGCGATGACACCGTCCTTCAAAGCGTCGGAAGTGTAGGCTGAGCGAACTACCCGGGCCTCACGGCGGTCGAATTTTGTGCCTGCCTCGGGCTTGAAGGTCTCGACGCCTTGGCGTTCTAGGATCAATTCCACGTCAGCGGTGACCTCCTGTAACACACGGTCGATGTCGCTCGGAGCGACGGCCTCACGCTGGAGCCAAGCACGCCCGTTGCGCAGGCAGGTATCCGCGAGGGAGATCAGGTCGCGCAATACCGGGTCTCGGGTACGCTCGAGTTCCGCCCGCCGGAGCTGCTCGTTCTCACCATGCAGTTTGTCCACGAGCAGACGTTGGTGGTCATGGACTTGGGTACGATGGTGAAAATCCTCGCGGAGTGCCTGCACCGCCTCGGTCAGCTCTCGTAGGGCTCCCTCCATATTCGGCTTTGCCCCAGTCTCCTCGTACTCGGCGACGTGAAGCGGCGGGGCGGCGTTGGACGGAGACACGGCCGGGGACTGGCCATCGCCCGGTTGCGCAGGACTCGGCGACTCTCCACCCACGGGCACCCCTTCGGCAGCCGCTGCAACGTCCCATGTCTCAGATTCGCTGATGCCCTCCACCGTATTCCTGCGTTCAGGATCCACGGATTCACTCCTTCGACTGTTGTTAGGGATAAAAATGCACCTCCCCGCGATCAGGCTTCATTGCCGGAACAAGGTGGTTCCACTAGCCTCGCCAGTGTGTCGTAGTAATTTGGCGAAGCAATTGTCGGGATCGATGCCCTCGTAATCGCACCATGAGTTCGCTTCAGCTCCACTCGTGTATGTTACCGGCATCACGATGATCCAGTAGCCACTCATCTCGAAGCTTGCATAGCCGTCGGACCGGAGGAGAAGGGCCTGGGGGTAGCGAGCCTTCAGCCAGTTGAAGTGGTCGAGGATCTCACTGTAGCCATAGGTTATGCCGTCCGCTTCGAGCCCCACGGTTTTGGATGACAGCTGGGGCACCCAGGAACCGACGAGTGCCTCGACTTGCTGGCGGTCGCCGTCGGCCTCGTGCTCTAACGCGACTTGAGGAGAGACGGACGGCTGAATCGCGGGCTGCGCAGGCACGGAAGCGGCGATTGTCGGAGTGTTCGATGGCGATCCAGTTGCTCCGGCAACAGATGGTGGTTGGGTTGACCACCATGCGGCCAGGATCACCAACATGATGACGGTTGCGAGTGCGGACAGCACTAGAATCACGCCTGCGATGCGCCGTGCGTTCACGACCTGCTGCGGTATGGTGGTGGTCATCTGTCCTCCCGCTTGCCGAGTAACCACAAGAGCGGGGAAGCCGTGTCGTCGTTGCGGATCACGACACAGGTACGGCCACTGGGGCGCGCTTTCACCTTGAAAGCGTCGAGTGCGCTCACGGCAAAGTAACCACACCGCCCGAAGGTATTCTCCAGAGCGGCCACCAGACCTTGCTGCCCGGCGACGGCCTCTAGCCAGCGCCGGACCGCGTCCGACCGGACGGCACGTGCGCTGAGTTCTCCAGCGGCGTCCCCGAGTTCGTCGTACGGGTGCGCAACCTCAGAGGCCGCCAGCAGGCCGTCGCACTTAGTCAGGACGACGGCGACTGGCACGTCCATCTTGCGGTCGGTTCGAACGCCCAGATTCTCCCGCAAGGTCTGCGCGAACCGGCCGAACACCTCGTCGGCGTCGGCCTCCGAGTGCCGGAGGCTAGCCAGGATATCGGGCTTGACAACGCGGCGCACCGCCTCGAACGAGAACGGGTCGACGATGAGGATGACGCCTTCGGTGTGATCGAGGAACCGAAACGTGGCGACGCCATCGCTCGTCTCGTACCGTTCGCCGGCGGCGTCATACAGATACAGCAACCGACGTCGATGGGAACCCTCGGGACCGATGTAGATATTGAATGCCTGTACTGAGATTTCCGGCAGGGTCGCTCCGATGCCGCCGAAGGCAGCCTTTTCGAGCGCAGACCTCCTCTTGAGGTATTCTTTCTTGGCCTGCGGGTCGGCAAATTCGAACGCGGAAGAATCGCTTGAGCTTCGTGCCTGCGTCTCGAGGCTCGCCACGGCAGCCATCATGAACACTGTCTTCCCGGCCGCTCGACCCGCGACCACCGGGACGTGGAATGTGGGGGCGGTCAGACCCTTCACGGGCAGGGGTTTGTTGCAGCCTTCGTGCTGGCAGTACGCGGGCAGCCTCCACTTGCCCTTTGCCAGCAGTGTTGGCAGGGAGTTCCCACAGCGGCAAATGTGGGAGAACACGCCCAGCGAGCCGGGGATCAGCCGTCGATGCAACGCCGGACTCCCCGCCGGACAGTAGGGGCAACTGTAGGCGGGGGACCCCACGCGCCGGTGGCAACTACTGCATTCCAGGGTGATGCTGCGCATCTGCAAGGCCGCGAGCTCCATGAGGCGCAGCATTCCTGCGAATACGACGGTGACCAGGAGCGTGAGCCCTAGCAGCAGCCCGAAGACCATGGAGGCGAGCGTGATGAAAACAACAGCCCCGACCGCCCCCAAACCCACCCCGACCATTCCGCCCACCATTGGGCCAAACGCAATGAGTTTAGCCAGACCTGGCTCGATCGGAAACCATATTCCCACCGAAGACCAGGTGTCGAATATCCGCTGCGCCAGCGAATTGCGCAGGTTTGGATGCGGTGCTCCCGAGGAACCCCCAGCGGGACTTCCGGTGAACGTGCGCTCCCAGCCACCCTGGGCCGCATCCTTTACCGCCTGCACATAGTCTCGGAATACCGGCCCGAAGAAGTAGCTGCGGTAGGCGGGGTCGCGGTGCTGGTTCGAGCCAGGCGGTGGTGGCTCGATGCGCAGGTGGTTGATCGGTGCGGCGGTTCCGCGGAAGACCGTCGCCGCGGCGTTGGCGAATTCGATCAGGAGCATGCCCGCCGCGATCGCTCCGGCCACCGCTGCGGCCAGTGGAGCCAACAGCGTGTAGGAGAAGTAGAGCGCCACCAAGACGAGCGCAGCACCGATGAGCCAAATGAGCCACACTAGTCCTCACCGCCTGATGTGCGGCGCCCAAAGAACCGGGCGAAGGATGACTGCGGGAGGTTGTGCTCACGCCAGTCCTTCCACCATGACGGCCAGTTCTTCGCTCCTCGTTTTCCTGTGTTGGGGAGCAGGGGCGCGAGCTTACGATTCTTGGTCTCGAAGGAGCGTCCGACGGCGTCGAGTTCGCGTTTGCGTCTCTGGGCCAAGGCATCTCTGCAGGTAGTCTCAAGGAGTCGTTGACCGGCGTCGTCCTTGTCTGCGAGGAACACGACGGTAGGCAATATCGCAGCGATGATGGGCGGCTTCGCCGAGGCCAGGATGACAGCGAGGCGGTGGCCGTAGACCGTCAGGAAGCTCCGTGACCCAGGTTCCCGCACGAGTCGGAGCAGGACTCGTGCGTGGTAGGTCGAGTCGGTCAGCGACAGCATCCAGTTCGCGACGGCCCCGCGTGCCCAGTCCGCCACGGCAACGGCTGCGCCCGCAGTGCACCGAACGGTGTCCACCGCCGTTTGCGCCACCTCTTCCGAGGGCTCTGGGTGGTTATTGAAGTAAGCACCCAAACGAACGGAATCGACGGTATCTACCGCACTACCCGGCGACCCGGCCAACAGGTCGGCGGTGAGCAGGTCGGCCAGCTCCTCATCCGCCCTCGTCAGCCCTGGGCCTTCCGCGTCCTTGATCAGGCGTTCCATGAGTCGCTGCGGGACGTTTGTCGCGCCGAGTACGGCCGCGTCGAGGCGTCGGCATAGTTGTACGCCCTCGCCGGCGGTCGGCAGACCTGGCCAGAGCAGCGCCGCGAAGCGCTCGACGGCTTCGGGGCTCGGGCGGGTCTGCACCGCGTGGAGCAGAACAGGCACCCGACCGGTCCGAGTGCCCCGGGCGCGGGCCAGCGAGGCAGCCAGCGCGCAGCGCGAGCCCCTCGGGGCGATCGACTCGAGCAGGTCGGCGGCCGCCGGGGACAGCAGTTCCTCGACAGCCGTGTCGAACAGGGCGTCGGGCGCGAGCCGGTCCTCGAGCTGCGCACAGACCACCGGCAGCAGCCGTTCGACATCCGGTAGCCGCCTCAGCTGGGTGGGCGCATCCGGGAGGTGCGGGTTGAGCAGTTCGGCAAGCACGACTTCGACGACCTGGGATTGCAGCTCGGTGCCGGGCAGCCGGACACCGAGCCGGGCAAGGGTGCCGAGCACGCTCGCCGCCGTGGCGAGCTGTGGGGACGCCTTCAACGCGCCGAGTGCCCACTCGAGCGCTGTCTCCTCGCGCCGCCCGGCTGTCCGGGCCGGGAGCCAGATACTGGTGGGATCGAGCGCACCCTCAGCGATCCGGGACAACGCCGCCCGCACATATGCGGACTCGAGCTCCGGTCCCGGCGCGGCACCGCCGCGGCTGGCCGCTGTGAACACCGCGGACCAGCGCTCGACGTCGTCGAAGGAGCCCACCCGACGGATCTGGTCATCCACCCGTTGCCACAGCGCCGGGGTCAGCACTGACGGCAGCCGGCGGAGCGCGAACTCCACGGCCTGCAGGGGTGCCTGCACCGTGCCGGACGAGCCCGGGACGGCGAGCTCAATCACGTCAGCGAACTGATCGAGCTCTGCCGCCTCGAGCGGGGGCGAGACGTGGACGGCCAGCGCGACGACCTCTCCGACTGCGGCGACCCCGCGTGTCCAGCAGTCACGCAGCACGCTCGCATAGCGGCTGGTAATCCCGTCACCTGACCCATCTGCGGCCAGCGTGATCACGATCTGGTCGCCGTAAGGACTGTTGACGACCTCGACGTCCGGGGTGGTTCCGGCCACCAGCACCTCCGCGTCCGCCGGACACGACGTGAACGTCGTGAACGACACCGCACTCGCGAGCGTCGCAGGCAGCGACCGCGTTACCGCCGCGAGAGCGCGGGCGACGTCCACCGCCTCCGGCGCCACGACCACGACGCGGTCCGCGCGGCCCGAGAGCCCTTCCTGCACCGCGCTGAGCAGCACGCCGAACTCCGGCAACCGGCCCTCCAGGAGGTGGGCGCGGATGCGTTCGGTGTCAGCGAGCGGCCCGGGTGGAATCACCTGGACCAGCGGTAGCTGCATCCCCTGCGACGGCTGCCACCTCCACAGTCCGGAACCCCATGCCTCGATGGGCACCATCCCGTCGAGGTCCTGGTCGGGCGCATCGAGGACTAGGACGTGCGCGAAATAGTTTCCTTGCCGTCCGGTGAAGTCCGTGCCGAGGTATCGGCTGTGGAACAGCACTGCCATGTCGCCGAACGACCGGTAGCCGACCGCGACCGGGAAGCGCGCGATCTGCTCGGGCGTCGGCAACACCGGCGCCGACGGGGCTGGTCGATACGCGCTGAGCCGCAGACCGAGATCCTCGTGCCGTTCGGCCATTCCCGCGCTCGCGGCATTGACCTGGAAGCCCTGGGTCCCGTCCTTGCCGTGCTGACAGGATGTGTAGTACAGCTGCCGGATCGTCATCGCTTCGCCCTCCGCACCCGGATCTGACCGAACCGCCCGAGCAGCCACAGCATCGGATCCTCGACGCGCAGCGGATGGATGCCTGATTGGGAGATCTGAGTCTTGCTCGTCGGGGGGGCACCCAGCGCGGACAGCCCGAAGTACCGGTAGGTCGAGAAGTTGTTGTTGACCGTGTTCAGCAGGTTGTCGCCGTCCGCCCAAGCGCTTAGCGTCGCCCGCGCCTCGTCATGGACGTGCTGACCGTCCGCTTCGTCGTACACACCGTGGTGTGGCCCGGGCTGGCGCAGCGGGGAGTGGTCAGGGAGCACTCCATTCAGCGCATCAGTCTTTGTCAGAGCGATCGCAAATGGGATGGAGACCTTCTGGGTGGAGGTCATCCCACGGCGCTCGCGCAGCAGCTCTGCCAGGCGCTGGATCATCTCGACTTGGTCCGGCGCGTTCTCGGGAACCGGTGTGGAATCTTCGATGGCCCGGCGGACGCTGGAGATCTGTAGCGGGTCGACGATGAAGATGATGCCGTCGGCCGCATCCAGGTAAGCGGCCAGCCGGCCCAGCCTCTCCTCCTTGAGGATGTCCTCGCCCGCGGTGTCGTAGAAGATCATCATGGCGGCGGTCAGCCGGTCCCTCATCACACGGCCCCTTATCGGACGCCGTGCCCTCGGGAACCGCAGCATGAACAGCAGCGGCTCCAGCCGTCGCTCCGCCCGGATCGGGTTCGTGGCGGCCACGGTCTCCCCCCTCTTGTACATCGGTCCCCCGAACAGCGCCCGGTACCGGTTGCGGGAATTGTCGCCGACCAGCTCCGCCGACATGCCGTTGAAGGCCGCCCCGATGGTGTTACGCAACTCGTGAATGAGTACCCCGACGTAGGTGCTCTTGCCCGACTCCCTCGACCCGATCATGGCGACGATGCGACTCTTCGTGGTGATGTAGTCGTACTCGAGCCGGTTGTGGCAGTGCGGGCAGAACCGCGCGGTCGAGGATTCCTGGCCGTGTGGGCAGCGCTTCGCCGTGCCGGAAAAGTACTGTGCATCGGTCCCGCACTCCTCGGGGCAGCGCAGGTGGAGTTCCTTGCGCTTCGCCCGTTTGAAGCAGTACGGGCAGATCAGCTCGGCCACGTCAGGTCCTCGCTCGGTCCGGCTTCTAGCCGATCCGCAGTTGTGTCGGGTTGACCGGAACGAGCACGATCCGGCCGACGGCGCCGTTCAGGGGAAAAGCGCGCAGGTAGAGCGGGCGGTCCCGGGTGGGCAGGACGAACTCGCCGGTCAGCGAGGTGGCGCCGTTGCCGGGTGCGGGAAAGCGTGCCACCTCCACCCCGTCACCGGGCTCCAGCGGGGGCAACTTGGCTCTGGCCACCACCTGCACCGCGGGCAGCTGCCCGGACGCCGAGGTCACCGACAGGCGGCGGTGGTCGCGGTGGCGCAACCGGCCGAGCCGGGTGATCTCGTAGCGGGCCTCCAGGGGTGCGCTCATCCACACGGTGGCCATCGGCCCGAAGACCGGGATCCCCTCGGTGAACACGGTCACGCAGACGCTGAACCAGCGGTCGCCACCGGGAACGGCGGCGTGGCAGCCCACCTGCTCGTACTTCGCGTGGGTCACCCGCCACGACGTGGCGTTGGGGTCGTCCGGACCGGTGGGGGGTCCCCCCTCCTTAGCGCTGACCCGGACCTCGACGGCTCGCGGTGGCCAGCGCCAAGTCAGCCTGACCTGCGAACCGAGCCGCTCGGCCCGCAAGTCGGTGATGACCGGCAGCCGGCTGTCGTACTCCACCGGGTTACCCACCGCCGCCACGTTCTCGACGATCGTCAGAGGCAGCAGCCAGTGCCGACGCCCGTCCGCCGGGACAGCGGCGCGCAGCGTCCCCGGCCCGGTGTGCCCGAGCGCCCGGAGCGGAACTCCGAGCCGCTGCGTCGCCGAGAGAGCCAGCAGAGCTTCGGGGCGCACCTCCGGCGCGGCATCGAGCAACCTGAGCTCGACCTCGCCGCGCGGCGGTGGAGTCCACGAAAGAGTGACCGAATCCTCCGACATCTGGAGGGCGAGGTCACGTACCGGCCGGGGCGGCTCCTGGGGCCGGACAGTTCCGGTGACGCCGGTCGCGTGCCGCACCCCGCCGCCGGACAGCCGGTACTCCGCCTCGACCTGGTACTTGTAGGTGACACCGGTGCGCACCGTGGTATCCCGGAAGCCGGCCCGGTCGTGTCTCGACGTCGTGGTCGCCTCGGCGGAGCGCCGCGTCGAGTCATCGTCGCTGCGCAGGACCCGTGCGCCGGTCGCCCCGGCGGGCAGCCGCCAACGGAGTTCGACCACGCCGTCGCCCGGAAGCAGCTCCAGGTCCTGCACGGCCCGCAGCACGACGACCGATGCAGTCGTCGTGACCCGCACCGACGGCTCGTCATTGCGCAGGGTGCGCACCGCGTACGACACCGGGATGCCCGCGGGCGCCGCCGAGTCCGTCACCGCGAGACTGGGCGTGCTGGCCGCAATGACCGATCCGTCACCGGCGGCCGAACCCCAGACCTGCCGGACGACTTGGTAGGTGATGTCACCAACGCGGGCGGCGCTCGGTTCCCATTCCACGTGGACTTGCTCCCCGTCGACGCGGGCTAGTGCCCGCGGCGGCTCGGCTGGGCGGCACCGGCGAAGCGCGGCCTCCGCCTCCCGGTCGGAGCACAGCCGGACGGCCTGGACGTATAGCTCCGCGGCGGCCTCCACATCCCGGCTCTCCAGCACACGGGCCTGGGCCAACATCCGGTCGACCTCACCGACCTGGGCCTTCAGCTCGTCGCGGGCCTTGACCAGATCGGGCGGGAGGGACTGCCGCGCGGCGAGCACGTCGTAGGCGGTTCGCAGGTCGCGGGAGGTGCGGGCCTCCTGGTACGCCGACTGCCAGGTCGACTGCGCCGCTCCCGGGTAGCGCAGCTGACAGAGCAGCGCGTAGGCCAGGTCATCCTGCTCCGGCAGCCCCAGATCGGCCAGGTAGCGGGTCATGGCGGGAGTCCGCAGGGCCACCTCCAGGCTCTCCGCGCCCATCGCCGCTTCCGCTGCGAGCTCCTGGAGAGCCTCGGCCCGGAGCACATCGCGCAGCTCACCCCTGGACAGCCATCGCTGCACCGCAACCAGGATCTTCGTCTCGGCGGTCAGGGCATCACCGCTCGCCTTCTTGTCCAATTCCTCGCGCCGCCGAGCGAGATCGTCCCGGGTCACGCCCGCACCGGCCGGGAAGCGCTCCCTCAGGTAGGCCCCCAGAGTCGAGAATCTCAGGAAGCTGAGCCCCTGCTGGATCTTTCGCCAGTCGGACGGCGGTTTCGCGACCGGCAGATCGACCGGCTCCCGGATCTGGCAACCCAGCCCGTCGAGCGCCTCCTCGACTTCCCGCCGCACGAACCGACGGGCGCGTCGGGCCGCCATCGCGGCGGCGACAGCCGGAGGGACCTCCCGGGCACCTGCCACCTCGGCCCGTAGTGCCTCCTGCAGAGCCTGCCGAGCGGTCAGCACCTGCTGCCGGTGCTGTGCGCGCTCACCGCTGTCACCGAGGGTTTTCACCGCATCCTTGTGGACCTCCAGCAGATTGTTCGCCACCCCGACGTACGGGCCGCCGATGGCGTTCCGTTTGATATGACGGCTCACGCCGTCGAGCGCCTTTTTGATGACATCGACGTCATCGGAGCCAACCGGCAGCTGGTAGCAGCGGAAGAGGTCCTCCCGCGGGTTCCAGCCCGCGTCGAGCGGCTGGAACACCTCCTCGCGGAAGCGTGCCTCGTCGAGCGACCATTCCGGCATGGGACTACCCCTTCTGCACTGCTACCACTTGACGATGCTGGGCAGCGGCTTCTCCAACTCCTCGGCAGGCACCTCGCCGGGGAGCTTGTACTCCAGACGGAGTTCCTGGCCGGAGGGACCTACCGCGGCGATCTCGAGGATGCCCTCGTCGCCGAGCCGGAAGGTCACGTCGATCGGCTGCCCGGCCGGCTGCCGCGGTGGCAGGCCCTTGAGCATTCCACCCACCAGCTCGGTGTTGACGTCGATCGAGTCGTCCAGGACGTTCGTGGCGGACTCGTACACCACGAGCTCCACCTCGGTCTGGTTCGCGTGGACCGTCACGTACCTGTCTTGTGGTGCGGCCGGGAGCTGGTCGTTGGGCCGGATCAACCACGAGACGTGGCCCACCTTGTCCCGCTCGTCGCGCACCGCCTTCACGCCGTATCCGCGCGAGGTGATGTTCTCGATCTTGGGCACGGCCGGTCCGGGAAGGAGCTTCTCAGGTCGATCGTCGCTGCCCTCGGAGTCGTAGTGCTCACTCACCTTGCTCGCCGCGAACAGAGCTGCCCCCTTGGCGACGATCTGGTCGGGGTCCATCAGGTGCGGCTCGGGCACCGTGGACAACCGGGCACGCAGCCGTTCTGCCAGGCGCTGGGCGATCACGGGGACCTTGGACATGCCCCCCACGAGAATCACCTCGTCGAGGTGATCGACACCCTTTTCCTTCGCCGCGTCGAGGACCAGCTCGGCGTACCTCAAGGTGCGTTCGACGAGATCCTCGGTAAGCTCTTCGAACTCCTGCCGGGTGATATCGAAGGACGCGCGGGCGGTATTCGCTGTGAAGCTCATCCCGTATTTGTTCTTGCGGGTGAGGCTTTGCTTGGCGTCCTCCACCTTCACCGCGAGCTCACCCACTGCCTCTGAGTCACTCAACGGGTCCTCGGCATCGGGGCACTGCTCGCGGAACCGGTCCAGGACCAGGTCCTTCAGCATCTCGTCCCAGTCGGCACCGCCCAGTTCGCGGTCCCCACCCGTCGCGACCGCCCGGATCACGTCACTGGATGCCTCGACGACCGTGACGTCGAAGGTGCCACCGCCAAGGTCGTAGACAAGCACGGTCCGCTTCTCCAAACCGCTGGACAGGCCGGCTGCGATCGCCGCGGCAGTGGGCTCGTTGATGATGCTCAGGACGTTGAGCCGGGCATGCTCACCTGCCGTCTTCGTCGCGGACCGCTCGGCTCCGCCGAAGTACGCGGGCACGGTGATGACGACATCCGCGAGCGGCCCCTCCTGCGGAACCTCGAGGTCCAGGGCGGCGAGAGCGTCGGAGACGACGGACTCCAGGATCAGCGACGAGATCTGCGGGGGATAGTAGTCCCGGCCGTCCATCTCGATGAAGAAGTCCGGCACACCCATCTTGCGCTTGATGTGCTGGATCACTCGCTTCGGATGCCGAGCGAGCTCGTTTTTCGCCTGCTTGCCGACGACAACGTTTCCACTGTCCTCGAAGTACACCACCGACGGCGTCGTGTAGTCACCCTCGGAGTTCAGCAGAGCGATCGGCTTGCCGTACTCGTCCAGATGGGCCACGCACGAATACGTGGTGCCCAGATCGATCCCTAGAACCGGCAATTGTGCCATGCGTGGGCTCACCTTCTCCTGGAAGTCCTGTGATCCTCATCCCGCTGCCGCTCAATGTCTACACGCCCGGTCCGTCGGCCCCGGAGCCACTCTTCCTGCTGTCGCCGTCCTGCTGGTGCGGTGGGTCCGCGTTCTGGAACCGGGCGAGCGAGATGCGCCGCGGCTCACGCTGCCTGCCTTCGACCTCGTGTGCAGGTGCCACCGTGCGTCCTGCGCCGCGTTCTGGGTCCGGATCATCCCCGGCCGTGATCGAGGACACCGGCGGCAGGTCGTCCAGTGAGATCGTCGGGTCGGGCAGCGGGCGGGCCGCCGGTGTGGATACGACGGTGGTGCCAGACCGACGCCGGCTCAGGAGCATCCCACCGACCACGGATGCCACCACCGCGACCACTCCAGCGCCGATGACCGGGATGAGGGGGAACGTGCCGGGCTCGGGTTGGGGCAATGCGATCACCGGCACCCCGCACGCCTTGCTGGCGATCTCGTACAGCTTGGCCAGCAGCCCGGATGCGTCGGTCTGGTAGAAGTCGTCCCCGGCCGTCGGGCCCGTGACCGCCACGAGGTTGCCGACGTTGTCGGGCGGCAGGCCCATGCCGAGGCCGACGATGCGCGTTCCGCTGCTTTTGAGGGCGTCCGCCGCACGGACGGCGGAGCCAAGATGCTCCGGGTCGAGCGGGCCCGACCCACCGCTAGCCGGTTGACCATGCGCGGTCGGCTGGCCGTCGGTGAGGAGGACGACGACGTCCGGCTGCAGGTCGCGGACAGTGGTGAGCGCCGCGTCCCAGTTGGTCGCACCGAGGTTACCCCGAAGGAGGTCCAGGTCGTCGACTTCCTCCTTGACCCGTTGGCGCTCGTCGTCCGCACTGACGTTGGTTGCGGGCGCGGCGACAACCGCGTTCGTCCCGACGGTGACCACCGCCACCTCGTTCGGCGCGCCGCGCAGCGCGTCGACCAGGTCGCGAGCCGACTGCTTCACCGCGTCGAGGTTCGGCTCCATTGACTCACTGAGGTCCACGACGAGGGCAATCCGTTGCGGGCACTGCTGCTGCCACGGCGGATTCGGGGTGTCCGCCCGTGCGGCGGGCGGGTGGGCCAGCAGGACGGCGAGGTAAGTCGTTGCCAGCGCGAGGGCGTAGCTGGAGATGCGAACGGGACCGGGGCTGCGCGAGGTCATCGGGCTTCCCCCTCCGGATAGCGGCCGTGTCCTAATGTGTCTCTGCCAGCAGTAGCGTGGGCGACGCTGCAAGCATGATCCATGGTCACTGCTCGCCCGGCTTGCCTGTCTGTCGCGGCTGGCGGTTCCACCGTTACGAGGCCGGAGAGTACCGGGCTGGGAGGGCAGGGGGTTTGGTAAAGGATGATCAGGCGTCCGAGGGTGAGCGGACATGGACGCGACCTAGGATCTGACGCACTGTCGGACCCGGCGGCGCCGTCGCCGCGTCGCGGCCGAGTCCGACGCCGCTGGTAGGCACGAGGGTAGGGAGCCAACCGGATCGGCGGACGACGCCCGAGCGGGCGGCTCGCGTCAGCCGGGAGCGGCGAGCAGCCATCTGAGGACGGTGGGTCCGATCGTCTCGCACTTCTCCGGACGCGTGGTGCAGGTTTTCGGCACTTCCCAGCTGCCCGCGCCGTCCACGGTGCCGCTGCAGGTAGCAGGTTTCTTGTTCCTCGTCGCCCTAGCGCTGCCCTATATTGTGGCGTTCCTGCCCGTGCTCGTGCTCCTCTTCGTGGCCTGGCTGTGGCTGCGACGCCGTGGCTGGGTCCGCGGTGGACTCCGGCTTCCGCGTTTCGCGAACCGTTCGGCGTCGGATGCCGGTCTGCAGGTGACGTCTTTCCGGGTGCGCGTGTCACGCGATGACGAGGTGACCCAGGCTCTCCATGAGATCGACTGCAGGCTCGTGCAGCGGGCTGACCTGGGCCCGATGCCCTTGGTAGGCGGCGAGCGCATCCTCGGGCGAGGCCGCCGGACGGCTCAGGGCGTGGTCGAGGTGTCCTGGTTGCAGATCGATAGCGGTGACACGACCTTGCGAACGACCAATCCGAAGTCGCAGCTTCCCGTGCTGGTGCTGGCCGGTCTCGTCCTCGCCGGCGCTGCCGCAGTCCTGTACGGCCAGCGCGACGAGATCCCCGCGGTCAACCTCGAGGCGTTGCTGGGTAGCGTGGTGAGCGTCCTCGTCCCTCTCATCGTCATCTACGTGATTATCAAGAAGGTCATCCTGCGACGCTGAGGCTCACGAGCTCTTGGTACAGCCGGAGCACGAGGAACGCGGCGCTGAGAGTGATCGGAAGCCCCCACCACCAGTATCGGGTCAGCGCGTGGTGCCAACGCGCGCCCTCCGCAGGCGCCCGCACCGTCGGCTCGACGTGGCGGCCGCTCTGCGCAGAAGCCAAGGCCGCTGCGATCACGCCGGCCACGGCGGGATTACGGAAGTAGGTCATGTGCTCACTCAACAAGTGCCGCAGCTTCGTGGAGTTTACGACGTCGACGCCGTGCACCTTTTTCTCCATCAGATGCCCGCCGACGCACACCGGGTCGTACGGAGACGAGACGTCCCACCACGATGCGATCGGTGGGCGCAGGGTTGACGGATCGAATTGCATCCGCCCCATGAGTAGACGCGCCACACCCAGTATCAGCATGATGCCGATCAGGAAGAGGAAGGTGCGTGTCTCTGTCCGGATCACCTCCATCAAGAAGCCACCCGCACTATTGCGACCCGCAAGCGTATCACTAACGGCGTCGACGATGATTCCTGCATAGGCGGTCATGCCCTGTAAGAACCAGGTAACGAGAGTCACCACAAATGCCGGGTAGCCGAGCAGCATGAGCCAGGCGATGATGCTGATCTGTGGCTTGCGCGCGGTATTGAACAGTACGCCGAGAAGGTTGGCGCCCGATCCGACCGTGACTAGCTGGTCCGCCCTTGCGCCTGCGCTGACCACAGCCCGGCTGATCGCCCCACCTTGGGAATGGCCTACCAGCGTGACTGAGTCGCAGCGAGCGCCCGTCCACTCGAGAGTGTCACGAACCCTCCGTAGGATGCGCTCCCGCCGCTCTGGATCGCTGACGAATGCCCATGCGTCACCGCAGGTGAGTAGCAACACAAGGTCCAGTAACCGCCCCGGAGCGCTGGTCTTCGATCGCGTTACCATCCGCCATGCCAGGTCGGCGAGCTGCAACAGGGGAGGGCCGACGAGCAAGGCAACGAGCAGGACCGGCGGCAGCACAAGGAACCGCAGCAGTCCCGAGTGCATCCCGCGCAATATCCACACCCAGTCGCTTCGCGGCGCACCGGTCAACACATCGGCATACTTTGACCACCCCCGGGAAGGTGTGGCCGCCACCTGGCGATCCGATCTCTCCATCGCAGCAACCACCCCCGCAGCGGCCGACACCTGAAGCATCAGCGGAACGACCCGCAGTCCCCACAACCAGGTGCGTAGCCGACGGCGCAGCCCGATCTCGATCTCGACCACGTCGTCCCACCAGGCATCCACCACCAGCAGCTCGACGTCCGGCCCACCGGGAACCAGCCGCCTGCGGACCAACACGTGTTCGCGCGCCGGATCCTCCTGGGACCACGGCGGGTCGCAATCGTCGAGCCTGACCGTGGCCGCGTCGAGTCCGTCCAGCACCTGGCGGCCGGTATTGCCAGGATGCTGATCACCGATGCCGTGCACCACCACCAGGCCGACGCGCATTCTCGCGTCAGAGTCCGTGTCATTCATCGGATGTCCATCCCGTGACCAATTCTTGTCTCCCTTCGTCAGCCAAAGAAATGCTTTATTGCTTCCTTTATTACTTCTACGATAGTGCCGCTAATGATGCCAGAAGGTAGCTGTCTAGCAATGTCAAGCAGGGTGTCCAGCGCCTTCTTCACTTTGGACGTGTGCAAGTCTCCGCTGGAGATCGCATCATTCAGAACCTGGGTCTGCACACTGACTTGGCCGATATGGGGATCGGGGAGATCCTGCTCAAGAGTCTTGTGGTTATCTGCAATTTTGTCGAGCAGCTTCCGCACGATCCGCTCATCGTCCGACATCGGGGGTAGGTATCCGGTCTGTGACCACGTTGACCAGCCTTGAAATACGGTTAATCCGGGCGAGTCGTTGATCGTTATGCCGCCTCGGGACTGGTTGGCAGCCGACTCGGGTGGGCGGTTCGGTGTGGTGCGGTCATCTAAGAACACGTGGCCGGCCGGTGTTAGGTCGATCTCGCCGTCTTGCTCACGCAGCATGCCGAGGCCGATCGCATAGTCCAGGAGCACGGCCGGATCGGTCCACCCGTGTCGGGTGGCCCATTCCGTAAGGCTCCTTCGGTTGGAGGCGCAGCTGCAGACGTCACCGTGCGGCCGAGCATCGTGAACCTCGTTGAGGAGCCGCTTGACCATGCTGAGGTCGCGCAGGGCGGTGGGTGGATCGGTGCGCGGGGGTCGCCAGCGTTTGTACGGATCCCGCAGCTCAGCGATCCACACGCTGTCCTCAGGCTTGCCACCGACGTCCTCGCCATCCCGCAGCGCGAGCTTGATTGGCTCTGCGGTGCGAGTGTTGTCTCGACTCGAGACGATGACCTCGGCTACGGTGATTGTGGGCCCCCGACGACGCTG